>Ga0118677_10012427_pt1 | contig 12494 bp, 11 predicted proteins | sample AliMusrvi5mmetaG_FD_86154 | JGI IMG/M metagenome (GOLD analysis project Ga0118677, IMG submission 86154)
GGCGTCACATCCGTGCCGCCACCCAGTCACCTTGCAATACCAACCACCAGGAACTCAAACACACTCATGGCAGTGAGTAAGTGTAGTTGTCGTCAGAGGAAAAAGTAATTGTCGTTGACCAATACGCACGCGACTGATGACCATGGCCAGCTCGCGCACCTCGTGCCGGCGGTTCCAGACCGGGAGCAGATCATGAGGGATGTGTCGACCGCGGGCGTCAACCGGGCCTTCGGCGGCGGCGGCCTCGTCGGTCGCAGCGGCATCCGTCGCCGGTTCGCTGGCCGCCGGTCGGGTCGGCGGCGAAGATAACGGCACTGTTGAGGCCGTGGGAGGCAACGACGCAGGCGCCGGAGGATTCGCCTGGTTTCGTTCCGGTAGTGCAGGCCGCGGCACGACCGTGAGCGGCCGGCGGGTCGGAACCGGAGGAAGATCTCGCTTCTTGCCATCGGCCCCGGTGCGAGCGGTGGCCGCCCTCCAACTGTCCACGGTGGACAGTTGATCGCCTGCAAAGGTCGGACTGACGCCAACGATTTCAGCGATGGCGCGAGCGCTCGGAACGTCCGGCAAGGCCAGTTCTGTACGCCGCTCGTATGCCATCTTGACGGCATGCGCCTTGTCCGCGCTGGTACGCCGGAGGCCATGCATTCCATTCGCCCCCAATGCGTGGCGCAGGGCATCGGTCCGTGTACCGTCCCGAACATCGGCCGCGATCGTTCTTTGGCCTATGCGTTTGGCGGCGGCCAGACGGTGGATACCATCACCCACCCACAGACACTTCCTCTCGTCGCGGAACACGAGAATCGGCGGTAACGTAACGCCGCCGGTTGTGGCCGCCTCCGCGTACTCGCGCACGGTTTCCTCGCTGACACCCGCCCGAGCCTGGAGTCCTTCGGTCTGCACTTTCGCAACTTGTACGTGCATGATCTTGGTCATGGTTTTCCCGCTCCTTTTCGTGATTGGGTTCGTTGGTCTCGTTGTGAGCGCCCTTAATCCAGCTTGCCAGCGCCAGCCACTGTTCGTTGTCAGTGGATGCGACGAGGACGGGCGGATTGAGGATGATGGCCATGGGTGTAAGCCTCACTTGGCGTGCCGGGCATCGAAACCAGGAAGCAACGTCGAGCGGATGATCTCCGATACTGACGTGTGCCGCTTGGCCGCCACCCGTTTGACCCATGTCCACATTTCTGCCGGCAAGCTGACGCTGCCGGCCCTGCATTTTCTGGGGCGTGCTTTCACGGCCGATAGATTATCAAAGGTTGTTAAGGCTTGTCAACGGCTGGCAACAGCTTGAAGAATCCTTTCCGTTGCCGTGCATTTGGCGTTGACCTGGCTTGGCGAAACTGTTAATCTTTAACAACCAAAAGCAGGAGACCTGTCCATGAAATCGATCGTTCGCAGCATCTCCTTTGATGCCGACACACTGGAGTGGATTGACGGGCGTGCGCAAGACAAGCACGCGAACCGTTCGCTGATTGTCCGCGAGGCGATACTCTTTCTCATGGCAGCCGAGTCGGAAGCCGAAGGCCGCCAAGAGGAAGAAGGGCGCGAGCGGTCCTTGGGCGGGACATCGGGGCGCGGCCGGCAGACGAAGGGGCGGTAGATCACCGGGTCGTGCCGGTGTCTTCGGAGCAAGTCAATGACCTACCTGATCTACACCCGCGTCAGCCCGCGTGGCAGTGACTGGCAGGGGGAGACCTCCTGCGAGGCACAGGAGGCCGAGGTCCGCACCCATCTTGTACGGACCGACCCTTCAGCCAACTTCGTGCCCACCCTGAGTGACGAGTTCCGGACGGGAAGGAATAACCACCGGCCGGCGCTGCAGTCGGCCTTGCGGGAGGCCGCGACTGGACATGCGAAGTGGGATGCGCTGGTCGTCTTGGATGTTGACCGCATCAGTCGTTCTATGGAGGGGTACGTTGACATCCTCAAACAGCTTGAGAAGGCCGGCAAAGGACTGATTGCCACACGGCAGGGGTTGGACCTGGCCAGTCTGCACGGGCGTATGGTCATGCAGATCATGGTTTCCATCTCCGAGTATTTCGTGAAGATCAACGCCGCCAAGACGGTCGATAAGATGCGCTGGATGGCGAAGGAACGCGGCGCCTACGTCGTGGGGAGCACCCCGACGGGATACCGGCGTGTCCCGGGGAACAAGGAGACGGGGGCCGTTTCCAGGATCGAACCGGATCCGGAACAGGTACCGCGCCTGGTTAAGTTGTTCACGTGCTATGCCGTCGGTGACGGCATCTCGAAAATACGCACCTGGTTCCCCATGCCCAAGCAGTCAATTCTGCGCATTCTCCGGTCCAAGGTCTACATTGGGCAGGTGCCCTTTGGCGGCGAATGGTACCCTGGCAAGCATGCGCCGATCATCGAGAAGGATCTTTGGTCGGCGGTGCAGGCACGGTTGCCGGTGGATAAGCACAGTCCGCGACCGTCGGCGTGCGCCTACGACTATCTTTTGACGGGGATGGTTCGGTGTTCCTGCGGGCTCTCCATGTCCCCTTTCACCCGTCGGCGAGATGGTCATGTCTGGCCGTACTACCGGTGCCCTGATTCGAACTGTTCACAGAAGGGCGACTTCGTCCGCGCCGACGAATTGGAGACTGCAATCGCGAGCCAGATGGCTGGCCTTTGGCGTCAGCCGACCATGCTCAAGGCAGCCACTGAGGCTTTGCGTAGTCGCCTAATGGCCGACGGATCGGCGGCCGCCAAGGACCTTGAGAACAAGATCGCGGAACTGCGCCAGTTGGAAGAGCAGAACGTCACCATCGCCAAGAACCTCGCCAACGAGGTCCTGGGCCCCGCTGCCGTCAAGATCGTCTCAGAGACGGCTGAAGTTGTGGCCAGTCGGATTGCCACGCTACAGGGTGAAATAGGTGCCTTACGCGCAGGAGTGGCCAGGGAAAACGCCGAGAAAATGTCGTTGGATCAGGTCGACACGCAGTTTGCACGCATGGCGAGAGAGGTGGCCGCCGGCAACGAGAACCGAACGGATCTGCGCCGGTTGTTGCGGGCGTGGGTGTTGGCGGTACAGCGCCAAGCCGATGGAACATGGACGGCCCGGTATCCCTTGGGGGGCGTGTCAACTAACTGTCAAGACTGGCACCCCCGGCGTGACTCGAACACGCGACCGGCGGATTAGAAATCCGCTGTAATGCATAATCTTTTCTGAATATAGTTGCACTTCGTTCAAATTGTATGCTATTTGTATGTAAATCTTTTGGTGGGGTGGACTGGGGGTGACTGGACGTTGCCCCGACACGCCACAAGGAGTTTACACACATGGTCACGAAACACCGTTCCGGGTATGTGTTCAAGCGGGGCCTTACCTACTACATCCAGTACATGGTCGGGGGCCGGCGCGTTACCCAGGTCCTTCGCGATAAGGACAACAAGCCGATCACCACAGAGGATGCCGCCGAGGCGCGGCGTCTTGAAATCATGGCCCCGATGATGGTCGCTGCGCAAGAGGAAGTTTTGCGGACCGTGCAGCATCGCCTGGATGATGCCGCGAAGGAACGGGATGCGGTCGAACGCGGTACGGATGCCGGGATGAAGTTGGCAAAGGCATGGGATGCCTATGTGGCGTCCGTGAACCGGCCGGACTCGGGGCCCAGGACGCTGGAAGGTTATGAGGCGCAGTGGCGGCAATTCCTGGATTGGGTTGCGACGGCGCACCCGGTTGTGTCGGAGTTGCGGCAGGTTTCCGGGGCGGTGGCGGAGGCGTATGCCGGTTATCTTCTGAAGGAGATCCGCGAAAAGCGGAAGAGACCGGATGGGCCGGACGGGAAGCCCACCGGGTATGATGAGGTCATCGTGAAGCGGTCCTTCACGACCAACACCTACAACAAGCATGTGCGGGTTCTGGAATTGGTGTTCCGGGTGCTGGCGCGGAAAGCTGGTCTGACAAGTAATCCCTGGGCGGGAATCACGCGGAAGACGGAGAACCGGCAGAGTCGGCGGGAGTTGACGGTCGAGGAACTGAATGCCATCTGCAATCAGGCGACTGGCGAGTTGCAGCGATTGCTGGTCCTGGGGATCTACACCGGTATGCGGTTGGGCGACTGTTGCACGTTGCGCTGGTCGGAAGTTGACCTGGTGCGGAGCATCATCCTGCGCGTGCCGAACAAGACCGCGCGCCGAAAAGGATCGCCCGTGCATATCCCGATTCACCCCACCCTATTTGCCGTCCTTAGTCAGACGCCGGAGAAAAAGAGATCGGGGTTCGTGTTTGCGGAGTTTGCGGCGCGTTACCGGCACGAGGACGCGGATGTAGCGAAGGAGATTCAGCGGCATTTGATCGCATGTGGTATCCAGGTTCACAAGGACGAAACCGGCAAGGGTACCAGCAAGCGCGCGGTCGTGGAGGTCGGTTTCCACAGCCTCCGGCACTCTTTCGTGTCGCTCTGCCGGCAGTCGAATGCGCCGTTGGCGGTGGTCGAGGCCATCGTCGGGCACAGTAACCCGGCGATGACTCGCCACTACACCCACGTCGGCGAAGTGGCGGCCGGCGCCGCGGTCGCGGCGTTGCCGGCGATCGGTGCGCCAGTGGTCAGTGGGAAGTCAGTGATCAGAGGTCAGAAGGCAGAGGTCAGAGATCAGGGGGCTGCGGTGGTGTATGGAGAACAGGCGACCCCGGCGGCGATGGCGCGGGCGGCGCTGACGTGCTTGGAGGCAATGACTGCCAAGAACTGGGAAGCGAAGCGGGATGAGGCGCTGACATCGCTGCGCGGCGCCACGGAGTGGCTGGAAGGGCGCATGGTGGTGCAGGAGAAGCAGGGATGAGGGGGAAGGCTGAAGGGGTTAAGGTTGTAGGCTGAAGGTTGTTCCTGCGTTCCTGGTTCGTCGTTCTTGGTTCTTTGTTGGACCGCGAAGGTAAGGGGTGACATGAAGACCCAATATCAGGCGAGTGGCATTGTGACGGTGGCGGACCTGGCCGCGGTGCTGGCGAACGTGGCGCGGCCGGTGGTGTTGCTGGAAGGCATCCGCGCTTTGCCGGATGCGGATCGTGCGGCCGTGGTCGCCTTGGGCAGGTTGCTCGCGGTTGAACTGCCGGGGGTCGTGTTTCGGTCCGGGAATGCCGAGGGGACGGACACGGCGTTCGCGGAAGGCGTCACGTCCGTTGATCCGGCACGCATGGAATACGTGATGACGCATGCGGGCATGGGACGAAAACGGCGGCACCCTGGGGCCCGGGCCGTGTCGCTCGCAGAGGTGCCGCATGTTTCGGTGCGGGCGGTTGGCGAATTCACGCTGGCAGCCTCGCCGGACCTGAAAGGGTTGGTTGATGCGTACCAGACCCATGGCGCAAAGGGTCCTCTAGGCGCTAAAGCGGCGTATTTGCTCCGGGATACCCTGAAGGTGATTGGCGCGCCGGAACTCGGATTGGCGCCGGCCACGGTCGGAATCTTCTACGCGAATGCGGCGGATCCATTGACGGGCGGAACCGGGCACACCATCAGGGTCTGCCGGGATCGGGGCGTGCCGGTTTTGTTGCAGGCGGTTTGGCGGGGGTGGGTGTACGCGCGCTGACAGGCCTCACTCGTAGCGGCTACTGACCTCCGACACGCCGGAACGGCCGACCTCATGGACGACAAGTTTGCTGTCGTTCTTGAAAACGATCAGTTGCCCATTCGCGTGCTTGAAGCGACCGACGTTGCTTTTGTATAGGCTCGCGATCTCGTTGCCGTTTTCGGCGTTCACGATCATATACTTGTCGCCGTCCTTGAAAACGAGGAAATCAATTCCGAAACCGCACAGGTCCCCGTTCCCAAAATTGCTGGCGTAAAGGCCGCATACCTCTCGACTGTCCTCGTCAAATACGGTGTATTTGCTTCCGTCAAATGACACGTCTGATATGGTCATGGTTGTGACTCTTTCAACTCCGCAGGGTTTTTCAACGACCATCAATCGCGCGGTTCGGTTGATGGCTTGCGATTTGGCTCTTGTTAGGAGCCCGGAATGAGTTCCCGTACGCTCCTTGCAGCCCAATCCATAAACTTTTCTTTTTCGCCACTTTTCCAATGCGCACATGGATGCCATGCGACAATCTTGATCGCGTTGTGGCCATCAGAGAACTGGCCAATCTCGTAAAAGGCCTTGTGCTGCGGGTTGCCGGGCATGGGGACTCGCCCGTTAGGCGTTTGAAACATATTCCACAACGCATTCCTCGCCCGTGTTCCCTGCGTTACGATGATATCAGGGCGCAGTACTTCTAGCTCACCTTTTAAGAACCCCATGCAGTTGCCGAACATAAGCGGGTTTCCTTCCTTTGTCCCGATACTGAGGTCTTTACACCGTGTGCTTGTTACGTTGGCGAAGTAGCTGACGAAATCGTTGAATTCAATGACCTTTCCCAAACGCTCTTTCACAAATGGAGCGAGAATCGCCTGCGCCATTTTGATCGTCTGATGCCAATGACCCTGTGGGTTTTGGTGACATGGTAGGTTCCTGTCTCGCCACTTGATTTTGCGAATTTCCCGCAAAGTTCCCATGTTGGGATCATCTTTCAGCCATTTGGGGTCGTTCGTGTCTGAGGAAACAAAGAGCAAGCGGGGCAGAATGCCAGACTCGTACTCCGCCCCCACATACGATTCTGGCACACTGACCATCTGACCAGGCGCACACACAGCACAGCATGCATCGCGGTGCTTGCAGTTGAACCCGATTGCCGGGATCCCTTGCGATTGATAATACCGGTAAAGTTTGTCTAGCATTGATTCTGAACTCATATCCTCTTCCCCTCGGCGAGCCGGCTTGTTGTTGATCATCCTAACGGACAATCGTAACGTTTATGAGCCTGGGATGAATTCCTGCACGTTCTTTGCGGCCCATTCCGCAAAGAGCTGTTTATCTTTGCCTCTCCAATGCGCACATGGATGCCATGCAACAATCTTGATCGCTTTGTGGTTGTCGCTGATGTTGATAATCTCAAAGTGGGCTTTGTGACCCGGATAGCCGGGCATGGCAACATGTCTTTCAACCGGGAATGCGCCCTTCAATGCCTCCCTTGCTCGTGCGCCCTGCGTTATGATGATGTCAGGTTGCATGGCCACAACCTCGCCTTTTACGAATCCCCGGCAATTTAAGTACATATCCTCTTTACCCTCCCCCTTCCCAATGCTTATGTCCTTACACCGTGTGCTTCTTGCATGGGCGACGTATTCAAGCACGCCGTCAATGTTGAGGGGATGGGCCAAACGATCTTTCGCAAACGGCGCAAGTAACTTTCTCGCTAAATCGAGTGTCTTATACCAGTGCCCCTTGGGTTCTACATTTTTCAGCCTGTCGCTCAGCGCTGTTTTCCTAACGCCCTCCAACGTGAGTAACTTAGGGTTGTCTTTATACCACGAAGCATCACATGTGTCAGAGGAAACGAAAAGAAGTCGCGGCAACTTGCCTTCCTCGAATCCAGGCCCGACATACGCCGCCTGCGCTGTGGCCATCTTTCCGGGGGCGCAAACCGAGCTGCACTTCTCAAGGTGCGGACACTTAAAGCCAACTGGTGAGATGCCTTGCTCATGATAATATCGGTCTAGTCGCTCGAGCATTGATTCTGCACTCATCGCGCACTTCCTTTCGGTAGTGGTCTGCTTGGATTCATTCACTGCACTCTTTCATTATTATTGAAGTCGATCAAGACGATATCGCTTGGAACCTCCCCAGTCTTCTGTTGGCGTTTCAACGGGGAGGCGGATTCAACACCGTCGAAAGCGAGCCGGACCTCACCGGTGGCGCCTTGTTTGCTCTTTGTCACATCCACGATGATACCGTCGTTGTTTCGCTCAGCGATACCCGAAGCCCGGTCGGGGCGGCGTAGAACAAGCACGGCGTCGGCTTCCTGCACGATGATGTTACAGGCCTCACAAAGAGCCGGTGGTGATGTAATCCGGGAGCTGTCTCCCCGCATTTCACAGCCACGGCAGAGTTGCGTCGCGACAATAACCGGGATGTGGAGTTCCCTAGCCATGGCTTTGATCTGCTTTGCAATCTGAATCCATTCGGTCCGGCGGCCCTGCCTGGCGAATTCGCGGCAGTTGCAGAGCTGGAGATAGTCAATGATGATCAGCTCGACCTTGTGACGCATCTGCATACAGTGGGCGCGGGCGCACAGGTCCATGATGTCCAGGCTACCGGTGTCATCCACGATGACAGGCGCCTTGCCTGGCGTCGTGGCAACGCTGGAGATGCCGCAGTGCATGCGCGTGGCAAGGTCCGCCAGGCAGCATTCCAGGGAGAAAACGGCCACCGCGTGCTGCCGGTTATGGTCGCCCTTCATCGGACACCCGTTGATGTCCCTGCCAAGTGCAACGCACTTGGCAATTTTTAGGGCGAGCGTGGTTTTGCCCACGGCGGGCCGCGAGGCCAGAACGATCACCTCTGCAGGATTCAGTCCCTTGAGCTTACTGTCGAGGCTGGGAAAGCCGGTCGGTAGTCCGGAAAAGCCGCCGGAGGCTTCGGCGTGCGCTTCGTCTGGTAGTTGAACCTGACTGGGTGCCTGACTAGGGTTGGTAATGGCGTCTTCCTGTTTCACAGTTGAGAGGGTCATGTTCGATATTCCTTCATTTTCTTGGTTGTCTTCGATCTGCACAGAGTGTTTCGGCGCATCAAGCGGGAGAAGACGCGAAGCCGTCGATGCGGTTGCGGGAGCGAAAGCCGCACTTGGCGGCGCTTTCGCGTTCGAGCGCGTCAAGCAGGAGCGCGTGCGTCACGCCGCCGTCCAGATAATGGAACTCTTGGCGGACTGTGCGGAAGTCGCCGGGCGTCAGGTCGGGAATGCGCAGAAGACGGCGCTCGGAGTCGGGTGTGAGTTCCCCTGTGTCGAGCGGTGCGAACATGCGCCGGAAGAACGCGCGTTTGCCGTCTTCTGTCAGGCAGCCAAATTCCAACTTGAAGGTGAATCGGCGCAAAGCGGCGGGGTCGAGGCTGTCTGCGAAGTTCGTGGCGCAGGCCAGGACGCCGCCGAACTCTTCCATCTGCCGCAGGATCTCGTTGACCTGGGAGACCTCCCAGCCCCGGTGCGCGTCGGCGCGGGTCCGCAGCAATCCGTCGATCTCATCGAGGAATAGGATCGAAGTCTCGCGCCCGGCCTCGCGGAACGCCTCCCGGATATTCTTCTCCGTCTCGCCAACATACATGCTGAGCAGGTCGCTCCCTGTTTTTGTGACGACGTTCAGGCCCAGCGACAGTCCGAGATAGTGGATGAACGCCGTCTTGCCAGTGCCCGGAGGCCCGAACAGCAGCAGGTTCATGCGCGGGCTGTCCGGGTCGGCGTCACTCTTGCGGGCGCGCGCTTCTATGAAGCGGCTCACGGCACGTTCAATCCGTGAGAGGGTGACGGTGCCTTTGATGTTGAGCCCGTCCAGAGAATACCCTGCGCAGGCCTGCTGCCGCGCAGCGCCAGGCCCGCCAAGCAGGCTGACGTGCGCGTCGAGCAGCGTCGCGAGCGTCGCTTCGGTGTCCGTCTGTTGCGCGGCGCCCTTCGTCAGCATCGACGACAGATTGCGCAGGGCCAGATCGATGCCGCCCGCGCTGACCGTATAGCGTCCGGCCATCCGAGAGAGCAGGTCTGCAGACAACGTGTCGCCGATCCCATGACGTTGAGCCGCGTTGCGCCAAACGGCGGTCTGTTGCTCGCGCGTCAGTTTGTCGAAGCGGACGGAGTAGTCGAACCGCCGCCGGTTGGACGGGTCCAGCCAGTCTGCGCGGGAGTTTGTGATCCAGACGCAGGGGGCGTGGATATCGTCGAGCACATCGTTCATGGCACCCTTTTCCTCGTGACGCGGCGAACCGCCGAACGGATGCGACCAGGGGATGCGGCTGCCCTTTCCTTCCAGCATGGCGTCGGCCTCGTCCACGATGATGAGGCTGGTTTCGGGCGGAACTTGCCCGTCGCAGACGCGGAGCGCAGTAAATCGGAACGATACCGTTACTGAATTGCTGTCCTTGTAGTTTTTTTGTGCGACGAGGAAGGCGTCGCGCCCGAGTTCGCGGGCGAGCGCACGGGCGAAACTCGACTTGCCCGTACCGGGATCCCCATACAGCAGGATGTTTACGCCGCGCTGCGGGGAGGCGCTGGTGATCAACCGCTTGAGAAACTCGCCGTGTTTTGATGCCAGTTCGCCAAAAAAGCCCCACGGCAACGCTGGATCTTCGTTCTTCCGGAAATAGCGTCCGGTCAATGGCGCGGCGTCAACGCCGATAAGATAAACCCACATGTCTTCGCCAAGGCTTCCCTCCTCCTTCAGGCAACCGAATCGGCGGAGCGTCCCTTTGGGCGCGAGCAAACGGACATATTCTTCCGGGCTGATGCCAAGTAGTGCCGCACGCACGGCCGTTCCGCAAGGCCCCAAATGGCCGGAAATTTGTTCCATTCCCCCGTATAGCTGTTTCGCCATCACGGCCATGGCCAACGCTTCACTCTCCCCCCGTGTCAACTTAAACAATCGGCACAGTTCCCCGAAGCGAGCCGTCATCGGGTCGGGTTTATCCGCCTGCCAGTCCTGCATTTCCTTGGCTTTCTCGCTCAGCCACTTCGCAAAACATTCCCTGAACTGCTCGTTGCTTGCCGGATGCGTCCATAGCGCGGCCAACACGGCTTCGGGCCTGGCGGTTGCGATGCCAGTGCGGCCACCGGAATCCGTCTGCGTGATATCCGCATGCGTCGTTTCACCTGCGCACAGGTCAACCAGTCGGGTCAGTTCGTCCTTGTCAAACTGCCGTAGGACAGGTTTGAACAACGCTTCGATTTGTTCAAAATTCCCTTTGCAGTGTCGGCAAAAACTGGCAAGGCAAGAGAATAGCGTTTCCTGGATGAACAACCCGGGGGCGTCCCGCGTAAGTTTATATGCAGCCGTCATGCGGGTCTGATCGTGAACGTTGGCTCTTCTTGAGTTAAGAATTCTTTCTGTCTCTTCCGTTGCCATAGGTTCCTTCCATCAGTTCAACCACGGGTGCCTTGTGAGCGGCGGCGACGGCGCGCCGCCCTCCAGGGATGCGGCGGTGGCCGGCGGCCGAGGGACCGGCCGCCCATGCCCGTGCGCGGAGCGCACGGGCCAACTTTGATAGCGACGGCGGGGGCCGGCAGGCACGGGACTGCCTGCCGCTACCCCGCGGCCAGCGGCCGCGGTTACAGTGTGCGACCTTTGCATACGGGTAACTATACGCCCGAGACACGGACATTGCGGGTCTGTCAGAAAAAGAGTAAAAGATTTCTGACGGACCGAATTTGTCCGTGTGGGTGGGGTAATCTGGAGGCATGCGCATGAAACGGAGCAAGGCGCAATTCAAGCGGCTGACGGAGTTGACCGATCGGATCCGGGAGGGACGGGAGCCGGTCAACTGCCTGATCCTGTCGAAGGAATGGGAGATGTCGCAGAAGACGGTCCAGCGGGACATTGACTTCCTGCGCGACCAGTTGCACGCCCCTCTCGATTACGACCGGCTGCGGAAGTCGTACTTTTTCACGGAGCCGACGTGGTCCATGCCGGCCCTGGTGGTCTCGGAAGGGGAAATCCTGGCGGTGCTGCTGGGATCACGGGTGTTGGAGCAGTACCATGGCACGCCGGTTGCTAAGCAGTTGGGGCACATCTTTGAGAAGTTGGCCGAGTTGCTGCCGGAGAAGGTGCGCATCCGGCCGGAAGACATGTTCAACCGTTTCTCGTTCCGATGCCCGCCGGCACGGGCGGTGACGCCGGAGAACTGGGCGGCCGTGATCCGGGGGCTGTGTGAGCAGAAGACCTTGAAGATGTTTTACCGCAAGGCGGAGGTGGTTGCGACCGCGCCGGCCAAGGAATCGCTGTTCAACCCCTACCACGTCGCAAACCTGCAGGGCGAGGGGTACATGTTCGGCGTGTACGCCGGCCAGGCGGATGTGCGGCAGTTCTCCATGGCCAGGATCGAGAAGGCGACGGTCACCGTGGCGTCGTTCACGGTGCCGGCCGACTTTGACGCGCAGAAGCTCCTGGCGGATACCTTCGGGCGGTTCTCCGGGCAGCATGAATCGCACACGGTCCGGTTGTTGTTCTCGAAGGAGGCGGTGCGCTGGGTGGAAGAGCGAGAATGGCACCCCCAGCAGGTGGTGCGGCGCCGGCGGACCGGGGAACTGGAACTGGCGTTTCCGGCCAAGGGGCTTTATGAGGTCCAACGGTGGGTGCTGGCCTGGGGGCACGATGTCAGGGTTTTGGAGCCGAAGGCATTGAAGGAAGCGGTGCAGACGGAAGTAAGGAGGATGGCGAAGGCGGTGGGGTGAGGGGGGGAGAGGCTGACGCACCGGTGTCGCGGATCGGGGCCGCACAGGTCGCGCGTGATACCGGCCTGTCCGCGGCGTTTCTCCGGGTGGGGCGGATACATATCCTGCCCCACCCATCGAAGCCTTGCGGCCAAACCGGTCTGACGCGTTCCCGTGCGGTCGAAGACCCGATCCGCGCCACGTTTGCCCCTCGCGCGGTGTACCGTGCGAGATGTGGGGAGGGCTGGGCGCGGAGGAGGAA
>Ga0118677_10006061_pt2 | contig 12492 bp, 7 predicted proteins | sample AliMusrvi5mmetaG_FD_86154 | JGI IMG/M metagenome (GOLD analysis project Ga0118677, IMG submission 86154)
ATACAATTGACCCTGAGAGGATTCCATATCCGGTAGGGTTTTTGGTTGCAAAAAATGAAAAAGTGGAAAGGTGTTCCGTCACAAATGGGATGACTTTATCCTGCACCCATGGGACAATGATCAACATTCCCCAAACGCCGTATATGACCGAAGGTATGGCCGCCAGCAGATCCAGGCGTTTGCGCTCGGTCTCATCGTAGCCGCGTTCCAGCGCTGCAGTGTCGGTGATGGTTCGCAGCGCCGCCTTGGCCTCCAGCAGCCATGTCATGGCTTCGTCATATTGGCCGAGTTCATCCAGCAGCACGCCCAGCAAGTGTCGGCTGGCATATTTGACGTAGGGGTATTGCGGGCCGTCGCGGATCAAGTCGCGCAATTCCATTTCGGCTTGGCCGGAGAGTTTTTGGCGGTGGAGCAGGAAGGCGCGAAAATAGCGCACCTGGTCGTCTCGGGGATGGCGGGCACGGCAGGCCTCGACCTGGTCCCAGGCCTCGGCCAGCCGACGGTCCTTTTCCAACCAAACGGCCAGGTTGATGCGGGCATCGACCGATTCCGGGTTGGCGGCGACGGCCCGCTCAAAACAGGCCCGAGCGTCGGACAACTGACGCAGGCTCTGGAATTGATGACCGATGAGTGAGATCAATGACGAGTTGTCCGGGGCGAGTTCCAAGGCCCGGCGGTACGCTTGGTTGGCAAGCGGAAAATCGAGGTTGCCGGCGGCTGCGTTGCCGAGCTCGAACCATATTTCCGCCACCCCGGGAAACCGGCTCGAGAGATCACGGTAATCACTCAGAGCCGCAGCATGACGGCCGCTCAAGAGATTTTCCTGGGCCTTGCGCCAGCGGGCGACATCCCGCGGCGAGCGTTGCATTCTGGCCTTGTCATGATTCATCAAATCAGCGGTGGGTGGGATGAGTTGCGGGTGAACCTGAGATCAACCGATTCGTCCCCCGGATACAAGAACGGATTTACCCGGAAATAAAGCTATTTTATAAAAACGCTTGCAAACCTCTCGATAGCGGCTTGTATCCCTCTTTCCGTAACCAGCCCATTGCCCAATCTATTCCGAAAATTCCCAATAACTGATCCCATATTATGAAAAAAAGCGTATGTTTTAACCCAACGAAGCGGAGCATGCTGGCGGTGCCGGCGGCAGCGTTGATGCTCGGGGCGGCCCAAGCGGGCACCACCGTTGGTCTTAATTTTCAATCTTGGTATTACGAGTCCGGCGCGACGCCGCAGACGGTGGGATTTGGCTGGGGTTACCAAACGACCGGGGTGCCGGTGACGGCCAAGGCGTTTGGCGTTGAGGTGGCCGACTGGACCAACTCCGACCCCTTGCCTTGCCAATCTTCATTTACCACAGCAGTGCCATTTGGGGGAACCCTCAACGCGAATGTGACGGCGGGCAACATGTGGGAAAGCGGGCTGATAGCACCTGGAATATCGGGACCTTCGGCAGGTGTGGGTTGGGTGGATAACTGGCCAAACAACTGGTTGGATGGAAACCTGGTGATAGCCGCGATGACACCGGGGAACTACCAGGTCGCTTGGAGTTTTCTCGACAACACCGGCTGGAATGTGGACATCACCGGGTTGAACGCCAAGTTTCCCGATGGCTACGTCATCGAGTTGATCGGTGGCAATAAAACCACCACCACCTCAAGCGTGGCCATCACCGAGGATGCCGGATCGACCCAGGTCGCCACGGTGACTTTCACAGTCCTCCCGGACAACCTGGGCCTCGGTGCCAGCCCGGTTCTCACCAACGACGCCATCACGCTCACCAACCTCTCCCGGCCGTCCAGCACCAACTGTGCGCTCGCCGGCTTCATCATCACGGACAAGCCGGTGGTCGTCCAGGATCCAACCGGAGGTGCCTTCGCCAGCGGTTCGTCCCTCACGCTGAGCTCCAACTACATCGGTCTGCCAACGGGGCTCGCGTTTCAGTGGAAAAGGAACGGCACGGATATTCCTGGTGCCAACTCACCGACATACGCCAAGGCCGATCTGGCACCATCTGACAGCGGCAATTATACCTTGGTGGTGTCTAACGATTTTGGTTCAGCCACCAGCGGGACTGCCACTGTGAGCGTCGCCGTGAATACTTGGAATCCGCCGGTCACCGTCTCGGACGACTCTGATGTGGCCACCACCGGCAGCCCGGTTTTCGCCTACGATTGGAGCAACGCCACTCCGAGCGTCAACGGCGTAAGCTTCACCGCCCCGGGCAGCGGCGTGTTCCTGTCAGGATTTGACGGCCCTTATGGCGGATTCCTAACTGGCAATGGATCCCCGGCCGATCTGCTGAGCACCGAATATCAGAATATTCTCACTGGCGGGCTATACACAAATGTTGTGAACCCCGGCACGGTGACCCTCAACGACCTAACCATTGGCAATGAATATCTGGTGCAATTCTGGGTGAATGATTCCAGAAGCAACGGAAACAGCCGAAGCGAAACCCTCACCAGCGGCAGCAATACCGTCAACCTGAAGTTCAACGGAGGTTCCACTGGATCCCTCGGCCAATTCACCGTCGGCTCATTCATCGCCACTTCCTCCACCAAGGTCATTGAACTATCAGGCAATGAATCGACCCAAATCAACGCCATCCAATTGCGTGACTTGGGCCTCCCCGCCATCGTTCCGCCACCCGTCTTCACACCCGTCGCCGGCACCTATCTGGGTGGATCACTCGCGGTGACAATGACCACCACCGGCACGATCTACTACACCACCGACGGGTCCTCGCCCACCTTCTCATCGAGCGTCTATAGCAGCCCGATCATCGTGCCAGCCGACGCCAACATGACCATCAGCGCATTCGCCAGCGCCCCGGGCCAGGCGGATAGCGATGTTGTGAGCGCTACATATATCACCTACTCAATCCCAGCCGTTCCCACCTGGACCAACGCGGCTGGCGGTTCATGGGCAGCCCCCGCCAACTGGGCACACTCGGTGGTGGCCAGCGGCAGCGGTGCCACGGCTGACTTCAGCACGCTCAATCTGAGCACCGACACCACGCTCACCCTGGACGGCGCGCGCAGCATCGGTCAGCTGATTTTCAGCGACACCACCCCTGACCACAACTGGGTCCTCAGCACCGGCAGTGGCGGTCCATTGACGCTGGTGGCCACCGGCACCCCGACCATCACGGTCGCCGACCAGACGACCACGGTCAACGCGATGGTGGGAGGTGCCCAAGGCTTCAGCAAACTCGGCAGCGGCACACTCGTGTTGACCGCATCAAACAATTACTCCGGGACCACCACGGTGAACGACGGTGTGCTCGAGGTGCAGGGGAAAAATGGCGATGTTGCCTATATCATCAGTTCCACCGCCACCTTGAAACTCGGTTACTCCACCGGCGGCGGCTACGCCAGCACCGGCATCCTCGTCCACGGCAACGGCAGCGCCGCAAGCACCGGTCTCTATCTGAACGGCGGCACCAACTACAACTGCCAAGGCACACTTGAATTGGCAGACGCGCCCACCACCATCCGCCAGTACGGCACCGGCTTGGCTGGCATCGGCATCTTCGATATCAACAGCACGGGTCTGTGGGTCACTTCGGCAGCCTCAGGGTCGATCATCGACGCTAACATCCAGATGGTTAGCCGCGGTTATGGCATGAGTTCAAAAATCGATGCTGGAGCCAACACCGCCACTGGCGACTTGGTGATCAACGGCCCGCTCGATGTCGGCAATATGGGATTCTTCAAGCGGGGGGGCGGATCGCTCGTCCTGAATGGCGTTGCAAGCAATGCCAACGTCGGCCTCCAGATCGAAGGCGGTAGCGTGATTTGCGGTGCCGCGAACTGCATCGGCTCGAATGCGAACTTGGTCATGTCCGGCGGCACCACGCTGGCACTCAAAGGATATACCCAGTCAGTGAAATCAGTGGCCTCCAGCGGCACCCTCAAGCTAGCCGCTCCCGGCACGGATATCCTCAACGTGACCGCCAACCTCAATATCACCGGTTCCACCCTGAATCTCGAACTCAGCAGCCCCCTCACCGACCCGGTCTATGTCATCGCCACCTACGGCTCACTCACCGGCACCTTCTCCAACTTGGCCAACCTGCCAAACGGATATCTGGTCAACTACCATTATGCCGGCAATCAGATCGCACTCCTAGACTCCAACGTCACTCCTCACACGGTATGGACCGCTGCCAATAGCGGCGATTGGGATATTGACACCACCATCAACTGGTCGGTCGAAGGAAGTGCCGCGACCTATCACGATGGCGACTTCGTCATCTTCGACGATTCCTCCATCAACCAGAACCTCGCACTCAACACCACCGTGAATCCTTTGCTGGTTCATTTCAACAACCCGACCAAGGATTACACGCTTGGCGGCAATGGTTCGATTGCAGGTGCCTGCGCCCTGACCAAAGATGGCGCAGGCCAGTTGACGCTAACCGATAATAACACCTACACCGGACTAACAACCATTAACGCTGGCACCGTGAATGTGGGCGAAGGCGCCATCCTTGGCACGCTCGGGGGCAGCGGCAATATCACCTTGAATGCCGGAGCAAGTCTCGCCTTCAACCATTCTGATGCACAAACCCTCACCCGAACGATCAACGGCAGCGGCGGCACCCTGATCAAAAATGCATCAGGCACCATGACCCTGAATGCGCCTAACAACGCATGCGACATCATTGTCAACGGAGGCACTTTCTATGCCCGTGGGGGTGGTTGGAGTACGGCCTTCGCTGCTGGCAAGCTCATCACTGTTGAAAGCGGTGCGACGCTCGATACCGCGATCCACTCGATGGGCAGTTCGATCGGCGGTGGCGGCGACGTGCCAAACGTATGGCTCAACGGCGGCCATTGGCTCCTCAATGGTGAACATTACATCCGCTCCCTCAGCATGACGGCGGGCACCACCATCGGGGTGGCAGGAATGGACGGCATCCGCTCCCTTCCCGGCGCAGTTTTCACCACCAATGCCGCAGCCACGAGTTCCACGATCAGCTCACCGCTCAACCTCGTGTACAACCTGACGCTGGCGGTCAACGATGGTGAGGCCGCCGATGACCTCGTCATCAGCGGAACGATCAGCAATTCTGGCAATCTCACAAAAACCGGCGCGGGCCTGTTGCGGATGACCGGCGTCAACACCTACACCGGCGTGACCACGGTCAATGGCGGGACGCTCGCCGTCAATGGAACCTCCATACCAGACGGCAACTCGCTCGTCATCAGTGGTGGCAAGGTTGAGGTGAGTGGCACGGAAACGGTGGGCACCTTGTTCTTCGGCAGCACCCAACAACTTCCGGGAACATGGGGTGCCAGCGGCTCCGGTGCCACCCACATCGATGATACCCACTTTGCCGGCACCGGGATGCTCAGCGTGACAACCGGGATGAATTTCAGCAGCTGGGCCAGCATCAATGCACCTGGCCAGAGCCTCTCCCAGGATTCAAACAAAGATGGCATGGCCAACGGCATCAAGTACTTCATGGGGCTGAGCGGATCCGCTTTTGGCGGGCTTCCGGGCGTAGTCACTACGGATGGGGTTCGCACCGTCACATGGCCGAAGGGCAGCGCTTATGCTGGCAGCTATGGTGTGGATTTCTTTGTTCAATCCTCCACCGACCTGATCCACTGGACGGACGCGGCAACTGGGGTGGGTGCCGGTTATGTGACCGACAGCAGCGGTTCTGTGAAATTCACTCTGCCTGCGGGAACCAAGATGTTCACTCGTCTCATGGTGACGGGTCCCTGACCTCCAGACGTCGATAACAACTCGATTGAAGGAAATGATGTGAATCTGCCAAGCGGCGGACTCATTTCCTTCACGCCTGGCTTGGGTGGCCAGTACATCGAGGTCGGGTGATTGAAATGGCGATGCATCCAGCTTGCTCTGGCCGGGGAAAGGGCATAGAACAAGCGCAAGTGGACACCGAACCAAGAACAAAGCAGCGCAGACCTTCGTGGTTGCGTACCGTGGTGCGCGGCTTGCTGATTTGCGCGGGTTGCCTCGCCATTTTGTTGCCGGCATGGTTGCCGAACCGGCCGTCGGCCCCCTTGGGGAACGGCACGGTGGCCTTGCTGCAAGCCTTGCTGCTGTCGGCGGCGTCGGCGGTGTTTTTTGGGACGACGGCGCATGCGGGTCGCAACCGGCCGATATGTCGGATTTTGGCGTTGGGGTTGGCAGCAGCTGTGATCGGGAAGGTGGAGGATCTGGCATCGTTGATCATGGGGCGGCCGTTTCCGGAGAATTGGGTGGTAGGGGCGATGTTATCGGTGGCGCTGATTACTGCGCTGCGACACCGGCGGGTGGTGGTTGAGTTTGTGGGCACGCTGGGCAACCACGCGGGCAGCGGGCTGATAGCCGCAGCGCTGTTGATTTTGTATGTGTTTGACAAGGTCATTGGCAGGCAGCGGTTCTGGCAGGCGGCGTTGGGCACGGCGTTCACCCCGGAAATTCCCCGAATTTGTAGGAGTTATCTGGATTTGCTTGCTTGTTATTTGTTATTTATTGGTTCGATAGGTTTGGCCTTGACGCTGGCCCGGCGCGAAGATCCGCCATGAAAATCATCCAGATTTTGCCCGAACTCAATGCAGGTGGCGTGGAACGAGGTACCTTGGAACTCGCCGGCTTCCTGGTGGCTGCCGGGCATGAGGCGCTGGTCATTTCCAATGGCGGGCGGCTGGTCGCCGACTTGGAGCTCAGCGGCGCGCGGCATGTCACGCTGCCGGTGCATCGCAAGAGCGTCGCATCGCTCTGGCAGGTTGGTCGCCTGCGGCGGATCCTCACGGAAGAGCGCGCGGATATTTTGCATCTGCGCTCGCGAGTGCCCGGTTGGCTGGCCTGGCTGGCTTGGCGCGGCATGAATCCGCAGACGCGGCCGCGCCTAGTCAGCACGGTGCACGGGTTTTACTCGGTCAACATGTACTCGGCGGTGATGACGCGCGGGGAACGGGTCATTGCGGTGTCGGAAAGTGTCCGGAGGTATGTGATGGAAAACTATCCGAAGGTGGTACCAGAGAGCATTCGGGTGATACCGCGGGGGATAGATCCAGAGGATTTCGGAGTGGCGTTTCGTCCGGCAGACGCGTGGCTGGCGTCTTGGCAACTGGAGCGGCCGGGACTGTCGGGCAAGCGGGTGCTGCTTTTGCCCGGGCGCATCACGCGGTTGAAGGGGCATGACGAGTTTTTCGAATTGATCGCGGCCCTCAAGGCAGAGGGGGTGCCGGTGCATGGCTTGGTGGCTGGGGATGTGCATCCGAAGAAGCGTGCCTACTTGGTGGAGTTGCAGGCGACGGTGCGGCGTTTGGGGATTGCTGACGATGTGGAGTTTTTGGGGCATCGACAGGATTTGCGCGAGGTGATGGCGGTGAGCGACGTGGTTTGCGGGCTGTCGCGCCAGCCGGAATCCTTCGGGCGCACCGTGCTGGAGGCGCTGGCGCTGGGCAAGCCTGTGCTCGGGTATGATTGCGGTGGAGTGGGCGAATTGCTGGGGCAATTATTTCCGATGGGGCGGGTGGCGCTTGGTGACCGGTGCGGTTTGCTGGAAACCGCGCGGGCGATTCTTGGAGGATGTGAGCGGCCGCTGCCGGTGGGTGAACCCTTCACCTTGGGGGCGATGTGCCGGACCACGCTTGGGGTTTATCAGGAATTCGGGTGAGGCCGACAGCTCGCCGAGTTTCAAGATTGCGTAGTAAGGACCTCATTTTTGGCAGCGGATCGAGCCAGTTTTTCCAAGTACCGACGCAATAGTAACTGTCGTTAGGCATCTGAGAGATATTGTGGCGGTGCCCTGTGCGCGCCGTTGTGAATGAAATGGCGCTTGTCGAATAGGCGGGTTACTTGCGGTTCATGGTCATCGGCGGTCATAGACACGCCCCTACAAGGCGACAGAAATGAGGGCGCGGTTTCTGGAGTTTGCGGCAGGGCAATCCCGGTCGCCCGACAAGCGAGAAGCCACGACCGGAAAGGTCGTGGCTTCTGTCTGAAGAGGGGATTGCTGAGGGCAAGAGTTACTTGCGGAGGGCCTCTTCGCGGGCCTTGGCGGCGGCGATGACTTCCTCGGCGATGTTGCGCGGGCAGGGTGAGTACTGCAGGAACTCCATCGAGAACTGACCACGCCCGGAGGTCATCGTGCGCAGATCGCCGATGTAGCCGAACATGGAACTCAACGGGGCTTCCGCCTTGACCCGCACACCGTGGTACACCGTGTCCTGGCTCTTGATCATGCCCCGGCGGCGATTGAGGTCCCCAATGACGTCACCCACGTGGGCTTCCGGGGTGAAGACGTCGATTTTCATGATCGGCTCAAGGATGTGCGGGGCGGCCTTCTGCATCGTCTGGCGATAGGCGGCCTTGGCGGCGATTTCGAAGGCGATGGACGACGAGTCCACCGCGTGGAATCCGCCGTCGGTGAGGGTGACTTTGAAGTCGAGGCAGGGGTAGCCGGCCAGCGGTCCTTTGAAGATGGAGGTACGGAAACCCTTTTCGACGGCGGGAATGTATTCTTTGGGGACATTGCCACCGACGACGGCACTTTCGAAAACAAAGCCGGATCCGGGTTCTAGCGGTTCGATGGTGTACTCGATTTTCGCAAACTGGCCAGAGCCACCGGATTGCTTTTTGTGAGTGTAGCTGTCCTTGACGGCCTTGGTGATGGTTTCACGATAGGCCACCTGAGGGGCACCGACGTTCACCTCGACCTTGTGGGTACGCTTGAGGATGTCGATTTTGATATCGAGGTGCAACTCGCCCATGCCTTTGAGGATCAACTCGTTGGTCTCTTCATCGGTTTCCACGTGGAACGACGGGTCTTCCTTGACCATTTTGCTGATGGCGATGCCGAGTTTTTCGGCGTTGGCCCGATCCTTGGCGGCCACTGCGATGGAAATAACCGGTTCCGGGAATACCATCGGTTCGAGTGTGGCGGGGTGGTCCACATCGCACAGCGTGTGGCCGGTTTGGACGTTTTTCATGCCCACGATGGCAATGATATCGCCGGCTTGTGCAACGTCGATCTCGGTGCGGTCGTTGGCGTGCATTTCTACCATGCGGCCGACCCGCTCGGTCTTGCCGGTGAAGGTATTGAGGACGGTTGTGCCCTTTTTGAGCACACCGGAGTAGATCCGGGTGAACGTCAGGGCACCAAACTTGTCGTCCATGATCTTGAAGGCCAGAGCGCGGAACGGCTTCGTCACATCCACGTAGGCATACTCGCCGGTCGGGTGGCCTTCGAGGTCCACTTCCGGTTGTGGCCGCACTTCGGTAGGGCAGGGGAGGTAATCCACGACCGCGTCGAGGATGTTCTGGACCCCTTTATTTTTGAAGGACGAGCCGCAGTAGGTCGGAAAGAAATCCATCTTGATGGTGCCTTCGCGGATACATCGCTTGAGGGTGTCGATATCGGGTTGGTGGCCGTCGAGGTATTTTTCCATGACGTCGTCGTCCTGCTCAATGGCGGTTTCGACGAGTATGGAGCGGAATTCCTCGACCTTGTCGAGCATATCCGCAGGCACATCGCCGATAGCAAAATTGTCCGGCAGGCCGGATTCATCCCAGATATAGGATTTGCGGGTGAGCAGATCCACGACTCCGACGAAGGTATTTTCCACCCCGATGGGCAACACCATCACCAGAGGCTTGGAACCGAGGATGGTTTGGACTTGGTTCACCACCCGGTAGTAATCCGCACCGACGCGGTCCATCTTATTGACGTAAATGATCCGGGAAACGTGCGAATCCGTGGCGTAGCGCCAGTTGGTTTCGCTCTGGGGCTCGACGCCACCCGAGGCACAGAAGACCCCCACTCCGCCGTCCAGCACCTTGAGCGAACGGTACACCTCGATGGTGAAATCGACGTGGCCCGGGGTGTCGATGATGTTGAATTGGTAATCCCTCCAAAAGCAGGTGGTGGCCGCCGATTGGATGGTGATTCCCCGTTCCTGCTCCTGCTCCATGAAGTCGGTGGTGGCAGCGCCGTCATGGACCTCACCCATCTTGTGAATCTTGCCGGTGAGCTTGAGAATGCGTTCGGTGGTCGTCGTCTTGCCCGCATCAACGTGGGCGAAAATGCCAATGTTGCGGTATTTGGTGAGGTCTTTCATGCGATGGATGGGATACGAATTGACACGCCAGCACTGCGTGACGGGGCGCATTCCTAGTCGGAAGTCACGTTTTGGCAATCCTAGAGTCGTAAAATCTTCAACATTTTTTGCGGATGGGCCAACAATCCCCGCTTGCGCATTGCGGACGTCGGGGGTATTGCCCCGGCATGTCAACTGAGACTTCACTCGTTTTGTTCAAGCCGGACGCCGTTGCCAAGCAGTTGGTCGGGCCCGTGCTGGCCCGTTTTCAAGCCGCCGGCTTTCACCTGCGCGGCATCAAGATGATGCAACTCGACGAGGCCATCCTCCACGAGCACTACGCCCATCTGACGCATCTGCCATTTTTCCCCAGCATCGTCGAATTTATGCGGCAGGCACCCGTGGTGGCGGTGGCGCTCGAGGGGGAAAACGCGATTGCTGGAATCCGTGATTTGCTTGGGCCGACTGATTCGAAGGCGGCGGCCCCCGGCACGATTCGGGGCGATTTTGGCGAGGACAAGATGGTCAACGTCTGCCATGCCTCGGACTCCGTGGAAGCTGCGGCACTGGAATTGCGGCGCTTCTTCAAGGAGGGCGAACTATTCGCGTTCTAACGGGGGGCGGACGGGTAGGCCCGTCAACTTAAAGGGGTTTTCGGAATGTTTCGTGATCGCCACGATTTGTCTGTCACCATGTCATCCTTCATTGACAATATCCCTGTACACCTGTAGATATTGCTTGTGAAAACGACTATTGATTTTCCAGACGATATTCTGCATCGCGCCAAGATTGTGGCGGCCCAACGCAAGACCACGCTCAAAGAGCTTGTCATCGCCGGACTCGCCCACGCCCTCGAAACGCCCTCCACGCATGAGGACACCCGCCGCCGCGAGCGTGCGGCGCGGCTGATTGCCGCACTGAGCAAAGGCCGCAATACCGCCGCCATAGGACGCCTGAACCGGGACGAGCTTTATGACCGCCACAAGCTTTATTGACACCAATATTTTTCTCTACGTGGTTTCTGGGGCTGTCGAGGATGCTCCCAAGCGGGCAAAAGGCATCGAGTTGATCGCTTCTTGTGATTTTGCCATCTCGATTCAGGTGATGCAGGAACTCGCGGATGCTGCATTGCGCAAGAAACGCCTCGACGTGACACCGCAGGAAGTCCGCCTCATGCTCGAGGAGTTGGCGGAAAGCTTTCCGGTCCTCACGCCCACGCCGAGCTTGGTATTTCGGGCCCTTGACCTCACCAGTCGTTACCAAATTCGATACTACGATGCCGCCATCATCGCCGCCGCTCAGGAACTCGGCTGTCAAACCCTCTATTCGGAAGATCTCAATCACGGCCAAACCTATGACACGGTACAAGTCATCAACCCATTCCTGTGAGATTCAGACAACCGTTTGATCCGTTATGGTCACCTTGTCATGGTGCGATTTCATGGAAGAAGGGGCTTGTGGTGGGGGACGGTGCCATCACGCAAGCCACCTATAGGCACGAGGCGCGAGTGGCGCGTCAATGCCTGAAGTGGCGGAAGCTGGTGAAGATCATGGCCATGCCGGCGGCGTCGGCGGCGGCGATGACTTCCTCGTCGCGGATTGAGCCGCCGGGCTGGATGCAGGCGGTGGCACCGGCGTCGATGGCGCTTTGCAGGCCGTCGGCAAACGGGAACATGGCGTCGGAGGCGACGATGCTGCCTTTGAGGTCGAGGCCGGCTTCGCGGGCTTTCCAGACGGCGATGCGCGAGGAATCCACGCGGCTCATCTGGCCGGCGCCGATGCCGAGGGTGCGGTCGGTGTTCGTATAGACGATGGCGTTGGATTTGACGTGTTTGACGATGCGCCAACCGAAGCGCATGGCACGCATTTCGTCCTGGGTGGGCGGGCGTTTGGTCACCACGCGGCTTTCGAGGTTATCCAGGCCGAGGGCGGTGTGGTCCCGTTCCATGACCATGATTCCACCCGGGCAGGAGCGGATGACGGGGGATTTTTTTTCAACGAGATAGGCGTCATTCATTTTCATGAGACGCAGGTTTTTCTTTTTTTGGAGCAGGGCGCGGGCGTCGGCTTCAAATTCCGGGGCGATGATCACATCGGTGAATATTTCGGAGATGACGCGAGCCAGGTCGATGGTTAGGGGGCGGTTGCAGACGATCACGCCGCCAAAGGGTGCCTGGCGGTCGGTTTCGAAGGCTTTTTTCCAAGCCAGGCGGAGGTCATCGTCGTCCTGGCCGACGCCGCAGGGGTTGGTGTGTTTGAGGATGGCGACGGTTGGGCGGACGAAGTCGAGGATGAGATCGGCGGCGCTTTCGATATCGATGATATTGGTGTAGCTGAGTTCCTTGCCCTGGATTTTGGAGAAGTACTTGCGGAAATCGCCGTAGAGGGCGCATTTCTGGTGGGGGTTGTCGCCGTAGCGCAA
>Ga0118677_10012430_pt1 | contig 12492 bp, 14 predicted proteins | sample AliMusrvi5mmetaG_FD_86154 | JGI IMG/M metagenome (GOLD analysis project Ga0118677, IMG submission 86154)
ATTCTGCGTTCCCTGCAAATAACCTTTCCCAGTCAATCCGCCGGAACCGACGGCGATCAACGATTGATTCAAATTCCATCCCGCGCCCAGCGGATCCCGGTCCGGATCCAAAAACACCGTCAAGCGCGCCTTCTGATACTCCCGCATCCGCAGCCAGACCACCGGCAATGCCAGCAATCCGGCCAGCGCTACGATCAGCAAATGTTTCACACGGACACCGGCCACAAACAACATCGCCAACGTCACCAATACTAAAATCACCGCCGAACCCAAATCTGGCTGCGCAAAAATCAAGAACAACGGTACCGCAACAATCGCCAACGCGCCACCGATTGCCGCCCACGTTCGCGTCATCGCCGGCGTCCGATGAAATAGATAATACGCTATCGCCATCAAAACCGCCAGCTTTGCTACTTCCGAAGGTTGAATTCCAAGTCCACCCCAACCGAGCCACCGCCGTGCGCCGTACACCTTTGTCCCGGCCACAAGCACCACCAGCAACAGCCCAACCGCGAGCACATACCAGACCGTCGCCCACTGGCAAATCACCCGGTAATCAATCACCGCGGCCAAAACGTATAGCAGCGCCCCGACCGCGAACCAGCCGATCTGCATCCGGTAATAGTTCGGCATCGTCTGGACCGGTTCCCGGTACGACGCGCTGTAAATGAACGCCACGCTCCCCACCGCCAGCAGCAGCATCGCCAGCGTCAGCAACCAATCCATCCGCTTAAGTTTTGCGAGATACCGGTTCATTCTTTAATCGTTGTCACCTTGAGCGTCCTGCCAATTGAACTGTAGCCAACGCGCGCCGACTCGTCCACGCCAATGTTGTTGCAGAAGCTGTAACCGAGGTTCTTCTTGCCTCAACTGGCTCGCGTTGGCATACTCTGTGTCGTGCGAATCAAGCACGATTTCGTTGCGCTGCTGGCACTCGCGGTAATTACCGGATGCACCACCGGTAAAGAAGCCTGTCATAGTGAACCGCTCCAGTGGGCAGCGCCCGGTGCGCCGCCGGCGATCTGGCACGACAAAGATTTTCTGGCCGCGCAACAGGCCGGCTCAACTTGCGATTGGTCAAGAGTGGTCGGCCTCGCCGGAAAACTCATCGAGCACTACCCCAACGAAGGCATTGCGCATTTTCTGTTGGGCAACGCGTATCTGGAACAGATGCAACCAGAAAATGCGCTGCCACAGTTGCGACGAGCGACGGAACTTGAGCCGAAGGTCATGCAGCCGTGGTGTGAACTCGGCTTGGCGGCGACCAGCCTCTCGAACGTTGAAGAGTCCGTGACGGCTTTCCGTAAGGCGAGTGAACTCGCACCGAAGAATGCCGTTATATGGAGATGTTTGGCGGAGGCGTTACGCACCCATAACAAATACGGCGAAGCTGCCGACGCCTACCGGCACGCCTTGGATATCACACCCAATGATGCCGAACTGTGGTTTGAGTCGGGCAAGGTTTTGGATCAAATGGGCTGGACGGATGGCGTCGTCCAAGCCCTGCGGCGAGCGACAAACCTGAAACCAGATTATACAGATGCTTGGCGGGAACTCGGTATTCGACTGAGCTGGCTTGGGCAAAACATCGAATCTGAGCAGGCATTTCGTCGAGCAATTAAACTTGATTCACAGAGCGCATTTCTCTGGGCAATGCTAGGCGGTTCACTGTCCAACCAAGGCAAAAGCGAGGCGGCAGCAAAGGCTTGTCGGCGTAGTGCCGAGCTAAATCACGGTGACGCCGAATCGTGGTCCGCACTGGCGGAAATTTATTCAAATATCGGCATGGAGGAGGAAGCACAGGAAGCTCTGGCGCAACTAAAAAGTCTCAACCCCGAAGCGGCGAAACATTTTTTCGAGGCAAGGCAGAAAGAGGATGGCCGGGAGTAACACAACCTGCTGCGCCAATCGCCGGAGAAAATATTCCCCCAATCATTGATCTACCGGTTGGTGCTGAAGTTTCGGCGGTCGCTGAATCGGATTCGGTGGCCGTTCTACAGGGATTGGAACTGGTATCTTCGATTTCGAGGCCGGACTTTCACCCACCTCGCTCTGGTACTCTGGGATTGGCGGAGGAAAAACTTCGATTGGCCGTTGTGATTGCCGACTCCCGAACCGGTAGCCAAGCGCTCCGCCGACGATTAGCCCAGCCACTCCCGCGATGACTACCAACATCCAGTTCACTGACAGATGATTCGGCCCATTAGGTTTGGCGTCTGCCGTGGGTTTAGTGGTTGGGTTTGGAAGTGGAAGTGGCTTCGGTTCAATCGCGGTGGATGGAGATACTGAGAGAGCGCATATCAAGCGCGCGGGTTCACCATTCACTTGCAGACTGAAATCACTCCTGTTGGCAAGTTCCGCACACGCTGCGGCTAGTTGGTTGACGCATTCTACTCCATCAACTTCGACGGTTGAGTGGGCGCGCAATTTACGGAGCAAGTCGTCCGGGCAACGTGTGGTAACTGTCGGGAGATCAATCTCCATTCGTTGTGGTGGAATATCGAGCGGAGTGCAGAATAGGGGTGACTCCAATATGCCTCGCAGGTCAAGTTGTGGAAGCTCATTCGAGCGAAAGAAACCGGCGATAAGAAAAACCCGCCCCTGTCTCCCGAGCGCATCCCGCCCAGCATCCAGAAATCGGTAAGCTGCGCACCATTCTGAATCTACTGAAGCCAACCCGCCGTGAAGCTCATTGGCTGACCAGCGCGCAACATCGGTCGGCTTCTTGATCTTGCTATAGAACGCTCCAAGAAGTTGGTCAGGAATCTTCTGGTGCCGCCATACCCAACGGTAACCCGTTTTATCGGTTAACGGAGTCGTGTAAGCAGCTAGATATGTTCTCAGCATCTATTCTTTCGTTTCACTCCGCCCAAGCAGAGTAACTAATTACCCCGTCCCGCTGATAAAATGTGTCTGTATCTTTATAGTAGAAATCGAACGACCCTCCCTGGTCCAATCGCTGTGCCTTGGTGTAAGGGGGTGACTCCTTCGTGCCTTGCGTAAACTTGACGTGGACGATCACATTTCCCGCTGCCCCTTTGTTCACGACCCGGCCCCAACACTCTATCCCGTATGACTCAAAGTTGCCTGTGCCCACCAAGCGCGCATCTTTAGTAATCACCGGTATGGGCACTACCGGCTGTTGGATGACTGAACTACCGCCACCGCCTCCACCACCTGGGCATGATTTGAGCGCAATCACCAGTGCAAGTCCAACCACCATTGCGATCATTGCGATCACGGGTTTTAGCCATTGTCGTGTTGGTGGTTTAAGAGAAGACCCGATGGCCGATGGGAGCGGTGGAGGAAGTGGTTTGTCCCTTGTTTCGGTTTTTGAAACCCAAGTCAGCAATTCGGGGATCCCCGCGCTACCGAAGTTCTCGGCGGGGCGCTCAATGGCTAGACCGTCGGCTCCCTCAGTGATCGTGGTGCCGTTGACAGCCGAAACGCGAAGCAATTCCACATTCGGATGGGCACCGGCGATTTGCGGCAAGTATTTGTTCAGTACTGCGCGGTCATCGCCGTTACATTCGTCAAAGATCGCTTGATACCGGTCAATCTGACTGAAGGCGACTGCGATCTGGCGAAACTGCTGACCAACCGCGTAATCCAGACAGTTCTTCAAGGCCCATTCTGTTTCACTTTTGCGGTTGATGTCCTGTTCGTTGATGAAATCTTTGAGATTGATCAGCAGCAGGAGCGCATCTGACTGGTCAATGTATTGCTTCAACTCTTGAGCTTCTGCGGATGATAGGTCATTTCGCCCAAAGGCTGCTTGAAAAGTCTCGCCCGAGAAATCACCGGCAACGAGGTCCAGCTTGGATTTTTCTACGTTGGTGCCGAAATGGATCTGCCAACGAAAGCTGCGCAACGCTCCGGGTGGTGTTGCCGCCGGCCATTCGTGTTGTTCAGTCAGTATGTGCCAGTTGAGGTTCGTGAAGGCATTGGCTTCAGCGTTCATCGCCTCCAAGAAATAACCATCTTCGCTCACAGAGCGGTACTTCTGTGCCAAGACCGTCAGCAAGATGGTTTTGCCACAGCCTACCGTTCCGAGCATGATGATTTGGGCCATAATATACCTTTCAGGTTAAACAACGTTCCAAGACCGCGCTCATCCGTTCAGGCGTGCCGTTCGCTTCAACGCGGATGGTCTGCGCGACATAGAGGAGCCGCTTCCATTCGACTGGAGGCCACGGACTGGCGGACAGCTTGCGATCCTTTACCCAAGCGCCAAAGTCATCGCACAGCAGGATTAAGTCGTGAATGAGTTCTGGCTGTCGCGTGCTGCGTGCGCCCATCAGTTTAAGGCGTTGCTCCAAGGCTGAAATACCGGACTGTTCCACGCCGTTCGGATCGTTGCGGAGCTTGGCGTGCAACGCTTTCTTGCCGGATAGAAAATGGAACCGCATCAAGCTCAACCCGAGATGTTCCTCAGCCCACATGTGGTAACGCTTCTTATCGGCCTCGGTGACATCGTCGCAGCCCGTCACGACTATATCGTCACAAAACCCCTGCAAGTTGGTCTGGTAAAAGTTCGCTTCGGTTTGTGTAATCATCCCATTCTCAGGTAGGATGATCCAGAACACCTGATGGACATTCGGGAGATAGTCAACCAGTGCGCGGTTGTGCGTGCCCTCTTGGCCGCCGACTTGCCCCGCGCCAAAACCCGGTGTGTCGGCAATCACTAACCCATTCGCCAGAATGTCGGCGGGGAGTGTGGCTTCAACTCGTTTGACATCGGTGGTGGCATGGTCGCCGCCTTCCGTCGCGTACTGCTCCAATACACGCCGCAATTCGTCACCATTCGCGCAAGTTTTGCTGACACGGTGGAAACTGCGCTGGTATGAAACCGTGGCGGTATAATCGTGGCCATGTGTGAATTCGATGGGCACCTGTGTCATCGGTGTGGCGCGCCGTGGCGTGACTTCCTGACCAAAGATCGCGTTCAGCAGTGTCGATTTTCCTACCTTGGATGATCCGATAAAAGAGGCTATAAACCGCTCCGCCTCCCACCGCTTCTGAAGCCAACGCAACTGGCGGACAGCTTCAACTGAAATCTTCTGAAAATCCGGGTTCTGGTATTGTCCCGTGTTCGGCTGCAATTCTGCGCCGCGCCAACACCGAGCGAACGCCGAGATTGTCAATTGCAGTTCCTTGATCAGGTCTTGAACCGTATTGGTTTCCATTGGAATATCACACCTTACGTGGATTTTGCGAGCTGCTGGCAGAACCATTTCATATCTTCGATTTTGTTCTGTATCCTCTCCTCGAATGGCCGCGCAAGATAAACGCGAATATCCTTTCCGTAGCGCTGTATAACACCAGCCGCCGGCATCCTCACCTTGGTTGTTCCTTGGCGTTTGTGTGTAGCCACATGCTTGATCGAAATGCTGTCGTCCGTCAGTGCGACGACTTCGTATTCGTCGATCCAGTGGCCAGCATCAAGCGACCAAGCCGGATTGTAGATTATGTCGCCAACATTCATCGTCTGACTCCTTTCCTTCATCGCAGCATTTCCTCCGATTTTGTAAATATTACTTAACACGCAAAAGCCTTACTCTGTTTAACCAGTACCAATAAATCCTCGCTCAGTCGTTGCAATTGAGAAAGGTCTTTCGTCGAGCCCTTGCGTTGTATGGCATTGCCGATTGCGATTTCGATTTGCGCGAGGTCGTTTTCCAGCTTCAATCTGTAACGTTCCGCCAAACGATCACCCAGACGGTGAAGCTGCTGAATACGCTCTCGCCGAAGCACAGCAAATGCGTTCATCACCTCCTGTTTGGCGGCATCCACCAGTTCGTCTTTCGTCTTGAGACGCTGGGATCGATAGTTGAGAGCAACAGCCAATCCTCCCCAGCCTGCCAATACCCAACCCACCGGCCCTAATACTGTGGCAATCATAACTGCGGGTGCCGCCGCAACTGTTCCTGCACCTGTAACTGCCGCTGTAACTCCAGGAATCCAAGCAATCCACGGTGAAAGACCGGCAGCAGCGGCAGCCGCTGTCCCTGTGATCGCGGAAGCAGTTCCAGCAAAATAACCCGCGGCAGCCACAGTGCCAATACCCGCTACGGCTTTGCCTATGCCCTTTGGAATCTCCATTTGGTGACGGGGAGATGCGAAGGTGGTTTGGATATGTGAATTGACCTCAATTGTCGGGTAGTCGCGCAACAGTTCCTCAGTTGCCTCTTTCAGCGCTTGCTCGCACTGTATTCCGGTCGGCGTTGTCGCCTTCTCGACCTCTTGCATGATGATGGTGGGTAATTCTTTTCGTAACTGACCAATTCCAAAGATCGAGGCTCCTCGCACTTTCTCGGCTACCCCGGCGGCGGCGGCGCGTTCGGAGTTAGGCAGAGCATCCGCAAATTCCTCGACGGCATTCTTCCACGCGAAAAGATACCGTTTTTCAGTGATCTCACGCGATTCAAGAATGACCCGCTTATTCTGGTTTGCATGTTGCAATTCAGCTTCAAGCTGTTCTTGCGACTTGCTGGCCGATTCGATCTCTAAACTAACTGTATCGCCCATTGACCGTGCCAAAGATGTTGTTGCCGCCAAGAAATTCGAGCGCAGCACTTCACCCTTGCTCTTTGCCAGAAACCCGCTGATGTCAGACAAGAGTACCGGCAACCCACTCGCCTCGACGTCGCCTTGCATGGCGAGTTTGGCGCTGATCCGGTAGATGGTATCGACCCGGATGCCGGCATTGCTTAACATCTTCGAGTTATGCTCGATGCCGTCGCGAATCTCGTCTTCGTCACACGTGTCCACCTGATTGATGGCGAAGAACACTTTCTTGATGTCCTGCGATTTGAGTTCGCGCAGTAGTTCAAGCTCGTCTTCGGCAATGGGCATACGGGCGGTCACGAGGAAGATCACGGCATCAGCTTGCGGCAAGAAGCCGTGCAGCATGGCGTCATGGTGCTTGTGAATCGAGCCAGCGCCGGGAGTGTCCACCAGCACTAAATCTTTCTCCAAGCCGGGGAACGGACCGAACACTTCGACGCAGTCCACTTCCTTCTTATTGCCGGGATTGGATTGCTCTGTGACAAAATCACGAACATGGCGGTAATCGGTAATCTCGGTCCGTCCATCTTGATAGAGGATGCGCACCCACTCCTTCTCATCATGGATGAATTTCGAGATGACGCTCGACGCCGGCAGCTTGTCAACGGGTGCAATCAAATCATCGTGCCGGCCAAGGAAAGCGTTACACAAGGTTGACTTGCCGCGTTTGACCTTCCCCAGTACGACGAGCATAAACCGACCGGATATCAGGTCATCAATTTCGCGCTGAATTGCACTGGCGGCAAACTGATCTGACCTTTTCTCCGCGATGGCCTTCAGCTTCGCTGCCCATTCCAATAGTTGCTGACGCTCATCAAATCGAGTTACCTGCATTCGTGCCTCTCTTTCGCCCAATTCCTAATGAAATGCAGAATAACCTGTGAACGATTCTATGACAAGCTCCGAATGTTTGGCTACTACGCTTCCACGGTCAACGTCGCGGTGGGGTCGCAGCCTGTAATCCGCGCGTAATTGCCGGTGGGATCGTTGCCGCCGGCTTTCGTGCCGGTCCAGACTTCGCGGACTTCGTGGGTGACGTAATCAGTGGCTTGGATGACGAGCGTCCATAGCGCCGTCGCGGGGTCGTAGTATAGGCGTTGCGATGCGCCGGTGAGGAGTTGCGCGGGGTCGTCGTTCAGGAGATGGGAATAAGCACAGCCGAAGTTGATCCAGTACCCGTTCTTGCTGCCGGGGCCGGTGCCGGGCTTGAAGTAACTGCACCAATGCAGCGGGCCGCTGGCGGTGTAGCGGGTCAAATCGCGGTAGAACGTGCCATCCCACCAGAGACCGGCGGTGACGCCGCCGCCCCAGAGCAGGTCGGTTGGCTGCGGATTGTTTGGGTCGGGCCATTTCAGGCCGGAGCCCCACTTCGCCGCGATGACCAGACACCCGGGCGTCTTGGAATTGCCAATCAGGTTTTGCTGGTAGCCGGCAATCCGGTACGCATCCGCCGTCGGCCCGACTGGCGGGACCGGGGCGGACGGTTGCCAGAGGGCCGGGCGGCTTGGCTTTTTGTGCGTTGTGGGACGCCGGGCATGCTGCGCGCCCGGGCTATCCCCTCAGAGACTGACCGTGATGCTGACCGGTTTGCTCCAGATGCCGACGTTGGCGTCACTGATCCGGTAGATGGCCCGGTAGGTCCATCTTGTCGGCGCGGCCGGGAACGGTTCGGTGTCACTGTAGCCGGGCGTGGTGTCGTAGCACAAATCCCGATAACCCTTGCCGTCGCCGCGATCCACTTGAATCAGGCACATGTCGAGATAGTTCACGAACCCTTGCCAGCCCCAGTCCACTTCCACATGGGTGCCGACAATCGCGAGATCGAGGTCGGGTTGGATGCTGGTCAAGTCCGGGCCGGTCTGTTCGGCACCGGCGATACCGAGGGCTTCCTGCATTGCGTCGGTCAAATTCTTGTTGCCGCGAAGCCGTTTCACTAATTGCCGGAAGCGCGGGACGATGCCGGGCGGTTGGGCGGCCGGGAAATTCGGCGGCAGGACCGGCACATTCTGGCCGGCCGGAGCGGTGCCGGTGGCGTCGCGCTCGAAGTTCTTTTCGGCGGTCCAGCCTTGGGCGGCGGATTGCATGGTGGCCTGAAAATCCACTAGCGCCCGGAACCGGGTGGCGTCCAGCGCCTGTTGGAGAATGTCCGGGTCGGCGGGCAAGATGTTCAGCGTGACGAGGAATTGGCCGATGTTGTCCCGAAACACGATAAACTGCTGGGCGCGGCCCTCGTCGTCATGTGCTACATAGTCTGATTTTGCCATAACTAGCTCCTGTTCTGTTGGTTATACGGATGGTTGGTGTGGGTCTCTGGATGACCGGTGCGATCCCACCGATGACCGGTGGGGTTGCACAGATGGTCGGTGCGTTCCCACCGATGGCCGGTGGGGTTACACCGGTGACCGGTGAGGTCGCACCGGTGATCGGTGCGTCTGCCCCGGAGGTAGGTGGAGTTGCACCGGTGGCCGGTGGGGTCACACCGGTGACCGGTGCGTCTGCCCCGGAGGCCTGTGGGTTCGCACCGGTGACCGGTGGATTCGCACCGGTGGCCGGTGCGCACCGCTGGAACACCGGTGAGTTTGTACGCGTGGTTCATTGCGTCGCGCAGAATGGCCGGGGTCGCCGCCGGAAGCGAGAGGGCAAATTCCACAGATCGTGGAAATGCCTAAGCCCGGTCAGTCGGGGCGGACGATGAACACGCACCGGGCTAGCACGCAGTGACCGGCTCGGCCACAGAACAACCGGCAGGGTGCGAGGCCGGTATAGCGGATGATCAAGCCCAGATTCTCGTTGCTCGGAAACCGAATACCATTTTCCCAGGCCTGAATGGTGGAGATGGCAAAGCCCAGGTCGGCGGCCATTTGTTTCAGGGGGATGCGGTGGCGTTTGCGCCAGAGTTTCAACACCCGGGCAAAATTCGCGCGCAGATCGAATCGGCGGGCCGGCAATCTGTCCACGGTCCCATTGTGACGGAAGCCAACAATTCCGGCAAGGCTCGCCGCAACCCGCCAAAAAAACGCTGCCGGCAAAGCCCGGTCGCGCGCAGGAAAATAATTGCGGATTGTCCGGGCCGGTTGGGTTATTCTTACGATCAGTCAAGATGAGCACAGGAAAACCACTCGCAGACGCCGAGAAACACGCCGCGATGCTGGCGAAGATTCGCCGGGATGTTGAGCAGCGCCAATCCGGTTACCGGGAACGAGCGCTGAAATTGTTTCCGCATCTGTGCGCCAGTTGCGGCCGGGAATTCGCCGGCAAGCGGTTACCGGAGCTCACCGTGCACCACAAAGACGGCAATCACCAAAATAATCCGAATGATGGCAGCAATTGGGAGTTGCTCTGCATTTATTGCCACGATCACGAACACGAAAAATACAAGCTGCAAGGCTTGGTGGACGACTTCACCCAACCAGCCGCGCCTACCGTTACGCGCATGGCCAATCCGTTCGAAAAGCTGGGCGATCTGCTCAAGCCTGACAAGCCAGCGTGACTATTGTCGCAATTCGTCCAACACAAATTGCCGGTACAGTATTTGAAGTCGTCGCGTAAACTTGCCGGGCCGACCCCACGTCAGAACCGGTACGATTTCCATCAGGCTGTTGGTGGCAAACACTTCGGCAGCCGTCGTCAATAATTCCGGACCAAAGCTCAGCTCGCGAACCGACAGCTTTGCTGCTGCCGCCAATACCAACACCACTTCGCGTGTGATGCCAGGCAGCGGGCCATCGGCCAGCGGCGGTGTCAGCAGTGTACCGTTGTTAACCATGAACAGGTTACTCGCAGTAAATTCCACGACATTGCCTGCAGCGTTCAGCAGCACGGAGTCGTTGACTTCGGCACGTTCGGCTTCGCGGTGGGCGAGGATGTATGGGAGCCGGTTAGCAGTTTTGAACCGGGACAGTCGGCCATCCAATCGGACCGTGCTGACGATGGCGTGCAACTCGCGCGCCGGAAATTCACGCGCTTGCGCGGTGATTACGATGGAGTCCCGGCTCTGGTAAATCCGCGCCACGCCGGCACGAACTTCATTGAACCGCAGCAACGCTTGGCAGGCTGCGCGCAATTCCGCCGGCGACAGCGAGGCTTCAATTCCAAGTGTGTTCAGGCCGTCAAACAACCGCGCGAGATGCTCAGTCCACCGGAAAACTCGACCGTCGTAGACGCGCATCGTCTCAAAACAGCCGTCGCCGTACAAAAAACCGCGGTCGCCAATACTGACCACAGCTTTGTGTTCTGGCACGAACTTACCGTTGACGTAGGCGTAGTTGATTGAGGGCATTGAAAATTCCCTGAGCTTTCGCGAGTGTTTCTTCGTATTCTGCATCCGGGTCGCTGTCGGCCACGATGCCGCCGCCGGCCTGAAACGTCAAGCGCCTTCCTTGTTGTACCATAGTGCGGATGGCGATGTTGAAGTGCGACCGTCCATCGAGACCGAAATACCCAATCGCGCCGGTATAGATTCCGCGCGCGTACGGTTCAAGTTCATCAATGATTTCCATCGCGCGGATTTTGGGCGCGCCGGTAATTGAGCCGCCCGGAAAACAGGCACGCACGCAATCCACGTGGCTCACTTCTCGTCGCAATGTGCCGGCGACTGTGGCGATGAGGTGATGGACAGTGGCAAAACTTTCCACGCGCACCAGTTCCGGCACATGGACGCTGCCGAATTCGCAGACCCGGCCAAGATCGTTGCGTTCAAGGTCGGTGATCATCAACAACTCCGCGTTGTCCTTCGGCGATGCGAGTAACTCGGCAGGATCAACAGTGCGTGGTCGCGTGCCTTTGATCGGCCGTGTGATGACTTGCCGGCCGTCAATTTTGAGAAAACATTCCGGCGACGACGACAAAATTTGCGCATCGCCAATATCAAGATAGGCGCAGTACGGCGCCGGGTTGGCGGCGCGCAACGCGAGATAAACTTCGTGCGCCGGTGCATCCACTGCGCACTGGAATCGCTGCGAAAGGTTCACCTGATAAATGTCACCGTCTGCAATGTATTCTTTTGCGCGCCGCACCGCCTGCCGGTAAGATTCGCGAGTAAAATTGGAAGGATAGCCGGCAGCCGGCATGGTCACGACGGACGAGCTGCCGGTTTCGCTTTCAAACATTACCGGCGCGTCATAAAATCCAAACCACAAATCCGGTAAGTCGAGATCGTCCATGGCTTTTGCCGGTAAGTCTTCGATGAAGTTTTTTAGGTCATAACCGAAATAGCCGATGGCAGTACCGTGAGACTTTGAGAGTTCAGTATTGAGCACATCAAATGGATTGGCGTCGAGCCGGTGTGTGCCGGTAGTGGTGATGATTTCGACTTGCCTGCCTTTGGCGCGAATCACCCGGTAAGGATCAGCAGCCAGCATACACAACCCGCTCCCCACCGCAGTGTCGAGCCAAACGCAATGCCGGCGCGCGGCGAATTTCCGAAACTGCACCTGCGATGCCGATGTTTCCGAAACTTGCAAGCCCTTCACCGGACTACTTCAGCTGGTTCGCCGACAGCACGCAAGGTCTCGCGGGTTTCATGGTCCATCGCGTGGTGAATTCCGGCACAGGTTTCAGTGCGAGCACTGGTCAACAATCGTACCAGCGGGTCACGCTCCTGTTCTCTCAGTTCCAATATCATCATGAACCTTCGTTTCGTTCCGCGTATTTACAATACACCCGGTTATTCCTAAATCCAATTTTGAATCATTCTATTATTGTGCGAATAACCATGAAGCGATCTTTCTAAATACAATCAAATTTTCACATTTAGATCTCCTTCATATTTAGTGGGTTATAATAAAAGGCATTAAAATTAATTTTCAATCGCTTGACATTGCGGAAGATTTTGGTAGGGTGTTGGACAGTTGCAATCCTTGAAGATTCAATTGCTATTCCCGTCTGATTGTTTTCCCCGCTGACTCTGTTCCAAGTTTGATTGTC
>Ga0118677_10012433_pt1 | contig 12491 bp, 6 predicted proteins | sample AliMusrvi5mmetaG_FD_86154 | JGI IMG/M metagenome (GOLD analysis project Ga0118677, IMG submission 86154)
GAGCTGGATGAGTTTGTTCATCTTCCTAGCGATGGTGGTGGCGCTCATCACCGGCTTGATCACCGAGCGGCTGGTGGCGGCCGGAAAAATCCCGGCCAACCCGAATGCGGTGATGCTGCCCGCCGGCTACCGCAAAGGCCCCGCCTTGCGCGGGGTGTTGCGCTCGTTGAAACCCGGCGCGGGGAATTACTCGCGCCTGGCCCTGGAAGGCTTGGGCGGTTCGCGGATGGTGCTGCGCTGGATTCTGTTCGGCTTCGTCGTGACCGGATTGATCCATGCTTTCGTGCCGGACTCCTTGTTCCAGCAATCGTTCGGGCCGACCCTCGGCGGCATGTTCCTGACCCTGGTGGCCACCACGCTGCTGGAAGTTTGTTCGGAGGGCTCCTCGCCCATCGCGGCGGATTTGTTGACCCGGGCTCACGCTCCGGGCAACGCCTTTGTGTTCCTGATGGCTGGCGCGGCCACCGATTACACCGAGCTGCTGAGCTTGCGGGCCACCACCCTGTCGTGGAAAGCCAGCCTGGCCTTGCCGCTCATTTCAACGCCGCAGGTGTTGCTCATCGGTTGGCTGATCAATCATTTCAGCCATTGAGATTTCGCGTTTCGGCCTTGCATCCGTCCCCATTCGTCCGAATCCTCGGCTGCGCCTCATCATGCCCGACTCCCCCCCCCCATCCCGCTTTAAGGCGTTCCTGAAAAAATTCACCGTATTGCGCAGCGCGCCGCGGGAGTTGTGGATCATCTACGGAGCCTACGTCCTGGAGAACCTCGCCTACAAATGCGGTGCCGCCGGTGTGCTCACCCTCTGGCTGTCATACGACCTCGGTTTCACTGATGTGAAGGCGGGCACTTGGATCGCCACTTGGTCGGCGATCATGACGCTCATCACCGTGCTGGTCGGTTCACTGACCGACGCCATCGGCATCCGCCGCACATTTTTGTTAGGTTTCATCATTTCCCTAACTGCCCGGTGGGTGATGGTGCTGACAGTCAACCGGTGGCTGGTGCTGCCGTTCGGGCTCTATCTGCAGGCCGTCGGCATCGCGCTGATGGTTCCAGTGATGATCGCGGCGGTGAAGAAGTTTTCCAATGCGGCGCAGCGCTCAGTGGCCTTCTCGCTCTACTACGCGCTGATGAATCTGGGCTTTGCCTGCGGCGATGGCATCTTTGACCGGGTCCGCGGTGCCGAACGTCCCGGCGTGTGGGTGATTTCACTGTTTGGGCGGACCATCGGCTCGGTGGATTTCTCGTGGCTGCCGCTCGGACTTGGCGAGCATGGCCACTGGACCCTGCCGGTGCTTGGGATGGAGCTGAGTTCCTATCGCGCGTTGATGTTTCTCGGGGCGATGTTCACCGTGCCGGGATTTCTGCTGGTTTGGTTCTTCCTGCGCGACGGCGTGGAAATGACCGAAACGGGCGTGACCCTCAGCCCGCGCAAAATGACCCAGCGGGCGGGCTTGTCATGGACCGTGACGCTGTGGGCGAGTTGCAAGGAAACCGCGCTCAAGACCGTGTCGATCTTCGCGGGCTTGTGGCGCCAACCTGCGTTCTATCGCTTTCTCATCTTTATGACCCTGGTGGTCGGCGTGCGCATGATATTCTTTCAGCTGACCTATCTGTTTCCCAAATACGGCATCCGCGAGTTGGGGCCCGGCGCGCCTTTTGCGCATATCAGCGGCATGCTCAATTCGGTCTTGATCCTTGGGTTGGTGCCTATCTGCGGTGTGCTCACGCAACGGGTCACCGCCTATCGGATGGTCACGGTGGGCAGTCTGATTTCAGCCTTGTCGGTGTTCTTCATTGCCTTGCCACCGCGATGGTTTCAGCCGCTGGCCGACGGCTGGCTCGGCAATCTTATCGTCCATCAATGGCTCGGGGTGGCCGGCGCGGTCAATCCGCTGTATATTTCCATTTTCCTGTTCATCGTCTTTCTCTCAATCGGTGAGGCGCTGTGGTCGCCGCGCCTCTACGAATATTCCGCGGCAATCGCGCCGCATGGCCAGGAGGCGTCCTACATGTCGTTGTCGATGTTGCCGTATTTTGGCGCAAAGCTGGTGGCTGGCGCCCTTTCGGGCTGGCTATTGAAGGAGTTCTGTCCGGAAACCGGGCCGCGGCATTCGGAAATCATGTGGATGGTGGTCGGCACCATGGCGCTCATCACGCCGGTGGGCGCGTACGTGTTCCGCAAGCACATCCAGGTGCATGAGGATGGGCGGGAAGAGGTGGAGGCGTGAGGCGGAGGGAGCACAGCCGTCCCGGCTGTTGTGCTTGAGGCGCGTCGCAGAACCTGTTGCGTGAATCGATTCATCAGACGGGAAAGCCAACGTTTTGCCGACCTAGCTGCGGTTCCAGAATCCTTGTAATGACAGGCGGGACGCCTGTCTTCCGTGACAGCCGGGACGGCCGTCCTCCCACGCATCCTCTGCAATCCGGAGTTGCCAGTGAGGGTTGGCGATGCTACGTAGGGCACATGCGCACACTGATATATGGTTTGGCAACGGTTTTGATTCCCGCTTGGGGGCTGCTTGCCGCTGAGGCTCCCGCCGCGGCGGAGGTGGAGAAAGCCCCGGCGGTCAAACCGCTGGTCGCGGTGTATGACTTGGAAGGCAAGCTGGTCGAAGGCGGCCAGCCGAAACGCTCGCTCCTGGAAATGGAAACCTCGCGGCCGCTCACCCTGTTTGATTTGACTAAGAGTCTCGGCCGGGCGCTCACAGATGCGGCGGTCAAGGCCGTGGTGGTTGATGCGGATGAGGCCGAATTTGATCTGGCCCAGATTCAGGAAATCCGCAGTCACCTGCTGGCCCTGCGCGAGGCGGGCAAGGATGTGTGGCTGTATAGCGAGCATTTATCTAACGGAATCGCCCTGCTCGGCAGCGCGGCCAATCACTTCGCGTTGATGCCGGAAGCCGATTGCGCGTTCAACGGCATCTATGCGGAATCCATCTACTACAAAGGCTTGCTCGACAAAGTGGGAGTGCAGGCCGATGTGATTCACATCGGCGATTTCAAGAGTTATGGCGAAGAATTCTACCGCACCGGGCCGAGCGATTATGCCAAGCAGCAGGAAGAAACTCTCATCACGTCGATCTTTGAGCAAATCGTCGCCGAGGTCGCCAGTGGCCGCAAGCTGCCGGCCGACAAGGTGCGGGCGTTGATCGACGATGGCGCTCTAACCGCTCCCGGAGTGGTGGCGGCCGGCCTCGCCGACGAGGTTCTCTACCGCACCGAGTTTGTAAAGAAGCTGCGCGATACCTATGGCAAAGAGGCAAAGTTTGATCGCAAATATCAACTTCCCGATCTGGATGGACCCGACCTCACGGGCTTGATGGATGTTTTCCAATTGATGTTCCACAACAAGTCGGACTCGGCCAAATCCAAAAAGGACTATGTGGCGGTGGTCGCCTTGGACGGCGACATATCCGATGAATCGGTGGCCCCGGTGCGGACCCAGATCCTCAAGCTTATCAAGGACGATCACGCCAAGGCATTGGTATTGCGGGTCAATTCGCCCGGGGGCTCGGCGCTGGCCAGCGAGGTGCTGTGGGAAGCCGGCGACCAATGGAAACAAAGCAATCGCCCGCTGATTGTGTCGATGGGCGGAGTGGCGGCCAGCGGGGGCTACTATGTTTCGAGTCCCGCGGACCGGATCTTCGCCGAACCCGGCACCATCACCGGCTCGATCGGAGTGGTGGGTATGAAATTCGTCGTCGGCGGTGCCCTGGAAAAACTCGGCATCACCACCCACGCGATCCAACGCGGCAAGAACGCCGGTGCTATGAGCATGACCCACGCGTATACGCCGGAAGAGGCCGACATGGTTCGCAAGTCGATGACGGCGGTCTATGCGACATTCAAGAAGCGCGTCACTGATGGTCGCGGCAAGGCCTTGAAAGGGGATTTGGAGGCGTTGGCCGGCGGCCGGGTCTATAGCGGCCAGGATGCGCTTGCAATCGGGCTGGTGGACGAACTCGGCGGCCTGCGCGAAGCAATCATTCATGCCAAGCGGGCCACCAAGCTAGCCAAGTTGGAGGTGCGCCTTTTGCCGGAGCCCAAGAGCCCCATCGAAGGCCTCTTCGCCAAACCCGAAAAGGATGAAACTGAAATCATCCGTGCCGGCGCCACCCCATCCGTAAGCCTGCGGGTGCGCCAGATGCTGGCCAGCGGCGGCATCCTCGAGGCCTTGCCGGATGCCGCCCGCGCCGGGGTCGGCCGGCTGGCGGAGCGCATTGAGGCATTCAAAGGCACGCCGATCCTATTGCTAGGCCCAGAGCTCAATTTGCGCTGGTGAGGCCGCCCACGGGCCGATCCGCCGATCCGCCGATCCTCGGACATCCGATGGCGTGCCGCGAAATGGCTGACTCGTGGGAAACTTGCGTGGGGTCCGTTTGGATCCGGGCAGGATTCCCGGTCCACCGATAGAGAGGTAGGGACGGCATATTGCGTCGCCCCCTTCCGAACCGGACGTGCGGATCTCCCGAATCCGGAACTCCAGTCAGTGTTTTACTCCACGACGGAGCCTGGCAAATGTCGATTCCCCGGCGCCTCAGCGGCAGCAGGCTGCGGCAGTTTGCAACCACCTCACTTGGAGCGACGCGCCGCGCCGGGTTCGGCGCCGTCGGAATCACTCTTGCCGCCGCCCCACAACGGCTTGACGAGCGTGGCATTCCAAGCGTCCCACTTGGCTTGAAGTTCCGCGAGTTTGGCGGGCTCGGAGGTGGTGAGGTCGGTAGTCTCGCCGATGTCGTTGGCCAGGTTGTAGAGCTTGGCGGGGGTGATGGCCCCGTTGCCATTGTCCGCGATACTGTCATAGCGCACCAGTTTCCAGGGGCCGCTGCGAATAGCCATTTGCCGGCCCAGACGCCAATAGAGGGCGTCGTGCGGCGTCTGCTGCTTGTCACCGGCTAGATAGGGCAACAGGTTCACTCCGTCGAGTTTCCACTCGGATTTCAGCTCCACCCCGGCGGCGGCGAGAGCCGTGGCATGCAGGTCGAGTTGGATGACCGGCTGCGCGTAGACGCCGGGTTGGAGTCTATCGATCCACGACATGACAAACGGCACGCGGATGCCGCCCTCGAGGGTGGTGCGCTTCGAACCGCGCAAGGGCGTGTTGCGGGAACCATTGATCGTAGTCCCCCTCATGGTGGGGCCGCCATTGTCGCTGATGAAGCACACGAGCGTGTTCCTGTCCAAGCCGGTGTCGCTGAGTTTTGCGCGCACCCGGCCAATTGCCTCGTCCATGGCGAGCATCATCGCGTCGTACTTGCGGCGCTGCGCGTTTTCGATGTTAGGAAATTTTGCGAGGCGCTCGTCGGTGGCCTCCATCGGGGTGTGCACGGCGTTGAAAGCCAGGTAAAGGAACCACGGCTCGATCTTGTGTCGCTCGATGAAAGCGACCGCCTCGCGGCCGAAGGCGTCGGTGGTGTAGTCAATGTCTTTGATCGGTGTCGTGCCGCGAAGGATCAGGTTGTGCTGGTCGCCCTCGGCGTCGAGATAATCGTGCATGCCGCCGAGAAAACCGAAGTAGTCATCGAACCCCCGCTTGAGCGGGTGGAATTGTGGTGCATAGCCCAAGTGCGATTTGCCGAACCAGCCAGTCGTGTAACCGATCTCCTTGAAGCGGTCGCCAATGGTTTTTTCCTGGACCGAGAGGCCGACGGTGTCGGGCGTGTTTTCCGCCGCGCCGGGGTTGAATTCATGCCCGAAACGCTGCTGATAACGGCCCGTCATCAATCCTGCGCGCGTCGGACTGCAATACGGTCCGCTGACGTAGCCGCTCGTGAATCGCACGCCGTTCCTGGCAATGCTGTCAATGTTCGGCGTCGGAATCTGCTGCGTGTAGCCTTGGCATCCCAGTTCGCCATACCCGAGATCGTCGCCGACAATGATGAGGATGTTCGGCTTGCGCTCGGCCGTGATTGAAACAGCGGATGACTGGCCCGCAAACAGGACGAGCAAGACCGGCAGCAGATGTATTGTATTCATGTCTCAACCGACTCACGGACGAGGCGCAGCGGCTCTCGGCGGTCACGGTTCATCATCGAGTTTGCTCGCCTTCTTCTTCCTCTTGGCTTCGGCCTTCGCCTTCGTCTGGGGCATCGCCTTGATGGTTTCCAGCCGGTCGCCCAAATGGCCCGCCTCGTCCGCTGGGCGGCCCAGCGCACCGTGGTCGCCGACCAGATACATTTGATGATACAGGTGCTCCTGTTGGTCGTTCCTGCTACCCACCAACATGCGCGCGTCTGGATGGGCATTGCGCACCAGTGCGGTCACTTGAATTGATGCATCCATCAGCAAGAAGAGGTTCGCGCCTTTGGTCCACCTCTGCCCTCCGTCGGCCGTGTTCCACCAGCCGACCGAACCGGTGCCGGCATGGTTTTGGCATAAGAGCATCCTGACCTTCAGCGGTGAATCAATGATGAAGTCCCCATCCTGCCCTTGGCCGCTTTCGTCGGCGACGGTCGTCGGTTTCTGCCAGGCCTTCCCATCCCAACGATAATATCGCACCTGCCCGCCCGGAAAGCGGAAGAAAACGTGCGGTCGGCCGTCCGCGTCCACATGGCAGGTTCCGTGGTTGGATTTTTCCGTGCCCGTGGCCTGGATCAGGGTCAGCTTGTCCGCCGACTCCTTGGTCACCGGCAGGGTCAACCGTTCTCCCTGCACATTGGCCCACGAACCATCGCGGCAATCCATGAGCATGTAATAGGTGTTGCTGCGGCGGGCGTTGTGCCCCGGGAAGGCGCAAGGATGGTAAACATAGGACGCGGTGATGGTATCGCCCTGGCCATTGTCGAACCAGGCATACCACGAATCGTGGACGGCAGGCTTGTCAGAGCTGACCTTGTGTTTGAGCACGGAGACTTCCGCCGTGAACGTGCGGCCAGCGTCCACCGACTTTTGGTAAACCCAGTCACTGCGGTGCGAGCCGTGGCGGTAGAACAGATACAGGTCGCCGTTGGCGAGCTTGACCCATTGCGTGTAGGTGCCGAACGGAGAGATGTTCTCCACTGTTTTCCACGCGGTGATGTCGCCGGACTTTTGGGAGACTACGTGGGTCAGCCGGCCCTTGCCTGGCGTGCCGAACTTATTCTGACCGTAGGACGAATCGCCGCCGTGGGCTCCGAAAACGAGATGGATGTAACCCTGACGGTCCACGATCAAGGCCGGCCGGCCGTGATTGTCGAGTTCGCCCGGGTCCACCTGATCGGGTGATTTGCCCATGGTATTGACTCCGGCCTGAATCGGGCCGATCCACTTGCCGGTGGCGTGAACGTAAGCGGCGACGTAGGGATCCTCGTGGGGTCCAGAATAGGCGACATACGTCACGCCGTTGAAGTGCTCGGCGGCCGGATGCTGCAGGGTGCTAATGGGATTGCCGTAGCCGTTGTCAGAAAAGTAGGCCGCATCCGCCGCAGCGGCGCAGACCGCGCGGCAGACAAGCAAAGCGAGCGAAGCTCGAAGGGTGACGACAGAGAAGATCATGGATTGTAGGCCGGGTGCCCTCACCCGGCGTCTCAAGCATTTGTTGTTTGATTTCATTTTCCTGCACTGCTATAGGCTAAGTTAAATTGGGAGAGCAGAAAGCAGAAAGCAGAAATATGAAACGACACAATGGAGAGCGCGGGCCTTTGGATTTCTGCTTTCTGCTTTCCCAATTTCTGCTTTTCCCCAACTGGGGCGAGTCCGGGGCCGCGCCCCGGCAGGAGCGGGAAGATCTTCAGGTGCTCGTACTCGCAACGCGCGGTGTGGCCCATCTGTCGCAGCGCGATCCAGCCGGAGTGCGTCCACACCGGACCGTTGGCCTTGCCGTCATCGTCGAACGCGACTGCAATGATGTCGCCGACCATCAGTCGGATCTTTCCGCCCCGCTTGTAGAGCCGGACGACTTGGAAGGCGTCGGCGGGGGCGTCGGCAATGAGGTCGGTGCCGGTCGCCACAAGGTGGAAGCCGGCGTTCTTGCGCACATTGACGGTGCCGCGATTCGGCGCCCAATAGGAGATGTGATAATTGTTCAAATCGCCGCTGTGATACTGCCTGAAGTTTCCGTTGCGCGGCTTCAGCGTCGGATCGAAGACACTCTCGCCGCGGGCACCGCGCGCGTTGAAGAACACAATGTTCAAGCCTTCCTTTCGATTCTGCGGCCGGACCGAAAACTCGAGCAGAAAATCCGCCGGCGCCTCCGTCTTTAGCCAGCATACCAAGTGATCGTCCTTATCTGCGTTCTCCAGGACGAGCCTTCCCTGCTCGATGCTCGCCCGCCGACCGCCTTCGATCTTCCAGTTTTTCAACTCGGCAGGGTCGTTGAACGCAGTCTGGTAAACCGGGTTCGCCCAGTCCACGTCCGCCGGGACCAGTCGCTGCCCGACGTCGCGATGCGGCGGGGGATCCGATGGGGGGGCCGCGAATCCGCACACGCCGCAGAGCGCCAGCGCGGCCAGCACTCCGCCGCAGACCCGAGGCAAGGCCGAGACAATTGCTGTAGAAGTCGTAATTTCCGCCTGTTTTAGCACACATCCGGTCCCAGCGCTATCTCCGAAAGTGGGGAGAGGTTACCAGGGGCACTCTAAAGTTAGTTGGGATCACCCTAAAACCGAAATCCGAAAACCGAAAACCGAACGAAATCCTAAACCCGAAAACCGAAATGGGCCAGGTGCCCACACGCCCTTCGGATTTCTGATTTCGGATTTCCTTCGGATTTCGGTTTTCGAGCTTCGGATTTGAGCGCTGCTCGCTGGAAACGGGAGAACCTTAGATCGCCCCTGGGCGGTTCACGCGGGAAGCATTGCTAGTTGTTGGTCTGGTGAGTAGCCTGCCGCCGTGATCAAACGATTGCCGCTGCTTTCTTCATTCTTCATTGCCGCCTGCCTCAGTGGTGCCGCCGAAACTCTCCCCGTTCCCACGCCGCAGCAACTCGCCTGGCAACGGCACGAGTTTATCGCGTTCGCTCATTTCGGCATGAACACCTTCACCGACCGCGAATGGGGCGACGGCAAGGAGGATCCACGGCGGTTCAATCCCACCGACTTCGACGCCCGGCAATGGGCCACCGTCCTCCAGGAGTCCGGAGTCAGGCTTCTCATCCTGACCGCCAAACACCACGACGGCTTCTGCCTGTGGCCCTCAAAGTTCACCGAACACTGCGTGAAGAATTCCCCCTGGCGCGACGGCAAGGGCGACGTCGTCCGGGAGGTCGTCGAGGCGCTGCGCGAGAAACAGATTCGCGTCGGTCTATACCTCTCGCCGTGGGACCGCAACCAACCGACCTATGGCGACTCGCCGAAATACAACGAATACTTCCGAAACCAGCTCCGCGAGCTGCTCACGAACTACGGCCCGATTGACGAGGTCTGGTTCGATGGCGCCTGCGGCGAAGGCCCCAACGGCAAGCGGCAGGAGTATGACTGGCCCGCCTGCTACGCCCTGGTCCGCGAACTCCAGCCCGGCGCACTCATCGCCATCTGTGGCCCGGATATCCGCTGGGTCGGCAACGAATCCGGCGTCGCCCGAGAAAACGAATCCTCCGTCGTCCAGCGCGACGGTCGGCCCGTCTGGCATCCGGCCGAGTGCGATGTCTCCATCCGCCCCGGCTGGTTTTATCACCGGAGCGATGACACCAAGGTTAAATCAATGGCCACGCTCGCAGACATCTACTTCAAGTCCGTCGGCCGAAACTCCGTGCTCCTGCTCAACATCCCGCCCGACCGGCGCGGACGCATTGCCGATGCCGATGCCGCCCGGCTCAAGGAATTCGGCGCTTATGTGAACCAGCTCTACGCCGCCGACTCGGTCAAGGATGCCACCCTCAAGGCCTCCAGCCACGCCGATCCCTCGGGGCACGAACGCAACCTGACCGACGGCAAGCTCGATACCTCCTGGAGTCCGGCAGGAGACCAAACGACCGGCTCCGTCGAGTTCGACATCGGCCAGGCCCGGACCTTCAACGTCGCCCGCATCCAGGAAGACATTTCCAAGGGGGAGCGTGTGCAGGCTTATCATGTGGAGATACTGGACGGCGGCCAGTGGCGCACCATCTCCAGCGGTCAGGTCATCGGTCACAAGCAACTCCGTCGCTTCCCCACAGTCACCGCCCGGCAGGTTCGGTTGGTCATAGACAAAGCCTCTGCACCGCCGGCCATCGCGGAGTTCGGGCTCCATTTCAATCCGCTCGCCCCGGCCGGCTCCGGTGCTTTGACGGCTCACCGTCCGGCCACCGCTTCCGACGTCCACCCGAGCGGCACCCAGTTCGGCTCGGACAAAGCCGTGGACGACGATCCCGAGACGCGCTGGGCGACCTCCGACCAGACCAAACAGGCGTGGCTCGAAGTCGAGCTGTCTCAGCCTTCGACCATCTCGCGCCTCGTCATCCAGGAACTCGATCCTCGCCTCACCCAATACCAGCTCCAATACCGCCTAGACACGAACGAAGAATGGCGAGTGGCCTATGCTGGCACCCGAGCCGGCACCCGCTTCACGACCACCTTCCCTGCCGTCCAGGCCCGCTTCGTGCGGCTGAACATCCTCGACGCCACCCAGGCGCCCACCATTTGGGAATTCCAAGTCTTCGCCAAATAATCTCCTCAGCAAAGCTGATTTACGAGCGGTCAACATCCAACATCCAACATCCAACACGGTCAATTCAAGCCTGGATCGACATTTCGTCTCGTTCCATGTGCGCCGCTTAGGTTTTTCCAAAACCACCACACCGTGAATAGGAGGGATGAGAGTAATGGGACTCATGGGACTCATGGGCTCAGTCAACCCCGAAGCGGACAAGAATGTCCGCGCTCCAGAAAAATGTGAGCGGCGCACTCCGGGATCTGAGGATTTCCTGCTTGATCGGTCAAGGCAGCGTACTACCCTTATCAGCGTGAAAGCTTTTTCGCCTTTGCCTTTTGGATCGGACCTTTTGACCGGGAGACCAGTTAATAACGTGGTGAACTTTAGCCGGCAAATGACCCAGTGGGCTGCTTGGCTTGGCACGTTTTTCAGCCTGCAAGCGGTTTTAGCCGCCGACCTGCCGATGGCGAATAGATTATCAACGGCCAGGCCGGCGGCGACACGCGACCTTACCGTCGAGACCACCCCACGGGCTGTCACCTACACCTCGCCGTGGCTCAAGCTGTCGTTTTCTCGGCACACACCGGCGATGACGTTTCTTTCCGTGGATGCTACCGGCGAGAGCCGCCATAAACAGAATCTGCTGAAAGAGTCCATCGCCTGGGGGCCGGTGGTGGCTATTGCCACCAATTCCAGCACGGGCACGGACTTGCCGTGTGAGGTGGCAGTGAAAGGAAACGTGGTGCGTTACTGGAATATCAGACTGGGGGATTTCGAAACCGATTCGCTGGCTTTTACCGTGGAGCCCAAAGCACTCAAGGTGAAGATAGAACGAGAGATCCCGCAGGACTACGAGGCGGTCATAGCCTCGCCGCTCCGAATGATGTTTGACGCGACCGTCACTCCGGTTTCTCCTCTCGGGCGCTTAAGCGAGCCGGGAAAGCTGCGGTTTCCCGTACTGCTGCACTTTCCGGACTGGGGCAGCTTGCTGGTTCGCGTGAAGGAACAGAAAGCGGATGAAGCCACTTTGGACTTTTCGCTGCTCAGGGATTTGAAGCCGATTGCCCCTGGCGCGGTCGCAGCTTGGGCAGGAATGACGCCCGAGTATCGGCAGCGGATGGAGAAGGCGGGGAACAAACGCCTGCTGGAAGACAACGCGATGCATCTGGGGCCGGAACAGATCCAGTTGGTTCTAAATAAAGGGCGCAGCGCTGGCAGGCAGCGCGCGGGCAAGCAACGCCTGGAACTCAGCATGGCGGTAACCGCAATCTATCCAAAGCCATCGGTGGTGGACGCTGATCCGAAACTCATCGGGATCAAGCGCGCCTGGCTCAATGTTTTTGGCTTCCGAGCGGATCTTGCCTGCCTGGCCAACAACGCCGCCGGCGATACCTGCCAGTTCTGCCTGTTTTGTTATGCGGACCAGGCCTGCTACACCCCACCGCTCTTCGACAACTTTACGGCGTTGGATTTGGTGCGGATCTCCCTGGATCGTTACTTCGATGGGTTTAAGGGGTTCCAGGACCAGTTTCAGGACGTTGCCCCTTCGACGATTATTGCCGCCTGGGACTATGCCACCGGAAAACCGGATCGGCAGTGGTTAAAGCGGCGGATCAGTTTCATCGAAACATACGCCGACCGCATGATCGCCGCGGATGTGGACGGCGACGGCCTCTGCGAATCGGAACGCGATCCGACCAACTGGTGGGACTGCACCCCATGGAATTGGAAGGACGCCTACAGTTCCGCCCTGTCCTGGAGGGCTTTTCGCTGCTTGGCGGACCTGGAGCATCGCCTCGGGAACCACGCGAAGCAGAAGCTGTATCGAGATCGGGCCGACCAGATCAAAGCCGCCTATTACGCAACCTTCTACAACCCCGAAACAGGTGTCCTGGCGGGTTGGCGCCTGAAAGATGGAAAGTTCGCCGACTGCTACT
>Ga0118677_10012434_pt1 | contig 12491 bp, 11 predicted proteins | sample AliMusrvi5mmetaG_FD_86154 | JGI IMG/M metagenome (GOLD analysis project Ga0118677, IMG submission 86154)
CGGATCTGGTTATTGTTGATGAGGCCTCCATGATTGATGTGGTGCTGATGAACCGCCTGCTGGCGTCCATCTCCAGCCGTTCAGCGCTGATCTTTGCCGGTGATGTTGACCAGCTTCCTCCGGTTGGCCCGGGATTTGTGCTGGCCGACATGATCAACTCCGGCGCAGTTCCTGTGGTGCGTCTGACCGAGATCTTCCGCCAGGCAGAAAGCTCAATGATCATAGTCAATGCCCACCGTATCAATCGGGGAGAGTTCACTATTCCTTCTTATGACTATGGCGCTGAGCTCTCCGATTTTTATGTGGTTCCATCAGAGAGCACGGCGGATATTCAGCGCAGGCTTCTGCTGGTGGTGGCTGACCGTATACCGGAGCGCTTCGGGATGGATCGGCTTCACGATATTCAGGTGCTGACCCCCATGAACAAGGGGCCGCTTGGTACCAAAGCACTGAATGCTCTTTTGCAGGAGCGGCTGAATCCAAATGCTGTCCGGAAAATTGTGCGGTATGAAGTCACTTATGCTGAGGGCGACAAGGTGATACAGATGGTCAACAATTACGACAAGGAAGTCTTCAACGGCGATATCGGGCGAATAGCGGTTGTAGATGAGGAGGAGAGCATGCTTAGAGTGATTTATGATGGCAGGGAAGTACTTTATGAGTTTGGTGAGCTGGAGGAGATTGCGCTCGCTTATGCCATTACCATCCACAAAAGCCAGGGGTCAGAGTACCCGGCGGTGGTGATACCACTATCCATGCAGCATTTTTCGATGCTTGAACGGAATCTTGTCTATACGGCAGTTACCAGGGCAAAAAAACTGGTGATGATCATCGGCGATCCCAAAGCGCTCTCCACGGCTGTTGGCAACAAACGTTCGTCGCAGCGGATGACTGGTCTTGCTGCAATGATTTCGGGTGGAGGTGAGGATTTGTTATATTCCGACCATGTTTTTCAAGGCGAGAGAATCTGAGCCGGGTATAACCATATTATTGTTGCTTTATGAAGAGAATTAATCTGATCCGTCTCTCCCTTTTCCAGATGGGCTTCGGCATCATGCTCGGCTTTCTGCTTGATACCCTCAACAGGGTCATGACCTCTGAGCTTCGTATTTCTGCCACTATTGTTTTTGGATTGATAAGTCTCAAGGAGCTGCTGGCTATTTTTGGAGTCAAGGTGTGGGCGGGCAACATGTCGGATCGGTCAGAGATTTTCGGACTGAAGCGCACTCCATATATTTTGCTGGGCCTTCTCTGCTGTGTTTTCTCTTTCATGCTGGCGCCTGCCGCAGCTTATGAGGTAAAGGTAGGGGGTATTACCTTTGCCGAGATGCTTCCGGCCATGATGCGCGACATTGGGTTGCTGAAGCTTTCCCTGATTTTTCTTCTCTTCGGGTTTGGTCTTCAGGTTGCCACAACGGCCTATTATGCGCTGCTTGCCGATACGGTAGGGGAAGACAATATCGGGAAGGTTACCGGTGCAAGCTGGACGTTGATGGTGCTCACCACTATTATTTCAACCAGAATAGTCGGCTCTTTTCTTGATGTTTTTACCCCGGAGCGCCTCATAAAGGTTGCAGAGGTAGGGGGGCTTGTAGCTCTTGGTATTGGGCTGGTTGCCGTGGTTGGCGTCGAGCAGCGCAATGCGGAGATAAAAGAGGGGAAAAGCAAGCACTCACTCTCGTTTACCCAGTCTATCCAACTGCTCTCTTCGTCACCAAAAACCTTGCTCTTTGCTTCGTATATTTTTATTTCGATTTTTGCTCTTTTTGCCAACGAAATTGTTATGGATCCTTTTGGCGCCCATGTGTTCGGGATGCCGGTTGGTACGACGACAAAGCTGTTCCGACCGACCATGGGTGGTACCCAGCTTATTTTCATGCTTATCACCGGCTTTTTGCTTGGCCGGATAGGCCAGAAACGGGGTGCTTTCATTGGGAATATGTTCTGTATTATTGGCTTCGGCATGTTGATCGTTGCCGGTTTTCTGCTCGATGTGCAGTTTTTGCGCATCGCACTTGTGGTGACCGGCATTGGCCTTGGCGCCTCAAGTGTTGCCAATATCTCCATGATGATGTCAATGACGGCTGGCCGCAGTGGCGTTTACATCGGTCTGTGGGGCACGGCTCAAAGCCTTGCCATCTTTATCGGTCATCTGGGGGCTGGTGTTATAATTGATCTGGTCTATCATTTTTCCGGGCACTATGTCTGGGCTTATGCGGCCATTTTTGTAATGGAAATTGTTGCTTTTACTATTGCAAGCCTGGTGCTGCCGCATATTTCAAAAGAGGCCTTCGAGGCTGAAAGTAAGGCAAAGATGGCTGAACTTGCCCTTGCCTCTAAAGGATGATGTTATGAAATATGTTTTTGGGCCGGTCTCCTCAAAACGCCTTGGTCAATCGCTTGGAGTTGACCTGCTTCCTCCGAAGAGCTGTACCTGGAACTGTATCTATTGCCAGTTGGGCAAGACGAGAAAATTTGTCACCGAGCGACAGGAGTTTTTTCCCCGTGAAGAGATTCTGGAGGAGATTCGTGAGGCACTGAAGGTTAACAAAAGTCTCGACTGGATCACCTTTGTCGGTTCCGGCGAAACTATGCTTTATAAAGGGATTGGGTGGCTTATTGCGGAGGTTAAAAAGCTTACAAACACTCCTGTTGCCGTTATCACCAATGGTTCTCTTCTTTATCAGACGGAAGTCCGTCAAGAGCTTCTGCATGCTGACGCAGTGCTCCCGTCGCTCAATGCCGGTTCTGAAGCTCTCCATGAACAGATTTGCCAGCCAGCTTCTGGATTGACGTTTCAGCAGCATATTGATGGTCTTGCTGCTTTTCGACATGAGTATAAGGGCTGCCTCTGGATTGAGGTTATGCTTCTTGGTGGAATCAACGATACCGATGAAGCGCTCCAGGACCTTGCTCAGGTGCTCAAGAAGCTCAATCCTGATATGGTGCACCTTGTGCTTCCAACAAGGCCTGCTCCCGAGCAGGAGATTCGACTTCCTTCTGATGAGCGCATTGAGCAGGCCATCGCCATTCTCTCAAAAGTTTCGGTCGTTATCAATCCTCTCAAGGGAAATATGGATCTTCGTAACGCCCCCGACCTGCTTGAGGCAATTACAGCCATTGTCTCCCGTCACCCGGTGCAGCAGCGTGAACTGCACAAGGCCGTTGCCGACTGTTTTTCCGGAGATAGTGAGAAGGCAAATGATGTGATGCAGGGATTTTTCGAAACGGGGCGTTTCAGGCTTGTTGAGCATAATGGTGAGCCTTACTGGGTGATGCAGCAAGGTGAGAACAGTGGCTTTAATCGTTAATTGTCACTGCCGGTAAGATCAGGGTGAAGGTTGTTCCCTTGTTTTCTTTGCTGCTTACCGATACCTTGATCTGTTGAAGATCGGCAAGTTTTTTTACGATGGATAGCCCTAAGCCAAATCCTCCTGTACCGGAGTTTCTCGATTCATCAACCCGGAAAAACCTCTCAAAAACAGCATTCAATTTTTCTTCAGGAATTCCTATGCCCTGATCGCTGATGCTGCAGACAATAGTATCAGCGATGTTTTTGATAACTACACCTATCGAAGAGCCTGGTGGAGAGTACTTGATGGCATTCGAAAGAATATTTTCTAACATCATGTCAAACATTCCCGGATCGGCGGCAACCAGTGCATTTTCCGCATGATCCACTGTAATCGAAATGCTCTTGGCGAATGCAGATGGACGAACTCTTTCAATGACGTTATCAATGTGTCGGGAAAGCGCTATGGTTTCGATATTCGTATTGATCTTGCTGCTCTCATATCGTGCAAGCATAAGTAACTGGTCAATCAATCGTGCCATACGGTTTAACTCTTTCAGGCAGAACTGAATTTTTGTTTCGTAATACTCTCTCTCGCGTGGTTTGCGCACCAGTACTTCAAGGGTACCCTTGACTATTGCAAGCGGTGTTTTAAGTTCGTGCGAAGCATTGGCTGTAAAATCTTTTTCACGCTGAAATGCATCCTGCATTCTCTCGAGCAGTGCATTCATAGTTGATGACAAGCGGTACAATTCATCATGATGGTAGGGCATAGGCATGCGCTGATCAAGATTTGTCTGAGACATTTGTTCAGCAGTGGAAATGACCTTTTCAATCGGGCGTATGCTTTTACCGGCAATCAATCGCGTAAGAACAAAAAGCGTGAAAATGATAACGGGAAATGAAAAGAAAAAAATATCTCGAAGATCGTTCAGGACAATGATAGCATTTTTTACTGGAACGGCAACAATGAGGTATCCTTCAGTAATTCCTTTGGTATTGATGAGGGGTACCTGTGCCTGCCGTACCATTGAGCCCCCAAAATTACTGTTGAAGTAAGTCTTGCCCAATTGGTTGGGATTAAATGCCAGGGCGCACCATGAAAGACTTGCTGATTTATTCATGATCTCGCCGCTACTGTTCACCAGTTCAACAAAATCCGTATCAACATTTATCTTTTTTGAATTCTTGTCATTGTCATCGGTATCAATGTTTTTAAGGTTTGCAAATCCTTTAAAATCATGAGTTGATATATGAGAGTCTGAAAGGATTTCCTCAACCTCATTGTTTATCTCTTCATCAAATTGCTTATAGACGACCTTTTCAACCATAAAGTAGATGCTTGTAAACACCATGGCAATTAAAAATGCGGTCGTAATGGTATAATAGAATGCAATCCGATTACGTAAGCTCATAACCGAGAAGTCTTTAAAGAAAGAGCGACTCTTTTTGACAGGATTTGCTGGTTTTATGCTCATGAGATGCCAGATTCCCGAATGATATATCCTACCCCCCGAATGGTTTGAATAAGGTTTTCGCAGCCAGCCGCTTCGAGTTTTCTTCGCAAAAATGTGATATAGACATCAATCACGGAGGTATCGGAGTCAAAATGGATATCCCAGACATGCTCAATAATGCGACTTCTGGTACAAACCCGCTCTTTATTGCGTACCAGGTATTCAAGCAAGGCAAATTCTTTTGGGGTAAGGGTAATTTCCAGTAAACCGCAAAATACCTGATGGGATACCGGATTGATTTTGATACTTCCTGCGCTTAACGAGTCTTCGGCCCGGTTATTATTTCTGAGCTGCACTCTGATACGCGCCAGTAACTCTTCAAACTCAAAAGGTTTTTTTATGTAATCATTGGCTCCGGCATCCAGGCCGAACACGATGTCTTCAAGGGTATCTTTTGCGGTTAGAAAGAGTATTGGCACCAGGTTGCCAGCTTTGCGCAATTGCCGGCAGACTTCAATGCCACTCAGTGCCGGAATCATCCAGTCAACGATGAGCAGGTCATACTCGTTGATCAAAGCCATATCAAGCCCGCTTTTGCCATCGTAAGCAATATCCACAGCAAAGTACTCTTCTTCGAGTCCATCTTTGAGGAAGCCCGCTATTCCCGGCTCATCTTCAATAATGAGAAGTCTCATGCGTTATGTGTTCAAAGTTAATGCTCCTATGGCAAGAGGAGTCGCCCAGGATTTAATTGTTGTACTCATAGTGTTATTGATGTTCCTGAATTTAGTATTTTCAAAGTTGTATTCGCTGTAACTGTTTTTAATGTAGCACGGGGATTCTTAAAGGAGCCCAAGACAAAGCTTAAATTTCGCTTAAAATTATGAGTGATCAACATCACTCATTCAACACGGTGGCCGATGCATTTTGACCATGATGCCCTTCGGATTAGAGAAGGCGAAAAGGTGAATCTCAGAAAACATCCTACGCTGGTTGATCCTGTTTACCGTTCCAGGGAGGAGTACAAAGAAATGCTTGCTGATGATGTTGAGCAGTTGAGCAAACTGCAACAGCTTCATTATGCCGATAACCGCTATGCTGTGCTGCTGATTTTTCAGGCAATGGATGCTGCCGGCAAGGACGGTGTCATAAGGCATGTAATGTCCGGAGTTAATCCGCAGGGTTGCCAGGTATACAGTTTCAAGCACCCTTCCGCCGAAGAGCTTGACCACGATTTTCTCTGGAGAAGCAACCGTTGCCTGCCGGAGCGTGGTCGTATAGGTATTTTCAACCGTTCCTATTATGAGGAGGTGCTTATTGTGCGTGTGCATCCTGAGATACTGGAAGTGCAGGGGATTCCGGATGAGCTGATCAATGAGGGGAAAGTTTGGGAACACCGTTATCAATCGATTGTCGATATGGAAAACCATCTCTATCGGAACGGGACCAGGATTGTTAAATTTTTTCTCCATCTCTCAAAAGAGGAGCAGCGGAAACGATTTCTTGGCAGAATTGATTCTCCGGCAAAAAACTGGAAATTCAGTGTCAATGATATTGAGGAGAGAAAGTACTGGAAAAAATACATGCAAGCTTATGAGGCTTGTTTCAGCGCAACCAGCAGCAAAAATGCGCCGTGGTATGTTGTTCCTGCCGATGACAAACAAAATGCGCGGCTGATTGTTTCACAAATAATTGTTCAAACACTGAAAGGTCTCGGATTGTCATATCCTGAAGCAAGCCCACAACGCCTCAAGGAGTTGTCTGAAATCCGCAAGCGTCTTCTGGAAGATGAAGATTGACGACATAGGAACAGGACTTATGTCATGTCTATACTGTTTTCGTGAAAGTGTACTGCGGTATGAAAAAAAACTTTTTCAAAGCGTTATTTGCAGGTCTGCTGCTTCTGTCGGGCCTTGTTCTTGCTGTAACACACTTCGGTGAGCTGACGCATTTCCTTGTATTGCTCAGCAATATTGAGCCTGTCTGGATTGTTCTGGCACTCTTTTTTCAGCTTGGGACCTATTTTTCGCTTGCACTGGTCTGGCGTCAGGCGCTCTTGTTCAGTGGTATACGATATCCAATGAGCATGCTGGTACCGCTTGCAATTGCAAAGCTGTTTGCTGATCAGGCACTGCCTTCAGGTGGAATAAGCGGCATTGCCTTTATTGTGAATGCTTTCAAAAAGCGGGAGGTTTCCGGAGAGGTTGGCATGGGTGTTATGCTGATTTCTATTTTCTCGTTTTATGGGGCCTATGCCATTGTTGCGGCGGCCTCTATACTGATATTATGGATACATCATGAGATCCATCAATGGATGGTTATCATAGCCGCCATCTTCTTTATGTTTGCCATCGCTGTGCCTGCAGGAATCCTTTTTTTAAAAAAATGGGGAGCAAGGAAGCTGCCGGACTGGTTGGTTCGCAGGCCGGTAGTTTCCGGAATACTTAAAGTTTATGCAGAGGCTCCGGAAAAGATTTTGCACGATCCACCTTTGCTTTTGAGTGCCATAACCTTTCAAGCAGCTATTTTTCTGCTCGATACAGCTACACTGTGGGCAATGTTGCATGCTCTTGGGCAGGACGTCTCACTCCTTTTTGCATTTCCCTGCTTTGTTATTGCATCAATTGTTGCCATGCTGAGTCTGATTCCACTGGGAATGGGCTCATTTGAAGCCACCTGCGTCGGTCTGCTTGTTATGCAGGGTACAGGAGTTGAGACCGCTTTGGTTGCAACGCTTTTGCTCCGGGGGTTTACCCTCTGGCTCCCCATGATCCCTGGGCTCTGGCTGACCCGGCAAACTTTTACCAGTTAAATCCGGACGGCGATACCTCTTTCCCGCAGGTATTCCTTTGCTTCAAGGATTGAGTGTTGCCGGAAGTGAAAAATTGATGCCGCAAGCGCTGCATCAGCACAACCTTTGGTAAACCCTTCATAGAGGTGCTCCAGATTGCCAGCCCCACCGGATGCTATCACTGGAATATGCACTGATTTTGAAACCTTGGAGAGAATATCGTTATCGTAACCCTCTTGTGTGCCGTCACGATCCATGCTGGTCAAAAGAAGTTCCCCTGCGCCGAGTTCCTGAACCTTGTGCGCCCATTCAAGTGCTTCATAGGGCGTTGGATTCTTCCCTGAATGGGTATGGACAATGTAATCGTTTCCGATTTTCTTGATGTCGATGGCTACTACAACAGCCTGCGATCCATATTTTTCTGCAATGCGGGTGATCAGGTACGGGTCGTTGACGGCGGCTGTATTGACTGATACTTTGTCGGCGCCGTGCAGAAAAACCTCTTTGGCACGTTCAACGGAACTGATTCCGCCACCGACGGTGAGGGGGATGAAGATCTCGCCGGAAACTTTCAGCACCTCTTCAAGTGTCGTTCTGCGGGATTCAAGCGAGGCTGAAATATCCAGAAAAACAAGCTCGTCAGCCAGTTCGTTATTGTAGAAGCGTGCCTGCTCAAGAATGGAGCCTGCATCTCTTAACCCTTCAAAGTTTATTCCTTTTACCACCCTGCCGTCTCGTACATCGAGACAGGGTATGATCCGCTTGGCTAACATGACTAAACAACTGAAATTCATTGTAAAAAACCTTGAGGACAAGAAATCAATAAAGTTTGAACTCTACAACAATATTTTCAGGTATTACAATACCAGTCTCACTTTGGTGAGCTTTTATTTGATTGTCAGATGTTAAAAAAATCACTATAATAGCGCTGGTTTTTTAATAACTCTAAGCCCGGTTACACTATGAATTTTAATCCCTGGCACGACGTCGAGATAGGAGAAGGTCAGCCAAATATCGTTACTGCCATTATCGAGATTTCGAAGGGCAGTAAAACGAAGTATGAACTTGACAAGAAAACCGGAATGTTGAAGCTTGACCGGGTGCTTTTTTCTGCGGTTTTTTACCCAGCAAATTACGGTTTTATTCCGAAGACTCTCGGAGATGACCATGATCCGCTTGATATTCTCGTTATTTCACAGTGCGATATTGTTCCTATGTGCATGGTAAGGGCAAGGGTAATCGGTGTGATGCGCATGATTGACCACGGAGAGGGCGATGACAAGATTATTGCGGTTGCTGAAGATGATGTCAGTATGAGTAATATCCACAATATCGATCAGTTGCCTCCATACTTCGCTTCAGAGTTGCAGCACTTTTTCGAAGAGTACAAGTCGCTTGAGCAGAAAACCGTTCTTGTCGAGGAGTTTCAGAGTGCTGAAACTGCTCGACAGAGCATAGTGCATGCGATTGATAACTACAAAAAAGTCTATTCATAAATAATGCATTCTGGCATCTGCTGCATGAAGTTCTGAAAAAAGGCGGTCATTGATTGAAATCAGTGACCGCCTTTTTTTTATAATAGTACACATTATGTGATCGGCGTTCAGTTCCGGAATTGTTACGTGAGCAGCATGGAACAGATCTGCTCGATCTCCTCATCTTTCAGGTATGGGTGCATCGGAAGTGAAAAGATTCGGCTGCTCAGATCTTCAGATACGGGGAAATCACCAGCGCTGTAACCGAGGAACGTATAGGCTTTCTGAAGATGGAGCGGAATTTTGTAGTAGATCATCGAAGGAATGCCTTCTTCCTGCAGAGCCTGTATGAGCTGTTCACGTTCCGATGTTGAGTCGGCAAGAAGCGAGTATTGTGCCCAGGCCGAGCGGTAGTGTTTCGGAATCCGGGGAACCACAAACTTTTCCTGCAATCGTATGCTGTAGGAGTCGGCAATGCGCTGGCGCGCGTCAAGTTCATCATCAAAAATAGTGAGCTTTTCAAGAAGAACTGCAGCCTGGATGGAATCCAGCCGTCCGTTGATGCCGATACGGACATTGTTGTATTTGTCGGCACCACTGCCATGAACCCGTATTGACCTCAGCAGGCTATCCAGATCATCATCATCAGTGAAAATTGCTCCGCCATCCCCATAACAGCCAAGTGGTTTTGCCGGAAAAAACGAGGTGGCGCCGACAAGCCCGAAACTTCCTGCCTTGTGACCACGGAAACTGCTGCCGAAGCTCTGGGCGGCATCCTCAAGAATCCAGAGTCTGTAATCGTCAGCGACAGCCGAGAGACGCTCGTAATCTGCAGGCAGACCAAACAGATCAACGGGAATAAGCGCTTTTGGTTTTAATCCACGTTGTACGGCATCATCAACAGCATTGCCGACAAGTTCCGGATCGATATTGAACGTATCGGGACAAACATCAACAAATACAGGGGTGGCTCCTGTGAGGCTGATCACTTCAGCCGTTGCGACAAAGGTAAATGGTGTGGTAATCACGGCGTCTCCCGGGCCGATGCCTTTGGCAAGCAGAGGCATAAGCAGAGCGTCAGTTCCTGACGAGCAGGAGACACAGTGCCGAGAGCCTACATAACTGGCCAGATGTGATTCAAGTTCGGTTACTTCCGGGCCCATGATAAATTGACCACTGTCGAGAATACCTTCAATGCGTTGAAGCAATGCAGTGCGTATACGCTCTTTTTGAGAAAGCAGGTCGATAAATTGCATAATTTTTAATAGTTGAAATCTTTTGAAACTGATTTTTAAAATACAGATTCTTTCGAGATAGTTATAGGGTACGATTCTGCTTATCCTGCGGGTTTGGCTTTTTGATCTCTCCCGTTTTTTTATGTATATAAGCCAAACAAGCCACAGTAATCATAGAAGATAATAAGCCAACGATGAGCTCATTCTACTTTCTTGGTATCGGCGGAACAGCTATGGCTTCGGTTGCCGTTGCACTTTCCCACGCAGGTCATGCCGTTACAGGTTCTGATACACAGCTCTATCCTCCCATGAGCAGCTATCTTGACGATCATAATATCCGGTACTTCAACGGTTTTTCCGAGAAAAACCTGCAGAGTGTTTCACCCGATGTTGTCATTGTCGGCAATGCGATAAGCAGGGGAAATCCTGAACTTGAATATGCTCTTGACCACCATATTGAGCTCATCTCCATGCCGGATCTTGTTCGACATCACCTGATCGGACAGAATACCTCAATTGTGGTTGCTGGTACGCATGGCAAAACAACCACTACCTCTCTGGTTGCCTGGCTGCTTGAAGACGGTGGTCTTAAACCGGGATTTCTGGTTGGCGGGATTCCTGAAAACTTTTCAATTGGCTGCCGAGCTTCGGGACGCAGCGAAGAGGGCTTTTTCGTTACCGAAGGCGATGAGTACGATACCGCCTTTTTCGACAAACGAAGCAAATTTCTGCTGTATCGTCCTGATATTGCCATTATTAATAATATCGAATTTGACCACGCCGACATTTTTGATTCTCTTGACGATATCAAGCGCAGTTTCAGGCTTTTTGTCAACCTCATTCCCCGAAGTGGCTTGCTTCTCGTGAACGGTGATGATCCGGTGGCTGTTGACATTGCTTCCCGAGCATTCTGCAAAGTTGAACGATTTGGGCTGAGTCCGGAGTCGGAGTCGGAGTCGGAGTGGAGCGCTTGCAACATAAGGGTAGACAGCCAAGCCTCAACCTTCGACCTTTATTATCAAGGCACCAGCCTCAACACCATCCGCGTTCCGCTTTTCGGCAATTACAATATCATGAATACCCTTGCGGCTATTGCTGCAGCAACTCGCAGTGGTCTTCCCCTTGATGCCATAGCACGTTCCATGCCCCGTTTCAAGCGTCCTAAACGTCGTATGGAAATTGTCGGCACCTATTCCCGGAACATCACTCTTATCGAAGATTTTGCTCATCACCCTACAGCAATCAGGGTAACGCTTGAAGCTCTCGGGCAGCTTTATCCCGGAAGGCGCCTTATTACCTGTTTTGAACCTCGTTCAAACACCACAACACGGAACATCTTTCAGCAGGAGCTTTCAGAATGTTTCGGGCCAGCCTCTGTTGTGGTTATGGGCAAAGTTTATCGGCCTGAGCGTTATGCGCCCGACAAGTCGCTCAACACTGTGCTACTCAGGGAAGCGCTTGAAAAACAGGGCAAAATCGTCTTTCTTTCTGGCCAGGGCGCAACAAGTTATCCTGCCGATATTGTCGAGTTTCTGAAGCCGCACCTGAGAGAAGGAGATGTGGTTGTTCTGCTCAGTAACGGAAGTTTCGGAGGGTTGAAGAATTTGTTGATGGAGAGTTTGGGGTAAATGAGGGCGCCTCGATACGCGCTTCGCGCTACTCAGCGACCGGGGTGTGGCAGGATGCTACTGGACGCTGAGTAGGCCGAAGGCCGTATCGAAGCGTTTATTTACCAGCTATCAGATACTTTCCGGCGGTTTTGTTGAGTACTTCCCTGTCATTCGAAGACAAACGCCCCAATCTGCGTAGAATGAGTTCTTTTGGCAACGTGAAAAGCTTGAAGCGAATTTTGCATGGCACCATCAACGCCGCTGTTTTCCACTCCTGAATCGTCACATCACTATCCCATGAACTGTTTTTAGCGGATGTTATCATGGCAAGAGTGAGGTGATTGTGCCTTTCATTGAACAGTGTCGTTGAGACCACAACTGCTGGACGATGTTTCACTGCCTTTTTTTCAGTGAAGGGAAAGGGAATTACGACAATATCATAGGGCTCAAAGTTCACTCCACGCCTCCTCATCTTCAGGTGAATCCCACTCTTGCAGAGTAGCAGAGATACTCTGCAGATAATCATCTTCAGGCAACCTGATTTTTTTTAGAATCACGTAATCTTCTTTCAGCTCAAAAAGAACAGAATCCCCGTTTTCAAGCTGAGCAGCCTTTCGGATTGACACAGGTA
>Ga0118677_10012435_pt1 | contig 12488 bp, 6 predicted proteins | sample AliMusrvi5mmetaG_FD_86154 | JGI IMG/M metagenome (GOLD analysis project Ga0118677, IMG submission 86154)
GTATTGACGGGCGATGTCCTCGTCTGTATAATCTTTATCCTTCAGATTGAGAATCAGAGACTCTTTACCGTAACCATCCTCATAGAAAAACTTGTAGGAGTAATCGAAGAGAATGCTTTTAGCATAAATCTCACGGGTTGCCATTGTTTTGGCCTTACGCTTTTCATCGCTGGTCAGAACCAACTGCTGCTTTTGTAAACTCTCCAGTTTTTTCAGGTTGGCGGTGTCAAACAGCACTTTAGATTTCTTCTTGCGCATCTCCCCTTCTGCCTTGAGCACCGTCAGCCCTTTTGCCACTGCCTGGCCGAAAGTAGCCGAATACTCAAATGCAAAACCCCCTCGTACAAGTGATTCCCGACGGCTCATCCAGGCACCTGCAGCTGTGCCCGTTCCACGATGCCCTTCATCCACCAGCACCAGATTATTTCCCTCAAAGGATTCTACAGCGACAGTCTTGTCGCCCATATCATCACCTAATTTATTGATATCAATGATCTCTATTGTACCTCGCAAAACGCCACTGCGATTTTTATCAAATAGTCGGCAAAAGCCAAACCCCGATAACTGCAATTCTGCCAAATGCTGGCGCGATAAACCTTCGTTTGGTGTGAGCAGAATGATCTTGTCCGGGTATGCTTCTTTTCGACCTTTTTGGAAGTAATGGAGATACTGCCGAATGTTAACGTGCAGCAGCAACGTCTTGCCGCTGCCGGTTGCATTCCAGTATGCTAATTTGTTCAGTTCATCTATAACAAATGGCTGCAGGTGATGTTCGGCTTCCTGCTCTCTGTTGTAAACCATCAATCCTTCATTCAGACCATCCAACAATTGTTCCCGCTGGTTACAATACCAGTCAAGATAGATTTCGGTAAAAAGCAGGGAAAGGTACTGGAAGTACTTCATGTTGAGCACAACTCCTTCAGCTTTGTTGCGCTGCTCTGTAATGGCGTTCCAATGCTGAACTATGTTGATATCATATCGACGAAGGGTTTGATCACTGATACGATCCACCTCAAAGAGATTCTGGTGCAGCTCATGAAAAAATCCAGATTGACCATCCTCCTCAATTCCTTCATGCCGATCCTCTCCCAAACGATTTTTGAGGGCATGTAAGCTACCACCTTTAAAAAAGCCCATCATCCATTGATTGAGCACCAGCTCTTCATGGAAACTGCGTTTTTTTGCTTTACTCATTGTCACTCCCATCCGCTTGGTACACTTCTGACTGCTCCAATAACAGCGTGCGTTCGCGCTCCAGCTCTTTTCGCAGTTCTTCTTCAGATGGCAATACCAATTTATAGCGGCTGGCGAATAACTGTTCGCTTCCATTCAAGACCGAATAGCGAACCACTGACTCATCCTTTTGCGAACACAAAATAATGCCGACAGTAGGGTTATCGCTCTCTCCCCGTTTCAGATCGTCTTACATGCGCACATACATGTCCATCTGCCCGATGTCCTGATGCACAAGCTTTCCGCTCTTCAAATCAATCAGCACAAAGCACTTGAGCAGGTAGTTGTAAAAAACAAGATCGATATAAAAGTCCTGTGACTCGGTACTGATGCGCTGCTGACGGGCAACAAAAGCAAAACCTTTACCCAGTTCCAGCAAAAACGCCTGCAGCTTGTCCATCAGTGCCTGCTCCAGCTTTGACTCCAGCAGCTTGCCTGTGCCGGGTAGGCCAAGAAACTCCAGCATCACGGGATCGCGCACGAACTCCCGGGGGCTCTGGGGCAATGAGGCAATGTTAGCCTCAGCTTCAGCCTGCACGCTGGCCTTGTCACTGCTGAGCAGCAATCGCTCGAAATAGAGCGTGTCAATCTGCCGATCCAATACGCGAACATTCCAGTTTTGCAAAGCGGACTCGTTCATGTACCACTGCCTTGCTTCGGGGTTATCAATACGCAACATTGCCCGATAATGCGACCAGCTCAATTCGCGACGCACTGTGTCGTAAATTGGAAAAGCAAGATAAAACCGGCGCATGTGCCGCAAATTAGTGGGATCGAATCCTCTGCCAAACTCACCAGTCAATGATTCAGCCAGTTGCGACAGCAGTTTTTTGCCATAAGCAGCGCGTGTCTGCCCGCCTTGCTCAAACTCCACGATATGGCGGCCAATCTCCCAGCATGTACGCACCTGAATGACATCCACTGTCCGCTTAGCTTCTTTGCGGGCATCAGCAATCAGAGTGCGCAGGTGAGCAAGCAACACATCTATATTCACCGAGAGGCTCCGATCATTCTCATTCATAGCCATCTCCACGGTTGAATGTTGAAAAGTCCCACAGCCTGTGGGACAAAGTGCGGTTGCTGCATTATACCCCCTCCACACTGAACATGCGACTCAGGAACTCTGGTTCTATCTGCCGGATGTTCAGTTTTTTGGTAATACCGCCTTCTGCTTCAGTAGAGGTAAATAATGCAGGGATGTTATGGTCGCCATTGATGTAGACAATATCGAATTCACTGTCAGCCGGGTTGATGGCAAGTTTCTCACAGAGTCGGTTCAAGGTGTCATAATCAACCTGTTCCAGATTCCTCCATAACACAAGGTTTTTTTCGCTCGTCGGCAGCCAGTCGGTTACCAGCACAAAGCCTTGTTCGAGCTGCATATCGATATTCTTCTCGTGCAAACCGATACTGCGAATCATCAACTCAACGGCATCAACCTTGAACTCTTTGCTGTACTGTCTGGGACTTTTGTTACTGTTCTCGGTCATTTTTCATATCTCCTTTTGTTTGAAGATATGACTTCTTACACTGTCCACGAAAATATAGCAAGTTCAACGCGCCCGCAGGAGGCGCGACTGCAGGCGCAGATTCAGCAGCTTAAAGGGACAACGCAACGTTTCAATCCATGCGCCCATGGGGGGCGCGACAAGTGAGCACACCGGAGAATAGTGTGCCAGGCATTTCTGTGAAAGTGTGCTCCCCCCACAGGCTGGATTCGTAACATCATAAACCGTACCTTCGGTGCAAAAACCGGAGGTATTATCATGGCAAACAAAGCCTTGACTATGTTACAAATTCGACGGATTCTCAAACTCATGTTGGAAGAGCGTTTCCAACGGGAAATCCATCGAAGTACAGTTATTCACCGCGTCACACTTAAGAACTATTCATATCGGTTCAAGAGTAGTGGCAAGCCTTTTGCAGAGCTGTTTGTATACTTGATGCAGAGAGGGGTTCCTGTTTATGGGTGACTCGAAACATACCTGATTTTATAAGTTTTAGATGTGTAGAAATATGAGATGGTTTATTAATACAGTTCAGGGTCAAATATGCAGTATTAGGAGATGTATTTGAAGTGTCTTATCAAACGACCGTTTGGTGAGATAATCGGATTACTCGACCATGGCCTTCAATAAGGCGTCTTTGGCATCTGAATAGAATTGGATATCGATTTTAGTTGCCATGTCGTCGGAGAGGTCAAGTAATTGACGACGGCAGGCAACCGGCATCAGGAGTGCTGTCGCACCTTTTTCAACGGCTATTTCTGCAATCGTTACCGGGTTATAGATTGATTCAAGAGAACCGCCAAGATTGATTTCGCCAACGATGATCAGACCTCCCCGAACGCTTTTTCGGAGAAGTGCCGTGCATAAGGCGACAAGGGCTCCCATACCAAGCTTTGATCCTGATTTTGAACTGTCATAAGCCCGAAGCTGTACGCTGAATTCATGATGACGAGGATCTTTATCGCCAACCAACTGCAGAGCGCGCGCATAAAGGTTTTGTTCCGCAAAGCCGAGGCTCTCTTTGAATGAAGGCGGTACCGGCTTGTTGAGTATTTTAACTCCTGATCCCGGCCCCTCGTTGACCTCAATACGATACAGTCCGGAATGCTCCTCACCGGCGCTGGGTGAAATAGTCCAGACTTGCCCAGGCTCTAGCGGGTCGGTGCCGATACTGTTATCGCTTTGCAATTCCGGGGTAGAAACAAATTTTTCAATTCCGTCAGCTCCCATCACATAGCTGAAGTGAGTGTTACGGAATTCTGCCGCACCAATGCGCTTTTGCTGCTCCTTAACCCTTCTTCTGGATTCCATGGCAATCCGGACAGCCCACTCAATATCTTCATCAGGCACACTCTCGTTGCCCGGATAAAGCAGTTTGATCAGTCCACTGACCGTTTTATTGACCGCATTGGTATCTCGCCCTGAAAGGGCACCGCCAAAGAAGACTCTATTCTGCAGGGTACTAACCCGACTTTGATTTCGTAACTGGCTCCAGCACTCTGTCAAAAAGTCACTCACCAGTCCAAAATGATCAGTGAAACACTCTTTGTTGAGCTTAGGTACATCCCAGCCGGGAAGAAATGCATGAATACGGTCCATAAATGCCGTTTCATTTCTCATGGTTTCAGGGAAACAACCGAACAGATGACCAATTCTCTGCTGATGTTCTACATCAACCTCAAAATTTCCTAAAAAAACCAGGCTGCCATCGGCACGAATGCTGCCTGTTCCTCTGCTGAATTCTCCTGACTCCATGTATGTCTGCAACGTACCGACAGTCTCCTTGTCAAAATTCAGTTTTGAAACTTCATCAATGCAAACCGTATCGTATTGACAAAGCATTCCGCGCTCCCCGGATGCATTATTGATAAAGAGCTTGGCAGGGGTCGGCGTTCCGGAAACAAGATGCGCATAGGGCGATATCTGCTGAAAGAGATGACTTTTTCCAGTCCCTTTAGGCCCAATTTCAACCAGGTTATAGTTACGTTCAACAAAGGGCACCATGCGAAGCATAAAAGCATTTTTCTGTCGATCAGTCATTCCGATCGCTTCAATGCCGATAGAGCGGAGCAGAAAAATTATCCACTCATCATTCGTGAATTTTTTTCTGGCTTCAGCAAGTGGCCCGAGCACATCCCTTTTTGAAAGCTGTATTTCCCGGAGAGACTGAATACCAAAAGGACGGCCCTTGTTTTCCTGTGCGATGGCTGCATCGTAATTGAGGGTGATCTCTGCATAAAACCCCCCAGTCAGCATCCGTTCATGCGCGTTGACCAATTCCGGACTGATACGAACATCAGTTAACCTTAAGCTTGGAAGTGTTGCGATATAGGAATCATTTTTAGCATCCAGACGAGCGGTAAGAAGATCAATGATTTTAACTTCACCGGTCTCTTTTGCTCTCACTTTGAAAAGCTCCTCTTCTCCTGCTTTTACCGTACGGGAAGCCAGTTGGCGCTCGACAATATCCAGACCCTCTTCAATCTCCTCTTGATTGGTACTGGCACAATAACGGCCAAGCAGAAACTCGACAACGTATGTTGGAACCGGAAAGAGACGGCTGAATGTCCGCACAAGATCTTTGCGTACCAGGTAGCCCTCAAGGGCGGATGCTGCCTTTTTATCGATGTAATCCATCTCAATCATATATGTTATCCTCCTATGACGGTAGCGGCCTGCGCAACCAGTGACCCTTGGGCATCAAGCAGAACCACCATGGCACTGCAGCCCTCCATATCTTCATTTTCTACGACGACGGATGCGGTTCCATTATCTTTAAATGGTTTCACACTAACGACAAGACTTGTCGCTGCATCACCGGCATCGATACGTATATCAAGAGATAAAAACGGTACCTCACCATCTATCGCAACAGTACAACGAAGCCCTTTCCAGAGGAGATCCGTGATTTCAACAGCAAGTGATGTTTGAGACAACGAGGCATTGATAACCGTCAACTCAAGTGTCAGGCACTCTTGCAAGCTTAATCCTCCGTGGGCATACTCTTCACCACTTTTAAAGCAACTGATTCCATCCGCAAGGGCAAAGTATTGATTTGGATTCCAATACCAGGGGTAAAGGCGTTCATCAGTTGTCGCTCCTGATTTCAGAGATGCGCAACGGCCCCATTTTTCAAGAATAAGGGCGCTCGATAGTTCAATTTTTGGAAGTCCTTGAGGAAGAAGCAGCCACCCATGGTCGGTTACAATGCGTATTTTGCTCCATCCAACCTTTTGCAGCGCAATAACATGATCGCGGATCTCCGAGAGCACGGATTCAAGATGCCGGGCAAGCTTCCATCCACGACCGTGCCCCTCATGGTCGATATCGCCAAACTCGCACCAAAGCTTTGGAGCCTCAGACGGCGGGGGATAAACAGAGCACTTTTTATCATGGACGATATACCCGTTATCTCCAATAATTTTAAGAAGCTGGTAGGATGTGACCAATTCAAAATTTCCTCCATCCGGTTCTTCAGCAATCCTCTCCGACTTTATGTGGATTGGAGCTACTGCAGGCTTGCCTGTCCCGGTTACACTGGGCAGGGCTGCCCAGCAAGCATCCTCTTCAACCCTAACACCTTTCTCTTCAAGCATCAGCTTCAGCCGCTTCGCACAATCAAACCGCAATCCGTCAACAAAAACCACACAGTCCGTTTCTCCTGCATCGTTTTTTGCAGGAACCCATCGGTGTTTCGGCTCCCATACCTTCTGAAGGTGCCTTGCCGACTCCTCTGCCCAACTGAGATAGACAGCATGAATTGCCCTGGAAACCGCCTCAAAATCAACGGTTGTTTCAAGCTCAGCGAGAGCTCCAATAACCGCATCATCAGCTTTCCAGCCCTGAGTTTGGTATCCTGCAGCAAGATCATCAACAGTGCCTGCTGCCAAATTTGTTGTTGTCACTTCGGCAAGTACAGCGAGATGCTCTAATGCACGAGCTAAAGGGCACGCACCAAGTTCTGCCCAGACGAGAGAGCGTCGGCAGCCATGCTGTTTTTCCATTTCCAGCAACTTCACCCTTGCCTCGTGAGAAGGCATAGTACCAAGCACTTGCAGCTCCATGCGCAAAACTTGTTCCCGTTCTTCATTCCACTGCGGCCAACCGCCTGCACTTTTCTCATCCGAAAAGAGATCAAACAGCGGAGGTTGGCACTGCAGAATCCGCCCGGGAATATTAGCATACCGCTTCGGAGCTTCACAAAAACGATCCCAGACGCCCAACCATGAACCATCATGAGTCGCGAGCTTTGCTGCGCCAGCAAGCAGCCCCTCCTTTTGGGGGTTAAACGCCAAATGCGATTTGCTTACCTCAACAAAAGCTTTCCATTCGTTTTCGCCACGGTTCAGCTTAAAATCATCACCCTGGTCGAGCCATTGCAGCACATCACGAATAGGATCTCCACCGGTAAGCAGGGTATTAAAATAATCCTTGTCAAGCCGTTTCCCTTTCAACAGCTCCACTTCTTCATCGAGCAACCGGTAAAGAGCCATCTGCATGGCATTTTTCGCATCATTATCCTGGGCAACGTCCAGCCCAAGACCACCCTGATCCGATTTGAGATATGCAAGTATTGTCCAATCCTTGGCATTGATCTGCGACCAGACAACCCCGCGGTATTGCAGCTCTGCCAAAGGCTTAAGATGATCCGGGCAGCTCTCTACCGCCCGTAAATCCTGACGGCTGACGCCAGGCAGATAGAGCACGGGAGTACTGCCCTTCGGAATGGATATATCACCTATTTGACCGCCAATAACACAGCGCAGCCATATCGCAGGACCGATCTTTTTATCGGGTAAATAGTCACCCAGCACAAACAGCTCCGGCAATTCCGTCTGTAACCGGGTGACAATAGCCTCCCACTGACGATCACGATCAGGCCAAAGGATGCACGCCGGAGCCACCTGAATTTCAGGGTTGTGAACTGCTGCGGTACGAAGAGATTTCAGGAGATAATCAACCAATCTCATATGTTCACCCTTCTTACAATTTAAAAAGGTCGATTACATCGTTTACAAGCTTTGTGGTCCGATCCTCGATCTGCTTTGCGCTCCAGGTTGTTGCATTAGCTAAATCTTCGTTGAGCTTAAGGCCATTCTTGTAACCAACAGCTCTTTTTTTCTCTGTATCCATACGATCCCGCTTTTCCTCAAAGCTTTTATTACCGAGCGTACTGTTGTAACCGGTAATAGTGAGATTTCCCAATTTATGCACATGTGACTGCTGCACATCCTTCGCCGTTGCTTCATCACCATCAGCAATCATATTGATCCATGACTGAGGGATGTTGCCTCCCTGAGGAAAAATATGCTCAATAGTCCATACGAACTGCTTGCTTTCTCTACGCCAAAGATCAACCCAATTCTCTCTTGTCATGGTGTTTTCAGCAAGTGCACAGAGGATGAACCTGGTAACACCAGAATTATCATCATAAATTGCACCTGACAATTTGATTTTGAACTCTTGATCAGAGGCAGAAACGTCAATGAGTTTCTGCTTTATCGACTGAGAAACAGCCTCTCCTTGTTTACTGCTAATCTCCTCAATTACGGTCATAAACAGGCGAGTCAGATCACGGGTCGGCGGAGTATCAGTAAGATTACGACGAACAAAAAACAGTACCAGAAATACCACAATCGAAGCCAATTGGTCATTGGTCAATTCCAGGTTGTCTTTATGGATAAGCAGATACAACATCAGCACATATGATGGTGCCCCCTGGATACGATCCAAATCCAAAAAAGGTTTCTCGAGGCTTTTCACCTTATCATCACCTTGGCTACGAGAAAGTATCAGTGAATACTGCTTTGCTGCTTTGCTGATTTTTTGCAGGCTTTCTTTAGCGTCATGATTAATAAGTTTCTCATAGATTTGCATCAAATTGGAGCGAGTAGCAATCGACACTTTATAAATTGCTTTCAATTCATCCACAAATGCATTGTAATACTGTCGAAAGAAACGCTCCTGTGTCGCGTAATCATTTCCGAGATAGCCAAGGAGTCGATCCCAACTCTTTGAATGTTGGTCAATTTTACCCGGATCAATTGATTCCAGTTTCTCCAAAAGTTTATTCTTGATCAGATCAATTGCCGTGAGTGGCATACCCCGATTGTTCAATGATTCAAAAAGGGTGTAAGCATCAGAATGAGATGCAACATCTATTTTCACTAAAACAGCTTGGTTAAGCCTATCAAGAAAATTCATAACGGCATCCAGCTGGTCATCCTGATCATTGCACATTTGCTTAATCCGATCCTGAAAATACCTGTATGCACGAAAAATTTTACGGTTTCCTGCATATGCCAGAATATCCACTTCACTGACAATCCCGATCTCCGCCAAAACAGCTCTATAATCTGAAGCATTATGATTCTGTAGCTGAGGAATCAGGCGAATTTGATCCTCTCCTTTTTTCAACACAAGCTTTCTCTTCAAATTGTACAGTAAATTGGAAAGTTCAACGCGCTGATCTTCATCCTGGCTTGACTCATGACGTTTCAGCTCTTGATACACAGATGCAAAAAGCAATGAAAGAGTTGTCAAGCGTTGCTGACCATCAACCACTTCAAGCTTATGCACAGCAAGCGCATCTGTAAATTGGTTAATGCAGATAATTGATCCGAGGTAGTAGCCTGGATTATTCTCAAGCACATCATCAAACAAGCTTTCCCACTGACTTTTGCCCCATGTATATTCTCGCTGATAGCGCGGTATAGCATATACGACAACAGAGTCGATGTCAAAGAGCTGTGAAACAGGGTATTTTGTTACTGTCTGGATCATAAGCTTGAATATTATTTTTAAAGATTCACTGCTGTACGTTTTTCGGTCAAGGTTAAATGATAATCGTTGATGCGATCACCTTTAAATAGATGATACCAAGGCGCAGATTCTACATCTTTGCCTCGGTCTTTGTCCCATTTTATGTTGGGTTTGTCGCGGAGGATGCCGGATCCTTTTTTGGCGACGTCGGGGAGTGAGAGGAACGGGCGAATGTTGAGCCTTACACCATCGTTGAGGTCGGGGTTCCAGCCGATGGGTTGTTGTTCGATGGGTTTCCAGCGGACAAAGATGTCGTAAGGGGATTCGCCTTCGAGGATGAGTTCGAGCTTTTTCTTGAGACTTTCAGCAGCGGCGAGGCGTTCCTCGGCGCCATCTACACCGGCTGTGATATCCTGTTTCTGGCGGCTGATCCAGTCGCCCAGGTAGGTGTAGATCAGGGTTTCGAGGTTTTTGTAATCGAGCTTATGGTAGTTGATGAGGGCCGCAAAGCCGTCGCGGAGGCCGTCCCAGATATGCCAGATGAAGGGACGATGCTGAAAGAGCTTGCAGTGCTGGGTAAAGAACTTTTCGCGCAGCCAGGTTTCGAGTGTTTTGCCAGCATGGTCAGCATTGTTGAGCAACTGCGCCTGAATGTCGTTGCTCCAGGCATCGCCATAGGCGGCAGCGAGCAGTTTCAGCAGGCGGTCGGCAGCAGAAGCCTCACCTCGAACGGGAGGGATGCAGACAATACCGTCATCATCAGCATAGGGCAACAATGTTTCGCAGCGCTTTACCCACTCGCGCTGTTCGACAGCCAGTTCCATCGTGGCATCAAGCTCAGCAGGCCAGCGGTAGCCGAGCAGGCGGGCTATCGCGATATGCAGAACACTACAATCATTGCGATGTGATCCATTGGTTGCCCTCCTGGATGATTCATCCCACACCACAGACCCACAGGGATGGCCATGAAATAACCACTGTGTTGGATCGTCGGTATAGGGCTTTGGAAGGCCATGAGGGTAGCGTACTTCAGCAACTTTTGTCCAGTGATCAAGATTAAATGGAGTTGATTCAAGAGTTTCTTTTGTAACAGAAACTTTTTGATTAATCAATCTTACTGAGTCTTGGAATACATTTCCTTCCATAGAGGAATAAATTGCTGAAAATGAATCTGAGTGATTTGGTATAATAACACACGTGTTATCATCGAAAAAACCTCCAAGATAAAGAGAATATGGTAAGTTTGACATTTTGGATAAAATAACGCCTTCATGGCACCAAGCGTCACGTCCTCTTACACCAAATGCCTCAATATTGTATATGCTAATGGCTTGGTGAGAATAACAAACTTCAGATTTACCAGAGATTGTGCATTTTCCATTTGGGGACGACTCCATAAACATCCAAAAGCTTGTATCAAGCTTAGGGAATTCCCAATATTGACGAGTTACACGAGCAGTTTGACCTGGTTTAGAACCATAGTGAACTGATGCAAACTCTGAAAGTGTCAATGCTGCATTAAGGTCATCAAAAGAGACTTTTATACCCGGGTTTTCAAGTTGATTCCCCTGCTTCACGCTTTTGATTGCATTCGTTAGCAAACTGGTTGCTTTTTCAGCGGCAGTTCGGAACTCCGAAACATCGAGTCCACGAAGCAGATGCGAAGCGTTTGAACCGGATTGCCGCACTTCATTTCCCTTCCCCAGGGTAATCAACTGGACATTAAAATCCCACATTGGTGTCTGAAAGGCCTTTGGCCCCAAGCGAGCAATCAGATCCCACCTATCGTTCTTAAGCAACTTTTCACGAAACTTCTTGTAGCTCCCGAGAAAGAGCCAGTTCTGTGGCAACACAATACTGGTTGTACCGCCTTCAACACAGAACTCAAGACACCGGTCAAGGAAGACGGTGGCCAGATCGTTTTTTGCTTCAGGGAAGTGCTCTTCGCAAAATATGCGGAGCGAGTCACACTGTTTGCCTCTTGCGAGATAGGGCACATTGGTCATGACCCAGTGGTATTTGTCACCAAGGAGGGTAGCTGCTTTTGTCAGGCCCTGAGCGATAACGCCCATCTCTGTTATTGCATCATCCTTGTCACCCTCAAGCGCCATTGCCAGCAGCGGACGAACATCTTCCCGTTTCAGTTCAAAGAGATCGTTTTTCCTCAGGCTCGACTCGGGATTGATGAGACTGCCAAGCACCGGAGCATCGCTGAAGTGCGTGTAGAGTTCCCCCAATGCCTGGCGGAGGGTGTTGTCCTTTCCGGCAAGTGCCAGCCACTCCTCTCTCTTGACACTGATTGCTAACCCTGAGCAGGCGACCTGCAGTTCCGGCAAAACCCGATATCCACCGGCCTCCGGGTATTTCCATGCCGTGAGCGCAAGGGCAAATGCCGCCAGTTCCACGCATCGCTGGTCGAGCTCCAAACCGTGGATGTTCTGGCGCAAAACAGCATCGACCGCATCACGAGCTGTAAGCCCTTCAAGCTCCATACGCATGGGTACCAGCATCAGCAGTGCGGCAACGAGAAAATGCCCAGAACCGCAGCAGGGATCGAGTGTTTTCAGTTCACTCAAATGATTGGGCCAGCTTTCGAAAGTTCCTGCAGCAGGGGTCCAGCAGTTGGAAGTTGGCAGGGTGCAGTTGCTGGTTTTAACAAAACGCAGGTATTCCAGTGGCAGGCCGGGTCTACGGAAAAACTCTCGCAGCTCATCTTCACTCGTAGCGGTTTCAAGCACATTACTGGCTTTTTCCGAAAACTGCAGACTCCGTTTCGCCCACCACGCACCAAGGGAGTTATCGAGCAAAAATGATACCATGTATGGCTCCGTAAAGAGCTGGGTGACGGATGGCAGTTCGCGTGCACCGATCTTTACTTCTGAGGCATTGACCTCCTCTTTCTTTTTGGCCTGCCAGAACTGGTAGACCCAGCCGAGGGAGTCGGATGCTGTGAACACTTCGAGGGGGAGGCTGGTCAACAGGCGT
>Ga0118677_10012437_pt1 | contig 12488 bp, 14 predicted proteins | sample AliMusrvi5mmetaG_FD_86154 | JGI IMG/M metagenome (GOLD analysis project Ga0118677, IMG submission 86154)
TCCCCCCTCAGTTTTCCCCCCTTTGGAAACCCCCCTTTCCTGATCCCCCCTCCAAACTCGAATCCACCAAAGGGGGGGAAACCGCAGGGGGCACTGGCACGGCGGCCTTCATGGCGCGGCTGAAGAAACCGCGGGGCCCCTCTCTCCCCGCGGAGCCGCGCGCCGCCGCCCTTCGGGTTCCCGGGCCACTCCGCCGCTTGTCCCCCGTTGCGCCAAGACCCCCGAGGGGTCAGGCGCGTTGGTCGGGCCTCCATGCGGTTCGCGCGCTCACCACCATTCCAGCCCTTCAAGGTGTTCGCAGGCTCACCCATGTTTCAGCGGCTACGCCTTAGCCCCCTTGCGCCTTATCACCCCCAGTGGGGGTGGGCGCGTTCGTTTTGCATTGCTTCCGGCCTCGCGCGGAAGAGCCGCTCGCAAAACAAGGCAGGGGAGATCCCCTGAACCCCCTTGGGAGACGCGCGTGTTGCCCGGCGGCCGGGAATCGATCAGGCCATCGTGATCATCAATGCCATCGCACCCATTTCTGGCAAACCGCCTCAGCCCATTATGCCACCGGCCAACGGAATACCTCGCTTCACTCGAAGCCGCGTACCGCGGTATGTTCCGGGGCGGCTCCGCCGCCCGTATCTCGTCATGCTCTCGTCAGCTGAACGAATCATCTTTACCCTATTCGTCCGCACCGTTACAATTTCATCAGTTATGAAAACCCTAGCTACCATGGTTCTCATTTTCAGCCTCACCAGTTTAACTGTCGCTCAGAAAGTCGAGATCATTGGTCTCGATCATTCTGGTCTCATTTCGTGGTCAACCACCAACCAGTCACTGTACTGCGGTCTGGAAACCAAGTGGAACCTTCAGCACACTTGGCTTCCCATTCAGGAATGGAATCTCCTCATGACCACTCCGGTTACGAACACGACCGTGGACATCAGCGCTGTGTCGGATCAAATTTCCGTTATCCTTAAGAATCTTACCGGAGACGGCCTCCACGGCCTCTTCTTTCGGATAGTTGCATCAACCTCGCCTCTCGGACCATCGTACGCGACGAATCTTGTCAGAGTTGTCAACACCAGTACTTCTGTGCTGACCAATGTGGAGATCGGTCTGATCGAGAATTGGAGCCACAACCCCCTCACAAACCTGACATCCCTTGTTCAAGGCGAAACATCTCCCGTGATCCCCGTTATTCAGGACATTCCATTGCCAACGTCGGGGCCCATTTCTCCAGTCATCCCCATGGTGGGTGTTTCGGTTCAAGACGGATTTTATCTCTCCTACGACCACAACGGATCAAATCGCTTGTTCGAATCCACCGTGGTTTCCTTCGGAGATCCAGAGAAGAATGTCAGAATGGCCGTCAGCAACGTCTCCCTCACCGTCACGTATGAGTGGCTCGGTTTCAGAGGAACGCGGCAATATTGATTTGACCGTCCCTTCTCCCCCCAGGCCCCCCTCATCTCCGCATTCTGCCAACCGTCTACCGCCTCCACGCTCGCCATGGGGCCCCCGCCGCGCGTGCCGCGCCGCGCCTGTTATTGCTTGAACGAAACTCGGCGAACTTCGTCATAATCCATTGCATGTCAGTGTCTTTTGTCGAAAACCTCACTTTCTGTTTTTTCGCATTCCAGATGCAAAACCCCCTTTAATTTGCATCGAATCTCGCGTAAACGAGCCTGTTTTGTGGCCGTAACGTCCCGAATCCAGTTCAAAATCAATGCCTCTTCCCGCTTCAAATCCTCAACAGTCTCCCGTTTCACAATACCCGCCTTTTCCCTTTGTGTTTTCTCGACACTTCTGAATTCTGATTTTCGGATGCCGGTTTTCTCCGCGATTGCTTCGCAACTTTCATCGCGAACATCGCGCGGAGTGCTGGCCATTTCTTCATGGCTTTCCAATGTCGTTTCTCAATTGCCGAGACGGTGACACCCTGTAAGACCGCAATGTCACGGTAGGGTATTCCGGCAAACCGCCAGCAAAGGACATCCCGTGTATCTGGGGGCATACTCAACAAGCGGAAAACCAACTCATTCATCAATGACAGCGGCAACTGCTCCTCTTCTTGCCCGCTCTCGCTCGCATCCCTGAAATATTCTGCCGACTGAAAACTGCTCACCATGTCCGCCGTCGTACCGGAAGCGGAGGGCTCCTGACTTTTGGGTTCCCGATCTGCATCAAACTCGATCGTGCGATCTGAGTATTCATTCAATTCACATTTTGCGCAGGGTGTCTCGTCATACTGCACCTGTGCGTACTCTCCAGCCTCAAGTTTTTCCCGAAAAGGGCATTTATGACATTCCATGGCCTACTCCGTTCTGAATACTGTTTTTTGAAAATTGCCGTCTGACTTTTTCGCCCACACCCAGACCATCCAGGGGAATTCCACCCTTGCCTGATCAAAGGCGAGGCGTGCCCTTTGCTCACTCCCCAGGGCGTAGCCGCCTTTGACCTCGTGGCATTCGATCTTCCCTTCGTTGGTGATGACAACCCAGTCGGGGGTGTAGCGGTGTCCGTTCGCCATCCGGAAAGTCAGGGCCTCGTATCGGGCATCCATCCCCCGAAGGTGGTGGCGCTGATAGTCGGATTCGGTTTTGTTCGGCACCTTGCGCCCGCGCTTGGCCTGCTTGCCGCGGTTAGCGGCAGGGGAAGGTGTCGGCTTGGGTGTCAACTCCGGAACGTTTGTCCGGCATCCTATCGGCTTGGCATAGTTGTCGAGCTGGGCACGGACCTGGGCCTGCAGGCGGAGGGGGAGGTCTTCGATCTTAACACCCATGATCCACCTCAATCTCCCTACACAGGACTAAGAGTTTTGCCTTACGCCCCCCCTGACAATATCTTATCCTCTTATGCGCGTTACTTCTCACGTTTGCACCGTTACCTTTTTGAGACTGTGTCGTTACCGTAGCGTTACCTTGGCGTTACTTTTGTAACGGCGTTGCCGTTCAGCGTTCAGGAGCCGGGCCTTGGCGCTTTTGGCATTGAACCGTTCCCAGTTCGGAAACTGGATGCCTCCCTCAGACTCCAAGACCCACCCGGCGGTGAGCATGGCTTCGCCCACGCCGGAAATCCCGGTGGCCCCCGAAACATCCTGGGCACTTAGGCCCGGTACAACGCCATCCACGGACTGCGATTGCGCCCACTCCCACACCTCCATGCAACATGCCGCCGCTTCGCGCGGCGCAACCCCTAATTGCCTGGCAATCAGGAGAATCTCGCGTTTCTTCGTTAATCCGCATTCCCACGGAATCCAAAAACCTGCTGGCATTTATCCCCTCCATTCCGCCTGGGACCATTGCGCGTCAACGATGGCGCGCGTGGCCCCGGCCTTGTACCAATCCCTCAAATCCTTGTGGCCGCAGGGTGTCACCAGCCGGACGATGATCTTTGCGGCCTGCAGCACATCGCCCATTTTCTTCGCCCCGGCGATCCCTGGCCCATCGGCATCAGCGCAGAGCGTTACGCGCTCGATCCCCCAACGCCGGCATGTGTCCACCACCTGTCGTTCGGAACCGGTGCAGGAAGGCCTGCCAATGGGCTCAAACCCGAGCGCCATGGCGGCGGCCGCGTCAGTGGGTCCCTCGCAAATAACCGTTTCGCGATTGGCGTCATGCACACCGGGAATGAAGACCCCAGCCCGGGATCCTGTAATGGACCGTTTCCCGCCATCCGGATTGCGGGTTCGAATACCGCAGATTTTTCCCAGCCCGTCACGCATGGGAAAACAAAGCATGCCGCAGGCTGTCGTCGCGCCCATGAACATCAGGAATGATGATGGGATGGAAAGCCGCTCGGCCCAAACGTCAAGCGATTCAAGATTCAATACTCTTCGAGTTGTCCGCCACCACAAGGCGGCGTTGAAATCCGGCGGCTCATAGTCATTTGCCGCATAGTGAAGAGGCGGCGGGCTGGCTCGGCCAGTAGCGTTGTGGATCCAACCGCCATTTTTTGCGGGCTTGTCGGAGGACACACGCATGCAGCAAACGGCCCCTTCAGCATCGTACCCACACCAGTCAGGCCGATTGCAAACGGGACAGGGATGTTGTCGTGAGACTCGTTGCCAGGCAGTCATTCTCCATCCCTTAAGAGCCGATACATCATCAACGGCTCTTTCATCTTCCGGCCCAGGACGAGGTCAAGTAACAGATCATCGACGGTCTTTTCGACTACCTTGCCGTCATTGCCTTTCTTGGCAATGCGGGCTAGCACTAACCAGCCATCGCAGACCAGGGCATTACAGCTATCATGCCGATCCTTTGGGGACTCGCTTTGGTACCAGATACCCTGGCGCATCTGGTCGAGAATGAGTTGTTGTCGAGGGGTCGGCTTGCGGTGAGCCCGCTTTGTCGCCTTGCGCAAAATATACGGGGAATGCCCTATCGGAAGAATTCCGTCCATCATTGCGAATTTCATTTCCATCCTTCTTTCTCGGCTATTTGATCAATCATCTGGGCCGCCGTCTCACGAGTGACGTCGGTCGACAAACCGCGCTTGCGCAGGATCTTCGCCTGCCCAAAAGTGCACATCCCGGCATCCCAGCGCCGGAATAGTTCATTGAGAATCTGCCGGGCCTGCCCATAGGGCATGTCGTCAGGCTCAATGCCCTGCTTGCGGAGAATGGCGGCCTGCTTGTCGCTCAATCGCTTCCCTTTATCCCATCCACGCTCGCCAACTGGGTGAACCTGGAACACGTCAAACGGGTCAACGGTCTGGGCGGTGAATTTCGCCTTGGCCGTCAGAGACGCCCGGCGTGAGACCTCCCGTGCCTTTTCGATCTCTTCCGCCTCCGCCGCCTCATTCAGCGCCTCATTCATGCGGATCGGCTTGCCTTTGCCTGCCTTGGCCACCGCCATTTCTCGGGCGTGTTCGCTCACGTTCCCGCCCAGAATGTCAGCGGAGGTCATCAATTTGTGCCGACCGCTGTTGCCAACAAAGTCCACAATCAGACAAGACGGTTTGCAGGATGCCTCAATCAGTGCCCGGCGCGCTTCGGGCGATTCATGGTCATTAAGCTCGTGGGCGATCTCATCCGCGGGGCGCGTGCCGCGCCCCGCCATCTGGGCATATAGGGCGCGGCTCTTGGTGGGCCGCGCCATGATGACGACCTCGACGCCGGGGTTGTCGAACCCTTCGGTCAATACACCGCAGTTGCACACCACCTGCACCCGGCCGGTGCTGAAATCGGAGAGAATCTTCCGCCGCTCCTCCTTATCCGTTTTTCCGCACACCCAGGCGGCCATGCCATCGCGGTGCCGGTTGAACATCTCACATACCCGCTCGGCATGATCCACGGAGGAGCAAAACACCAGTGTCCGCCGGTTCCCGGCGATCTCAATGGCTGGCGCCACTACCCGGTGCAGGTTCATTTCATACTCCATCACCTTTGCCAGGTCGGCCCCGTTCAGGTCGCCGGATGTTGTCCGGCATGAGGAGAAGTCGAGCCCTTCAACATGCACCATCTGTTGCTCGATCGGGACGAGCCACCCGTCCTGAATGGCGTCCAATACCTCGTAATCAAAGGACACGGACTCGAATACCTGGCCCAGGGCCTCCTCATCAGCCCGGTCCGGTGTGGCCGTTACGCCGAGGATTCGCAAGTCGGGGTTGGTGCCGTACCAGTCGAGCACCTTCCGGTAACTTGATGCCGGCGCATGGTGTGCCTCATCAATCACCACCACGCCGAACAGCCGTGGATCGAACCGGCTCATCCGGCCACCACCGTCGCCGCCGGATGATTGAGTCTGGATGGTGGACACCACCACCCGGGGGCCGCCGAACATGCAGGCCATTTCGGCCCGCGCTTCGCCCATTTCCACGTCCACCCGCCAGCCCGTCATCGTCCGCACCTTTTCGCGCGCCTGGAAAACCAACTCTTCCCGGTGGGCGAGCACGAGTGCCCGCCGCGGGAAGGCACGCCGGATGATTTCAGAGAACACCACCGTTTTGCCGCAACCCGTCGGGAGGACAAGCAGGGTGGAGCGGTGCGACTGCCATTCCGCCTCTACGCGGCGGACGGATTCATGCTGATAAGGCCTCAACTTCATTTTTTCAACTCCGGCGGCACGCTCTGATTCCATCGGAATTCCCCGATTACTCCCCGTTGTCCACACCCCCGACAGTTCTCAGATAATGTCCCGTGACACCACGGGCAGACCGCAAACGGCTTTGTGGCCTTGATTTCGGTGAAGGCCGTCTGCAAGGCGGCTTCCGCCGCCTGGAAGTGGCAATCGCCAAAAAGCGGGTCATCGGATTCCTGTGCCCGTTTCAGCACCCCCTTGATGCTCGAAATCTGGCCAAGTAACGCCTGCACTTCACTGGCCCGGTCAAACAGCGGAATCAGGTGATCCGGGATAGGTTTTTTTAGGTCGTCAACACGGACTGCTGGTCGGGGTACGGGCCTGCCCTGAGCGCTGTCGAAAGGCGGGGGTGGCGTAGTCCGGGGCCCGGGTGATTTACCCTGAGCAGGGTCGAAGGGCCTGCTTGGGATGGAGTCAGATGGCGGCGGTGGAGTTTTTGGCGTAACCTGTTGCGGCGGAGTGGGTGGCGGGGGTACTTTGTAGGTTTTACCATCCCTCCCAACCCTCTCGCAGGTGCTAACCGTTAGCACCTGACGCCTTAGTCCGCTAACAAAAGGATCACTCACACCAACGTGTTCAGCCAGTGCTCGGTCTGTTAATTCCGGACGGGTCTTGAGCGCCATTTCAACCGCGTGCCGCTTGTCGGCATTCGTGCGGCGCAACCCGTGTTCCTGATTGGCAGCCACGCTGGCCCATATCGCATCCTTGATACTGCCCTTGTGAACATTACACCGGATTGTCCGCCTGTTCGCCTTCAGGTGCGCATGGATCCGGTGGAATCCATCCGCCGCCCACACATCCGTCCCGTCGCTGTAAACATCAATCGGCGGCAGTTTCTTTCCCGTTTTGATCAATTCGGCCAGTTCAGCCACGTACTCGTCGCTGATCCGTTCACGGCTCTGCACGCCGCTATCCGTCCGGATTTTCTCAATCAATAGTTCCTGCATGTGAAAGTCCCCGCGCGTGTTGTTGATCCGGATACGCGCGCCCCCGGATGCCGCCTCAATACGGCAACATTCCCCCAATGGCGTCCCGAACCTTGCCCCAGCCCTGAGGAGTCACCTCCATCTGCGTCTTGTCGGTCACCTCTTTGACGAACTTCGGCCACAGGTCATAAAGCTCCAACTCCGTTTTGCTGGCGTTGACTTGGCAGAACTGCTCCCAGCATTCCTCCATCGTGGACGGTGCAACCGCCATTTGTGCAGGCGGCGGAGTCGGGGGCGGTGGTGTTTTGGCGGAAGGTGCCGCAATTCGCGTTGCGGGTGCGGACGGCACCCCACCGAATAGGGCGCGAGTTCTGGCACCGTACTTCGCCGCCAATCCCTTCGCATTCGCCTTTTCCAACCGTTGCCCACCGCCGGGCGGGTTGATGTATTTGATGGATGAGAATTCCCCGCGCTCACCTTGAACCGTCTCAACAACCGCCTGCACTGCCGCCCCGGCAAATGACTCCGGCTCCTGATCCCATTTCGCCCAGTCCCATTCCGACCAGCCGAAAATCAATTGCACATCCTTAAATCCGCGTTCGCTGAGCGTGCCGTCCTTCTGTACCAGGCAGATCCCGCCCTTCAAATGCGCCCCGCCCACATCAACCACCATTGAGCACATCACCGCCCCACTGGGCGCCTCATAAATGCTCGCCGCCACCGTCAACCCCTCATAAGTCCCTTCTTGAATCAAAGCCATTTTCTCCCTCTTTTGTATTTCTTCGCGCACTTCGCGACTTCGTGTGAAAAACTCTTCTCTGCCAACTGTTTACTGCCAACTGCCTACTGGTCAGCGGATCACCGCTCCCCAAACTGCCGCCCCATCCTCCTCCAAAGGAATGGTCTCCTGCGTCGTCCGGCTTTTCGCCATGCAATGCGGCACTTCCGCCGAATACAGGGTCCGAGTCCCGGCCCCACGCCCCTTGCCATCCTTCCCAACGCTCACGTCATACCCGACAAACAAGACGTGATCGGCCCATTCCCGGACACGTAATCGAATGGATGCTTTTCCGCTGTTCGGGGATTGCAGACGCGGCTCATACCGGAGCCAATCTTCCCCGGCCGGGTTCGGTACGGTGGATGTACAATCGTGGCAGACAAATACGACATTCCGACCGGCTCGCGCGTGGCGATCCAGATCGGCCAGCAGGGGGAGGAACGTGTCGAACACGAAGCCAAACCCCCTGCCGTACCCGTACCCCTCGACACTGTTTATCCGTTTTCCGTCTGCCAGGACGGTCTCCAAGGTATGCGCCACGGCCAGTTCCTCGGCCCGTGTCCCGGTGTCGATCACGATGCTCTGCACCTTTTCCCAACCATCCGCCTGGATCACATCACGCAACGTCTGCCAGTTGTGGATCCCCGTCACCGGCATGATGTTTGCCATCCGGCCGGATTCCTCCAACTGCAACCGCAACCGCGGCAGCGATTCATCCAGGTCGATGAACGCGACCGGCCCTGGCAACTGCGACGCCAGCGTCGTTTTCCCGATCCCACCAGGACCATAAAGCAGCACCCGGTGTCCGCTCGACGAGGCCACCTCCCCAAACTGCACCGATTTGCGCGCCACCGCCACCGGCGGTGCTGGCGGCATTGTCGGTGGCCCAATCCTTCTAACAGTCCCCTTGCCGAATAACGGCGTCTTCGTCTCACTCATCCAATCTCTCCTTTCATATTGTCCATTCTGTCCGTCTCCCAACTCTGAAATCTCTGCCAACTGATCACTGCCCACTGCCTACTGTCCCCAACTCCCCATGCACTTCCCCAATCCGAAACCCCGACGGCACACACTGCGCATCCGCATGGACCCCCTGCAGGCAGAACCCGGAAAACTCGCAGCCCTGGCAACTCATCGCATTCACGTTGCGCGGCCACGCCTGTTCCCGCAGGCCTGTCCGCCGCTCCGCCTGGCGGAGAGCCAGAATGAGTTTGGAAAGCTCGAAACGTTGGATCTTGAATTCCTCCAGATCCTGATCGAGCACCGGCACTTCGCGGCGCGCGTAATAGAAATCCGCCCGATCCTGTGTGTCCTGGGAAAGGCGATCCCCGAACTGGACCGCCGTCTCACCTTGCTTCTGACGAATGGCCGGTTTCTTGGTTACGTCATAAAGGATCACCTGCACGTCCCACCCGAGCGCCCGGGCCGCGACCATGTACTGCATTACCTGTTGATTGAGCCGCAGTCGCAGCCAATAGTCCGAAGCGGGGTCCACACTCTCGCTGGTGGTTTTATGTTCCATCAGAACAAGCCGGCCGTCCTGCAGGACGCCGAGCCCGTCAATCTTCCCGGCGCTATCGAAAGTCCGGGATCCTTCAATCGGGTGTCGGAACTCCACCTCAGCGTGAAGTTCCTTTACAGGCTCCTGTTCATGTCGCCGGTAATACCCAGCCAACAGACCAGAGAGGGTGGCCAGTTGCACTTCCTCGAATTTCACATCCTTGACGGCCGCCGCCAGTGCCGCCTCAAAGGGCAACCCCTGCCATCGCGCTTCCATCGCCGCATGCCAAGCCGTCCCGAATCGCAATGCCTGCGCTTCGGTCTCCGCCTTCAATCCAATTTCATACCGCCAGAAATGCCGCCGTGGACACCCCAGCAACGTCGCCATCCTCGTCGCCGTCAAAAGCTCCTTCATCTTGATCCCTTCTCTTTAATGTGGGAGGGGCACTCCGTGCCGCGACTCCCTTATTTTCTGCCCACCATGCCACGCCGTAGCCTTGGCGAAGGCGGGTGCCTACCGCCCACTGCCCACTCTCTTCTCAGCAGCTGTCGCCACCCGGCACCCGGCAAGAAACGCATCGAGGTCTGTCACCGCATAACTCACCGTCCGGTGCCCGATCCGGTAAAACGGGATCCTCTTCGCCTTCCGTAGAGACTTGAGTTCCCTGGTTGTAATCCCGAGATGCTGCGCAGCATCCGGCGTCCCGATCCTGGTCAGTTCTTTAATCCCATTCATCGCTTCTCCCTTTCATGTTTCATGGCAACACGATTGCAGGAGGGAAGGGTGCGCGCCATTTCTGGCTGTCGAAATGTCCGGTAATGTCCGGAACCACAAGAGGGGCAATATTGGCCTCATACCCCTATAAACAAAGGCCGTTGCGGCCTATGGAGTTTCTTTAGAAATAGGAAAAATAAGTGGAAAATTGTCCGGGAAATGTCCGGACAACTGTCCCAATGTCCGTTTTCGGTCAAATGTCCGGAAAATGTCCGAAAAAAATGTCCAAATGTCCGGAATCGCGCAGTCGGCAGCACAATCCTGACCAATGTTTACAGGGGGTTCGTTCGAATGTCCGGACAAATGTCCGAATGTCCAACAAACCATCCGGCTACTTATTCGCGCCCAGCCGCTGGGTTTGTTCGATGGCCCGGCGATATCGCCGTTGAAGAGCGTCTGCCCGTGTCGCGATATCCACGGCTCTTATCGCGTCACCATGTACGGCCAGTCTATAATGTTGGTTGGCGTCGCTTAATCGCATCCAAGGCGCTTTGTCGGGGGTCTTGCGCGCCGTTTCAATGTCCAAACGTGATAGGACCCAAAACGTTTCCACGTCGTTCGCATGTTTTTTCCGTTCCAGATTATAGGCCTGCACCAAGTCATCTGTTGCGCCCCGGTTTGGGTTCAACTTTGAACATCGTAATGCGGGCGCAATGGTGGCCAGTGCGATTTCCGCAGCTTGCTTGGCAACCGTGGCAGTGGTATTATCACCCTTCACTACTTTCTCTTTTCCTCTCCGTCGCCCACTGTGGGCGTCAGTACGGCGATCCTTACCGCCTTTAGTCGCCGCCGGCCCAAAAGGGAATTCCTCCTGTAAACGCACATCAAACGCCCTCGCTGTCCCGCCGGTGCCGAAAGTTGCTATCGCCTCATCCCGGCAAGGCTTCACTCTATATCCGCCAGCATGCCGGGTCACCCGCACCGGCACATCAATGGTCCTGTCTTTTTCCATCCTCTTTACCCAGAACTCCACGCTTTCCCCCTCTATTCTCGCGTCCATTCCCGGGCATTCGCTGATAAAGTTCAGAGTGTTGATGAAAGCTCGCTCTGTCGCCTGGATGCAGCGCCGCATCAGATCGCGGTTCTTTTCCGTCTCACTCGGGTCATCAAAGGGATCCATTCTGTGCCTGTCGCACTCTGGTAACCGGGCCATGTTGTGCTTTTGCATGCACATCAGCAGGTAGTTCTGCAGGTGCTTCCGGTAAATCCCTCCTACCTGTAACTGGTGCTTGCTTAAGGTAGCGAAGAGTTCCGTATGATCCAGAATATCCCCGTTCAGTGCCAGCATGGCCGCCCGCGCCCGGAAATAAACCGTCACATGGAGATACGTGAAACTCGATTCTGGCTTTTCCAAAAGCTCGACAAGTCGCCCCACCGTATACCATGGGAAGTCGTTCATCTCATGCTCGACATTCGTCAAAGGTCGTAGAATCTGTGGTACACGTTTTTCATCCAAATCGGCAGGGTAGAAGATATTCCATTCAGCACGATGAATCTCGCAACTTTCAGACACTTGTATATTCCTTTCCGGCTTTCCTTCGCGAAATAAAAAGGAGCCACATACATTTTCAAAACAATGTGTGTGACCCCGCTGTAATTAATAAGTACCTAATCAAAAACTAACAATTGGGGTGCTTTTTGTAAACAATTAACCTCAAAAATGGCCAAAACATTAGGCAAGGGACATATGTCCCTTGCCTAATCAGGTTTAGGAAATATCGCCTTACCGGAAACTAATCGAAGAGCTAATCAAAATGCATTGACACCATTCAATGAACTGTGGTCTAAATTACTGCATCGTTTGAATATTTTATTGATTGAGGGGGGACAAAGCTTTGCGGCATGTTGTCTCTCTTTTTTTTTGCAGGAGAATGGGCGGTTGTCGTTTCGTCAAGGGGTGATGTTTTTCCAGTCGGGCATTTGACGAAAACAAGGTGCAGAGCATTCCTTGATAACCAAGGATGGTTTTTCTAACAGGGATCGATCTATGAACAGAAAACAAGTGTCAATGCCAGTCGTGCTCGGTATCATGGTTATGCTGATGTTGGCGTCGGCACGAACAGCTTCGGCTGTCGTTGCGACGGGCGGAAACGTCACTAATATTGGTTCTTACACTATCCATACGTTTACGAACGGCATGGCCTCCAGTAACTTTATCGTCACCGTCGGCGGCAACGTGGATGTGCTGCTCGTGGCGGGAGGCGGTGGTGGCGGTTGCACGATTGCGGGTGGCGGGGGTGCTGGTGGTCTAATCTACACGAATTCGCTGGTACTCTCCGTAGGTACGAATGTGGTCACCGTGGGAGCGGGTGGCGGGGCTCCGTCAACAGGCAATTGGATTCAAGGAACGAATGGCGCCAATTCGTCTTTTGGAACGTTGATAGCCTATGGTGGTGGTGGCGGCGGTGGCTGGAATGCCGGGGCGGGACGTGGCGGCG
>Ga0118677_10012439_pt1 | contig 12484 bp, 14 predicted proteins | sample AliMusrvi5mmetaG_FD_86154 | JGI IMG/M metagenome (GOLD analysis project Ga0118677, IMG submission 86154)
GATCTTGCTAATATATTTGACCCCCAATCCTATACCTGCAGACAAAAAGATCACACTGAATACAAGGGTCACTTTCTTTACAAAGGGTGACTGTGAAAGCCGCTGCAATAAAAGGATTGTTAAACCGATGAAACCAAGTCCAAGAAACAGGTAGATCCCACGGTGAATTAATATCTCATCCAGAAAGCCAAATCCAACAAAGTCCGAAAAGGCCATAGGTAGATGAAATGCCATATAATCGAAAAGATAATGGTAGACATTCTGAAGGTAAAAGAGGGTTGCAGCAATATAGCCCAGTAATATTACAAAGGTCACTGCCTGATTTTTAATCACAGACATCAGGAAAAAGGAGAAACCAAGGATGAAAATCAAGGTTGGAAAACTGATCAGGAAGAAGTAATAAAAATAGGGGGCCAGTGAAAACTGATTGTAGGGGGACGTGAGATTGAAAACAGCAACCATACCCAATGCCACAAGATTAAGCATGAAAAAAACCCAAACATTCCCGATTGTTTTCCCGATTACATAATCCGCATTTGTCATCGAACGCATATAGATCACCTCCGTGGTATCGAGTTTTTTATCCCTTTTAAGGAAATCAGAAGCCAGGAATACGGCAATAACCGCCTGGGCAACATTGATAATATACAGATTTATAAAAGGTATCATCGACGGTAAAGCAACCATATCGCCGTTTGGCCAGCCGATCCCGGTCTGGGTACCAAGATTGAAAAGGAAAACAAAAAGAAGCGATAAGATGGAGAAGATTCTGAAAAACCAACTTCTGAAGAGTGTTTTAGACTCATATTTAGAAACCGTCAGAATATTGTGTATCGTTTTCATGTGATTATAATTTGTTTTTCAGATTTCATGCCAATGTTGATTAAGTTCGTTCTCCATAAAATTCACATAAGCATGTTCCAGATTGGGTTCAATCTGTTCACCTGCATAGCCATTAATATTTTTGGAGACCACCTGAACCTCCCACCCCTCTTCAGAGGGAATCGATGAAATGATCGGAAATTTCTCCTGAATCTCCTGATATTCGGTGTCCGTGGCGGTTATCCGCCAGACATTATTTCGGGCCTGATTAATCAGAAGTTCCGGTGACCCTTTAAAAGCCAGCGTGCCCTTATTCATCAACGCCATATCATTACATGTACTTGAGATATCACCAACAATATGGGTAGATAAAATGATAACGACATCGCGTTCACTGATTCGGGTAAGAAGGTTACGGAAGCGGATCCGCTCCTCAGGATCAAGACCTGTGGTTGGCTCATCAACAATGATAATCTGCGGATCGCCAATCAATGCCTGAGCAATTCCCAGACGACGTTTCATTCCTCCTGACAGATTGTTGGCAAAACGGTTACGGGCCTCGTAAAGCCCGACCTCCTCAAGCATTTTCTCGATCGCATCTTTACGTATCGAAGCCTGGTTCATACCGGCCAAACGGGCTATATAGTCAAGAAATTCATAGGTGCGTAATTTGGCAAAAAATCGGAAATCCTGTGGAAGATACCCAAGCATCGTGCGGATCTCTTTCCTGTTCTTCTGCAGATCAAGACCGTTAACCAAAACCTGCCCTGATGAAGGTTTTGCAAGGGTAACAAGGATACGCATTAAGGAAGATTTCCCGGCTCCATTTGGTCCCAGCAGGCCAAACATCCCGTTTTCAATCGTCATAGTGACATCCTTCAAGGCATGATTCCCGTTGGGATAGACCTTATTGAGCCCGTTAATCTCGATTTTCAATCTTCAAAAGTATTAGAGGTTGGGAATGAAATTGATTTTCAATGCCTTTTTGACTTCCCGGAAACTGAAAGGTTTAATTAGTTAGCATAAAGATTTGACAAATTTCAATCAAAAAATTTACCACGGAGGATCGGAAGTCACGGAGGTTCACAGAGCTGATTCTACTCTGTGTCCCTCCGTGTACTCTGTGCCTCCGTGGTAAAAAAGTGACCCGGAAGAATCAATAATCGTTAATGTTGACCTTACTCGTGGCATCTTTTTTCAGCCAGATCTCCTCCGGTTGCCTGGCCTGAATCCTTGAACTATCAGACAATACGCCGGTAAGCTTTTTTGAGGTGAATTCCAGATTTGCTTCCGAATGCTGCAGTGAAATTCCCATTGAATCGACAGTAAACCGATTGGCATTAACCTCCGAATGGTTTTTTGCTGAAATATTCAAAATGTTGATGCGCGATTTTACACCCTCATCCTGGTTGAACCAAACTGAGCTTTGATCCAGATTCATTGCCAGCTTCTTAATGGTAAAGTGCTCAATGTTCAAATTTGTATTTATCAGATTAATATTACAAAGCGAATCTCCTGTATAAATTCGTATCGAAGCATTCTGATGAGTCACCTTTTCAAAATCCGATATCCTTAAAGTGTCCTGATTGGTTGTCGAATTTACCTTCGGCGCAATTGAATCTTTCAAACTTGTTACCTCGATAAAGGAAGAATCGTTTTTAACCAGGGTCACGTTCATACTATTTGTAATATAAAGGACCTTGAATAGTTTCAATGGTAACTTCTTAACCCTGAAATCGGCGGAAATATCGCCATCCTTGCGGCCGTTTATGCGAAGATCAATCAATGCAACCAGAATAATTCCGGCTATCGTACCAATGAGAATGAGAAATATAATTTTACTGGTTTTCATAATTTATCTGGATTTTGGGTCGATTCAAAATAGGGTTTTAGTTCCTCCAGGGTGATGCCCAGGATTTTAGTTTGGCGGATGATCAGAGGTAGTTCGGCTTCGAAAAACTCTTTCCGTTTCCACTCCCGAATAATCGCTACTGCATCAGTACTTACATAATAACCCACTCCACGCTTGTTATCAATGATTCCGCGGGTCTGCAATTCGCTGTAGGTACGCATCACCGTATTGGGGTTGACCCCCATTTCGGTGGCAAGATCACGCACAGAAGGGATCTTCTCACCCGGGGGATACTTCCCCTCCATCACTTTCTCCGAGATGCTGTCTGCAATCTGAAGAAAGATTCCTTTTGTATTTTTAAATTCCATATTATGCCTCCTTCTCTTTTAGACTAAACCATGCGATTGTCAATAATGTTAAATTGACAATGACCATTGCTATTCCAAGTAGTTCAATGACCATTTGACTGTCTTTCATGAAAAGCAAACTGTTTCGCTGGTGATGGAGTCCTTCAAGGTTAAAGCTCTTTACTATTAGAAATGTGAATAAAAAATAACTTAACATAACAACCGAAAAGGTGAGTATTGTTTTCAAAAGCGGAGATTTTGAAAAATGGCTCGCACCTGCAAAGGGGGCAATAAAAATAAACAATATCCCTTGTAATGTTAATATCAAAGCCCAGAATTCAAATTTACCATCCTTGACTATTGACAAAAAACCTTCGCTAAATGAAAATTTATAATTCGTTAATTCAGGAAAAAAATAATGAATCACAGTACCTTCCAGATTTGCAACAGTCCAAAATAGCAAAGGCATAAGGACTATAAAGGCGACAATTCTGGAGAGGATCTCATAAACAAATTTTTCCCCGTTTGTGGCTGGAAGCATCAGATAAGCCATACTTTTCTCTTTTGAACGAAAGGGAGGAAATGAAAAGGCAGAATAAGCTATTCCCAATGAAAAAAATATCGACACAAAGGTGCTCACGTAATCTTTATTACCCCAATTGGTATAATTATGAACTGACTGAGCAAAGAAAAGTGCGATAAATAAGAATCCGGAAAATGCAGATAAGCCCAGGGTGAACCGTCTCTTATTAATGACTAACGATTGTTTGAATAACAACATCAACCGGTGAAACGAAAATGAATTGTATGTTTGCATAGCTTTATCCGATTTTATGGCCATTTGTGATGGCGTTAAAGAGTAATTCGATATCAACTTCTGTCTCTTCGAGAATATTTGGAACCATCAGACGGTAACCACCAGGTACTGCTTCGCTATAAATAGCTTCTGCCCGGTCATCGGAAGTTCCGGAGATAAAGGATACCTTTTGTGAGATCTCCTGAATCGTATGGTGAAAGATCACCTCTCCATTATCGAGAATTATAATCTTGTCAATCAGGTTCTCAACATCTTTTACCTGATGAGTGGAAATTACAACTAACTGATCTTCATCAAGGGAACCCGCCAGAATCTTGCGAAACAGCGCTTTTGATGGAATGTCAAGTCCATTGGTCGGCTCATCCAAAACCAGTAACCGGCAACGGGTTGAAAGGGCAAAAGCAATCAGAAATTTCTTCTTCTGTCCGTGCGAAAGGCGCTGAAGATTCTTGTCATCCGACAACTCAAATTCTCTTAGTATCCGTTCCAACATCACTATATCAAATCGCGGATAAAAGGGTGCATGCGCCCTGAAGTAGTTGCGGATTGAAGTTCCGGGAAAATAAAACTCTTCGGGAACGAAGAAAATGACGCTTAACATCGAAACCTCCCGCTTCCTGGGAGAATGGTTCATCACCGAGAGCTCACCCGAAATAGGATGCAGCAACCCAGTCAGAAGTTTCAGCAGGCTGGTTTTGCCAGCACCATTTTTACCAAGCAATCCCGTTATGCTTCCCGGTTCGAGGTGAACCGACAGGTTGCTGAAGAGCGCCTGCTGCCGGGGATACGCAAAATGAAGGTCTTTAATCTGAATCATATTTTGCAGTTTTAATGTTTTAGTGTACTACTTTACTAATACAGTGCAAATATAAAACTATTTGATTCAGATTTCCAAATTAATTTTGAATTTTTTTTACCACGGAGGCACGAAGTACATAGAAGTATAAACACTATCAGCTATAAAAGCCGGAATTCACCGAATATTTACCAGTGTACTGTACGCAAATCACACGATCGCCATTAAATCGTTTTCAATAATTTCAATTTACAATTGCCCCGAAGAAACAATAAACAATTTGAATCAAATAAAGCGCCATCTCCTTATTACCTGTTTTTCAGCACCCAGTAAAGCCCCTTAAAATCAGATCTCATTTCAGATTCCAAAAGCATAATAATGATATTTTCGATTAACGAGATGATTCCCCATACAATCACGATATAATAGAAAATGGAATTAAAGTCAAACACAAACAGTATAAAGAAAAAAAGCCCCTGAAGGTAGGCTCCGATCTTGGCCGAGTAGAGATGCATCCCGGGGAACCGGCGGAATTTGATCAAGGAGATTACCATCGTCAGGAAATAAATAATCAGGAAGATTAAAAAACTTGAGAAATAAGGTGCAAACTCCTCTAACTTGAAATATACGATCCCAAGAATCGCAAGAATAATCGTACCGTCATCAGCGAGCGAATCCAGCTTTGCGCCAAACGCTGTGCAGAGATTAAAGATCCTGGCAACCGCCCCGTCAAGAATATCTGTTATTAAATTAATTATAAGCAATATAACAAAAACTGATTCCCTGTTGGTAAGGATAAAAAAGAGCACAAAAGGAAACGAGATCAACCTGTAAAATGAGAGAACATTGGGTACATTAAGGTGCTTTTCCCGTTCAAATCCAAACATTTAGCCGCGCTATTAAATAATTAATATAAACTCTTTGTACCTCTGTTTTCTTCGTGCCTCCGTGGTAAATTTCACCTTGATCCTACCTCTTAAACTCAAGATCCTGAAAATCAAAACTAAAATCGGTCGTCGGAGAGATCGCCTGCATCTTCATTCCGGTCGCCTTACCTGTTTGGTCAAGGTCAAAGATCACAAAGGCATCAGCATCCATACTCCGGTCGTTCCACTTCACAACAAAGGTGTTCCCCTTATATGGTAGCATCTCTCCCGTCAGAGAAAAGGATCTTTTTGAATCAAACCAAAGCTTTCCGTTTTTTATTGAGATTTCAACCTTTCCATACCAATTATCAGTATAGCTGCCCGTAAAGAGGCTGTCATTTGCCTTGCCTGAATAGGTTTTCTGTTGTTTCGCAATTTCACTCCAGATTCCATCTGTAATCTTAATGGCTTTAGCCTGTCGTTTAGCTGTTGATTCCGAATTTTGTTTAACCCTGTCGATCCCTTTAATTCCAAAATAACTATCCTTAATCGTATTTGTAATCGCAGTGAATGCAGCGCCTAACTGTTGGTTCGTTAACACAATAATGCCAAGCTTCATTTCGGGGATTAGCGTTACCTGTGTGACAATTCCTTCCAGCCCTCCGGTATGCGAAACCTGTTTAAAACCCCTAACATCACTTAAAAACCATCCTAGTCCGTAACCCGAAAAATGGGTATTGTACATTGTTGAATCCTGAACCGGAATAATAGTCTGAAGCGACCACATCTCCCGGTGAACCTCATTACTGAAAAGTCGCAGATTTTCCCCTTCCCCATATTTGCCATGATTCATCTGCATAATAATCCATTTACTCATATCTGTTAGATTGCTGTAAATACCTGCTGCTGCATTGAACACTTCGCTGAAGTCACGCGAAACTACCGCTACTTTTCCATTCACCGGAGCATGGGGATCAATAACATTGGAAGGATTTTTCAGACGACTGAAGGTTGAAACACTGGCTGTCATTTTTAAAGGGTTCATGATCCGCGTTTCAATAAAATCTTCCCAACTTATCCCCGAGACCCTTGCAACAACCTCTCCTGCAACAATATAAAGCAGATTGTCATAATCAAATTTCGTCCGGAATGAGGAGACCGGTTTTAAAAAGCGCAGGTTATGAATAATATCTTTCATCGTAAAATCATTATTTCCGGGGAAGATCATCAGATCGCCGGCTCCCAGGCCAAGTCCGCTCCGGTGGGTAAGCAGATCTCGCACCGTGAACTCTTCGGTAACATAAGGATTGCCAAGTTTGAATTCCGGAATATAATCGGTCACCTTGTCGTCCCAAGACAATTTTTTTTCATCGACAAGGATTCCCAGTGCCGCGGAAGTAAAGGCTTTACTGTTTGAGGCAATTCCAAATAACGTATTGCTGTCCACTTTCTCCCCGGTTTTTAGCGAACGCACTCCATACCCTTTTGAATGAATCACCTTTCCATCCTTGACAACAGCTACGGCAATGCCCGGTACATCAAACGTCTTCAGCGTTCTTTCGACGAGGCTGTCTATCGTAACAGAGGTGATCACCTGAGACTTTAAAGTAGTACCTGCAAGAATTAATATAGGGAACAGGAATAAGCGGATAAATCGCAGGTGAGTATTTTTCATATCAGAACTCGTTAAATTTGATGTTTAATATTTGGAGGCAATTCCACAAATATAGAATAACTTATCAAAATAATCGGATTGCTTTAAAGGGATCTTTGTGAGGTTTTACCATTGAGGCATGGAGGATACTAAAGTTCACAGAGAAAAGGAACCACAGAGACACAGAGCACACATAGGTTCACGGAGAATAATTTTAAAATTTACTCTGTGTTTCTCCGTGCGGTCTGTGCCTCCGTGTTTATCCTTCTCCGTGACCTTATTTTACTCTCTGTACCTCATTTCTATCTCCGTGGGCTCAATATCGGGTTTTGCATAGGTTAACCGCGATAACCGGACCGTTTTATGGTAGCTGTCGAGACCGCTGCAGGTTAATGATTCTGCTTTTTCAATATCGAGAAAACCATCCTCACACAAACAATTCTCCGGATAGCTAATAAGCCGGATCTCCCCAATCATTAACGTTGTGCCATTGAGTGTAATATCAATCCGTTCCTTAAACTGAACACCAAAGGATACATTGCTCTCTGCGACAAATGGGGCCAAAAAATCATTTTTAAACTCTGAATTTAAACCGGTAGCATCAAACTCAGAGACTTCGCCTGGGTACCGTGCAGAGGTCTGGTGCGCCTGTTTGTAGATTGCCTCGTTGATATGATTGATTGTATAGAAACCTGTCTCAAGGATATTTTCGAGTGTGTGCCGCTCCACCGAATCGGGCCGGATAATAAAGGCGACCAACGGTGGATTCGCTCCCAAATGAATCACTGAATTAAAGATCGCCAGATTTGATTGCCCTGATTTACTTATTGTGCCAATCAGGCAGACGCTTTTAAATCCGCCTAGCGAATTGATAAGCTGTGCTCTTTTGCGTTGTTCCCAATCCCTGAGATCAGAAAATGCAATAACTGTTTTGCTCATAATCTTTTTAGTAAAACAGATGGGTGGGGCAATTGTTTTTATGATGGGTCGAATAATAGAACATCCCAGACCTTATCAGGGTTCAATTTGGTCATGGGTTAAGGCACGGAGGATACTAAAGTTCACTGAGAAAAGGAACCATGGAGACACTGAGTACACATAGGTTCACGGAGAATAATTTTAAAATTCACTCTGTGTACCTCCGTGCTATCCATGCCTCCGTGTTTATCCTTCTCCGTGCTCTTATTTTACTCTGTGAACCTCCATGCGATCCGTGCCTCCATGGTTATCCTTCTCTTTGCTCTTATTTCACGCTGTGTATCTCCGTGCTATCCGTGCCTCCGTGTTAATTTTCTCAGTGCTCTCCTTTTAATCTTCGTGCTTCCCATTCCTCCGCCGTAAAAAACATAATATAACCAGTAACATCATCAATAATCCCTAAATCGGGAGCACAATCCGGACCCTAATCCTGATCTTCAAGCTGAAAAATCAATTCAACATCTACCCCAAAAACTTTTGCCATCTTTAATGCCAGAACTGTCGAAGGAACAAACTTTCCCGTTTCTATGGAGTTAACAGATTGTCTCGAAATTCCGATCTCCCGGGCAAGATCTTCCTGTGTCCAGTTTTTCCTGGCGCGTTCAACCTTAATAGTGTTTTTCATACGCCGTATTTCTTTTTCGAAAGGAACCAGCCAACAAAATAAAAGAGCCAGCAAAAACACAACAGATTCGCATAGCCAAACCAGCCAGGATTCGATATATCGCACAGGCTTAGCAAAAACAGCGTCATCACCAACATTGCCGTCAATGAAAAGCCGATAACAACAGCTTCAAGTTGCGCGCGTTGCTTCACCTCGTCCATCACCGAAAAGGCTTTGATTAATTTAAAAATAAAAATAGAGAAAGTAATAACCGGCACTAAAGCAATAATTATCGAAATAGGTTGCCCAAATACACGATACTTTAACAGCCATACTGCCGGCAAATAGGTGGCTCCGTAAATGAGAGCGAAAATAAGCGAGTTTCGATTCGCTATTTTTTTAGATTGTTCCATAGCATTATATTTTTTAGTTCACTGCAAAGATAAGTAAACATTTCATAATGACAATTATTCTTTACATTAAGTAATTTATAATTGACTTTATTGAAAATTAATTAATCTGAAGGATGCTTAGGGAGGTACATGGAGAAAAGGAAACACGGAGGCACTAAGTACACATAGGTTCACGGAGAATAATTTAAAAATAACTCCGTGGTCCTCCGTGCTATCCGTGCCTCCGTGTTTATCCTTCTCCGAGACCTCATTCTCACTCTTTAGGTAACTTTGCGAACTCCTTAGTAACCATCGATACCACCTGCTCCTTAATAACCTCGCAATTAAAGTTTATAAGTAATCCTTTTGGCTTGCCCGAAAGTTTCAAATAGGATAAAAGCTGAGCCTGAAATAATGGAGTCATCAGCTCGACTGCCTTCTCCTCAACAATGATCAGATCATTCACCAGCAGATCAAGCTTAAGCGACCCTCCTAAATCTTTACCTTTAAAATGGATCGGTACATAAAGTTGAGATCGAACGGACAATCCTGCATTTCTGAGCTCCTCGATAAAGCAAGCCTCATAGACCGACTCAAGCAATCCCGGACCAAGATACCGGTGAACCTCAATGGCACAACCGATTATCTTGTACGAGATCTCATTAATATATTTCTGGGTTATCATCTTATATCATTTTAACCACGGAGGCACTGAGTACACTAAGGTTCACGGAGATCTATTTAAAAATTACTCTGTGTTCCTCCGTGCCGTCCGTGCCTCCGTGGTAATATTTCTCTGTGTTCTCATTTTACTTTAAAGTAACTCTGTGTTTCTCCGAGCCGTCCGTGTCTCCGTGTTTACTTTTCTCCGTGCCCTCATTTTACCCTCTGTCCCTTTTAATTGAAGCGCAAGTTATACCAGCAGAGTGCAGCCAAATTGCACTGTCTCAGAAAAGAAAAGGGGTATGCTGTTTTTTTTCGAAAAGGTAACTGTCGGCTGTATAACTGTAGGAAATCGTGTATCCCTTCCCTTTGAGGAAGTCAAGGTCATTAAAGACTGTCCTGCGCGAGACTCCAAGTCTTTTGGCCAGGACCTGGGCGGTCCCGGTGTTATTGCAGTCAATCAACCAGATTAATGTTTCGATGCGGGAGGTCTGTTCTTCGAAGCTCATTATCTTTAATTCTCTTTCTTAAAGATACGAAAAAAAATAAATAACTTGGAAAAAATGTAGGTATTGGTGTTTTTCTTACTGTACCAAAAATAGTCAGATATTCGTATCTTTGAAATGGTTAAAAATAATTTGGCTATGGTAACAGTGGAGATGACTGAGACAGAATATAAGGCGTACCAACTATACTTAAAAAGCGTCAAGGTGATGGTTGAGTCGAAGAGGAAGAATTCAAAAAAGTCTTCAGTGGCCGATTATTTGGCTGATCCGGATAATATAGACGCTTTGGAAAGGGGTCTAAGAGATGTTGAGGAAGGTAAGATAAGTTATATCAATCCTCATGATATATGGACCGATATAAAATAATTCTTTCCGATACGGCAAAGAATCATTTACGAGTTTGGCAACGGTCAGGACAAATTATTGCCTTAAAAAGGATTGAACGGATTTTAGTTGAACTTTCACAACATCCATATTCAGGGATTGGTTCGCCGGAACAATTAAAATATAACCTTGCAGAGCTTTGGTCAAGAAAAATTGACAAGAAAAATCGCATTCTTTATCAGATTAACAACCAAATTGTTACCGTATTTATTATTTCTGCAAAGGGACACTATGGGGATAAATAACCTATTAAAAAAATGAATAAATTAGTTGCGCCATTTCTCCTCCTTCCGTTAATTTCGGTATCCCTTTTTACCTCTGCTCAGGAACTCCCTTTTCAAAAGGCGGAGATCACTGTTTCTGCCGAAGTGAGCCCCTCATTTATTAAGGGCGGCCGGTTACTTATTTATCTGACAACCAAACGGGGCAAAGAACCCCGGGACAATTCGCAATTGGTTTTTGGCATAACGCCGCAAAACTGGGACCCCTCAACCACCTTTGTTTTCGAAGCTCAAAACAAGGAGGTGCTTCATACGGATATGTCTGACTGGTCTGTCGCTGCCCCCAAAAAATATTTTTATCAGGCAATTTACAAACAGAATGTTGATGATGGTCAGGCAGATGTCCCTGGTAACTTATATAGCAACATCGACTCTGTTGAGTTTTCAAATGGGGCCAATCTGAAGCTACGGCTTGAAAAAATAATCCCACCTTTCAGGATTGTCGAAAATAAATTTGTAAAAGCGGTGGTAATCAAGAGTAAATATCTTAGCGATTTTTGGGGCCATCCGCGCTATCTTAAGGCTTCAGTCCTCCTCCCTTCCGGCTATTTCGAAAATCCCGGAAAGTCTTATCCCATTTGTTACCGGGCTCCGGGCATCAATGGCCGATATACCGGTGTTAACGGGATGGTCGACAATACGCAATTTTCAGCCTGGTGGTTTTCAAAAGGTGCGCCGCAAGTCATTTATGTTTTTCTTGATTCCCAGGGACCTTATGGCGATTCTTATCAGGTTGACTCGGAGAACAATGGCCCTTGCGGCAAGGCGTTGACAGAAGAGCTTATCCCCGAGATTGAGAAGCAGGTTCATTACAATGCGAACTCAGGAAAACGCTATCTGGCAGGCGCATCAACGGGAGGGTGGGTTGTACTCGGACTACAGATTTTCTACCCCGATTTCTTCGACGGTGCGTGGGCCTATAGTCCTGATCCGGTTGATTTTGAACATTATGGACTCATAGATATTTACCATGACGAGAGTGCTTTTTATAACCGTTTTGGATACCTGCAGCCTGAATCCCGCACCCTTTACGGTGAACCAAGGGGCTCAATGAGGGATGCTATTACCGATGAAAATGTGCTCAGCAGAACGAATAATTACCTGATATCGGGTGAACAGTTCGGTGCCTATAATGCAGTCTTCGGCCCCAGGGGAAAGGATGGTCTCCCCACGTTGATGATCGATCCGTTGACCGGGAAAATCGACCATGCCATTGCCGTTCAATGGGAAAAATATGATCTGAAAAAGGTTCTTGAGAAAAACTGGACAACTCTCGGACCCAAACTTCAGGGGAAGATCTGGATCTGGACAGGCGATATGGATGGCCTCTATTCAAATGTGGCCACACGGTTTCTGAAGATATACCTCGATAAAACGGAAAACCCGAAGTCTGATGCGAAAATCTCTTTCACCCCGATGGCCGGCCATTGCGCTGAGTGGAACGATCAAACCGTGCTTTTGATGGTGGCTGAAAAAGCAGCTAAAAAATAAACCTGCAAATCTTTTCTGAACGATCCCGAAT
>Ga0118677_10012440_pt1 | contig 12484 bp, 10 predicted proteins | sample AliMusrvi5mmetaG_FD_86154 | JGI IMG/M metagenome (GOLD analysis project Ga0118677, IMG submission 86154)
AGTCGCCGCTCTTCAGGAATGGAAGTTAAGGAAGATTTTCGGATAGGAACCGGAAGTCTCACCATTCTGGCCAATAAAAAAGTGAGCATCCTGATCGATCAGGCGGAGGAGACCATGGGGTATCCGGAAATGCTGGTTTCAGGAGGAAAAGATGCGCGGATCCAGGCCATGTATGCCGAGAACCTGATTGTAAAAAATCATTCCCAAAAGGGCAACCGAAGCCAGATCGAAGGCAAATACCTGGTTGGAATAAAGGATGTGTTCATTCCTGACGGGAACAAAAACCGCCTTTTCAAACCTACTTATCTTCGGGCGTTCCGTTACATTCAGCTCGACATTCAAACCGGGAATTCGTCGCTGGTCATCGAAAAATATTACCATGTGTCATGCCATGCGCCAATAGAACAGAAAGCAATTTTCGAGAGCGATTCTCCACTCACCCAATGGATAATGGATGCTGGATGGAGAACGGTGAGCATATGTGCACAAGACATGCTTCTTTCGGATGCAGCCTACGAGCAGATGCAGTATACAGGCGATTCACGGGTTCACAATTTGTCGCTGCTGACACTTTCTGGAGATGACCGTCTTACCCGCAATGCGCTGATTCAGTTCGACCAGTCGCGCATTCCTGAAGGACTGACCTATGCCTGTTATCCAAATCCGTTCCACCTGATTATTCCATCCTATTCACTGATCTGGATCGATCAGGTTCATGATTACATGATGTGGAAAGACGATAAAGTTTTCATTTCACAGTTTGAACTGGGAATCGGCAATGTCTTGCATTGGTTTGAGCAAAAAATGCAATCCAACGGTTTGATGGGGAAGATGGATTGGTGGGGTGCTCTGGCTTGGCCACGCCATTATTTAAACGGTGAGCCGCCAACAGTATATGAAGGAAATTGCACCTTATACACCTTGCATTATGCCTACACCCTTCGCCATGCTGCCAATATTTTCGAATACCTCGGGAAAAAGGACCAGGCAACAACCTATCGTAACCGGGCAGATGAGATTTGCAAAGCGGTCAATCAACTTTGTAAAAATGCAGATGGTTTCTATATTGAATCACCTGATAATAAGCAGGTAAGCCAAATTACCAATTTGATGGCTATTGTGGCCGAAGCCACCAGCGGGGAGGAAGCAAAGAGGTTGATGCATCAACTTCTGGAACCGAAAGATTGGTTCGGGCAAGTCGATTTATTCCTCCACCTATACCTTTTCGAAGCCATGAACAAAACAGGGCTTCAGGAGCAATTTTTACCTGAACTCTCGGAATGGCAACTTATGAAAGAACGAGGAATGAGCACCTGTGCCGAAGTTCCGCTGGAATGGGGTGAAGAAAACCAGCGCTCGGAATGTCATCCATGGAGCACTGTTCCTGCCTATTTTCTGTTCCGCACCGTTTGCGGAATCAATCCAACTTCGCCCGGCTTTAAAACAGTTGAAATTGCCCCGGCCTTTGGAGAACTAACTTCAATAAAAGCAGTTTATCCGCATCCATTGGGAAACATTGAACTTGACCTGAAAAAAATGGATTCAAGGGTTGAAGGAACCATTTTCATCCCCAAAGGAATCGAAGCATATTTTGTCTGGGGCACTCAAAAAATATCCCTTAAATCCGGAATACAAACTGTAAAACTTGACAAATAAAACAATTAATACCATATGATAAATCCGGACCATAAGCAACCTTCTACATAAGATTAATGCTCCTAATAAGTCGGATTTAATTTACAAATTATCAATTAAAATACCATTACCATGAACGAAGTTGTTTACAAATTGGCAAAAATGATTGACCATTCCATTCTTCATCCAACAATGACTGACGAAGATTTGAAAAGAGAATGCCGAGTGGCAAAAAAATACAATGTGGCATCGGTATGTGTTAAGCCATACATGGTAAAACAGGCTACCGAAATATTAAAAGGTACTGACGTTTTGGTGGGCTGTGTCATCGGTTTCCCTTCCGGGAATTCAACTATAGCTTCAAAGGTTTTTGAAGCAGAAACGGCATGTAAAGATGGTGCGGTCGAAATTGACATGGTTATTAATATAGCCAAAGCCTTACAGGGTGACTGGACTTACATTACAGAAGAAATAAAATCTGTTACAGATTCCTGCCATCAATTTGGAGCCATCGTTAAGGTGATTTTTGAAACCGACTACGTGACCAGAGAAGCTGATGTAGTGAAACTATGCCAGATTTGCACAGAAGTCGGTGCCGACTACGTAAAAACATCCTCCGGATTTGGATTTGTGAAACAAGCCAATGGCGATTACAACTATGTGGGAGCGACTATTCCAACTTTAGAACTGATGAAAAAGAGTGTAGGACCGAAAGTTAAGGTGAAAGCTGCCGGAGGAGTCCGTACACTTGATCAACTGATTGCGGTTCAGGCTGCTGGTTGCGAACGTTCTGGAGCTACCGCAACTGCCGTGATTATGGAAGAAGCTGCAAAACGATTTATATAAAAATTCACTCTCAGGGTGACCCGAAGTCCTCCCGTGAGTTAAGCTATCAACAAAACTTAAAATCATGTACATAGTCGATTCTTATCTTCTGGCTGTTGCTTTTTGCTTCATCACGATGCTATGCTGGGGTTCTTGGGCAAATTCATCCAAGTGCACCACAGACAAGTGGCAGTTTCCATTATTCTACTGGGATTATTCCATCGGATTAATTCTGATGGCCCTCTTTTATGGCCTTACCATGGGTAGTTTTGGTGCCGATGGCCGCAGTTTGATTACCGATTTGGCTCAGGCCGACGGACGTTCAATTGTTTATGCACTGTTGGGAGGTGCCATTTTCAACCTTTCAAACTTGCTGATTATCGCAGCCATTGCAATTGCCGGACTTTCAGTTGCTTTCCCTATCGCGGTTGGTCTTGCTTTGGTTTTGGGAGTCCTGATTAATTATATCAAAACACCATCTGGCGATCCAACCCTATTATTTTTAGGTGTAGGCCTTGTGGTTGCGGCTATAGTTGTCAATGCTTTTGCTTCGCGGAAAGCCTCTGCCTCTCAGGGAAAAACATCTACCAAAGGAATCGTGATTTCAATCATTTCCGGAGTAATCATGTCGTTCTTTTACCGGTTTGTGGCCGAAGGGATGACCACCAATTTTACCACTCCTGAAGCAGGCAAATTAACTCCATACTCGGCAGTAATCATCTTTTCAATTGGTCTGTTTCTATCCAATTTTCTTTGGAACACCTTTTTTATGTACAAGCCAATTACCGGAAATCCTGTGACTTACAAGCAGTATTTCACCAATGGAACTACACGTCAGCATCTGACTGGGATTCTTGGCGGACTGATCTTCAATACCGGTTTTCTTTTTAACCTGATTGCTTCAGAAAAAGCCGGGCCAGCTATTTCTTACGGTTTGGGACAGGGAGCCACCCTGATTGGTGCAGCCTGGGGAGTGTTTGTGTTCAAAGAATTTGCTACAGCACCCAAATCGGTGAATAAGTACCTTGCAGCCATGTTTAGCCTGTTCATCGTTGGATTGGGTCTAATAATCGTTGCACGGTTAAAGTAATTCATATGAAAAACAAAATTGTAGTCATTGGAAGTTCCAATGTCGATCTGATCATGAAAATGGATCGGCTTCCGGAGAAAGGAGAAACCATTACCGATGCCGGCTTCTTTCAGGTTTATGGAGGGAAGGGCGCCAATCAGGCGGTTGGGGCAGTCCGGGCAGCCGGGAATGTAGCTTTTGTCAATTGTGCGGGTGACGATGCCTACACGCCTCAAATGCTCGAAAACTTTAAAAACGACGGGCTCGATATTCGCTTTGTATTTCAGGAAACCGGTATAGCCAGCGGTCATGCCCTGGTAATGATTGGCGGCGAAGGAAACAACTACCTGTCAGTGGCTCCCGGTGCAAATTACAAACTTAGCCCGGAACTGATTGACCGTGCAATGACTTTGATTGACGAAGCCGCCCTGATCATTATGCAATTCGAAATTCCGGCTGAAACCATCAAATATGTATTTAAAATTGCTGAAGCAAAAAGTATTCCTGTTTTGTGGAATTTTGCTCCTGCTCGTCCGTTCGACCTTTCTTACTTGGCAAAAACTACCATTCTGGTAGTCAACGAAACTGAAGCAGCATTTTTGTCAGGGATGCACGTCGAAACTGATGAAGAAGTTGAACTCACAGCCCTTAAACTTCGCGAAATGGGTGCTAAACTGGTAATTATCACATTGGGCAAACGAGGAGCATTTGCGCTTTCTGCTACTGAAAAAGTAACTGTACCTGCATTTAAAGTAGATGCAGTGGATACTACATCAGCAGGCGATGTATTCTGCGGAAGTTTTGCCGTTGCCCAAATAGAAGGAAAGTCGCTCTCCGATTCGTTACTATTTGCAAGTGCAGCTTCGGCCATATGTGTAACCAGGATAGGCGCTCAACCATCAGCCCCAATGCGGAAAGAAATTGATGAATTTTTACTCCGTAACAAATTATCCATGAAATGAGCCTGGGCGAATCCGGTAAAAGGTGATGAAAATACAATCGCGAGTTCCATGAGTACATTCTAATATTCAATAATTTAATAACGATATTTCCGAGTGAAAAAGTGCAATAAATTACTATCACTTGCGTTTCTCCTTTTTACGGCTGCAAGTTGCTTAGGGCAAAACAACAAGTTCCAACCAGGTGAAATCTGGCCCGATAATCATGGAAAACACATTAACGTCCATGGTGGTGGCATCATGTACTATAATGATTCCTATTATTGGTATGGTGAATTCAAAGAAAAATCAGACGGAAAGTTTCGTACTTGTGCAGGTGTTCGTGTATATACTTCAAAAGACCTGTATAACTGGACGGATGGAGGCATTGTTTTAAATCCAGTAGTAAACGATTCATTAAGTGATATTGCAAAAGGTTGCATTCTGGAGAGGCCAAAAGTAATTTTCAATCAAAAAACCAAAAAATTTGTGATGTGGTTTCATTTGGAATTGAGGCACAAAGGTTATGATGCAGCCCGAGTCGGTGTTGCCACAGCCGAAAATCCATTTGGGCCCTTCACCTACATCAGAACTTTCAGACCAAACGCCAAAACATGACCAATTAATGCCCAACCATACCATAAAAGGCCTGTCGCTTCCAGCGTTAAAGATAAATATTGTGGAGGTTTGGGTTGCTTACCTGCTCACCCCGATTCACTGAATATTTTAGGACGTGATTTTGAAGGAGGACAGATGTCGCGAGATATGAACCTATTTGTTGACGATGATGGCAAAGCCTATTTGATTTCAGCTTCCGAAGAAAATAGCACCACACATATATCTCAACTTACCGACGATTATCTCGACTGTTCTGATAAGTATATTCGCGTTTTTGTAAACCGCTATATGGAAGGTGGAACCATGTTTAAAAACAGCACCGGAACCTATTTCTTCATTGGTTCCGACTGTACCGGGTGGGCACCAAATGCTGCCCGTTCGGCCTGGGCACCAAGTATCTGGGGGCCTTGGACAGAATCAGGCAATCCTTGCATAGGGAAAGATTCTGCCCTTACATTTAACTCGCAGAGTACTTTTATTCTTCCCTATAAAAATAAGAAAGACGCTTTTATTTTCATGGCCGACCGCTGGTTTGCTGATGATGCCATTGAAGGACGGCACATATGGCTTCCCATTGGTATAAATAATAATAAACTTGAAATCAAGTGGTTTGATAATTGGAACCTGAAATATTTCACCAAAGAAAGATAGACATTTTAACATGAGAAGAATAAAATACTCAAGTAATGCGGGAAGGAATTTCTGTGGTATATGAGCGGAAATGGATCAAGTTTCCTGGATTTTTAATTCATCTATTCAGATATAACGATAGAGAGATGCAAGCTGTTTTACCGGATTGGTAAAATGAGATTTCACCTAACGTCAAACACCTTTGTTATTTGGCTAAAAACTGTGCAAATGGAATCGGACATACAAAATGATGGAGGCCGATCATCATAACATTCAAGGCATTATTCTCTATCCGGATGATTCAATGAAATGATAGAATGAAATGCCCATTGGATAGTCGTCAATCCAACCGAAAATGATTAACTGGATATTCCATCAAACAATGAAAATTTAAGATTAAATACTGATGAACAAGCTATTTTATATTTTGCTAATCTGCTTTTTGGGGCTAAATACTCACGCACAGGTTCGTTTGCCGCGAATTTTTGCCGACCATATGGTCCTTCAGCAAAATCAGCCTATCCATATTTGGGGTTGGGCAAGTCCAGGCGAAAAAGTGACTGTTATTTTGAATGATCAGAAAGCAACTGCATCAGCATCCAGGGATGGGAACTGGACTATTTCACTGCTTGCACAAAAAGCCGGTGGTCCTTATCCTTTAACGGTTAAAGGCCAAAATCAGATTATCTTGAATGACGTGATGATTGGCGAAGTTTGGCTTTGTTCCGGACAATCGAATATGGAGTTCAAACTGGAAAATAGTCTGTTTGCCAAAGATGAAATTGCGAAATCAGCAAATTTGAAGATTCGGCAGTTTAAGGTTCCGAACCGAATGAGTGCCGTTCCAAAGACGGATTTCGACGGCGGGAATTGGCAGATTTCATCACCTGAGACTTCTGGAGATTTTTCGGCAGTGGCATATTATTATGCAAAAAAACTCAGTGCAGAATTGAACGTTACCGTTGGAATAATAAATGCTTCATGGGGCGGAACTTTCTTAGAGAGCTGGTTGAGCTTTCAAGCTCTTCATACGTTGCCAGATTATTCTCATTACCATGAATTAACTCAAGATGAATTGAATAACTGGTTCAATGTAACCGAGAAAAAATACGACCAGATTTTCAGTTTACTTGGAATTTCCAACCGCGACAGTATTCGTGAGGATTCAATTGCCTTTCGGAAACCGGAATTTGACGACAGCAAATGGCTGACGGCCAGATTACCTCAGCAATTTGATTATGATTTGCTACCCCGTTTTGATGGAGTGGTATGGTTCCGTCGGGAAATTAATATACCGGAAGAAGTTGCCAAACAAGGAATTACTATTTACCTGGGACGGATTGACGATTACGACATTACATACGTTAATGGAGAAAAAGTGGGATCGACCATGGGAGTTTACGCTTCCCGCGAATATCAGGTACCTACTGAAAAGCTGAAATCTGGTAAAAATACGATTGCAATCCGTGTTTTGGATTACTGGGAGCGCGGAGGATTTCTTGATCCGGCCAGTGAGTTTAACATTTCGTCAGGAAACTGGACGCAATCGTTGGCTGGCGATTGGAAAATGACCATTGGGAATATGAGCTTTTTATGGATCAGAACGCCCAATGTTCACCCCAACCTGTTGTTCAACGGAATGTTGAGCCCTATTCTACCCTATTCGTTTAAGGGAGCAATCTGGTATCAGGGAGAAAACAATGTTTTGTTCGCTTCGCAGTACCGGCAAATATTTCCTGAGTTAATCAAAGACTGGCGAAAAAAATTTTCCAATGGCAATTTTCCGTTTTACCTGGTTCAACTGCCCAACTTTAATAGCATTAACAGCAACAGTCAGCATGGAGGAAGCGACTGGGCCGATCTACGCGAATCGCAAACTTCGGCTTTGAAATTGCCTAATACAGGCATGGTTGTTACCATCGATTTGGGCGACTCCACCAATGTACATCCGAAAGACAAAACCGAACTTGCCCGACGACTCGCGCTGCTGGCATTGAAAAATACATACGGACAGAATCTTGGCGAAGTAGCCAGTCCGATGATCCATGATGTCCGGATAGAAGCAAATATAGTGGATTTAAGGTTTTCGAATATAGGAACAGGCCTGATTGCTCACGATAAATATGGCTATCTGAAAGGATTTGAAGTGGCCGGACCAGACCAGAAATTCTATTATGCCAAGGCAGTAATTGAAGGTGAACGGGTGATTGTGAGCAGCGAAAAGGTGCCCAATCCGGTAGCAGTTCGGTACGCCTGGTCTTCAAATCCATCTGATGCGAATTTGTATAACAAGGAAGGATTTCCGGCATCGCCATTCAGAACTGATACATGGCTATTGCTAACTGAAGGATCCAACTATTTAAACTGGATAAAATAGGATCGAAGTGATGGTTCCTATACAATCATCGGGATCTCCAAAGTTCAGATTAAAGGGAGTTTCCCATACTTCATCAGTTCTTTTTTCCACTGTTTTACTTGATCATCAGAAGCCGGATCAATACTATTTAAAGTAGCCAGATAACCATATCGGTCCAGTTTTCCGTTTCCAGTATTGTGATAAGGCATGATCCTGATTGGGATTTGATGGTTGAAATGTGCCGATATTTCACCAATGGCCGAAAAAAAACTATTGGTATCATTTACACCTGGCACAACCGGACAACGGATTTCAACCTGCTTGCCCAGATTAACAATTAACTCAAGGTTTTGAAGGATGATATTGCTTTCAACCCCGGTCAGCTTTTGATAGGACTTAGGATCTGCCTTGAAATCAAACAGCAACAGATCAATGTATGGTAGAATATGTTCAAGTACCTTTTTGGAAGCAAAACCACTGGTTTCGATGCAGGTATGGATTCCTTCCTTTTGGGCCCTTTTCAGGATTTGGAGGGTAAACTCGTGTTGCATCAATGGTTCTCCCCCGGAAATGGTTAATCCGCCTCCCGATTGAAGGTAGTATTCACGGTCTTTTTCAACTTCCGCAAGGATTTCAGCCACTGTCATGGTTTTTCCAACCTTGCGCAGAGCATCAAACTGACATACGGTAGAGCAATTGTAACACAATTTACAAAGTTCGCGGACGTAATGATGTACGTTTTCAATAATTTGCTGCGCTCCGGTTGGACAAACCATTGTACACTCACCACAACCGGTACACCGGGATTCGAAATAGGCAATTTCAGGAAATTTGCGGATGGATTCAGGATTATGGCACCAAATGCAATTCAGCGGACATCCTTTCAAAAATACCGTTGTGCGAATGCCCGGTCCATCGTGCAGCGAAAACCGGAGTAGGTCTAAAACCAAACCAGAAGTGTTCATGGCCGGCAATTTAATACAGGGTTCTTTTCATTACTTCGAGCTGAACATCTTTGGGAAGGTCGATAAACCGCTCGGAATATCCTCCAACGCGAACAATTAAGTTGCCATATTTTTCTGGTTCTTTCAGTGCTTGTTCCAATTCCTGAACATCTGTTACCGTAATCATGGCCTGTGTTCCTCCTTTGGCAAAATAGGCTTTCAGTAAGGCCGACAATTTGGGTAATTCTTCCTGAAAGAGCTTTCGGCTGAATTTCAGGTTATGCGTGGCTCCGGCATGAAGAGAGGGATCCAGTTTGACCATCGAATTGAGTAAAGCTGTAATTCCCTGTGTGTCGTAACCTGCTCCGGGCTGGTTCCCGTTTGACAAAGATTCACCTTTCAAACGCCCATCCGCAGAAGCACCCGTTCCTTTTCCAAGGGTGACATTGTCGCCATTATTAACCAGCACAACCGAAAAACTGTGCAACCCGGTAAAATATTTTTGACGATGTGCAGATTCGCATACAACTTTATTCACCCATATCGACATTTCATCGGCATCATCATTGTCGTTTCCATATTTCGGAACACGCAAAAGCATTTGCTTGAGTTTTTCATAACCTGTAAAATTGCTGAACAAAGCCTCTTTGATCGTTTCCAACGAAAACAATTTTTTATTGTACACCATCGTTTTAATCGCATACAGTGCATCGCCGGCGGTGTTGTTCCCGAAACTTTCCAAAGTTCCACCCAGATACCTGACACCGCCACTAAGCAGTGACTGTCCACGTTGGATACAATCGTCATAAAGAATGCTGAGTAACGGATACGCGGCGTACTTAGCTGTAACATGTGTAATCTGGTCCTGCGCATCGGCCAGCATACTGACCTGATAGTCTATCTGGCGTGCAAAAGCTACTTTCAGTTCATCGAAGGTTTCAAATGTTTGACCGAGCGGCAATCCTTTTTTTTGTCCGGTAAAAGAATCGAGGCCATTAAAAAGAGTCACGTCGAGCGCTTTTACAACATTCAGGGCAGCATCAGGAGAACCAACGCTGGTGTGGTCGATTACATATTCGCCACACCCGTACGGAACGTATTGTTCGGCTTCTGAAGTGGCAATATCAAATCCATTTGCTACTGCCGGAATATTGACATCATCGTTATACAGAATTGGAAATGTAGACCCTAGTCCAATCACTTCCAATGATTTATCCCAAATTTCATGCGGCATTCCGTTGTGCCAGCGAACACTGAGCTGCGGAATTGACTGCTTGCACAAAGCCTGAACTTTAAGCGCCAATCTGGCAAACAAATTCGCATTCGATTCATTTCTCCGTCCAAGACCACCAATGATGATGCGGTTGTTGAAATTATCGCCCCGATCGGCAATTTGATTCCACAAACCGCAAAGCATTTCACGGGCTGTCTGCCAGTTCAATCGTCCTGAATTCAAATCGTTGGCCAGAAAATCACCCAGAAAAACATCCATCCTGCCATAGTTTTTCACCAATGAAATCAGGTTATACAACCAGAAGAGTTGAATAGCCTGATGCAGGGTTTCGGGTTGATGATCAGCAATTTGGATCAAATTGTTGCTGATTTCAATTAGTTTTGCCTTTTCTTTTGGATCATTTTCAACTGCTGATTTTGATTTAGCCTCATCAGCATAACGAATAGCAGTTTCCTTTACAATTTCCAGTCCTTTCAAACAGGCTTCCAAAAAAACGGAGTCGGCTTGTAGATCTGCACTTTCCAACTTATTCTGGATTTCTGATTTCAGTCCCGGAAGTCCATGTTGCAAAAGTTTATCGAAATCGAGGCAGGGACCACCCAAACCAAACATCGGGTAAGCGATTTCATAGCCGAGGTAATAATCATCACTGGGCAACCCCATTTTGAGGTGATCCGGAAAAGCTTCACGACATCGGGAAAACGTAGATTCGCCTGACCAAAAGTCGATGAGCGACTGAATATCTTTTGCCACAGACTCAGACAAATCCGGATTCTGCAATTGTTCTTTCAGCAGCGTGAACTGACAGAAATAAGCCACCTCGTTCAAATCGCCACGTTCGGGATCGATTCCCACAAATAACCGTTCGAGCCGACCGGCAAACCAGGCACCCTTTTGAATCGGTTTTAAGATTTCCTGAGTTTGAACTCTCAGGCATTCCACTTCACGAAGAAAAGGGTGAAGTTGCGATGTAGCTTTGTAAACTTCCGTAAAACGCATTTCAGCATTCACCTGATTGATTTTTCGCCGTGCCTTTAATTTGCCGTAATCGGTTTCCTGGATGGTTTGCGGATTGGTCATACTCAAAATTTAAAACGTTTTAAACTCAGAGTAAAAATAAACTATTTTCTGATTTCTGCACAACTATTCCGAATAATCAGTTGTGGTTCGATGGGTTCAGGTAAAACCTGTTTTTTGGTGTTGATAATATCAATTAAAGAAGAGGCAGAGAGTTCTCCGATCCTGGTTTTTGGCTGGTAAATGGTGGTCAGGCTATATGGCGGCCATTGAGCATACAGCAAATCATCGAACCCGGTGACGGACACATCTTCCGGAACTTTAATCCCCATTTCCGTTAAGGTTTGGATGGCTTCGATGGCAAAAAGGTCGGAATAGGAAATGATTGCTGTTGGCCGGTCATCCTGACTCATGAGTTCAATTAAATGAGCCTTGCCATTACATAAATAAGGCTTGGGCAAAGCTTTTTGGTGCAGTAGGTCGGATACGATGGCGTACCTTTTCATGCTGTTGGCATTGAGCTGGTAATAAAATGCAAACTGCTTGTGTTGCAAATTGGCAAGGTAATCAACCAACAACTCCATGGCCCTGTATTCGTCCAATACGACAACCGGAATGGAAACATCAAAGGTTTCGAAATCGCAAATCACAATGGGCATTCCGGCTTCGCGTAGCTTGATGATGGTTGGGATAGTCTCTTTCGTATAGTTTGAGATGATAATTCCGTCAACCGACTTCTCACGAAAAAACCGCAACTGATCCAATTCGCTGGCGGTGTTGTCTTCAGTCACACCAACCAGTAATCCGTAACCACGACGCTGCGCTTCCTGTGCGATTCCCTGAAGTATTTCGTTGTAAAATGAGTCTTTGATGTTAGAAACCAGATAGCCAAGCAGGAAACTTTTCCGCGACTGCAGTCCCCGCCCAAGGCTGCTCGGAACATACTCAAGCTTTGAAGCCAGTTCCTTTACCTTTTTCCGGGTCGATTCGGCAATTTTCGGATCATCATGCAAGGCCCTGCTGATCGTTCCGATGGACAATCCCAGATAATCGGCCAGTTCTTTAATGGTTATCGACATAAATGCTTCTTTTACCTGCATTCAAAATTACAACTATCCAGTCCGAATGCAAACCATGAATTTGTTTTTAAAAAAAAGCAGTTGGATTGCAAAAGAAATCAAAAATAATATAAATTTTAAATATTAAAACGTTTTAAAT
>Ga0118677_10011923_pt1 | contig 12483 bp, 14 predicted proteins | sample AliMusrvi5mmetaG_FD_86154 | JGI IMG/M metagenome (GOLD analysis project Ga0118677, IMG submission 86154)
AAAAGGGTGCCACCCTGCAGACTGCACTCTCCAAGCATCCCAAGGCCTTCAATGACCTCTTCGTGAACATGGTTGGCGCCGGGGAGAGCGGCGGCATCCTGGACATCATCCTCCAGCGCCTCTCGGGCTACATCGAGAAGTCCGTGAAGCTCACGGGCAAAGTCAAGAGCGCTATGACCTACCCGATCGCGGTCATCAGCATCGCCGTCATCGTGGTGGTGGTAATCATGGTGAAGGTCATCCCAGTCTTCTCGGCCATGTATTCCGGTATGGGCAGCAAGCTGCCCTACCCGACCATCGTCTGTATCGCCATCTCCGATGCCATCATCGGCTACTGGTGGCTGATCCTGATTGGGATTGCCATGGTGGTGGTCGGCCTCCGTCAGTATTACAAAACCCCCATGGGGCACATCCAGATCGACACCCTCCTGTTGAAGATGCCAGTCCTGGGGGACATTCTCCGCAAGGTGGCCGTGGCGCGCTTCTGCCGCACCCTTGGGACCCTCATCAGTTCCGGCGTGCCCATTCTTGAAGGCATGGACATCACCGCCAAGACCGCGGGCAACCTGGTCATCCAGAACGCCATCCTCAAGTCCAAGGACGCGGTGGAGCAGGGCCGCAACATTTCCACGCCCTTGGCCGAGACCAAAGTATTCCCCCCCATGGTGGTGCAGATGGTGGGCGTGGGCGAGGCCACCGGTGCCCTGGACGCCATGCTCTCAAAGGTCGCCGACTTTTATGAGGATGAGGTAGACAACGCCGTCGGTTCTATGACCAGCCTCATGGAGCCCATCATGATCGCCATCCTGGGCGGCATTGTGGGCTTCATTGTGGTGGCCATGTACATGCCGATCTTCGGCCTGGCGGCGGCCTTCGACAAGAGCTGAAGCAATTGGCCGATGAATTGCAATACTGCCAGGTTCGGGAGGACGCCATGCGACGCACAATGAAGGGGTTCAGCTTCATCGAGGTTCTGGTGACGGTCGCGATCATCGGGATCTTGTCCGCCATCGCCATTCCGGCCTTCCTGGGCCAGAAGACCAATGCGGACCTGGTGGGTGATGCCCAGCAGAACTGCAAGAGCCTGCAGATGGCGCTTGAGACGAGGAAGGCCGATGCCGGCGTCTATGGCACCGCCGGGGGCTACGCCTGGACCCCCCAGGCTGATGGCTCCTTCGTTGTCACTGGCCCGGATCCCAACATCGCCCCACAGTTTGGGGCCAAGGGCTCCTCCAAGATGACCTACACCCTGGTCATCGCAGCAGGGGGCCTCACCTACACACTCGATGCCGCCGATAACCGCGCGGGCCATGCCGGGCACATCTACGGCACAGACCAGAACGGCAAGCAGACCTATCCATGAGGGGGTTTCATTCCACCGGCACACTGGTCACCACAATCGGCGCCGGAGTCCCTGAGTGCTTGTAACTGACCGTGATCACGGTGATGGTCTGGCCGCTGGTGTCGTTCTGGGTGGCTGCGAGTAACCCCACTTCGCCGTCGTTGGCCGCTGTGCCGAGTACGATGGGAGAGGCGCCTAGAGCATAGGCATTCTTGCAGGCTGGAAAGGTGAAGTTGGGTAGGGACCTGACGTAGGCGATGACGCCTGCCGCGGTGGAACCGCTTCTCATCTTGGCGGCGGAGTCTAACTCGGAAGCCAGGGAGCGGGCGATGGCCTCCGTGGACTTCTGGCGGGCACTGTCTCGCTGTCCCATCATCGTGGGAATAACAATGCTGGCGACCACCCCGAGGATGGCCAGCACGACCAAGAGTTCGACCAGGGTGAATCCGGCCTGCTTCTTCATGCGAATCTCCGGCAGATAATCAAGTATAAGTCGTCATTTTCATGGAAGTGGTCAGTAATAACGCATTGCTACCATGGCTTCCACTGTGCCTGATCAGTGTAGATCCATTCGGCTCCAGCGCCGCCGATGATCAGGTTCTCAAGGGTCGGGAGGCGTGGGGCCCACACACAAGAAGGCCCCCATGTGTGGGGGCCTTCTTGTGTGTGTTTGGAGATGCCTACTCGACGGGAACGTTCGCCAGCACTGTGGACGTGGAGGCGGGGGTGGTGCCCTTGTGCTGGTAGGAGACCACCAGCACGTTGACTGGGGTGCCATTGGCGTCGGCCGAAGCGCCGGCAATGAGGGATACCTGACCGTCCTTGGCCGTGGCAGCAGTGGTGACGGCGGTCTCGGTCGGGACATAGGCGTTCTTGCAACGCGGCCAGATGAAGTTGGGGATGGTGGCCGTCACGTAGGTGCTCACCAGAGCCGTTGTGGCGCCAGTCATGAGCTTGGCAGCGGAGGTGGTCTCAGCCGCCAGAGACTGGGCCGTGGCTTCCGTGGCCTTCTGGTTGGCCCGTTCCTTCTGTCCCAGCAGAGCCGGGATGGCGATGGCGCTGATGATGCCGATGATGGCAAGAACCAGTAGAAGTTCGATGAGGGTGAATCCGGACTGACGCTTCATAAATCCTCCATAAGGCTGGGCCACGAGGGCGTGTAAGGAATTGTGAGCAATCCTCATGCCGGGTTTTGAATGAGTGGTTCTGAATGTCCTCGGCGATTTTAAAAAAGAACCCCCGGACAAACCGGAGGTTCTTAGGGACAGGATGGGGCTAGTCGAGGGCCACGACCTTCGTGGTGGTCTTGGGCGCGCCGTTCTCGGTATAGATGCCGTCAATGAGGACAGCGTGATAAGAACTTCCGGCTACAGCAGGATCGACATAGGTGTCACTTCCGGCCAAGCCAACAAACCCGGGGCCAGTCGAAGGAACGGCAAGGTATGGATCGGCAGTTCCACCGTAAGGATTCTTGGCTGCAGGATATTTGTAGTTGGGCTCTGCCAGCACGGCTGCAGTGACAGTGCCTGCAGCAACGGCGGCGCCAGCATTCTGGCGCAGGTCATCATTGACTCGTGCACATTCAGCGGCCACGTTGGCAACCATGGACTGGACGGCCTTGACCTTGGCCTTCTCGCGCTGGCCCAGCAGGGCGGGAATCGCAATGGCGCTGATGATGCCGATGATGGCAAGCACGAGCAGCAGCTCGATGAGGGTGAAGCCCTTCTGGTTCTTCATGGGTGTTCTCCTAATGGGCGATGGCCGCAGTCAGGTATATCAAGCACTGTGCCAACAAATGAAAAACAATCTAAGTATTTGAATTAAAATATTTAACATGTTGGGCTTCGATTGGAGAAGCTGATTCCTAAGTTGGATGCCCATTGGGTGACGCAGAGGGGCAGTCCCACTGCTTCAATGCGTCATGCGGAGGGCTGGTACTATAGAGATGGGGGCCAAGCCTTGCCACTGCCTCAGTCCAGATCTCTCAACAGCTCCCCCGCACCCCGATGCTTGGGATCCAGCTTCAGGGCTTCCTTCGCCGCCCGCCGAGCTTCATCCTTCCGGCCCAGGGCGTTGAGGATCTGTCCCTTGCGCCACCAGGCGCCGGGGTAGCCGGAGGAACCGCCTTCCAGGGGCTCCCGTAGCACCTGGTCCAAGGCGACCAGGCCTTCGGGGCGGTGAATGCCACCGGCGGCGGCGACCTTACCCAACTGGAGGCGCAGGAGGCTGGGGGCATCGATATGAGGCAGCTGGTCCTGGACCACGGACCAGGCGGCCTCGGGCTGACCCGCGTGGAGGTAGGCGTCACTCACGGCCACCACGCCTCGGGCTCGGGTGCGTATGGCGGGTAGCAGGCGAGGGGCCTCGGCCAGGAGGCGGGCGTTCTTCCCGGCCTCGCCCAGGGCCTTCTTAGCAGGGCGGTTGTCCAGGGCGTCCAACCACTGGCCCACCACTTCGGGGTCCGAGGGGGCCTGGACCAGGGCCCGCTGGAAACAGGGCTCCGCCTCCCGCCAGCGATCTTCTTCAGACAGGATGATGCCCTGGAGCAGGTCCCCCCGGGCCGGGGCCAGGCGCCGCAGTTGATCGGCGCAGTCCAGGGCTTTGCGGGTGGAGCCGCCCAGGAGGCCGGGCAACAGTTCATAGGCCAGGCCCAGGCTCATCCAGGCTGAGGCCAAGCTGGGGTCGGCCCGGGTGGCGGCCCGCAGGTCGTCCAGGGCCCCCAGGGCCCCCCGCAGGCTGCCCAGATCCCGCTGCTTGATGGCCTCACCCGCCCGGGCCAGTCCCCGGGCCAGCAGGGCGTCCGCCAGGCCGGGGCGCAGCGTCAGGGCCCAGTCCGCCGCAGCCTTGGCCTCAGTGAAGCGCATGAGGCTGGAGAGGGCCTGGGACTTGGCGGCCCAAGCCGGGGCGTCCTTGGCATCATGGCGCAACCGCTGCTCGGCCTCTGCCAGCACCTTCAGATAGTGGCCCCCGTCCAGGTTCCCCCGGAAGTCAGGGGACTGGGTGGGAGCGAGAACCAGGAGGACCGCAGGGAGGATGGGGTGCACGGGGACTTTCGGTTAAAACCACAGGGATGGGTGGGGCTGGATTGCGCTCCCGCAGAAGGGGCAGGGGCCACAAGGAAGCATAAAAGAGTCAGCCACAAAGAACACAAAGAACCCAAAGAATGACAAGGGCTTTTACTTTGTGCCCTTTGTGTTCTTTGTGGCTCAAATTTCTTTTTTGGTTCAATGGTCCATGCGGAGATACCTGGGTTAGGAAACGGCCATCTATGCGCATACTCAATGCGTATCCTTCGTGGAGGCACTTATGCGCCCCAACGCCCATGCGGACGCCCCCAAGCGTCCCGTGAACCTCAGCCTCAATTCAGATCTGGTGCTGCAGGGCAAGGAGCTGGGCATCAACATCTCCCAGGTTGCAGAGGAGGCCCTGGCCTACGCCGTCAGTGCGAGACAGGCGGAACTCTGGTTGCATGAAAACGAAAAGGCCTTTGCTTCCTATAACAAGCGAGTCGAAGCTCAGGGAGTGTTCAGCGACGGGCTTCGGACCTTTTGATGGTGGCCTGCGCGGTGTTCAAGAATGCCAACGCCAGCACCCGGGAGGCCATCCCCTACTTGCTGGATGTGCAGGCGGAAGTTCTTTCAGGCTTGGCGACACGGGTGGTGGTGCCCCTCTATCGGCAGGGGGCTGGCGTGCAGACCATCACTCGACTCACCCCGGTGCTCAGCTTCCAAGGGGAGACCCTGGTGGCCATGGTGCCAGAGCTGGCGGGTATTCCCTGTCGGGAGCTGGGGCCGCACGTGGGGGACTTAGCCGCGGCGCGGGGGGAGATGCTCGCGGCCCTGGACCTGCTGCTAACCGGGTTCTGAGCCAGCGCAGGGCCCTTGCCCTGACCCCCGGTATATCGCCCCTGCGGGCCTTTCGGTTATCCTAAGTGCTTGTTCGGACATGGCTCTAAAGGAGATCGTATGGTTGGCAAGGGCGGATTGCTGGAGGGCAAGCGGGGCCTGATCATTGGCGTGGCCAACAAGCGTTCCATCGCCTGGGGCATGGCCCAGCGGGCGGCGGAAGCCGGTGCCCAGCTCTGCCTCACCTACCAGAACGAGCGCCTGGGCGAAAATGTCCGGGAGCTGGCCGCGGACCTGAAGAATCCCCTCCTGCTGCCCATGGACGTGGGCAGCGATAGCCAGATCGTCATGGCCTTCGACGAAATCCGCAAGAAGTGGGGCAAGCTCGATTTCCTGGTCCACGCCGTGGCATATGCGCCCCGGCAGGCTCTGGAGGGCAGCTTCGTGGCCACCACCCGGGAGGATTTCCGAGTGGCTCACGACATCAGCGCCTACTCCCTGGCCGCCGTCAGCCACGCGGCCTTGCCCCTCATGGCTGAGGGCGGGTCCATCGTCACCGTCAGCTACCTGGGCAGCACCCGCGTGGTGCCCGGCTACAACGTCATGGGCGTGGCGAAGGCCGCCCTGGAGGCCAGCGTGCGCTACCTGGCCGCTGATCTTGGCCCCCAGGGCATCCGCGTGAACGCCATCTCCGCCGGCCCCATCAAGACCCTGGCCGCCTCGGGCATCCCCGGCATCGGCTCCAAGCTCAAGCACCACCGCACCATCACCCCTCTCCAGAAGGACACGGACACCCTGGAAGTGGGCGATGCCGGCGTCTTCCTCCTGAGCGACATGGGCCGCGGCGTCAGCGGTCAGGTCCTCTACGTGGACGGCGGCTTCAGCATCATGGCGGGGTAGGGGACCTTTCGGGCCCTTCCTTTGCAGCAAAAAGGCCCGCCAAAATGCGGGCCTTTTTGCTGCGGAAGAGACATCTACAAATTCACTGCTTCTGGAGTGATGCCAGCACAGCCAGCACAACCTCCACGTGCCCCTTGACGCTGACCTTGGGCCAGGCGTGGCGCAGGACGCCCTTGGGGTCGATGAGGTAGGTGCTGCGGATGATGCCCTCGACTTCCTTGCCGTACATCATCTTCTTCCCGAAGGCGCCCAGGGGCTTGAGCAGGGCGCAGTCGGGGTCTGAAAGCAGGCGGAAGGGGAGGCTCTGCTTGGTGATGAAGTTCACGTGGCTCTTGAGGCTGTCACGGCTGATGCCGTAGACCACGGCGCCCAGGGACTGCACGCGGGCCAGGTTGTCCCGGAAGTCGCAGGCCTCGGTGGTGCAGCCGGGGGTGCTGTCCTTGGGGTAGGCGTAGAGCACGGTCCAGTGGCCCTTGAGCTGCTTGTTTGTAACCGTGGCCCCCTGGTCGTCCTGGAGGGAGAAGGCGGGAAAGGGGTGGCCGAGGAGGTCGCTCATGGGGCCAATATAGCGCAGCAATCGTGACCGGGGAGGGGCTGGTTCCCGGCAAACTGGGGGTTGAGGAATCTATGAACCTGACCGAATACCTCGCAGCTGAATGGAAGCCCGCCCTGGGCTGCACGGAACCCGCTGCTGTGGCCTACGCCGCCTGCCTGGCTGCGGGCCTGGGCCGGGGCGAGCCCCGCATGGCCCGGCTGGTGCTGGACGTGCGCACCTACAAGAACTGCCACGCCGTGGGCATCCCCAACAGCGGCCACAAGACCGGCGTGCTCTGGGCCCTGGCCCTGGGAGCCGTGCTCATGGACGCCTCGCCGGGGCTCCAGATCTTCCGCACCATCAGTCCCGAGGCCCTTGCCGAGGCTGGCCGCCTGCTGGACCGAGGGGCCGTGCACGTGGACGTGGACGCCTCCCGGAATGGCCTCTACATCGACTGCACCGTGGCCTGCGTGGGCGGCGTGGGGCGGGCGGTACTGGAGCAGGACCACACTCGGGTGACGCGCCTGGAGGTGGATGGCGTGGCCGTGCCCGTGGCGGTGGATCCCGAAGCGATCCAGTCGGGGCCCTCCGTACGCGAGCAGGTGGGGACCATGAGCCTGCCAGAGTTGCTGGCCCTGGCGGCCACGCTCAGCGAGGCGGACCGAGTGCGCCTGCGGGAAGGCATGACCCTGAACCTGGCCATGGCCGTCCAGTGCGTGGACCATCTGCCGATGGGCTTTGTGGCCGCGGCGGGGCAGGAGCCCTTATTGCGGATTCCCCGTCTGGTGAGTGCCGGGGTCCTGGGCCGCATGTCCGGGGAGCCTCTCACGGTCATGTCCCTGGCGGGCTCCGGCAACAAGGGCATCACCGTGTCCGTGGCTCTGACGCTTTGGGCCAGGGCCCAGGGATACCCTGAAAACCGCATCGAGGAGGCGCTGGCTCTGGCCTGTCTGCTGACCACGGCCACCACGCACCGGCTGGGCACCCTGTCGGCCGTGTGTGGTGCCTCCAACGCCGCGGGGATCGGCCTCGCCGTGGGCCTGGTCCACCTGGGCGGCGGGGGGGTACCCCAGATGGACCTGGCCATCCAGAACATGGTGGGCAACCTGGCGGGTCTCATCTGCGATGGCGCCAAGATCGGTTGTGCCATGAAGGCCATGACCGGCGTTGAGGCCGCCTTCCGGGCCGCCACCTTAGCACTCTCCGGCTTCGGTATTCCCGAGACCGATGGCATCGTGGGCTTCGACGGCAGCTCCTCCCTGGTGAACCTGGGCCGCCTGGCCCAGCGCGGCATGGCCGGCGCTGATGGCGAGATCCTGGACATCATGCAGGCCAAGCTGGGGCAGGGCTGAGATCAAAAAGCTGAACCACAGATTCCACGGATTTCAAAGATGGGCGCCGACCCATTGCCGGTGGCTCGGCATTAGGCGGCTACCCCGGATTTCCCGGCCTGTTTCCTAGGTGGGTGCGGCCAGCGATACCTCCCGTTCTGCTTGCGGCCCAAGCCGCGCAGAGAAATCTGTGGAATCTGTGGACCCGTCGGCTTTTCACGCCTCGCCCTTTCCCATCGCGGAGATCCAGGCCAGCAGCAGCACCATGGCCAGGGCAGCCCAGCCGAGGGGGGAGGGATCGGAGCCCAGGCGGGGCAGTTCCTCCGCCAGGAGACGGCCCAGGCTGTCGCGGCCGGGGGGCGGCCCCAGGCCCAGGGCGGACAGGGTGGCCTCGCCCCAGAGGGCGCTGAGCCAGGCGCTGGGGAAAAGAGCGGCAGCCTGAGTCCAGGCGTAGGGCCCCCAGCGGCGCAGGCGCGACGGCCACGGGGCACCCAGGCAGCGCTCCGCGGCCCAGGCCGGGGACTGGCGGAAGGTGTCCAGGCGGACCCGCAAGGCCGGCGCCAGGTGGGGGGCTGCCAACCCGCCCAGCAGCAAACCTGTCACCGGGAGCGTGAACCCGCCGGTGGTGGCGGCCAGGGGCAGCAGGAACAGCAGCGGCGGCAGGCCCCGCAGGGCCGAGAGGGCGCTCTCCAGGCGGCGCCCCCACCAGGCCAGCCCTAGGCCCAGGCCCAGGCCCAGGGACAGCAGGGCGCAGGCGCTGGCGAAGCCCAGGCTGCGGGCCGCGGCCAGCAGCAGCCGCAGCAGGGCGTCCCGGCCCAGATCGTCCGTGCCCAGGGGATGGGACCAGGTGGGGGCCAGGCCGCCCTGGAAGGGGGCCAGGCCCAGCTCTGGCAGGAGGAGTGCCGCCAGGAAGACGAGGCGCCAGCTCATGCGTGCTCCCGGTCCCAGGCCCGGGAAATGAACCACAGCAGGGCCAGTGCCATCACCCAAACGGCCAGGCCGACTCGGTCCCGCCTGCTCACCCGGGCCAGCCAATCGGAACCCAGTCCAGGTACCCCCAGGATCCGCTCCAGCACCAGGGTGGCCGTGAGCCACAGGGGCAGGCGGGCCGCCAGCCAGCGGGGCCAGAGGCGGCGCAGGGCCAGCCAGCGAACTCGGCGCTGGGCTCGGGGCCCCCAGGCGAGTGGAAAGGGATCTTCACCAGGCAGGGCCTGGCTGAGCCAGTGCACCTCGCCAGGCAGGGCGGCCAGCAGGAAGGCCAGGAGCCAGGCGGGCAGGGTGGGCGGCCCCCAGACCGCAGGCCATAGGGCCAGCAGGTACGCCGCCCAGAGCAGATCCGGCGGCGCCTCCAGCAGGGCCAGGCTCCGGCGCCGGGCCAGGCCGGGGCCTCCCAGCCAGACCAGGGCCGGCGCGGCCAGGCCCAACAGAGCCACGGCAGCCAGAGTCGGGGGTAGGGCGGCCCACGGAAAAGGGGGCGGCTGCGCTGCTTTCCAGACGGTGCCGGGCAGGCTCAGAGCCAGGAGCAGGCCGAGGCCCCAGATGGCCAGGCCCGGGCCGAAGCGGGCCCCAGCGACGGCTGCGAAACGGGCTAACGGAGCCACCGCCAGCCCGCGGCGCCGGGCGTGTGGAGGTAGAGGCCCAGGACACTGGGCTCCACCTGCAGGCGCCGGTCCACCCAGATGACGCTCTGGATATCCAACAGGGGCAGGGCGGCGGGGTGTTCGGCCCAATGGCCCTGGAGGGTCCGCCAGCCCGCAGTCCCGGGCTCCGTCAGCTTGGGAATCAGGCTCTGGGCCCGGGCATCGCTCCAGCCGCTGAAATTCATGGGCCCCTGCGGGTCGAGGTACTCCAGGACCGCCCATGGGTGGGGATCGAATATCGCCGTGGCGCAGGCCAGTTGGAAGTCCCCCTTCTGCAGCCGGGCCATGAGCAGGCCTTCCTCCAGGGGCTGCAAGCGGAGGTCCACGCCGTCCTGGCGGGCTCGCTCCCGCAGGGCCAGCAGCAGCTTCTCGATGGCGTCGTTCCCACCCACGTAGAGCAGGGTCAGGGGCCCGGCGGGCTTCGGGAGCGGGCCCTGGATGGCGATGGCCTGGGACTTGAAGCCCAGGGTCTCGGGCCAGAGACCCCGGCTGGGGCGGGCATTGAGGGCCAGCAGCTGGGATGGGAAGGCATCCTTCCGCCAACGCTCCAGCCAGCGCAAGGGGGCGGGGCCCAGGCGGCTCCAGACCACCTGCTGCGCGTGCATGGGCTGGGTGATGAGCCGGTGGGTGGGCGGCACCTCGGTCTGGCGCCGAGACATGGGCGCCCCGATGCTGAGCCAGCCCTTCTGGAGTGCGCTCTGGACGGCGCCCGGGTCCGCCAGGAGGCGGAAGCGGATCCCCTCCACCTGGGGGTTCAAGAAGTGGTTCCGGCGGCTGAAGACCCAGGCCCCCGGCTCCTGGCGGAAGGCGAAGGGACCGCAGCCCCGCTCGGGATGGTTGGCCTGGGCGATGGGCACCCGGGCCAGTTCCATGAGCAGGCGGGCCGGGGGTTTGGGGCTGCGGATCCAGAGCCGGCCCTCGTCCAACCCCACGGCGGCACCCTGAAAAATGGCCCGCTTGGTGGGGCTGGCCTTGGGGTTCCGCAGCAGCTCCTGGAAGGTCCAAAGGACATCCTCGGGCCTCAGGGGACTGCCATCTGGGAAGTGGACATCGCTCCGCAAGGTGAAGCTGATTCGCCCATCCTTCAGCAGATTGAATCGGTTGGCCAGGCGCGGCACCGGCTCGCCCTTGGGATCGAGGCCCACCAGGGCGTCCCCGGCCAGGGCCTGGAAGATCCACTGCTCGTAGCCCTCGCCCTGAATGAAATCCAGGGGGCCAGGGTCCCGGCTCAGAGACTCTTCCACCACCTGGGCGGGGGCAGAGCTGGCCACCAACAGCAGGCACACGACCAGGAAGAGGCTGCGCATGGGGGATCCTGAATGGAATTCCCAGAATCGCCGCCGACTCAAGGCTGGTAAACATCCCAGCCCAATCTGTCAAAAAGTGTAAGTAGATCCGTGAGATGCGGGGGCTACCGATGAGCACCTTGCCGCGCTGAGCCTTGGCAGCCCCCGAAAGTGCACGGCCGTCCAAAAGGTGTTGCTACTCTGAATGCTGGAGGCCTGGTGGTGGATCTTTCGAAGTCGAAGTTGGCGTGGTGGTGGCCCCTGATGGCCCATCACCGGCGCACCTTGTACTGGGGCCTGGCGGCCACGGTCTGGTGCAGCGTGGCGGCTTCGGTGGTGCCCTACTGGTCGGGCCGGGCCGTGAACGCCCTGGTCCGCTCGGACTGGCACGGCTCCCGGGTGAACTTGATCTGGATGCTCGGATTCACAGTGATTGCGGGCATCGGCCGCTATCTGATGCGGAACACGCTCATCGGCCTCAGCCGCGATGTGGAGCGGGAGCAGCGGGAGAGCCTCTACCTCTTCCTGCTGGGCCGCCCCTTCGCCTTCTACGAGCGGCAGCGGGTCGGCGATCTCATGTCCCGCCTGGGCGACGACGTGGGCACGGTCCGCATGGCCACGGGGCCCGGCCTCATGAGCTTCCTGCAAGTGCTCAGCATCCTGCCCGTGACCCTGGGCCTCATGTTCCACACCAGCTGGCGCCTCACGGTGGCGGTGATGCTGCCCTTCTCCTTCCTGGCCCTGGGTTTCTATGTGATCGGGAAGTGGAGCCACATGGTGCAGCAGAAGCTGCAGCTGGCCTTCTCGGCGTTGTCCACCTTCAGCCACGAGACCATCAGCGGCGAGCGGGTGGTGCAGGCCTTTGGGCTGGAGGAGGCCCGGGTGGCCCAGTTCAGCGCCCTCAGCCACCGCCATGCTTCGCTCAGCATGAAGCAGTCCGTGATCTTCAGCGCCTATGCACCTCTGTCGGCTCTCATCGGCGGGCTCTCGGCCCTGGTGCTCGTCTCCTACGGCGGCAATCTGGTGCTGCGGGGAACCTTGAATCTGGGCGACCTCACAGCCTTCACGGGTTTTCTGGTGGCCTTGGCTTGGCCCATGATGAGCCTGGGCTGGTCTGTGAACCTCTTTCAGCGGGCGCACGCCGGACAGGAGCGCCTGGATCAACTGCTCCACAGCCCCGAACGCACGCTCCCCCCGGCTCAGGTCATCGCTCTGCCGGAGGTTCCGGCGGCCCTGCGCCTGGAGGGCCTCAGCCATCGCTTCGAAACGGGCCGGGGCCTGGGGCCCCTGGACCCCCAGCAGGGCCGCCTGCTGGTGGACGGGGAGCCCCTGTCGGAGACCACCCTGCGGCGGCACTGGGCGGGCCTGGGCTGGGTGCCTCAGGAAGCCTTCCTCTTCTCGGACACGCTGAGGGTGAATCTGGCCATGGGTCGGCCCGAGGCCACGGAAGAGGAAATCTGGGAGATCGCCCGGGTGGTGGCCATGGATGAGCTGATCCGCCGCCTGCCCGATGGGCTGGACACCATCGTGGGCGAGCGGGGCGTGATCCTCAGCGGTGGTGAGCGCCAGCGCACGGCCCTGGCCCGGGCCCTGCTGCGCCGCCC
>Ga0118677_10012441_pt1 | contig 12483 bp, 8 predicted proteins | sample AliMusrvi5mmetaG_FD_86154 | JGI IMG/M metagenome (GOLD analysis project Ga0118677, IMG submission 86154)
CGTATTCGCGGGCGAAGGGCACGCCTTGGGCGACGCATTGGTCGATGATCGCGTTGGACACCTCCGCGAGCCGATAGACATTGCCCTCGCGGGCGCGGAAGTCGCCACCCTTGATCGTGTCGTAATAGAGGCGGCGCACCGAATCGCCGTCATTCTGATAGTTTTTGGCGGCATTGATGCCACCCTGGGCGGCGATCGAGTGGGCGCGGCGCGGGCTGTCCTGATAGCAGAAGCATTTCACCTGATAGCCCATTTCGCCCAGGGAGGCGGCGGCGGCACCGCCGGCCAGGCCGGAACCGACGATGATGATGGAGAATTTCCGCTTGTTGGCCGGATTGATGAGCTTCGAGTCCATCTTATGCTTGGACCATTTCTGTTCAAGCGGACCGGATGGGATTTTGCTGTCGAGGATCATGGGAGTGGGGAGTGAGAATTGAGGAGAGGATTAGGGCTTGCCGAAGCCAAACACGAGGATGGCGAGCGGAATGGAGATGAAGCCGAGCCAGATCACCAGGGCGTAGCCCAGCGACAAGCCTTGGATGACGCTTTCCGACTTTTTGAAGCGCAGCCCGAGGGTTTGGAAAATCGAGGCGACGCCGTGGCTCAGGTGGCTGCAAAGCATCGTCATGGCGATCACATAGAAAATGCTCGCCGGCCACCAATTGAAGCCGTCGATGACCATTTGCCAGGCATCGTGGCGGACCAATTTCTCGCCGTTTTGGCTCACGGTTTCCTTGTAGCGCTCCAGCGTGTCGTATTCGTTGCCGAGCCGGATGGTGAAATGCAGCATGTGATAGATGAAGAACGCCAGCAACGTCAGGCCCGACCAAATCATCGTGCGCGACGACAGGCTGGCCTGGATGACGGCTTGGCATTCGTAGGGTTTGCGGGCCGCGCGGTTCTGCAGAGTCAGGCTGATGGTGGCCGCCACATGCAGCGCGAGGGCACCGACCATGACGATGCGGAACAGCCAGATACCCGCGCCGTGGATCATGTGATGGAGGAAATACGCATAGTCGTTGAATGCCTCGCGGCCGACGAACACCAGCAAATTACCCACCAAATGGCCGGCAAGGAACACCACCAGGTAGGCTCCGGTGATGGCAACTATAAGTTTTTTTCCAATCGAGGAGGTCCAGATGGCGGTGAGGCTGGCGGTGATGGCATTCATGGCAGGTTAGAAAAATCGGACGCCGTGGCCGGAAGCGGCGGGCAGGCGAGGAATAGGCACTGCACGGCAACTTGACAAGCGCAAGACGTCGATCTGGCAGGATCGGTGAAGCGAAAGGTAGGATTTGCGTGGTGCGCTGCCGCCAGCGCCCCTCCCCGCCGAGCCGTGTTTGGTCCGGACGCACCCCGGATCCCTCACCGCTGGGGACCCAGCGAACGCCGGAACGGCACGAAAAAGCCAACGCCCCCTGGGCTTGCCAGTGGCGATGGCCCACGGAGCGAGCGGTCGGGTCCAACCTGCGGCCCCTGCGTTGGGCCGCCCGGCAGAGTGGTGGAACTAGCGATGCTTCGCCTCAGGGCCAAGACGCAAGCCTTCAAGACCCCAGCCGAGCAGCTTGACCTAACGACAACATCGTTGGCTTTGCAAGGACTCTAGAACGGTTTGCGCAGGCCGAGCCAGGCGGCCAGGGCGGCTGCCGCGAGGCACAAAACCATCACCACGGCAGCAGGCAGCACCTTGCGCTTGGCCAACACCGGGGCGGCCCCAAGAAACACCCACATGACGAGTTTGATCATCCACCAGGACTGGCCCATCGGGGGTTTCTTGAGCATCGCAAAGCCCATGGCAATAATGAGCAGCAGCGAAATCCCGTGCAACATGGACGCACCCTTCTTGCCCGAACTGCCGAGCAAAATAGCTCCGAGCGAGGTGAAGAGGGCGAACACGCCGAGAAGATGCAGGGTCTTGAGGAGAAATGGATCCATGGTGATTTGGCTGTGGGCGGCAGTGTCACCTCGTTTTGCGTTCACGCAAGCCTGTTTGCACTGCCAACCACCAATTTTGCCATGCCGGGGCGATCCGAAGCCTCACGGGAGTGTCACCGTCAACCGCAGATAGAGTCGGTCCCGGTTAGCGGTGGGCACACTGAAGGAGTGCTGCGGCGGCGTGCCGAGGTCCGAAAGCGCGGTCCAACTCTCCGGCAACAGCGTCTCGCTCCACTCCGCACCGTAGGTGATGCCGCTGACCTCGGCGGGTTGGTTGAAACTGATCACCAGCTCGGTTGCGGTCAGCTGTGGCTGTGGCAACATTCCGGCACTGTCTTGTTTGGGATCCAGGCCGAAGGCGTATTCGATGAGATTGGGCAGACCGTCCTGATCAAAGTCGTTGAGGTCCGCGCCGTCACCGCTGTTGTCAACGCTGCCGAAGTGTAACAGCCGCCAGGATTGCAGCGCGGTGGCGACCCCGGTGCCGGTTAGACCGATATCAAACGGGCTTTGGGTCGCGTCGTTGCTGGCGAGATGGATTGCGGCCCCACGCGGGCCTGCCGCAGCGGGCGCGAAGGTGACGCTGAAGGCGGTGCTGGCACCCGGTGCCAAGGTGGTGGCACCGAGGGACCCCAGCGTGAACTCGGCGGCATTGGTGCCGTCTGCGGTGCCGGCCAAGCCGCTGAGGTCACCCGTGCCGGTGTTTCTAACGGTGAAAATGATGGCGCTGGATGCGTTGCCGAGGGTGACGCTGCCGCAGTCGATGGGCGCACCGCCGGATGTTAGATTGGTTCCCACCGGCTGTTCCACCGCAAGCGCGGGCACCGCCACTCCCTTGCCGGTTAGATTGATGTTAAACGGGTTTTTGCCCGCGTCGTTGCTGGCGAGATGGATTGCGGCCCCACGCGGGCCTGCCGCAGCGGGCGCGAAGGTGACGCTGAAGGTGGTGCTGGCACCCGGTGCCAAGGTGGTGGCACCGAGGGACCCCAGCGTGAAATCGGCGGCGTTGGTGCCGTCCGCGGTCACGGCCAAGCCCGTGAGATTGCCGGTGCCGGTGTTTCTAACGGTGAAGGTGAGGGCGCTGGACGTCTTGCCGAGGTCGACGCTGCCGCAGTCGACGGGCGCCCCACCGGCGGTTAGATTGGTTCCCACCGGCTCCTCCACCGCGATGGCGGGCACCGCCACCCCGGTACCGGTTAGATTGATGTTGAACGGGTTGTTGCCCGCGTCGTTGCTGGCGAGGTGGAGCGCGGCCCCACGCGGGCCTGCCGCAGCGGGCGCGAAGGTGACGCTGAAGGCGGTGCTGGCACCCGTTGCCAGTGTGATGGCCCCAAGGGACCCCAGCGAGAAATCGGCGGCGTTGGCGCCGTCCGCGGTCACGGCCAAGCCGGTGAGGTCACCCGTGCCGGTGTTTCTAACGGTGAAAATGATGGCGCTGGACGCGTTGCCGAGGGTGACGCTGCCGCAGTCGATGGGCCCCCCACCGGTAGTTAGTCCGGTTCCCGCCGGCTGTTCCACCGCGATGGCCGGCACCGCCACCCCGGTACCGGTTAGATTGATGTTGAACGGGTTCTTGCTCGCGTCGTTGCTGGCGAGGTGGAGCGCGACGGCACGCGGCCCTGCCCCGGTGGGCATGAAGGTGACGCTGAATGCGGTGCTGGCGCCCGGTGCCAGCGTGGTGGACCCGAGGGAGCCCGGCGCGAAATCGGCGGCGTTGGCGCCGTCGGCGGTCACGGCCAACCCGGTTAGGTTGCCCGTGCCGGTGTTTCTCACGGTGAACGTGAGGGCGCCGGACGCGTTGCCGAGGGTGACGCTGCCGCAGTCGATGGGCGCCCCGCCGGTAGTTAGATTGGTTCCCACCGGCTCCTCCACCGCGATGGCGGGCACCGCCACCCCGGCGCCGGTTAGATTGATGTCAAACGGATTGCGGGGCGTGTCGTTGCTGGCGATCTGGAGCGCGGCGCTGCGCGGCCCGGCGGCACCCGGGGCGAATGTGACCGTGAAGGTGGTGCTGGTGTTGGGGGCGAGAGTGGCGGCACCCAACGCAGTGAGGGTGAACTCGCCGGCGTTGGCACCGGTCTTGGTCACGGCCAAGCCGGTGAGATCGGCAGCACCGCTGTTGCGGACCGTGAAGGTGAGCGCAGCGGACTTGCCGCCCAGGTTGACGCTGCCGCAGTTGATCGTCGCGTTGCCGTCGGTTAGATTGGTTCCCACCGGCTCCTCGACGGCGATCAGTGGATCGGCAAACACCACCAGGCTGGTGGCCACGATGCGCGGGGTGGCCCCGTTTGATGAGGTGTTGATCACGGACCTCACCTTTGAAACGGGGTCCTGCAATGCCATGGTGGTGGACCCGCCGCCGTCCAAGTTCAAGCCGTTCCACACCTGATAGTCCGTTCTGAGCATGTCGGCGACCTCACCCACGGTCATGCCGTTGCTGCCGCCCGCGTTGTCGATCGTGAAAAGCGTGAGCGTGTGGTTGTCGGCGGACAGTCCGATCGCGGTGCGCGCATTGACGGCATTGTACCACGAATTGGAATCCGAGTAGGTGCCATTGCTGATCAGCCCGGTCGCGGCATTCCCCGTGTAAGTGGGGATGCTCTTCACCCCGTTGGTCACGATCTGTGCGGAGCCGCACACGGCATTATAGAGGGTCACCGGCTCGAGCACGTGCTTTTTGTCGGCATAGCTCGCATCGTAATGCACGATTTGCGCGTTGTTCAGCGCATCGATGTTGAGGGCCGGCGCGTTGGTCATGATCGCGTAGTCCTGGGTCAGCGTTAGCGAGCCTACGGGGTTTGCCGTTGCAGGCGTGGGTCCCTCGAACGAGGAATAGACATAGCCTTGTGACGCGGCCAGTCCTACGACCCATTTTGTCGTGACCGGGTCGCTGGCTGAGAAGGCCTGGAAAAAGTGGGCATTGATGGCGATTTGCCCGTTCTGGGCAGTCATGTAGTCCAATGTTTTCGCCGTCGTCACCTCACAGTTCGTGCTGTTGACCGGGTTGTTGCCATTGGACAGCAGGAAGCGGATGCCCGGCGTCGTCAGGTCGATTTGCATCACATTGATGTGCTCGGACCTGGGCGAGGTTTCCGTCCTGACAATCTGGGTGACGCCCCGGTACGGATGGCTGACCACCGAACCCGCGTGCAGCCACCCGGCACCAATCACCAACGCCCCCCCGACAATTCTAATGAACCAACGGGAGCGATGCGGTTTTCTCATGGGTTTGGCCGGGGTCTGGGTTTTCCTTGGCAATCACGCTCAGACAACCAGCAAGGGCTGGTTGTCTGCGACAGCGGATCTAGCAGAAAAAGGATCCTTAGTGGGCGGGGCGCCGGCGCCGGACGCCCGCAAATCCGATCAGACCGGCAATCCCGAGGGCCAAGGTGCTTGGTTCAGGGACCAGGGTGACGCTGAAATTATCGAAGTTGGTCACCTCGGTTACCGCGCCAGAGGTCGACGTGTAGAGCCCAAAATAGTTGCCGGTGCGTGGGGTTGCATCCGGCGACAAGACATTGGCACCTGTGGTAAAGGTGGAAGTGGCCGAATCGGCCGGGGTGGCCACGTCATAAATCGTTGCAGTGATCGATAGCCGGCCCAAGCTGTCATACATCCCGAGCACGTTAAGCTGGTAGGTCTTGGCGGAGCTATAATTCGGCACCAGCGGTTGGTTGGCTTGTGTCGAATCCGGATACACCACGGCGGTGGCGCCGGTCCATTCGACCAGACGCATGCGCCCCGGATTCACCGTGCCGATATTGAAATCCACCGCATACGCGTCATTCACGGTACTGGTCGTTGAGGCGAGCAAGCGGACTCCTTCGGTGACGTTGGTGCCTGCGGTCACGGTGCCAGGTGGCAGGAGCTCCACCGAAACTTGAAAGCCGGTGCCAGCCGCCAGCACGGGCCCGAGGTTGCTGAACTGAAGGGAGTCCAAACCTTTCACGCTGGTTCCGACCAAGGTGTTTTGGTAATACGTATTGCCCCCACTCACCACGGTGCTCCAAGTGTTGGTGGTGGGCGACCCGGTCGAGCCGATGTTTTCGTTGGCCATGGACGCGCCAGCGCCGTAGGACTGGTAATTATCACTGTACGGAGCGGTGACGATTGCGCCATGCAGCGAGCCCGCTGCCAGCAAGGCGGCCGCGCCGACCCAACCAGCACCGCTACGCGAGCGGGCCTCATGCTTCAATCGCACTTCCGACTGAGATATCCGGCAAAACGGGAAACCAATGCTGTATTTCATTTTGGGGGTATGAGTTTCAACGACATTCATTGTGAACATCACATTTCGTAGAAAAAGCGTTTTACCGCCCCAATGACAAGAAATATTTCCGGAAATTTTCTTCACCGGTTTTGCTCGCCGCGATTTTTCACGCCGGTGGATTGCCAGCAACCCGGTTTCCCCTGGTCGTCCTGCCTGCTATGGTGCTTTGCCGATTCGATACAACCGGCTGCGCGAGCGCAGGATGAGCGAGTTGTGGTACACCGCGGGCGAGGCCATGAAGCCATCGCCGAGATTGTCGGTAGCCAGCAACTTGAACTCGTCGGCGGCGGCGATCACGAGGACCTCGCCGTCTTCGCCGAAAAAGTAGATGTGGCCCTCGGCATACAACGGCGAAGCGGAAAAGGCCCCGCCCAAGTGCTTCTGCCAAACGCTTGCGCCGGTCGTGGCGTTGACGCACGAGATGACTCCCGCATCATTGATCATGAACAGCCGTTCGCCTAGCAGAATCTGCGAGGAGCGCGTCGGCACGCTCTTGGCGAATTTCCACGCCACGTGGGTGTCGGTCACATCGCCATGCCCGTCGGGGCGCACCGCAAAGAGCTGGTAGCCACCGGCCGCGCTGGTGGCATACACCAGGCCGTTGCCGAACTGCGGCAGCGCCGCCGCGTTCATGCCGCCGCTGCGCACCCGCCAAATCTCTTCGCCCGTCTTGGGCACGTAGGCAATCGTGGCCCCGGCGCTGGGACTCACCAGTTGCTGCTGGCCATTCACCGTTATGACCGCCGGCGTCCCGTAAGCCTTGTGGTAATCGGTGTCGTCGGTGTCATAGACGATTTTGCGGTCCCGCTTCCACGCCGTCTTGCCGCTGAGTTTGTCGAGCGCCACGAGGTATTGCACGTCGACCCCGTCGAAGGTGAGCACCAGCAAGTCATCCACCACGATGGGCGAGGACGCCGGACCGCGAAAATGGTCACAGGGAAAATCCTGTCGCGTCCACAGCGTCTTGGCGGTGGCGGTGTCGAGGCAGGCGGTGCCATGGACCCCAAAATGCAGATAGATCCGGCCCTTCTCGATCACCGGGGTGGGCGTGCCGTAGCTGTTCATCGGGTGGCAGAACTGCGGCTTCTCAATCTTGAACACCACCACGTCGTGCAGGATTTTGCCGGACTCCGCATCGATGCAAATCGTCCCTAACTCTTTTCCGTCCTTGGTGGCGGTGCTCATCCAGATCTGCTGGTCCCACACCACCGGCGACGACCACGCCTTGCCATGCACCGGGGTTTGCCACAGCACGTTCTCGGTTTCGCCGAAACTCACCGGCAAGCCTTGCGCCGAGGTTTGGCCGTCGCCCCGCGGGCCGCGAAATTGCGGCCAATTCTCGCCGCCGCGCAGCGGTCCGACCGCACACGTTACCAGCGCGGTCATCAGCACAGCACGCGGCACTACGCCGTGGCGGATCGAGTGAAACAAACCGGACATGGCGGATTGGCGGGAACTTGCGGATGCAGGAACCGTCATTGGCTGCGCCGGCGGGGCCGCCCCGGGCTCCAGAGCACGCAACTCAGCCAGACTGCAATGATACAATGAAACGGGATTCATGGGAAAGCTCACTCGTTGTTAATAGACTTTGGGCTGGGCCGTTTCCCATTCTTCGCGGCTGACCTGTTTGGCCTCGTGCAGAAAGACGAACACGCCCTTCTTGTTGCCAACGATGACATCGGGCAAGTGGTCGCCGTTGAGGTCCGCCACGGTCACCTGGGTGCCCACGCCGGAATCGGCGTCGATCAGATAGGGAATGAAATCCACCGTCTTGTCGGCATTGCGCAAGGTTTTGAACCAATACAGCACGGCCGGGGCGTTGGGCTCCTCGTCACCCGTGGGGCCGTGCGCCCAAAACCGCTTGCCGGTGACAAAATCCTGGATGCCGTCGCCATCCATATCCACCATCTCCATGGCATGGGCTTGGGTGAAGGCGACGCCGTACTTGTTATCCTGCGGCGTCTTGCCGACGATGGCATGCGGCTTGAACGAGATCTGGCCGTTGACCTTGGTTTGTTCATACCACACAATGCCGTGACCATGCGGATTGAGGGTGGTCAGCACGTCATTAAGTCCGTCGCCATTCAAATCGTACACATACATCTGTGCGCCACCCGCGGTGCCATCGCCCGCGGCAAAGGGAAACGGATGGGATTGCCATACGGGATCGCCGGCGAGCGACGCGGGTTGTTCCCACCAGCCGTTTTGTTCGATGAAATCCGCACGACCGTCGCCGTTGATATCGCCAAAACCAACGCCATGGGTGTACTTGTGCCAGGTGCCTTTCGGCGAAATCGGGTGCCAGCCCCACGCTGCGGCCGGGTGGTCCCAATCGGCCGCAGCGTAGCCGAGGAAGCCATTGGAATTGCACACCACGTCGGGCTTGCCATCGCCGGTGATATCGCCAAAGCGGGGCGATTCATTGTCGAGGGTGCTGATCGCCTTATGCCGCGCCCAGTGCTCCGAGCCGTCGGCCTGCTTCCTGCCTTGGGGATTTTCGTACCAATAGGCATCGGCGCCGGGAGTATCGAACACGATGATGTCGGTCCACCCGTCCCCGTTGAAGTCGTACGCATATGTTAGAAAATCATCCGAGTAATCGTTGATGTTGCCCTTGGCCCCGCTGTAGCCGGGAAAGGTGAATTCCGTGCCATCGGCATTTTTCCCCTTGGACGTCTTGGTGGCGGGCCGGAATTCGTGGCGCACCTTGAAGTCGGGCCCTTCCCACCAAAACGGTCCGCCACAAATGTCCAGCTTGCCGTCGTGATTGAAGTCGCCGTAATAGGCACCCTCGCACCAGAACTCATCGGTCAGCTGGATTTTCTTGAAACGATGCACGGTGTATGCCGGAGTCTCGGCCGCGCTGGCGGCCAGCGCCGCGGCCAACCATGTCAGCAATGCCATGTGGGATTGGGTCATGCCCAAGTTGTCGCAGGTTTTCCCCGCGGGTCAAGCAGATCGGCGCGGCAGGCGGGGAAACAGCCGCAGGCCCAAGGGACAGCGCCACGACTCAGGTGCGCCACGGCTGGTCCGGCTGGAGCCAGCACACCAGCAGAACGACCGGCTGCAGTTCGAGTGCGGGTCACACCGCGACACGCGGCGCAGCACCCGGCCCGGCAGCCGCAGCCAAGCCCCACCGCGATGGATTATTTCTTGGGTTCTTCGTCGCCGGCATCCACCGTGATGGTGAGAGTGGCGGTCACCTGCGGGTGGACGCGCACAATCACTTCGGTCTTGCCGGACTTTTTCACCGGCTTTTCGAGTTCGATGGCGTGGCGGTCGATGCTGATGCCGGCGGCCTCAAGCTCCTTGTGAATATCCATGTTGGTGACCGAACCGAACGCCTTGCCGCCTTGTCCGGTGGACAGGGTGAACTTGGGCTTGAGCTTGGCGATGCGGGTGGCGAGTTCCTGCGCGACGGCCAATTCGGCGGTTTCGCGGCGGGCGCGGGAGACTTTGAGAGCTTCCACATGGCGCAGATTGGCCCGACTCGCCTCGTACGCCTTGCCCTGCGGAATGAGGAAATTGCGGGCATAGCCGGCGCGGACTTTGACGACATCGGCTTCCAGGCCGAGGCCTTCGATTTTTTCTTTGAGGATGACTTGTGCGTTGGCCATGGGAGTGGGGAGATAAATTTGCGGGACGGCGGTTTAGCCCGGCCCGCAGGCCAGGTCAAGAAGAATGCCGCCGGAATTTGCCACAATTTTTGCGTTGCCCGGCCCACCGCGGTCCACGCCCCCCCCTAGACACCGCTTTGCTTAGGGCTGCGCCCCACTCAACGGCCGCTTCAAATACTCCTCGTCGCGCGTCTTGCGCAGGAATTCCATGTAGCGCCGCTGCGTCTCCAGATCGGCATTGTCGGGCGGTCGCTGGCCCGCAAGCAACGGCTGGGGGCTGGCGGCCACCGCCGCGTTGCCATATTTTTTCCATGGGCCGTAGGGCACCTGGGCGGCTTCGACAAAGCGCCAATGGACCTTTTTGCCGGATTCCAGGCTCAAATAGTCCCGCACTGCCGGAGACACATCGAGCCCGGCGGAACCATTTTGGGCCGTCTGAGGCGGCTTGTTGCCAAAAACATACTCCCAATCATCGGTCAGCCAGGGGCCGCAATCCTCCCACTGCGCATAGCAACTGCGGCTGCCATTGTAGATTTGCAGCCAGCGCCCTTTGCACACGGTTTCACCCGGCTCGGGATGCAGCCGCCCAAACCACGGAATCACCCGCGCCGCCTCGGCCTTGTGCTGATGACCGCCACTGACGTCGTTGTACGGCAGGGCCACGTAAAACGGATTGAGTTTGGGCACAAATGCCTTGGGCCGAAATTCCCCCGTGCTGTAATTGGCAATCCGGTTGGCCGGCTCCGGATCGTCGTAGCCGCCGTAATTGGCCATCCAGTTCTGGTCCCACGACGACTTGGTGTTAGGTACCGGATTGCGATCCGTGGGCAATTCGCCGATCCAAAACATGGTGATCGTCACATGCAGCCGCCACGGATAGAGCGGCCCCGACGCGGCCGGTGCCAATGGCCGCACCAACGCGGTGGGGGCCGTCGGACGGCTGCCGGTGGGCACCACCACGCGCGGCACGCCGGCCTGCGGGGTGGCCGGGCTTTGGGCGTAGCCGCGACCCGCCGCAACCATCAGCGACAGCACAAGCAGGGGACGAAAGATAGGCTGGGAGATCAAAAGCGGCATCGGACACGGCGCGGAGGCACCGCGCTTGCGCGCTCGACTATGGTCATATCCGCGGCGCGCGCAAGCAAAACGTGCCGCCGCGGCCGCACTCCGCTCTTGTAAATTTTCCCCCACCTTGCACTCTCAGCCCAGCTCCCTTTTCCCATGGCCATCGAACATCCCTTTCAAGCCTATTTCGAATCCTTCGGCCGGCCGTCGCCCGCGCACGCGAAGTCGGTCAACCTCCCTGCCTATCAAGCCCTGTGTGAAACGCTCAGCGTCCCGTTGGAACATGGCGGCCGCTGCCTGCTGCTGCGGGCACCCCGTGCCGGCTACGGCAAAACCCACCTGCTGTCGCGCGTCCGCCAACATTTCGGGCCCAGCCATGAATTCATCCCGTTGCAAGCTGGCGCTGGCTCGCGCATTGATGCGGCAAGCGTGACCGATGACGCATTGCGCTGGCTGACCCTGCTGGTGCCGGCGGCCGGGGCGTTGTGCGGCCTGGATTGGGTGGTGCGGCGGCTGTTCTCGCTGGCGCTGCTACCGCTGGTGCGGTCCGGCGAAGTGCCCTGCCTGGACCGCGAGGCCACGCTGACGTCGTTGACAGACCGGCCCCTCGAAACGTTTGATTTTCATCACCCGGCCGCGCTCAGCGCCCATTGGACGCGGGACAACTTTGGGGTGCTCGGCCCCCGCCTGAGCTTGGAACTGGCGCAATTGACCGGCTGCCCGCCACGCGCGGTGGGCTTCTGGGTGGACGCCATGTTCCGCTTCGCAGTCACTCCCATCGACCATCCGGGGCGGGTGGACACGCTGTTCCAGACCGCCCTGAGTGAATGTTGCGGCGAGGGGGCGGCGCTCGAACGCTTGGCCACCTTGCTCACCTTGGTCGGGCTGCTGACGCGGGTGGTGCTGGTGGCCGACGACTTGGAAGGATTTTCCGCCGATCCCGCCGCGGCCCTGCGCCTGGCCTGGTTCCTCGGATCGCTGCGGCAATCCGCCGAACGTTTGGACTTGATCGTTTCCCTCAACCGCGACGTCTGGGAAAGCGCGTTCGCGCCGCGCCTCAGTGGCGGCCTCGCCGAGCGCCTGGCCGAAGTCATCGTCGAGCTCGAACCCCTCACTCATACCGATCAGGTGGCGCTGCTTGAGTCTCACGCCCCCGGCATGGGCGCCCGCATGCTGCGCTCGCTCGGACCCGATCCCATCGATCGCTTTGCCCGCAGCCTGCTGCGCGCGGCGGGTGCCGCATGGCTGAAAGTGGCCCGCGAAACAACGCCCGCGGCCTCCACCGACCCAATCTCCACGCCACCGCCGTTGGCGATGGTTCCCACCGGCTCAGCCCTCGAACCGGCGGCAAGGCCGGCTATTCCCCCGGTGGCTGGCCCGTCCGCTGCCACCACGCCTGTCACCACCGGCCTAACAGAAGAACCCCCGCTCCTCCACGCCCCCGCGCCGGTGCCAGAACCGCCGCCCGCTCATCCCGCGACACCGCCGCCCGTCGCCCCGAGGGCGATGCCGTTGGAAATGGTCAGAGTTCTTCCACCGCCCAACGCAGGCGTGATAACCAGTGTGTTCGTGCCACTGCTGGTCTGGGTGATATTC
>Ga0118677_10012442_pt1 | contig 12482 bp, 16 predicted proteins | sample AliMusrvi5mmetaG_FD_86154 | JGI IMG/M metagenome (GOLD analysis project Ga0118677, IMG submission 86154)
GAGCGTCAGCTCCGCGGCCGTGGAGCTCGCCCTGCAGGTGTTCGGCAAGTTCCGCGACCACACCGTGCTCATCATCGGCGCCGGCGAGACCAGCGAGCTCACGGCGACGCACCTCAAGGCGCACGGCATCGAGAAGATACTGGTGACCAACCGCACGCTCGCGGCTGCCGAGCAGCTGGCGCGCGCGGTGAGCGGCCGCGCCGTGCCCTTCGCGGACCTCGAAGCGCACGTGGCGGCGGCCGACATCGTCATCAGCTCCACATCGGCGCCGGAGTACGTGGTCACGCGCGAGCTGGTGGAGCGCGCCCTCAAGCACCGCCGCCACCGGCCCATCTTCTTCATCGACATCGCCGTGCCGCGCGACCTCGACCCCGACATCAACCGCGTGCGCAACGCCTACCTCTACGACATCGACGACCTGCAGCACGTCGTGGACCAGAACCGCGGCGAGCGCGAGAAGGAGGCGCACCACGCCGAGCGCATCGTCGGCGAGGAGCTCGAGAGCGTCAACGACTGGCTGCGCAGCCTCGAGGTCGTGCCCACGATCGCCAATCTGCGGGCGACGGTAGAGCAGATCCGCCGGTCGGAGCTGGAGCGCCTCGGCGCCAAGCTCAGCGACCTGACCGACGAGCAGCGCGCGCAGGTGGAGATGATCACCACGAGCATCGTCAACAAGATCCTCCACATGCCGACCGTGAAGATGAAGGAGGCCGCCGGCCGGGACGAGTGCTACCTCTACGTCGACGCCGTGCGCACGCTCTTCGACCTCAGCGGGAACGGCGACGCGGCGTCCGGCGCGCGCGGGTCCGGGGGCACGCCGGCGCGCGACGCCGGGAGCACCTCCGCGGCGGACGCGCAGGGCGGCGCCGGCGCGCGCGACGATGAGGCCGGCGCGCGCCACAGTGAGGACGGCGCGCGTGAAGCCGAGAGCGGCGCCCCGACGGACGCCGGCGCCACGGTGCACCTGCTGCGCGGCACCGGGACCGAGGACGCGTGACGGACGTGGTGCGCATCGGCACGCGCGGCAGCAAGCTCGCGCTCGTCCAGAGCGAGTTCGTGCGCGACGAGCTCCAGCGCCTGCACCCGGGCCTCGAGGTCGAGATCGTCGTGATCCAGACGAAGGGCGACAGAATGCTCGACGCGCCGCTCGCCAAGATCGGCGACAAAGGGCTGTTCACCAAGGAGCTCGAGACGGCGATGCTCGAGGGCCGCACGGATCTGAGCGTCCATTCGGCCAAGGACATGCCGACGACGATCCCGGACGGCCTCGAACTGGTGGCGTTCACGGCGCGCGAGGACGTGCGCGACGCGTTCGTGGCCGGCGGCGGCGCGCGGCCCGGCGGCGTCGCGCAGATCCCCGAGGGCGCCGTGGTCGGCACCTCCAGTCTGCGGCGCCGCTCGCAGTTGCTGGCGCTGCGCCCGGACCTCGACCTCGTCGACATCCGCGGCAACGTGCAGACGCGCCTGCGCAAGCTCGACGAGCAGGGCATGGCCGGCACGATCCTCGCGGCCGCCGGCCTGGCGCGGCTCGGGCAGCCGGAGCTGGCCGCGTTCGCCTTCTCGTTCGAGCAGATGCTGCCGGCGGTCGGGCAGGGCTCCCTCGCCATCGAAGCGCGGGCCGGCGACGCGCGCATCCGCGGCCTCGTCGTCCCGCTCATCCACGAGCCGACGAGCGTGGCGGTCGAAGCAGAGCGCGCCCTCATGCGCGCCCTCGAGGGCGGCTGCCAGGTGCCGATCGCAGGCCACGCCGAGCTGACGGCGGTGCCGGGCGCGCCGGGCGCGCGGCAGCTGCGGCTGCGCGCCTACGTCGGCTCGCTCGACGGCGCCGACGCGCTCCGCGGCGAGAAGACCGGGCCGGCCGAGGCGCCGGAGGCGCTCGGGACCGCTCTCGCCGACGAGCTGCTCGGCCGCGGCGCCGGCCGCATCCTCGCGGAGGTCCGCGGCCGATGACGGCGGCGCGCTCAGCCGGGCCGCCTTCTCGCGGCCGGGATCTTCCGCTGGCCGGGAAGACCGTCGTCGTCACCCGTCCGGCGCAGCAGGCCGCGTCGCTCGCCGATCCCCTGGCTGCCCTCGGCGCCGACATCATCCTGGCGCCGACCATCCGCATCGTGCCGCGCGCGCTCGACGACGAGGTCGTGCGCATCGTCCTCAACGAGCTGCCCGAGTACGGGCTGATCCTGTTCACGAGTGCCAGCAGCGTCGACGTCTTCCTCGGCTATCTCGCGGAGCTCGGGCTGCCGGTCACAGCCATGGCCGGCGCGCGCGTCGCCGCGATCGGTCCGGCCACCAGGGCCGCGCTCGAGGCCCACGGGGCGGCCTGTGACGTGGTCGCCGACGACGCCATCGCCGAGGGCCTGCTGGACGCGCTCGCGCGCAGCGGCGTCGCGCCGGCCGGCATGCGCGTGCTCCTGCCGCGTGCCCGCGAGGCGCGGGAGGTCCTCCCGGACACGCTCCGCGCCCAAGGCGCGCGCGTCGACGTCCTCCCGGTCTACGACACCGTCGCCGCCGCGAGCCCGCCGGTGCCGACGGCGCGCATCGAGGCCGCCGCGTACATCACCTTCACCTCCGGCAGCACCGCGCGGCAGTTCGTCGCGCTGATGCCGGAAGGCCGCGGCCGCCGGCCGCTCGCCGAGCGCCTCGCCGGCGCCAGGCTCTGCTCGATCGGGCCCGCCACGAGCGAGGTGCTGCGCGAATTGGGGCTGCCGGTGGCGGTCGAGGCGGCGGAGCACAGCGCCGCGGGGCTGGCGGCGGCGATCGCGGCCGACGCGCGAGACGCCGGCTGACCGCGGTCACCATCTACGGCGTCTGCGCGGTGACCTTCATGATGGTCATGTACGCGCTCGAGGGCCGCGGCCGCGGGTTCATCCTTGCGTTCGCTGCCGGTTGCCTGCTCTCGAGCGCCTACGGCTTCCTCTCGGGCGCCTGGCCGTTCGGCGTCGTGGAGGCCGTCTGGGCCCTCGTGGCCGTCCGCCGCTACCTGCGCGCCGACGTTGCGCCCTCGCGCCCGCCGGCGTAGGTTGCTGCCATGGACCGGCCGATCTGCTTCGCCAGCGACTACGGCTACGCCGACGACTTCGCCGGCGTCTGCCGCGCCGTGATCGCGCGCCTGGCGCCGGACGTGCGCGTCATCGACGTGACGCACGGCCTGCCCCAGCGCGACGTGCTCGCCGGCGCGCTCGTGCTGCGCAACACGCTGCCCTACATGCCCGACCACGCCGTGCACCTCACTGTGGTCGACCCCGGGGTCGGCGGCCCGCGCCGGCCGGTCGCGCTGCGCAGCGCACGCGACCGGCTCTTCGTGGGCCCGGACAACGGGCTGCTCACGCTGGCGGCCGAGGCCGACGGCGGCATCGCCGAGGCGTACCTGCTCACCAACCAGGAGCTGTGGCTGGCGCCGCTCTCGGCCACGTTCCACGGGCGCGACATCTTCGCGCCGGTCGCGGCGCGCCTCGCCTCCGGCCTGGCGCTGGACGTGGTCGGCATCGCGGTCGACGCGGGCGGGCTGACGCACACGGAACTGCCGGAGCCGCGGCGGCACCGCGACGGGCTCACGGCGACGGCCGTCCTCGTCGACCGCTTCGGCAACGTGGCGCTCAACCTCGACGCCGGGCGTCTCGACGCGGCCATGCTCGGCGAGGACGTCGAGCTGCTCACCGGCGGCGAGCGCTATCTGGCGCGCGTGGCGCGCACCTTCTCGAGCGTGCGCCCCAGCGACATCGTGCTCCTTATCGACAGCTACGGGCAGGCCTCCGTGGCCGTCAACGCAGGATCGGCGGCCGAGGTCCTCGGCCTCGAACCCGGCGACGAGATCCGCCTGCGCCGGCTCGGCTAGATCACGCCCCGGCCGACGGCCTCGTCTTGCATCAGCGGCTGTGGTTGGCTATAGTTCCCTTTCGCGCGCCCGCAAGGGGCGCGCTTCTGCCAGCGAACCAAGTGGGCCCATGAAGACTTACGTCGCCAAACCCTCCACCATCGAGAAGAAGTGGTACGTCGTCGACGCGACGGGCCACACTCTCGGACGTCTCTCCACGGTCGTCGCGGACTGCCTGCGCGGCAAGCGCAAGGCCATCTATACGCCCAACATCGACACCGGCGATTTCGTCGTGATCGTCAACGCCGAGAAGATCGTCGTCACGGGCAAAAAGCCCGAGCAGAAGATGTACTACCACCACTCGGGCTACCCGGGCGGCATCAAGAGCGAGTCCTACGCCAAGCTCCAGGCTCGCCGCCCCGAGGAGATCATCCGCCACGCCGTGCGCGGCATGCTGCCGCACAACAAGCTCGGCCGGGCGCAGCTCCGCAAGCTCAAGATCTTCGCCGGCACCGAGCATCCGCACGAGGCCCAGAAGCCCGAAGTGCTCGAGATCAAGGAGTAGAGGCGTGCCTGATGCAGTGACCTACCGCGCGACCGGCAAACGCAAGACCAGCGTTGCCCGCGTCACGCTCACCCCGGGTGTCGGCACGGTCGTCATCAACGGCCGCACCATCGACGCCTACTTCGGCCGCAAGGTCCTCGAGACCGTCGCCCAGACACCCTTCGAGACCACGCACACCGGCGGCAAGTTCGACGTCAGCGTCAACGTGCACGGCGGCGGGATCTCGGCGCAGGCCGGGGCCGTGCGCCACGGCATCGCCCGCGCCCTCTGCGAGGCGGACGAGACCCTGCGCACGCCGCTCAAGCGCGCCGGCTTCCTCACGCGCGACGACCGTCAGGTCGAGCGCAAGAAGGCGGGCTTCCACAAGGCGCGCAAGAAGCCGCAGTTCAGCAAGCGCTAGCCGCCGCGCCACACCAGCTCATTCCGACGGGCCGCCGAGAGGCGGCCCGTCGTCGTTCTGCGCGGCTTTCGTCGTTCTGCCAGGCCGCCGCCGCCGCCCGGCGACGCCGCTTCCGGCGGGCAAACGACGGCACCCCTTGCCTCCTCTTCTGTTGTGAGACGATGACTCCCGAACCGCGGCGTCTGCGGGGAGCGTCTCTACCGAAGGGACCGAGCCGGGCGACCTGCCCGGCCCGGAGCGGCGACGGGAGGCAGGAGTGGCCAGGATCGCGATCATCGGCGCGGGGTTCGCCGGGCACACCGCCGCGCTCTACCTCGGCGACGCCCTCGGCGCCGGCCACGAAATCACAGTCGTCAACCGGCTCGAGGAGTTCTCCTACGTCCCGTCGTGGGTCTGGGTCGGCGTCGGCCGCATGGATCTGCGCAAGACCCGGTTCCCGCTGCGCCCGGTCTACGACGAGTTCGGCGTGCGCTTCGTGCACGGTCGTGCGACGGAGGTCCATACGGACGAGCGCTTCGTCGTCGTCGAGGACGGCGACGAGAAGGGTGGGGTGACGCGGGTCGACTACGACTACCTCCTCATCGCCACCGGACCGAAGCTCGACTTCGAGGGCACGAAAGGACTCGGACCCGAGGCTGGGTTCAGCGAGTCCATCTGTACCGGCCCGCACGCGGAGCGTGCGCGCGACCACTACCTCGAAGAGGTCGCGCGGATGAAGAAGGGTGAGCGCCGCCGCTTCGTGGTGGGCACCGGGCATCCGGGCGCGACCTGTCAGGGCGCCGCCTTCGAGTACATCACCAACATCCACAAGGACCTGGTGCGGCGCGGCGTGCGCGCCCAGGCCGACCTGCTCTGGCTCTCCAACGAACAGGCGCTGGGCGACTTCGGGGTGCACGGCGTCCGCGTGCGCCGCAAGGGACGGATCCTCTCGAGCGAGGAGTTCATCGAGGCGGCGTTCCGGGAGTACGGCATCGGGTGGCGGGTGAAGACCGGAGTGCTCGGGCTCGAGGAAGACAAGATCCACTGGGAGGACTTCGACGGGCGCTCCGGGGAGACGCTCTACGACTTCAGCATGCTGATCCCGCGCTTCCTCGGCCAGCCCCTGGCGTTCCTGGACAAGGAGGGGCGCGACGTGGCCGCCGAGGTCGTCGCGCCGACCGGGCTGGTCAAGGTGGACGCCAAGTACGGCCTCGCCTACGAGGAGCTGTCGCGCGACCCGGACGCCTGGCCGTCCGTCTACCAGAACCCGGCGCACCCGGAGATCTTCGCCGCCGGGATCGCGTTCGCTCCGCCGGGGCCCATCTCGGTCCCGCACGTGACGCCCAACGGGACGAGCATCTCGGCCGCCCCGCCTCGCACCGGCATGGTCTCCGGCATCATCGGCCGCGTCGTCGCCCTCAACCTCATCGACCTGGTGACCACGGGCCAGATGACGCACTCGGAGCGGATGACCGAGATGTACGCGGCCTGCATCGCGTCGATGGGCGACTCGCTGTGGGACGGCTCGGCGGCGGTCATCATGATCTACCCGGTAGTGCCCGACTACCGGCGGTACCCCAACGACGAGGGCCGCGACCTGTTCGTGACCCACATGGAGATGGGCCTGGCCGGCGCCTGGATGAAGCGCATGATCCAGACGACGTTCATGCACAAGCTGCGCGGCCGCCCGGGCTGGCGGTTCATCCCGGAGTGAGGAGGAGCGGCGTGGAGATCACAGAACGAGACCGGTTCTGGATGAACAACAAGCTCTTCCAGTTCGCACGCTTCGTGGTGCTCAACCTGAAGATCCTCAAGGGCGTGGACGCAAGCAAGCGCTCCTGAGACGTCATCTGCGCCGGCGCGCCGGCTCGAGATGCTAGGATGAGCGCCCAATCGCCCCCGAGGAGTCGATGATGGCACGCACCAGGCAGAACAGGCCGCCGCGCAACACGGCGGCGATGTGGAAGAAGCTCTCCGTCGTGCTGTCGGCGCCGGTCGCCGTGTTCATCGTCGTGAATCTGCTTCATGCCCGGACCTGGAACTTCTTCCTTCTCCTGGGCTTGGTGATCGTGGTCGCCGCCGCCGCGGTCTGGCTCGCGGCCAAGCTGCTCGGCGTGCGTCTGAGCCTCGGCAGCTGGGACTAGCTGCCGCCCGCCGACGGTCCCGGACGCGGTTTGCCGCCACCGGACACGCGGCGTAGCATGACCGCATCACGGGCGCGTACGCGCCATCCACTCGCGAGCACACGGACCGGTCGCACCATGGGCACCTACTTCGGCACAGACGGCATCCGCGGCGTGGCCGGCGAACTGCTGACGGCCGAGTTCGCCGTCCAGGTGGGCCGCGCCGCTGCGGTCGTGCTGGCGCAGAAGGCCGGCCCGCACCCGCTGTTCGTGATCGGCCGCGACACGCGCCTGAGTGGCCCGATGCTCGAGGCGGGCCTCGTGGCCGGCCTCACCAGCGGCGGCGCGCGCGTGGAGATCGCCGGCGTGATCCCGACGCCGGGGCTCGCCGCGCTGGTGCACCAGCGCGACGCCGACGCCGGCGTCGTCATCAGCGCCTCGCACAACCCCTTCGCCGACAACGGCATCAAGTTCTTCTCGTCCGCCGGCGTCAAGCTGAGCGACGCAGAGGAAGCCGAGATCGAAGCGCACATCGCCCACCACGACCTGCAGTCGCTGGCCGGCGACGCGTTCGGGTCGTCCGACGTCCTCGAGGGCTCCGTCGAGGGCTACGTCTGGGACGTCGTGCGCCGCATCCCGCTCGACCTGAGCGGCATGAAGATCGCCCTCGACTGCGCCAACGGCGCCATGTACCTCGCGGCGCCGCTGGCGCTCGAGGAGTCCGGCGCGAGCGTGACGGTCATGTTCGCCGAGCCCGACGGCGTGAACATCAACGCCGGCTGCGGCTCCACGCACATCGGCGCCCTGCGCGAGGCCGTGGCGGCAGACGGCTTCGACCTCGGCCTCGCGTTCGACGGCGACGGCGACCGCGTCCTCGCCGTGGACTCCAGCGGCGCGCTCGTGGACGGCGACTTCATCATCGCCATCCTCGCGAAGCACCTCAAGCACCAGGGCAAGCTGCGCCGCGACACCGTGGTGACGACCGTGATGACGAATCTCGGCTTCCACCAGGCGATGAAGCGCGAGGGCATCGAGGTGCTGGTCACCGACGTCGGTGACCGCTACGTCGTGGCGCGGATGCTCGAAGGCGACTACCTGCTCGGCGGCGAGCAGTCCGGCCACATCATCAATCGCGACGTGTGCACGACCGGCGACGGCCTTGCCACGGCGCTCCTGCTGCTGCAGGCGCTGCGCGAGATGGACGTGCCCCTCGACGAGGCGGCGCGCGTCATGGAGCGGCTGCCGCAGAAGCTCGTCAACGTGCGCGTGCGCGACAAGCGCGAGCTCGACGCCGCGACGGCCGTGTGGGCGGCGGTCGACGAGGAGACCCGCCGCCTCGACGGCAGCGGGCGGATCCTGGTGCGCACCTCCGGCACCGAGGAGCTCGTGCGCGTGATGGCCGAGGCGCCGACCCACGACGACGTCGACGGCGCCTGCTCGCGCATCGTGGCCGTGGTCGAGGAACACTTGGCCTGATCCTGCGGCCGGCCGGAGCGGCTCCCAGCCTCGCCGGCGTGGGCCCGCGTCAGCCGATCAGCTCGACCAGCTCGATGTCCGTGCGCGCGAAGTCCTGCCCCACGGCGAGGAGTGGCTGCCCCGACGCCCGCGCCAGCGCATACGAACAGCAGTCGAGGATGTTGAGAGCGGCCGGGTGCCGCCCTTTGCCGTAGCTTCGCCACGCGTCGAAGGCCATGGCCGAATGGTCGGCGGTGAACGCCGCGGTCTCCACGTTGAACGCCCCCAGGAGTAGCTCCAGCTCCGCCGGTCCCTCAGGTCCGAGTCGCGACTGCGCGACGATGCACGCCTCGAGCAGGCAACATGACGAAAGCAGTGCGGGGTCCGCTTCTGACAAGGCTACGAGGACGCCGTCGCGCTGCGGCTCGGCGAAGAGCGCCGCGAGAAGTGCCGAGGTGTCGGCGACGAGGCCACTCACCGCGGGACGCCACGCTCGTCGTAGCCGATGATCTCCTCAGCGGAACGGCGGTCGAGGACCGGGAGCGCATCGACGCGGCTCAGCACGGCGCCGGCCAGAGCGAGCTTGTCGGCGGGCGTGCGCCGACCCTCGACGCGAGCCAAGCGCTCCTCGAGCGCGCGCCTGATCGCCGTCGTGAGGGACTCACCGGTCTCGCGCGCCAGCTCGCGAGCGAGACGCTCGGTCTGTTCGTTCTTGATGGAGATGCCCATGCCCCGCATTCTACCATAGCAAAGGAATTCTAGAACCACGCGGCCAGCCAAGCGGTGCCAGCGGCGCCCTTCCCTTGATCTCACGCCCTCCCGAGGTGACGACATGCACTGGTACCGTGACTACACATCGGGGTGACAGAATGGTGCGCACGCAGATCCAGTTGAGCGAGATCGAGGCCGCGGCCGTGAAGCGACTGCCGCGTGAACGCTCGGTCTCCATGGCGGCGGTGATCCGGGACGCTGTCGACCAGTACGTCAGCCGTGAGTCGGGAGCCTCGCTCGACGAGCGCTGGCAGCGTTCACCGGCTGCTGTGGGCGGCTTCCGTTCCGGAGGTGCCAACCTCTCCGCGACGCACGACGACGAGTTCGCTGCGGCAGCCTCGGAGTGAGCGTGTTCGTGGACACGTCGTTTCTCGTCGCGCTGCTCGACGAGGATGACCCCATGTTCGCGGATGCCCTGTGCCTCTGGCAGAGAGCCCAGGCAGTGCGCCCCTCCGTCGTCACCAGCGACTATGTGGTCCTCGAGGCGTGTGCGGTGCTGCAGCGACGCATGGGCGTGCCGGCCATGCGCAGGCTCGTGCGTCAGATCCTCGATCCGGTGGAGGTGCAGTGGGTCACGAGCGCGGACCACGAACGCGCGCTCGAGGCTCTGCTCGTCGCCGATCGGCGGAACCTGAGTCTGGTCGATTGCGTGAGCTTCGAAGTCATGCGTCGCCTCGACGTTCGCGCGTGCCTCGCATTCGACAGGCACTTCGCGGAGCAGGGATTCGCGGCCTGGACCTGACCCGCGCAGTCACGCGCGGTCCGGCGAAACGGTAGAGTAGTGCGATCACAGCAGACCGGCGGCGCGGACACCCGTTAGCGACCTGGCGCCTGGCCCGCGAGTCCGCGCCCTTGGGGCCGCTCGCGGGTGACGAGGTGGAGGTTCATCGAAAGACTCGGCGGATGCCTCCCGGCCCGGCACGGTCGAAAGCGAGTCGTCAAAGCCCGCCGGCGACGGCGGAGACAAAACGGCCCGCGCGTGCCGTCCGCACCCCCGCCCCTCTGCGGCATGCCCAGAGAAGGGAGCACGTATGTGCGGCATCGTGGGCTACGCCGGGCGCCGTCCCGGCAAGCCGATCATCCTCGACGGCCTCAGGCGGCTCGAGTACCGCGGCTACGACTCGGCCGGGATCGTCCTCATCGAGGACGGCGTCCTGCAGACCACGCGGGCCGTGGGCAACCTCGACGCGCTGTACGCGGCCGCGGGAGCCAACGGTTCCCAGGCGACCGTGGGCCTCGGGCACACGCGCTGGGCCACGCACGGCCGGCCGAACCACGAGAACGCGCACCCGCACGACGACTGCAGCGGGCGCGTCTCCATCGTCCTCAACGGCATCGTCGAGAACTACAAGGAGCTGCGCGCCGAGCTCGGCGCCCGCGGCCACGTCTTCAAGAGCGAGACGGACGCCGAGGTCGTGGCGCACCTGATCGAGGAGCACATCGGCGACGGGCTCACCGCCGCCGTGCGCGCGACCCTTGCTTCGCTGGACGGGCACTACGCGTTCTGCGCGCTGTCCGCCGACGAACCGGGCATCGTGGTCGGCACGCGCGACGAGTGCCCGCTCGTCGTCGGCGTCGGCGAGGGCGAGATGTTCTTCGCCTCGGCGATCCCCGCCTTCCTCACGCACACGAGCACGATCATCGCTCTCGAAGACGGCGACGTCGTCACGCTCCGCGCCGAAGGCGCGCAGATCTGCGACGTCGCCGGGCAGCCGCTCGTGCGCGAGCAGACCGTCGTCCCCTGGGACGACGACGCCGCGGAGAAGGGCGGCTACGAGACCTTCATGCTCAAGGAGATCCACGAGCAGCCGGCGGCCCTGCGCGACACGCTCGCCGGCCGCCTGCGCGAAGACGGCGTCGTCGACCTCTCCGAGGTCGGGCTCGACGACGAGATGCTGCGCCGCCTGCGCCGCATCTTCATCGTCGCCTGCGGCACCTCGTACCACGCGGGCCTCATCGTCAGCTACGCGATCGAGCAACTGGCGCGCGTGCCGGTGCAGATCGACGTCGCCAGCGAGTTCCGCTACCGCGAGCCGGTCTTCGGCGCCGACACGCTGGTGATCGGCATCACGCAGTCGGGCGAGACCGCCGACACGCTCGCCGCCATGCGGCTCGCGCGGGCGGCAGGCTCACCGGTCCTTGCGGTGACGAACCTGATGGGCAGCCAGGCGACGCGCGAGGCCGACTACGTGCTGTATACGCGCGCCGGGCTGGAGATCGGCGTGGCGGCGACCAAGACGCACACCGCCCAGGTCGCCGCCTTGCTCCTTCTCGCGCTGCGCCTCGCGTGGGCGCGCGGGGTGATGCCCGAAGCCGAGCTCAAGCGTCTCGGGCACGAGCTGCGCGCCGTTCCGGAACAGGTCGAGCAGCTGCTGGCGCGGCCGAGCGCCATCGAGGAGATCGCGCGGCGGTACCACGACGAGCGCTTCTTCCTCTACCTCGGCCGCGGCATGGGCTTCGCCGTCTGCCTCGAGGGCGCGCTCAAGCTCAAGGAGATCAGCTACATCCCCACGGAGGCCTACGCCGCCGGCGAGATGAAGCACGGGCCGATCGCGCTGCTCGACAAGGAGTCGCCGGTCGTGGTCGTCGCCGACGACAGCCCCGTGTTTCCCAAGCTGGTCAGCAACATCGAAGAGGTGCGCGCGCGCGGGGCCGACGTGATCGCCGTGGCCACCGACGGCAACGAGGCGATCGGCGAGCTCTCGCGCGACGTGCTGTGGGTGCCCAAGTGCGACCACCACCTGGCGCCGATCCTCACGGTGATCCCGCTGCAGCTGCTCGCCTACCACATCGCCGGCATGAAGGGTCTCAACGTGGACCAGCCGCGCAACCTGGCCAAGACGGTGACGGTCGAGTGACGTCCGGATGCCGGACATGAGGCCGCCGGGCGGCATCGCGGGCGGGTTCCCCGCCATCCCGCCCGGCGGCCTGCTCTTCGGCCTCGGCGTCGACGTGACCGAGGCTGCCCGCATCCGCCGCCTGCTCGAGCACCTGCCGCGCGCCTACGAACGCCTGTTCAGCGCGCAGGAGCGTGCTTATTGCGAGCGCTTCTCCGACCCCTGGTCGCACTACGCGGCCCGCTTCGCCGCCAAGGAGGCGGTGGGCAAGGCGCTGGGAATCGGTATCATCGGGTTCGTGTGGCGCGACATCGAGGTACTCTCCGGAGGGAAACCGCTCATCGCGCTGCACGGCGACGTCGCGGAGATCTCCCGGCGCCTAGGGGTGACGCGGGTCGAAGTGACGCTGAGCCACACCGGCGGCATGGCCTATGCAGTGGCCGCCGCCCTCAAGGAGGAAGTAGCGCATGGATGAGTCCCTGCTGCTCGGCCTGTACACCGCGGACGCGATGCGGCAGATCGCGAGCTCGTCGATCTGCCG
>Ga0118677_10012443_pt1 | contig 12482 bp, 9 predicted proteins | sample AliMusrvi5mmetaG_FD_86154 | JGI IMG/M metagenome (GOLD analysis project Ga0118677, IMG submission 86154)
AACGACAAAGGCAAGGCCAGCCCGTTCTGCGCCTCGCTCCGGTAGACCACCAGGCTCTTCTTGGGCGAATACGACAGCTTCATTGGCGAAAGCGCCGGCTTGGCGCAGTAGTAAAGCAGCCGCTCCAGCCCCTTGCGGTCGCCCGGAGGCACGAATACCTCGGCGTGCACGGAGAAGCCCGAGTTGGGCCAAGCCAGCATGTTCTCGGCCATGTCCTCGGGGATGGCGTTGAGCCTGCGCAGGCGCCTGAGTATCTTCCGGCGCAGCCGATTACAAAAGCTTAGCGCCTCGGATCAGACCGGCGGCAAGCGCATGTGCTTGCCGTCCCGGCCGTGGTGCACGGCCAGTATCTCGGCCAGCACCGCGATAGCGATGGCCCCGGGCGACTTCCCCCCGCAGTTAAGCCCGATGGGCGCGAAGACCCGGCGGTCCTTCTCCGGATGCAGACCTTTGCGGTTCAGGAATCTGTAGGCTGAAGGCACCTTGCTCTTGCTTCCGATCATTCCGATATAGGGCGCCGGCGTCTTCATGGCCGCGGCCAGGCATTCCTTGTCCAACGCATGGCCGCGCGTCACGATGATCACATAGGTCTTCTTGTCCACGCCGGCCAGCTTCACGGCCTTGTCCGGCCGCTCCACTAAAATGCGGGAAGCCTGCGGGAACCGCTCCGGATTAGCGTACTCCGCCCGGTCGTCGGCCACTAAATGCGGGATGCCCGCCATGGCCGCGGCCTCGGCGATCTTGAGGCCCACATGCCCGCCGCCCACGATGAGCAGCTTGAGGTCGACTTTATGCACATCGATGAAAAGCTCAACGCGGCCCATGCACTCCATGCCGATGCCTTTGGGAGTCAGGTCCATGGTCACCTTGCGGCTGGCCCCTTCCTTAAGAGCCTTCTTGGCGGCCGCCACGGCCAGATTCTCCAGCATCCCCCCGCCCACGGTGCCGGCGGTGGCGCCGTCCTCGTAGACCACCATCCCGGCCCCGCATTCCCGCGGCGTGGAACCATCCGCCGAGATCACGGTCACCAGCGCCGCGCCGCGGCAGCCGGCCATGGCTTCCGCCATCAATTTAAAGACGCTCTCAGCTTCTTGCATAGATCACTCCCTGTCGCGGACCAAAGCCGCGAATGAGCGGTCATAGGTCCGCTCCCCTTTCTTCGTGAAGAAACAGGCTGGGAACTGTCCCATCCCGCGGTGGAAGGAGACGCACTCGCAGCACTTCCCCTTCTTGGAGCAGTCGTAAGTGCAATTGCACTCCTTGAGGTTGGACGCCTTCTGCGCGCATTCGGCCATGAGCGGACCTCCCAGTCTGCCCGGATATCATACAACACCAAGGCGCGGCCCGGCTTTTGGTATGATAGTCCCCGCCGGAAACGCACATTCACGCACGAGGAGACCTCACAATGGCCCAAGAACATCTGGGATTGCCGGAGAACGCGCGCAGGCCGCTGGCCCCGGGGGAAAAATACGTCCCGCTGGTGACCTCCTCGGAGAAAGTGGAAGAAATATCCTGGCGCTCCGTCATCCTGGGCCTCATCATGTGCGTGGTGTTCTCAGGCGCCATCACCTACCTGACGCTCAAGACCGGCAACGGCCTGGAGGCCGCCATCCCGATCTCGATTTTGGCCGTGGGGCTGTCCCTGGCCTACAAGCGCCCCAGCACCATCCTTGAGAACGTCATGATCATCGCCATCGGCAGCACCTCCGGCATCGTAGCCGGCGGCGCCGTGTTCGTATTGCCCGCCCTCTATGTCATGGGCCTGGAGAAGCACACCAACCTGTTCCAGCTCTTCTTCATCCCCTTCCTGGGCTCCGTGCTGGGGGTCATGCTGCTCATCCCCCTGCGGCGCTATTTCGTCTCCGACATGCACGGCAAGTTCCCCTTCCCCGAGGCCACCGCCACCACGGAAGTCTTGGTGGCGGGCAACAAGGGCGGCCGCGACGCCCTCGTGCTGATCTACACCATGGTCATCGGCGGGGCTTATGATTTCCTGGCCGTGACCCTGCGCGCCTGGCGCGAGACCTTCTCCACCGAGCTGGTGGGGGCCTGCGACACCCTGACCAACAAGTTCAAGGCCGTGTTCTCCACCAACACCGGCGCCGCCATCACCGCCATGGGCTACATCGTGGGCATGGAATACTGCCTGATGATGTCCGCGGGCGGCTTTCTCTCCACCTTGATCCTGGTGCCGCTCATCGCCCACTTCGGCGACCTCTCCGGCGGGACCAAGTTCGCCGCCATGAGCGCCTCCGACATCTACTCCGGCTATTCGCGCATGATCGGCATCGGCGCCATCTTCATGGCCGGAATCATCGCCATCATCAAGTTCATCCCCATCATCTACAAGTCCACCGTCGAGGGGCTGGCCAAGGCTTTAAAGGCGCAGACCGGCCACGGCCACCGCAGCGAGCGGGTGGACCGGGACATCCCCATGACCCTGGCGGTCGCCCTCACTTTGGTGACCCTGGCGGCGATCTGGCTTTATTTCCGCTACTCGGTGCTGAGCGGACAGGCCAATCCGTTCTTCCTGGCCTGCGCCGGGCTGGCCAGCACGCTGGTGCTGGCGTTCCTGTTCAACAGCGTCTCGGCCTATGCCATTGCCACCATCAGCGTTACCCCGATCTCGGGGATGACCATGCTGACCTTGCTTCTGACCACCATCATGATGACCAAGGCCGGCCTGGTCGGCCCGGAGGGCATGGTGGCCACCCTGCTGGTCGGCGGCGTGGTCTGCACGGCCCTGTCCATGTCGGGCTCCTTAATCACCCAGATGAAGATCTCCTACTGGGTCGGGGCCACGCCCAGCCGATTGCAATGGGCGAACGTCGCCGGCTCCGTGGTGGCCTCCATCGTCACGGCCGCGGTCATCGTGGTCCTGGCGCACACCTACGGCTTCAACAAGAGCATCGAGTTCCCGCATCCTTTGCCCGCGCCCCAGGCCAACGCCATGGCCGCGGTCATCGGCAGCATCATGTCCACCGGGGCACCCTGGTTCCTCTACGCCATGGGCGCATTGATCTCGGTGGTCATGAACATGCTGGGGGTCTCGCCCCTGGCTTTCGGCCTGGGCATGTACCTGCCGCTCGAAATCAACTTCCCCATGCTGGTCGGCGGCACCGTGTCCTGGCTGGTGCAGAAGAGCGCGGGAAAGGACAAGAGGCTGTCCGCCCAGTACAACGAGCGCGGCACATTGATCTCATCGGGCCTGGTGGCCGGCGGCGCCTTGATCGGCGTGGTCGCCTCGCTCATCAAGTGGATAGAGAAGGAGCACAGCGTGCGCATCCTGCCCGACCTGGCTAACGACGGCTACTGGGGCAACTGGATGGCCCTGGTGATGCTGGGCTTGTTCTGCTCCTACATCTTCTGGGACGCGCGGCGCGTCAAGCGCCACGAGCCGGCCGCACCGGCCGCGAACTAGGAAGTCCGTCCCGCGAGCGCCCGGCGGCCGTTCGCCGGGCGCAACCGACCCGCGAAGCGGGTCGGAACAACCAGGTACGCTAGGCCACGCGGGGAATGGCGCCTTCGGCGCGACTGCCGCTCAGACGCTGTGCGTCTGAGCGGCAGTTCAATCTTAAAGGCTTCTTAGGATTGCCAGGAGCTCTTAAGGGGCCCGATCTCGGCCTCGACCGCTTCCAGAACGGCGCAGCGCTCCACCGCCGCGGCCATGGCGTTATGGTCGGGGAACAAAGGCCGGTCCACATCCAGGTGCTCCACCACCTTGCGCACCGCCGCCTTCGCGGCGCGCGTGCCCTTGCCGGGGGTGAATTCCCGAAAGTCGAGGCCCTGGGCCGCGGCGATGAACTCGATTCCGAGCACGCCGAAGGCGTTGTCCAATATCTGCCGGGTCTTCAGGGCGCCGTTCATGCCCATGCTCACGAAGTCCTCCTGGTCGGCCGCGGCCGGGATGGACTGCACGTAGGACGGAGCGCTGAGTATGCGCTGCTCCACGATGAGGGTGTCGGCGGTGTACTGGCTGAGCATCAGGCCCGAGAACATGCCGGCCCCCTTGGTCAGGAAGGCGGGCAGCTTCACGCTCAGGGCCGGATTCAAGAGGCGGTTCAAGCGCCGCTCGGAGAGGACGCTGACCATGGTCACGCCCGCGCCCAACATGTCCAGCGGCATACTTACCGGCGTGCCCTGGAAGTTGGCCCCGGTAAGCACCGTGTCGGTCTCCGGCAGGAAGATGGGGTTGTCGGCCACGGCGTTGAGCTCGATCTCCACCTGGCGGCGGGTGTACGCGGCGTGGTCGCGCAGGGCGCCGATGACCTGGGGCGTCGAGCGCATGGAGTAGGCGTCCTGCACCTTGACCTTGATCTTGCCCGTGACCAGGTCCGAGCCCTCGACCATGGCGCGGATGTTGGCCGCGCTGGTGATGGCCCCGGGGAAGCCCCTCAGCTCGTGAAGCCGGGCGTCGTAGGGCTTCATGTTGGCCAGCAGCGCCTCCAGGCTCATGGCCGCGGCGATCTCGGCCTGCTTGATCCAGCGCTCCGCGTCGTAGAGGGCCAGGCAGGCCATGCCCGTGATGAGGTTGGAGCCGTTGATGGCGGCCAGGCCGTCGCGGGCCTGCAGGCCGGGGACCTTGATGCCCGCCTTATCCAAGGCGGCCTTCGAGGGCATGCGCTCGCCCTTGTAGAAGCACTCGCCCTCGCCCATCAAAGTGAGCGCGGCCTGGCTCATGGGGGAGAGGTCGCCGCAGGCGCCCACGCTGCCCTTCTCGCAGACCACGGGGGTGACGCCCTGGTTGAGCATGGCCACGTAGGTCAAGGTGATCTCCGGCCGGCAGCCGGAATGGCCCCGGGCGTGGACGTTGATGCGGGAGAGCAGGGCCGCGCGCACATGCTCGATAGGGCAGGGCTTGCCGATGCCGGCCGCGTGGTTGTAGATGAGGTAGCGCTGGAACTGCTGGACCTGCTCGTCGTTTAAAACCACCTCGGAGAACTCGCCGATGCCGGTGTTGACCCCGTACATGATCTCGTGCGCCGCGATCTTCTTCTCCAACATGCCGCGGCAGCGCTTGATGCGCTCCAAGGCCTCGGGGGACAGCTCCACCTTCTCGCCGCGCCGCGCGACCGCGACCACGTCTTCGATCTTCAGCGACCTGCCGTCAATCTTGATAGCCATGAAAAGCTCCTGAAATCCGTGTTTTGCGCGCCCGAGGCGTCCTACAAAATACCAATTTGCGCGCGCGTTGCGCCACCGCGCCGCCGCGGGCGGGGCCGGGGTTGACGCGCCAGCGATATATTTAAGAATATATATCGACCATGAAAAGACTCCACGCGGCGGCAGCCCTGCTCCTCCTCTCCTCTTCGGCCGCGGCGCAGGACCTTGCCCTGCCTGAGGACATCGTGGTGACCGCGACGCGCTACGAGCGGCCGGCACAGGACCTGCCCGCCCGCGTCACGGTGGTCACCGCGGCAGACCTCCAGCGCGAGTCCATCGAGACGATCGACGAGGCCCTGGCCTTCGTGGCCGGCGTGACCCAGGCCCGGGCGGACGGCGACTATTCCTTCAAGAGCGTGGTGTCTTTGCGCGGCATGTCCTCGGCCCAGCAGGGCCGCACCCTGGTCCTGCTCGACGGCGTGCCCATCAACACCGCCGCCACCGGCGAGGTCAACTGGAACCGCATCCCCGTCGAGCTGGTCGACCGCATCGAGGTCTTCAAGGGCCCGGGCTCCTCCATCTACGGCGGCAGCGCCATCGGCGGGGTCATCAACGTCATCACGCGCCGGCCCGGCCGAAAGCTGGAGGGCTATGCCCTGGCCGAGGCCGCCAGCTACAACACCGAGAAGGCCGGCGCCCTCGCCGCGGCCAAGTCCTCGGGCCCCCTTGAGGGCCTCTACACCCGCGTTTGGGGCGCCCTCGCCCATAGCGACGGATATATCTCCAACCCGGCGCCGACCTCCACGACCATCAAGAGGTATTACCAGGAGAACAACGGAGCGGCTTTAGCGGGCTGGGACTTCAAGGGCGGCCGGCTCGAGTACGAGTACACGAATTCCGACGACCGGCGCGGCGAGGGCATGCGCATCCTGGCCCCGGAAGGGGTCAGCCGGATGTTCCCGACCGAGACCCACCGCCTCAGCGCCGAAGGACAGCTCGGCGACGGGTCCTGGCGCCTGCTCGCCTACCGCCAGCAGGAACTCTACGGGAGGCTGAGCGAGTCTGGCACCCCCTCCGCCTACTCGCGCATCGACACCACCGTGGACCGCCGGGACTACAACGTCTCCGGCAGCGTCACCCAGCCCCTCGGCCTGGGCCAGAAGGTCACTTTGGGCGGCGAGTTCAAGGCCGGCCGGGTCAACGGCATCGACCGCTCCAACGTTGACATTGTAGACGCCGGCAAGATGGACACCTACGCCTTCTACCTGCAGGACGACGCGTCGCTCGGCGACGGCCTGCCTACGATATTGGCGAGCCTGCGCTACGACGCGGCCCGCTTCTACCAAGGGTCCTACAACAATCCCACCAATCCCAGCTGGGCCACGGTCAGCGGCCCCCTGCCGGCGCAGAACTGGGGCTCGCTCACCTGGCGCGGCTCGGCCCGCCAGCGTCTCGGCGATGATCTCAGCGCCTACCTCTCCTACTCCCAGGGCTTCCGCCAGCCCAACCTCGAAGACATGGTGGAGACCCTGCTCAAGGGCAAGGGCTCCACCCAGTTCCTCATGCTGGCCAACCCGAACCTCCGACCGGAGCGCGTGGACACCTACGAGCTGGGCGCCGACTACACGCCCCTGGCCGGCCTCAAGTTCTCTCCCAGCGTGTATTATTCCTGGGCGCGCGACTTCATCTATTCCGTCAACACCAACGCGCCCGCCACGGGGTTCAGCGGCGGCCAGTGCGGGGGCAATCCCTGCATCTACCAGAGCCAGAATATGACCGCCGTGGACATCCTGGGCGCCGAGGCCGAGGCCTCCTACTCGGCCGGCCCGGCGACACTCTCCGCCAGCTACTCCTTCGCCAGTTCGCGCATCCGCCATTTCCTGGGCAACACGGGCCGCGAAGGCAAATACCTGGCCGACGCGCCCCTGCACCAGGCCGGCGCCGTCCTGGCTTGGCGCTTCCCCTGGGTCAACACCGCGGCCTCCTGGCGCTTCAAGGGCGCGCAGTATTACGACGACGCCAACACCGTGCCCATCAGCCCCTATTCCACGCTGGGGCTCAAGCTCTGGCGGCCCCTGGGCCAGCACGCCACGGTCTCGCTGGCCCTGGAGAACGCGCTCGACAACCGCTATCAGGAGAGCCCCGCCAGCGGGCCCTACGCCGACATGGCGCCGGGCCGCTACCTCAAGGGCGCCGTCACCTGGAGCTTCTGACGGGCCGGGGCCCGCGCCGCGCGCTTTTTGCTACCATCTGCCGGGATGGAAGCGCGCGTCAGGATCAGCCTCGCAGACGGACGCCATGAGCCGTTCATGGGCATCGGGCTGGTCTGGCTTTTGAACCGGATCCGCAAGCTCCATTCCATCAGCCAGGCCGCGCAGGACATGGACATGTCCTACGCCAAGGCGCATTTCATCCTCAAGCGCCTGGAGCGCCATCTCGGCCGCCCCCTCTTGGTGCGCTGCCGCGGCGGGGCCGACCAGGGCGGCGCGGAACTGACCCCTTTCGCCGAAGAATTCCTCGCCGGCTTCGTGCGCGGCCACGAGCGGGTCGAGCGCTACGCCAAGAAGGAGTTCGCCGCCTTGATCAAGCGGCTGGGGCGGGCGCCCGGCGGAGCTCGGCCAAAAGCTCCCGCGCCTGCTCCGCGGTCCCGGCCCGCGCGATCCGCACGTCGGCCAAACCCCACCGCTTCCTGACTTCCTCGACGAGGGATTCCCGCACCACCCAGACCATGGGTTTCTCACGGCCGAAGGCCAGGGCGTCCAATTGCCGCGCCCAGCCTTGGCCCTGAAGCTCCAGGTAGCCCACCTCGTCTACCATGAGGACGTCCACGTCGCGCCGGCCCGCGGCGTCCAAGGCCTGTTGGCCGAAAGCGATTCCGTCGGGAGAGAACCGGAACGGCCCCAGGGCCGTCCAGTCCTCCGGGCCTTCGGTGCGGCACAAAGGCCGCCGTTCCGAGGTGAGCAAGTCCACGAGGTCGAATCCGCCGCGGCGCCCCCCCTCCCAAAAGCCCGGGGCATGGAGCCCGCCCACGGACGCTCCCTCTTGCCGCAAAGAGTCGGCCAAAGCAGCCACCATCTTGGATTTTCCGGAGCCGGACTCCCCCGTGATGAAGAAGACCCGCCCGGGCTTCCGGACGGCCAGCAGGTCCGGCGCCGCGGAAATCGCCGCCCGCAGGCACTCCACGGGCCGGCGCAGCAGCTCCGCGCCGGAGGGCAGGCCGGCCAGCACCCCCGGCAAGGTATCGAAAGCCAGCTCCAAAGCGTCGAAGAAGATGCGCCCGCCGCGGCGCTCCATCCAGGCGCGCAGGCGGGGGTTGCGCAATTCGACGCCGATGCAGGCGAAGGCCAAGGTCAGCAGGATGGCCCGCAGGCCCATGCGCAGGCCCGCCTGCCAGCGCCCCAACAGCAGGCCGGCCAGGACCGCCACGGCGAGTACGCTGGACCACAGGCCGAACCGCTTGAGCTTTTTGGCCACACGCGGATAGGCCCAGGCGCAGACGGCCGCGTAAGCGATGCAGACTCCGAACCACGCCGCCAGGGAGACCTTGTGCCCCAGCGACATGGCGGCGATGACGAAGGCGGCGTGCAGGGCCAGCGCCGTCAGGGAGTAGGCGCGGGGTTCGGCGGGCTGGGGCCGGGGCGCCGCTGGCAGGCGGGAGGGTGAGGCGGCCGTCCGCGCGGGCGCCTCGCGCCCGACGCGCAGGCCCAGGGCCGCGGCCAGGCTGCCGCCCAAGAAGTGCGCGGCCCCAAGAATGGCGAGCGGTGTCCAGGGATTGGCGGAGCGCAGGCCGGTCCAAGCCCGGACCTGCTCCAAGCCGCGCAGATACACGGCCACGGTGTCCGTGCCGTACATGATGACGAGGTTCCCGGTCTGATGGAGGAATGGCCAGGACATGGCCAAACCGCCGCCCAAGAGATAGCCCACGGGCGTAGCCCCGGCCAGGAACACTCCGGCTTCTAAAAGGAACGCTTCCATGGCGATGGCGATCATGGGACCCATGATGACCGCGCTGGGCGAGACCGACTTCATGACCGCGCAGACCAAGCCCGCCCGCCACAGCAGGCCGCGCTCCGGCCAGAGCCTGTGGCCTGCCACCAGGATGATGACGCCGATGCCGGTCAGCAGGTGCCCCGCCAGGGGGACATGCGCATTGTGGAGGAAACTGCCGAGCACGATCTCGGAGGCGGCCCAAAGACTGCCCAGCACGGCAGCCTTGCGCCACAGGGCGTCTTTCTGGGCCGGGGTCATCGCGGCAGGAGGTTTACCTTACGGGCGCATCGTCCGTAGAGATGCCGCGCGCTGGCGCCCTGGGATAATAGGTCCAGCGCGGCGCCCGGATCGGTCAAGACGCAGCCGCTGGCCATCTTCGCGCCCCGGCGGAAGAGCGCGTCGGGCAAAATGCTGCCGGTCGGCCCGACCACGACGTTGAAGGCCCCTGGCCGCGCCAGGCGCAGCAGACCCTCGACCGTCCCGTTGGCAACGGTGAGCCCGGTCATGATGACCGCGTCGGCCGCAGACAAGACCTCGGCGGCACGCTCCGCGGGGACGAAGAAGGGCATATCCTCCTCGCGCAGGGCATCCGGCCGCAGTTCCAGGACCTTGAGGTCCAGCCCGGCGACGGCCTTGATGCGTTCGATGTAGGAGTGGAAGGCCCCGACCAAGACGACCTTCATTCCCGCCTTGAACTCCACGAGATCCAAAGCATCGCAGTCGAATACGGCACGGTATCGGTCCGCGTTGAGCCATTGCGCGGAGAGCGCGCAGAGCGAGGCCACCGCCAAGGAGTGGGCGTAAGGTTCCTCTGGCCAAGGATCGAAGAGCTTACGGACCGGCAGGCCGACGATGGCGCCGGGTGGCGGTTGGCGCCGGTCGAATGCGGCGCAGCAATCCTCCGGCCGGGGCGTGCCGGCCGTGCCTCCGGAGCCGTCCGAAAGCAGGACCCCGGAGCAGACGATGCCGACCACGGCCCTCTCGACGCGGAGGCGGTCCAGATCCGGCCCGAGGAGCCCCCGCAAGGAGGCCAAAGTCTCTTCGAGCAGGGCGTCGGGGGCGTGGCCGGGCATACGATATATTAGTGATTATACAACGAAAGCCGCGGGCAATACAGGAAAGACTCTTTTGATATACTCTCGACGATGGCAGAGCATATCCTGCGCGAAGCCGACCTGCGCGAGACCTTCCTGCGCGCCTCGGGCCCGGGCGGGCAGAACGTCAACAAGGTGGAGACTGGGGTCTTGCTGACCCACCTGCCCACCGGGCTCAGCGTGCGGGTCACCGACTCGCGCTCCCAGGCGCAGAACCGCTGGCTGGCGCGCCAACGGCTGGCCGCGAAGCTCGCGGCGCGGCAGGCCGAGGCCAAAGCGCGGCGCGTGCATGCCGCGGAGCTGGAGCGCAGGCGCAATCGCAAGCCCAGCCGCCGGTCCAAGGAGCGCACGATGCAGGACAAGAACCGGCGCGCCCGACTAAAGGATAACCGCCGGCCGGGCAACGACTACTAAGGCCCGCCCCTACCAGGCTCGGCGCCGGCACATGAAATAGAATGCCTTGCATTTCTTCAGTCGGACTGAAGAAATACAAGGCATCGTACCCTTCCCTTCACCAGACGCGGTTGACCGCTTGCGGGGTCATGGGCGAGCCCGCCGGGCATGAGAAAGCCCGGCCGAACTCCGGCATGTTGGAAACCACGCCGTTGACGCGGAAGCGGCCGGTCGAGTGTGGGTCCACCTTGGCCGCCTTCTTGGCCGCCTCGTCGGTCTGGGTGAAGCACCAGCTCTGGCCGTAGCTGACGAAGAAGCGCTGGACGGCGTCGAAGCCGTCGAGCTTCGGCCCTGCTTCCTTGCCTAGCGTGTCCAGCAGGGCCATGTAGGCCAGCACCAGGCCGCCGTTGTCGGCGATGTTCTCGCCCAGGGTCAGCTTGCCGTCGAGCCTGACGCTTTGGGCCGGGTCCTTGGGGTCCGGCAAGGTGACGAACTTGGAGTACTCGTCCACGAAGCCCTGGGCCCGGGCCTCGAAGGCCTTGCCGTCCGCCTCGGTCCACCAATCCTTGAGATTGCCCTGGCTATCGTAGTGCCGGCCCTCGTCGTCGAAGCCGTGCGTCAGCTCATGTCCGACCGTGGCGCCCAATGCGCCGAAGAGGGCCGCGGTGTCGGCCTTGAGGTCGAAGTTGGGCGGCTGGAGGATGCCGGCCGGGAAGTTGATGTCGTTCATCTGCGGGTCGTAGTAGGCGTTGTCCGTGGGCGGGCTCATGTACCACTCCCCGCGGTCCACGGGCTTGCCGATCTTGGCGAGCTGGCGGCGGAACTCGAAGGCCGCGGCGCGCCGCGAATTGCCCATGGCGTCGCCGGGGATAATATCTAGTGTCGAGTAGTCGCGCCATTTATCGGGATAACCGATCTTGTTGGCCAGGCCGGCCAGCTTCTCCAGGGCCTTCTGCTTGGTGGCCTCGCCCATCCAGGGGGAATCATGAATATCGGCCGCCATGGCCTTTTCCACGGCGCGGACCAAGCCCAAAACGCGCTCCTTGGCCTGGGGCGGGAATTCCTTGGCAACGTATTCACGGCCCAAAGCCTCGCCCAAGCCTTGGTCCGCGAGGTCCACACAGCGCTTCCAGCGGGCCTTGAGTTCCTTCTGGCCGCCGAGCCTTTTGCCGAAGAAGTCGAAGTCCTCGGCCACAAAGGCCTGGGGCAACATGGCGGCCGAGCCATGGAGGAGGCTCCAACGCAGGTACGACTTCCATTCGCCGAGAGGGATATTGCGCAAGGACGGCTCCAGGCCGGAGAAGAATCCGGTATCCGCGGCGTCGAGGCTGGCGAAAGCCGGCGCCTTGGCCGCGGCCAGGTAGTCTTTCCACATAAACGACGGCGTGAGCTTTTCGAAACCCACGATGTCCATCTTGTGATGGACGTTCTTGGGTTCGCGGCGCTCCACGCGGCCCATGGCGGCCGTGGCCAGAATGGTCTCGACCTTGAGCGTTGCGTCGGCCTCGGCCGCGGCTTGCTCGGGGGAGTCGCCCAGCAGTCCGAACATCTTGCGCAAATGCGCGAGGTAGGCGGCGCGCTCGGCCTGGAATTCTTCCAGGAGATAGTAGTCGCGGTCGGGCAAGGCGAAGCCGCCTTGGTCGGCCTGGGCGATCTGTTGGCCGGCGTCGGTGTAGTCCTGGGCCGCGCTGAAGCTGAAAAGGGCGTTGGCGCCGAGTTCGTGCAAGCGGGCGATCTCAGCGGGCAGGGCCGCCTTGTCCTGGAGCGCGGCGGTGAAAATCCCGAGGTCGGCGGGTTGCGGCGGCAGGTTGAAACCGAAGAGGACAACGCCCCCGACAGGCAATCGCTGGAGTAGGGCGAGGGTGTCTGCCGAGGGAACACTTGAGCCTTCGATGCCTATGA
>Ga0118677_10012444_pt1 | contig 12481 bp, 11 predicted proteins | sample AliMusrvi5mmetaG_FD_86154 | JGI IMG/M metagenome (GOLD analysis project Ga0118677, IMG submission 86154)
CCTAATGTTGCTTTTGTTGTTAAAAACACACTAAGATATTTTTTAAATCTGGCCTATTCTATTTTTTTCTCATTGTTGCACTTCGTGCTGGAAAGGGCGATCTAAATAAAAGGCAAATGTATGACAACTCTTCCAGGGCTAGCAGCTACACAACATTCTCCATACAGAGAAGTCGGAGGGGAGCCGCAATTAGATCCAGGAAGACAACTTCCCCCTGCCCTCGAAGCCGCCGTAGGCGCTAGTGTTGATGAAAGCAAGGCCCTTTCTTTAGCCGGGCGCGTAGCGACTCAAGCATCGCTTCCTGTTTATCCCCTCACAACCTCTTTGGCTGTTTACAAAATTACTGCCCTTGCACCCTTAATGGCAGAACGCATTGCCCTTCTAAAATACCCACAAGACTCTGATAAAGCTCTTGCTGCGATTAAAAAAGATCACAATGCATTTAAGCTTTTGGACCAAAGATTCCGAGCCACCGCTGCTATAGCTCTTGCCTCTGTTCAGGAAGCCGATGCATCCCAACTTGCATTTGCAGATCCTAGCCTTTTATCTAACCCCGATTTTATGCTTGAGGCTACTAAGATAAATTACGGAGCGCTCCGGTATGGCAGCTTATACCTCAGAAGAAACCCTGTATTCATCCTCGAGGCGGGTAAGGTAGATTCCAGAGCGCTTCAATATGCAAGCCTTGGACTTAAACGTAACCCGGATTTCAGGAGTTCTATCGCTAAACTAACTGGCAGGCAACTTGAGGATCCCAAGATAAAACCAAGAGCTAAGCCTGAGTTTACACATCCAGACTTTACCGAAATTGATATGGGGAGTGCAGCAGTTAGAAGCGGCCTCCCTCCACTAGAGAGCGTAGAATCTTCGAGTTTACGTGCGGGAAGCAAAAGAGGACGGGAAAAACCTGATTCTACTCTTTCAACTTCTAACCAAATAGATATGTGGAGTGAGACAGGTGCACAATTTCCAAGCGGACACCCCCGGCTAGAGAGCCTAGAATCTTCGATTCCTCCGGCTGGAATCAAAAGACCCAGAGCTACAGGTTCTACAGCTATGAAAGATAGACTAATGGCTACCACTGCTACAAAAAGTGATCCAGTTGGTTTACCTCCTAGACAAGACGTTGGCGGCATAAAAAGGCATGGTTATCTAGTTCCTTACTCAAAAGAAGATGCTTATTTAGGAAGAAGTGAAGAAAGGGCGCTTGGCAAATATTCTTTAGCTCATGTTACCGTAGAACCAAAGTATAGAGAAGCTTACATGACTGTCCTATCTAAGCTAGTGGACATCTCTGATGTCGATGATTATCTTGAGTTCAATTTAAAAGATTACGCAGCGATTATGAAAAGGCCTATTGGACTTCCTACTTTTCTTCATGTGGGAAGCATTAAAGAAATGGACGGCAATTTAGGGGTTTTTGCGCGAGAAAACATTCCGGTGAATACCTTTCTCGGTTGTTATTCTGGAAAATTCCTTCCCAGATCCAAAATTACTGACTTTAATTATGCAGTTAATATTTTTGATTACGATGTCGATGCAGCCGATGAAGGGAATTATCTCCGTTACGTGAATCACTCCGCAGAGCATCCGAATCTAGAAATTAGATATGCTTCTTATACTGATGAAAAACATAGCAAACAACTGATTATCGCTTTTTATTCCATTCATCCGATTTCGAAAGGAGCGCAGCTCCTATTTCCCTATGGGGACTCTTATGATTGGAGTCATCTTCCGGAAGGCAAACCAACTGAGGTCACTCCACAGACTTTTATGTTGGATATCTCTACAGCTGAGATCTCGAAAACTTCTGCTCGTCTAAGAAAAAAGGCAGAATAATTTCTTAATACTTAAGAAGTAGATCATAACTCCTTAGACTTTAAATTCTCTATTTCTTGGAGTAGGGAATCCGAAAGCTCAGGGTCCTCTGAGTTAAGCCACTGTCGCAAGTTATCCGTGACTCTTAGGATATCATCGATATAAAGAAGCGGATCTTTTCTTGTAGGATCCATGCGATATCTGCCTACATCGATTTGAAGAGGTTTCCCTTCACATATCCCAAAATTAGTGTTTATATCGGGGTCTTTATCATAGATCCCAAGACTTGAGCGATAAGCGAGGAAATGAATCAGATCCTTTACGCACTGTTTGACCTCAGTTTTTTTACCAAGTACAATCATCTCTTTTACTGCCGGATAAAATAAATCAGCTTTTTTTTGGAGGATAAACTCCATATTATCCATGTCAATAGTGTGCTTTATTCGGATCTTATCGAAAAGAGTGATCTTCTGATGAAGTAGATTGGTTTTATTCAAGTGAATATAGACAAGACCTGTATCTTCTTTAAGCAGCTCATAGGCGATTTTATAACTCATAAAATCTCTCATAAATTCTTCAAATTTTCGAGAGATTTTTTCTTTCTTGTAAGATTCATTTACTGGCATCTTTATAAGCCAGGGAGAAGGGAGCACCCTTCTCATCCTGAAAAATTTCAGCACATATTTATCATCTGCAGAGACAAAGGCAAAGCACTGCACACCCTTACCGAGATAATGGTAGGGCTGGTCTAAAATAGAGCGAATGGAGTCAAGTTCTTTATTTGATAGTGAGGAAGTTTCAAACTCTTTGTGATAAGTCATTTCAGAAGTTATTTTTGACATGGAAAATCCGTCGGTTTTACTCCTGCAAAATTTCTCTAAAGAAACACATAGCACCGCCGCTAAAACAACATAAGAAAAGCGCTTAAAAAAAATCCTCATTAAAAACACCATTAAATTTCGGTAAAATCCGTATCATTTCTTCGAAGGAGCCTGCTTTGTTAAACGGATAAAAAACCCTAACGCGTTCCCTGAAGAGCTCTGGTTATTTTTCGTTCTATTATTCCAACTTGAACTGAATAATTACCGAGTTTTTTTAGTTCTTGCAACTCTGTATAGCGAACATATTCTTCAGATCCATAAGCTTCTTGAAATTTAACCACTTGATTAGGAGTCAACACTCTTAGATCTTCTGGTATATCTTTTAGCATCCCTTCAAGTCTTGTCAGTATCTGACCTATCTCCTTTTCATTAAGTGAACTTACTAGAATAAGAAGCAATGGATCTTTATGTTTCTGTAGCGCAAGAGCAGTTCTGTGTTTTTTTGGCTTAGCTGCAACCGAAGGCTTTAAAGCTTGTAGTGCTAAATGAAGTGGGCTTTCGACACTGACAGGATCCTGTCTTTTTCTTTTTCCTTCAGATCGTATATTAACAGATCGCTCATCGGTCGAAACAGAATCGGAACTCTCCCCACCTAGGACGAAAGAATCTGGCAAATTTCCAATTGAAGCCGCCGCAAATAGTAAAGGCGTAAAAGCTAACGAGGGATTCGGAGGGGCTCCGTAGGATCGGAAACTTAATGCTGAGGATTCGTCTGGAAGATCAAGAGAAGAGCTTCGTGTTCGGTAAAGAGCAGGCAACCCCCCGGAACTAGTTCCGTGAACTGCGGAAAACTCTGGAGCTCTTGGTGGTAAGATTTCAGATTCAGCTCGAAAGCTTGATGATTGATTTATTTCTTGGGGAGCAAAAAGATCTATCATAACAGCTTCTTTTAGCAGCTGGATCTTTCGAAGTAAATTACTTCCCGCTGTTTTCACTTCTTCAAATGAACCTTTCTTAAGCGCGAAGGTTTCAGAAACTTCGCTACTCCTCAGAAGCATTGCATTATCAGAAACAAGTTTATCAAATTGAAATTGAATATCTGTTAGCCTATTGGTAATTTCTAGAGTTATTGCTTCCAGACCTCCTTGAGTAAAAAATTCGGAAGGATTTTTTAGCTTCTTATTACATTGAACTATAGAATCTCGCGCCTCCTGAATCCTTAGTGCAAACATATCTAAGGGGGGCACACTTGGGCAACGTATACTCATATTATTCCTTCACCAGCTGCTGGTACTGATCTGTTGTCATTAGTTCTTTTAGCTCCGCTGTATCATCAAGCATGATCTTACAAAGCCATCCTTCTATTTCCGGAGAGGTATTGATCTTATCACAATTGTCCAGTAGTGACTGATTGATTTCTAGAATTAGTCCACTTACAGGAGAGTAGATATCAGCGGCAGCTTTTGTAGATTCTAAAACGGCAAGCTCTTCTCCCCTCTGAATTTTTTCACCGAGTTTTGGAAGCTCTATATAGACAACTTCACCAAGTTCCTTTTGGGCATATAGTGTGATACCGACGGTGCCAATATCATTTTGGCATACGATCCATTCATGAGATGGGGTGAACTGCATAACTACTCCTTAATTGTTTACAAGGTGGAGATGACTCCACAGGCTTGGGTGCTGCATGATATCAAAATAGGTAGATGAAACGGAAAAATGCTGGGGGGGCCCTTTATACCGGTTGATCTTATAGGTAAAGCCTAGCCTTGGGAAGGTTTGAGGGTCATATCCATGAAGGCAAGAGGAAGGAAGAAAAAAGCTTAGCTGGTAGTCCTTTTTTCCATAAGCAACGCTTACCGTAATTTGGGAAGGATCGCAAAGGGAATGAGAATCCTCCGATCTAAAGCGGGTCATCTCCTCTGCCTGTATCCCAAGCACTGGAGCGGCTAAAAAAACAAAGTGGTGGCAAAAGCGTGTTGCAAACCCGGCTACCTTTCTATCGCGCGTATCGATAAAGAGCTCTATGCTATCTCCCTGACTATATTCTGGGAAGGAGCTATGTTCGAAGGGTTTTTGAACATCTACCTCTCCGAGGAGGCCCTCTTCATTCCAGAAAAGGGAAACATCCGCAAATTTCTCTTCCCCTAGATGGAGACTCTGATCGGGAAGACAAAATCCCGAGCGAAACATTTTTTTAGCTGTATCCTTACCATATGGTAGATCGATACCGATCGAAAAAAAATCGATCGGTAGTAAAGGATCGAGGCTCTCAAAAGGAACATCTCCACTCATAAAGCGATGCTCTCTTTAGGAAGCGGCTTAATAGATCCCTTTTCTGAGATCTTTTCGAGAAGATCTGCCATAAGGCGCTTTTTACTTTCTGTAAGAACTAAATCCTTTATCTTTTTTTCTTCTGCTTCAGGTATGGAAGAAACTTCTTCTTTTCCAACCAGATGAAAAAAGGAAAGGGTTCCGTTTTTTAAAGAGAGGATCGAAGACCAGCTGCCCGGTTGCATATCGAGTACTTTATTAGAAATAAATAGTGCCCCTTCGCTCATAGGAACCTGTCTTTGGGATTTAACAAGGAGCCACTGTTTATCTATATCTCTTTGGTAAGACGTGGAAAGTGCTACCCACTTAGGACTATCTGGATGTATTTCCACATCGATTTTAGCCTGCTTCAGGAAAGCAAGAGGTCTATAGGTAACGTAAAATGACAGACTCTGCTTTTGCTGCGGCGTAGGCTGCACTCCAAAATACTGAGAATACTGCTCCTCAATGGCTTTTAATAGATCTCCAAAAGCGAATCTTCCGACAAGATCCTGCACTTCTTTTAAAAGCTTATATTTTCCTTTCTCTGTTTGGTATGTCGCAGGCTCTCTTCTTTTAGCTTCGGGATAGGCGTCTTCAAGCCTTTTTGAAAGGATCTGATCGAGAATCCCATTTTTATTAGCTTCTGCATAGGTTAAAAGACGGCAGGCCTTGTCTCTACTCACAACAGATATACTATAGTAACTTACATTATCTTCTGTGTAACATAGGAGCTTTTGCTGGGCGGCAATTGATTCTGCAGTCGGGGATCCCTCTGAGGAAAGGGGCGCTTTATCGAGAAAGCTCATTAATTTATCATGACTCTCTAGAGCAAAGGGGCTTGCAGCTCCTTTTATGCTTAAGTGGAGCTCTTTTGTTTTTCTTGCAGCTTTTTGTAAAGCCTGCTTAATTAACTGAGGATTTTCTTCTAAGATCTTGTTTTGTGCATAGAGATCAACTTCCGATCTCTGTTTAGACGGAAGATTTTCTAAAGCGGCAAAACGCTCTGAACGCGTCGAAGCATTAACTTTTGCAAGTACGGGAAACTCTCTTATTAGCTGAGAAAATCGCCCCTCAGCAAGCTGCCATTCCCACGTCTGTTTAAGGCTGATTTCAGAAAGTATATCTTGTTTTTTTACCTCTGAATAGTCTACTACATATTTTTTCTGTATAAGCTCAGGCGCTCTTTTTTCTATTTCCGAAAGGGAAAGAACTTCTTTAGGTATAGATAAGATATCTCCTCTAGATTTTAGCGTGGAAACACTATCGATATACACTTGAAGCTTGAGCATAGAGCGGAAATCAGAAGCTCTCATAGCCTGTGGAAGCTCATAAAGATCGATTATAGAGACCTTTTTTGCTAAAGCATACTGCTCGAGCGCGATATTTGAATCCCCTTTGACAATCTTATCTGCATTTTGAAAAAGTTTTCTAAATAATAAAACATCCTGCCATAGTTCAATGCACGAAGACTCATCAACCCCCAGGATCCGAATTTGCTGGTAAAAAGCGTTACGGAGCTCTTCAGGAGATAAGCTGTCTTCCGACATCATCTTCATCCCACGGGTTAGATTTTCCATGAGGCTAATTCTCGCTTCTTGCTTGGATACATGAAGCCCTTGCTCTTTAGCGGAGGCTGCTGCATTAATAATGAATTGTCCAGTCAGCTCAATAAAGTTAGCTCCAAGCCACTCCCCTGCTGTATGAAATCCGAATAGGGAGAGATCAGTATTTTCCAGCTTTGGGTCTTTTGTGGCCCAGGAGGCTTCGGTTTGTTGGTAGAATAAAATCCGGCGCATCATCTCTGCGGGAACTCTTCTTTGCTTTACGTACGTATCACAAAGAAGGGAAAATGCCTCAAAGGTTGTTTCTGCCTTATTTTTTTTGATACGAGAAATAGCATCGATTAAAGAAGGCTCAAAGCTTGTCCAGACAGACTCGGCTGAAATAAACGGCGCCTGCGGATGGACGTAAGACTTAAAGCTTACCGCTTTAATCCATCTGTCCTGGACTTCTTCGGCACATTCATTTATAAACTCACGAGCTAGCTGCTTACCAAGAGTTGTTCCTAAAATATCTTTTTCAAGGACTCCGTCATTAAATAGATTTATCTGATGGTTCTTTTCTCCAGAGCGACTATCTTCTAAATTTGCAGAAAGAAAATGAGCCATCATTTGGACTTTCCGTTTTTTTAAGGAAGATCCATCCAGTAGTTTAGCTATTTCTACATCTTTGACTTGAGACTGCTGGGACATTAGACTGCTAAAGGTCCCAAAAAAGAGGAATGATATCACTATGACAACGGTTGTGCATAAAAAAATCACTTTTTGATAATTGCGAAAAAACTGCAGCATGAAGCTATCTCCTTCTTCTAAAATAAAGGGAAATCTTACTAAGAAGTGAGCTTATTACCCAAGTGCAAAAAGAAGATTTCCCTAAAGAAGCTGCAATTTGAAGAATTATTTTACCGCAACGCCTGCTACTTTGTCCTTTCTACAGCAAAAGATTGACTTACGAGGTTACTTATTCTTTGTATAATCCCGCTGAGCTCGGCATTTCTTGCTCCATGAGCCACAGCGTGCTCCCCATATTCTGTAAGTATTCTTCTATGAGCTAGCTCAAGTTCTCTTAAAAGCTGATCTCTTGCCAGAACCTCCCCTTCCCTTCGAGCCAGATCCTCGACAACGCGAGATAGCTCTCTTTGATGAGTCTCTAGAGCAGAGGTCGCGAGTGTTATCTGCTCCCCTATTGCCCGATGTTCCTGTAAGCGCATCAAAGTATATGTTGGATCTGTTATCTGTGAAATTAAGGACTTTAGCTGAGAAATCTGGAGCTCATAGCCTTCTCTAAAAATAGTCGTATCATGACTTACCCTATCCCAAAGCTCTGTAGAGGCTCTAAGCTGCCGAGTAAACTCTCCAATTTTCGCGGATAAGTCCTCCCTTCCCTCCATGTTCCCTGCGCGGAAAGCTTCTAAATATAAAGAGAACTGCTCCCCTATTCTTCTGTAATTCTCATTTTGTACAGAAAACTGCAGAATCCCTTCTTGCAAGCGAGCAACTTTCTCACCTAAAGAGCCATTTTCGGCATGCAGACGATCTATAGTCGCTCTGAAGTCTCGTGATTGCCCTTCGAGTGTTACCAATTGCCTTCCTAACTTCTCGGAGGTCTCATGTAAAGCGATATTTTCACCTGTAAGATGGTCGATATCCTCAGAAAATTGTGTTAGTTGCTCCCCTAACCTCTCAGACGTGCCTTGTAAAGAGGTATTTTCTGTAGAAAGTCTTCCGACCTGTGTACCAAGCTCCCTGCTATGATCTTCTAATACAGAAAGCTGAGCTCTTAGCCGTGCTGCATCTTCTACTCTTTCGCGTAAAGAAGCTGCATCACCTGCAGCATGTATCCCTGCAATGCTGCCGACTACAAGAGCGGCCGATAAAGCTGTTACGGGAGGCAGCCCAGTAATAATTCCTGCAACGACCCCAACTACTCCAGCTGCTGATGCACCGGTCAGTCCAAGGTGCGTAATAAGAGTTACTCTTTCAGGAGGGCAGATCCGTCCCATTAGGATATCTCGAGGTGAAGGAATAACTGCTGCAATTCTTCCCATAAACATCATAAAATCATCCCTATCAGCCTGATCAGAATGCATCTGTCGAGTAATAAAAAATTCAATGGGACTGCTTATAAATTCCAGATATTCTCTCAAAAAGTACGCTCTGGGATCTGCGCAGAATCTATTACACCTATCTGCTTGAAACTGTTGACTCTCTGTAAGGCCTTGCATGACTGGTATCGACATTTCTAAGCTCGTTCTTTAAAGTTTCTTTACGAAAGACAAAGAATAAAATTAATGTCGACATTTCGTAAACTTGAAAATTCGATTTGCAAAAAAATAAAGAGCGCCTAAGAAAAACATAACTCCTTCTTTATACAGGAGGTATCTTTTTCTCTTGCGCTGCACGAAATTTATTCCTTAAGACAATTTTAAGAACGCCCCCTAGAATCACAAGGACCGCTCCTATACAAGACAGAAGATTCGGGGGGGATTTGAATACGACCCAGTCGTAAAAACCGGCAAGCACCACTGAAAAATACAGAAAGCTAGCAAGCCTTGATGGGGTGCTCCATTTATAGGCTTCCGCTCTTGATAGCTGATTTACAATAGAGCCAATAGCAAGACCGGCAATCAGAAAAATCATAAATCCAAGTTTAAATTCTGCCCCCTGCCAAGAACTTTCAAAAGCCATAAAAGGAACAAAGCTAGCAATGGCACAAAAACCAAGTAATACAAGAACGCTAAGCTCAATATTTTCTCCCTTTGCAGAGAGGCCAAAGATCACTTGAGAACCCGCTTGAAAAATTCCTGAGCAAAAACCGACAATGCCGATCAAAGAAAATATTCCACTATCTGGCTGAAGGATAAGCATAACTCCGACAAAAGAAACTAAGATACTAATCCAAGTTGATTTACCGATTTTATTACCCAAAAAGATCTTTTCAATGAAGGGAATGAATAAAGGACCGGTATTCAAAAGGGCCATACCATTCATAAGAGTTGACTGCTCAATGTAGTAATAGAAAGTATATTGCGCCCCTAGAACCAAAAAAGCTCGAAAGAGATTCGCTTTAATCGGATAAGATCCAAAATCTTTTTTAAGCCTCCCAATACATGCGTATAAGAAAAGGCATAAAATAAAAGCTGAGCTAAATCGAAAAAAAACAAGAGTAGGAAGTGAGATAGATCCTTCTGAAAGTTTCCCAAAAAGCCCTACAATAGAAAGACCCGTCGCTGACAGGAGCATATAAATAACTCCTGTCATAAATGATTTTTTATCCATCAAAAAATACTATCCTTGTTTTTTCAAGGAGTATCATGCCAGCTAAATGATTGAAAAGTCTTTTTAGTAAGATTTTGCAAAAATCACCCTTTGTGTGCTTGGCTTACCCGAGATCACACAAAATCCAGCCTCTTGAGGATTGTTAAGAGGAATACAACGTATAGTAACGTTAAGATCTTTCTTAACTATTTCTTCTACTTCAGGGTCTCCACTCCAATGACTATAGGCGAATCCCGCATGAGTCTCCGGTTGCTCAGGATTCTTTGGCGTAAAGAATGCATAGAACTCTTCTTTAGAATCAATTTTTCTAGTGTGGGTTTTGCAATATTTTTCAGCTTTGCTAAGAAGTCCTTGATGGATCTCATCTAAAAGGGTAACAATAGTTGCTATGATTTCTGATCTAGAACGCATTGTCAGATCTTTATGGGCTTTATCTCTTCTTGCAATACCGAAAGAGTCATTTGCTATGTCGCGAGGGCCGATCTCAATACGGAGAGGCACTCCCTTCTTAATCCAGCCCCAAGTCTTTTCTCCCCCTCTCATGTCTCTTTGATCTACTATAACATGGATAGGCTGACCCATATAAGTGCATTTTTTCAAATCTTCTGCAAGAGCTTTGCAGTAGCTCATCACTTGCTCTTTAGTCTCTTCCTTATGAATTATTGGGATGAGTACGATATGGGATGCCGCTATTCTTGGGGGCATTATCAACCCATCGTCATCGCTGTGGGTCATGATCATAGCTCCGATCATCCGTGTCGTCATACCCCAAGATGTTGTCCAAGCATGCTCAATATTGCCTTCTGCATCGCGGTAGCGAATTTCAGCAGCTTTAGCAAAATTCTGGCCGAGGAAGTGGGACGTACCACATTGGAGAGATTTCCGATCTTGCATCATCGATTCTATGGTAAATGTCGATACAGCGCCTGGGAATCTCTCAGAAGGAGTTTTCTCTCCTTTAATGACAGGAAGGGCCATATAATTACGCGCAAAGTCTTCATAGATATCAAGCATTCTCATCGTCTCTTCTACCGCTTCATCAGCTGTCGCATGAGCCGTATGCCCCTCTTGCCATAAAAACTCTGTTGTCCGGAGGAACATGCGGGTACGCATTTCCCAGCGAACAACATTGGCCCACTGGTTAATGAGAAGGGGCAGGTCTCTATAGGAATCCACCCACTTTGCAAACATTACACCGATAATTGTCTCAGAAGTTGGGCGAACGATAAGAGGCTCTTCTAACTCTCCTGCCGGCACAAGTTTCCCTGCTGCATTTTTTTCTAGTCTATGGTGAGTTACAACCGCACACTCTTTAGCAAAGCCCTCAACGTGTCCAGCTTCCTTTTCAAGCAAGCTTAAGGGAATAAAAAGAGGAAAGTACGCATTTTGGTGGCCGGTTGCTTTAAATTTCCCATCTAAAATCTTTTGCATATTTTCCCAAAGAGAATAACCCCAGGGCTTGATAACCATACATCCCCGTACGGGAGAGTGTTCAGCTAGATCGGCAGCTTTGATGACCTGCTGGTACCACTCTGGATAGTTTTCTTCTCGTGTAGGCTCAATTGCGGTTCTTAACTTTTGGGTCATTTTAGATTTCTCGGGTTAAATATTTTACAAGAAGTTTTTGCATTTTAATTCTGGCAGGTCCTAAATCTTCCATTTTTGCCAAAGGACCCATAAGAGCATAAGTATTTGCAAACATAGCATCAAGTACTTCCGTACCTGGAACAAGTACTTCTTCCAGGTACGCTCTTGAAGGCATCATAAGACTTATGGTACCCTGATGTAAAAATCCTTGCTTTGTCTTTCTTTGAGCAGCTCCCGCAATTTTTCTCCCCTGCAGAACAACATCGTATTTTGTCGGCTGGGCCATACAAAATCTTTTGCAAGAGGTATCTTGCGGTAAAAAATCATCTGGTATGATCGAGAGATCTTCATTTACCCCTAAAAATTCTTTTGCTGCATTAAGCACTGCTGTATTTACAAAGGAGTAGTTTTCAAGGGTGTTTTCAGAAAAATGTTTACATGTGGCAGGAACTGCCACGGAAAAGGCCAAATCCCATAAATGAAAGATTATCCCTCCACCTGTAGGCCTTTTTGCCAGATTGAGACCTCTACTTTCTACCCCTTGCTTATTTAGAAGGGTAAACGGATCTACGAAATAGCCATAGGTTGCACTATCATTTTTCCAGTCATATAGGTGGAGAGTAGGGTGGGTTATGCCATCAAGATTGCTTAATAGCTCGGTATCTAACCTCATGTTTTCTTCAGCACTTGAAATCCCTGTATTTAGGACGTCCCATTTTTCAGATCGTGTCATTGAGCAACCATTGAAAACCTTGGAACATTCTTACCATCCACTTCGACCCTTTCCAAAAACATAGACAAGGGCCTTATCCAAATAGCCCCCTCTCCAAATTCGGCATCGGAGTAAAGAGCCTTATAAACTACGTGGAGGTCTTCCCTTTCCGTATGACGTCCTATAGAGAGGATTTCATACTTTAGCCCTTTATAATGGGTAAAAACACCCCCTATAGGGACTTTTTTCATCATAAGTCTTTCAGAATCAACATCTATCAACATTTACAGATTCTTCCTCTTAAAAACCCTTCTCATCATAGGCGAGATTCGGTTTTTCAAAAAGGAATTCCAACATGAATGCGACTAAAACTTAAACACATAATTACA
>Ga0118677_10012445_pt1 | contig 12481 bp, 8 predicted proteins | sample AliMusrvi5mmetaG_FD_86154 | JGI IMG/M metagenome (GOLD analysis project Ga0118677, IMG submission 86154)
GGCCAGGCTGGCGGTGACCAGGATGAACAACAAAACGGACATTTTCTTTTTCATGACTTTAAACCTCGTATTATAAAATTTATGCAAAAATAGCATTGTTGGACAGAGAATATAATTCAGCACTCATTTTAATCGTTTCTTTCCATGCCGGCTATTCATAGGCCAGCACTTCACGGACTGTGAGGCGCGAAGCGCTGCGCGCCGGAATCAGGCTGGCAATCGCGGCAATCACCAGTGTTCCCACCAACCAGATCAGGCAGCCCGCGGGCTGGAAGACAAAAGTCAGCGGGCTTTGAACAAAGGCCATTCCCACGGCATAATCGAGCAGGTAACTGATGGGAAATGCCAGGATGGTGCCAAGAGTCCAGCTGATGAGGCCGATGAGCAAACCCTCAACCAGGACCAGCGAAGCAATATCGCGGTCCGATGCGCCAATGGCGCGCATGACGCCGATTTCGCGGGTGCGTTCGATGATATTCATGCTCATTGTGCCGCTCAGCCCAAGGCCGCCGACCATGGCAATCAGGACGGACATCACCAGCAGGAAATAAACCAGAACGCTGGTGGTGGCGGCGTTGGAGGCCTGAACCTGTGCGCCCGTGGTGATGCTGGTAACGTTGATCCCGGCGGCTTTCAGCGCAGTTTCATAGGTTTTGCGCGCAGTTTCCTGCGAGGCGGGATCATTGGGACTGATTTGAACGCGCACGTTGGAAGCCTTGCCCACCTGGTTGGTCAGGCGCGTGAGGTATTCGTAGCTGGTGTAAACCAGCGGGGTCAGCATGGTGCCTGCCATCTGGTACTGGCCGACAATTTTCCAGGTATATTCCTTGTTGTTAATTTTGATCACGACATTATCGCCCACCTTTAAATCGGGGCGGAGCGTGAGCAGGTGGCTGTCGATCACGATGGCATTCTCATCCCCGCTGGTGATCCAGCGTCCCTTCACAAGTGTGGGGGTGATCAGCATTGAATTGGAAGGCGGAGCGATGAGCTGGATGGACTGGGACGATTTTTTGTCAGCCGAAAGCACTTGCCCGTCCCCACTGGCCCAGGCTTCGACAACCTCGACACCCTTGAGGGATTTGACGATGGGGTAGACTTCAACCGTACGGTAATACTTGTCAAACGAAATGTTAACATCCGAGAGGACATAACCCAGGGTTTGCTGGATGGTGATGTCGAAAGCGCCCTGGAGGTTGAACACGGCGATAAAAATGGCCCCGGCCAGGGTGAGAGTGGAGAGGGTCAACATCATGCGGCTCTTGCGGCGGAAGGCATTGCGCAGGGAGATCAACAAAGGCCGGGAAAGGAAGTGGATTTTTTCAACCAGGCGGTCAAAGATGCTTTTACCAAACTGCCCGGCGCTGAGGCCGTAGGAACTGATCGCCTCGCGGATGGTGACGCGCGTGCCGCCGATGACGGGCACAATGGCCGCGCCGACCGGAATGACGATGGCCACGACCAGCTGCATGGCCAGGGATGCCGCGGGAACGCGCATGGGGCCGATGTCAAAGTTGAGAATTGAGCCAAATAAAATGGCCACGCCGTAACCCAGAAGGGTGGAAAGCGGCATGGCCAATGCCAGCGCCAGCAGGCCGAAGCCGACCACCATCATCAGGTACATGGCAATAATCTGGTCCGTGCGTCCGCCGACGGCTTTCATCATGCCAATCTGGCGGATTTGCTGCGAGAGCAGCGAGCTGATGGTGTTGATTACGAGGAAGGCGCTGAGAAAGACAGAAAGCGCGCCGAGGATGCCCATGATGGTGGCCAGCGCTTTGGTGATGTCGCTGGCAAAATGCCTGCCGGGTTGGAAAACCACGGTCTGGTAAACATCGCCGCCGCTTTTCTTAAACTTGTCGGCCACGCTGGAGGCAACCGATTTGACATAGGCTTCATCCGTTTTGTTATCCTTGACGGTGAAGTAGAGCGAGGCGTAATCCAGCGATCCGCCCATCCACTCGATCGTTTTGGGAGACACATAGGCATATAAAATCTGGGAAAAAACATAGGGAATGCTGTTGACATCGTGCACATAGCCCAGCACCTTGAGCGTGCGCTGGTGCTTTCCGTCGAAATTTTCAATGGTGATGCTGTCGCCGGCTTTGAGGTTGAGCACGCTCATGCTCGACCGGTCGAGTAAAATTTCGTGGTCCCCCAGAGGGGGAATGCTACCGCCGCGCTCAGCCGGTTTAAGGATGTCCATTTTTAAATTGCCCGGATTTTGAATTCCGCTGAGGGTGATGGGAATCTTGTTGGTGGGGGATAAGACCACGCGCCCGTAAAATGACGAGCGCCCTTCGGCCTGCTCAATGCCGGGGAGGCGCCGGATGGCGCTGAGGTCATCATCGATGAAAGGAGTTGTGTAAATGACGGCCGCGTGCGGGTTGGAAACACGGTAATCGACGTCCATGTCGTTGAGCAGGATATCAAAACCGGTCATGACGAACCCCACGGCAAAAACACCTACCGCGATGGAGAGAATCACCAGCAGGGTGCGGCCTTTATTGGATAAAAGGTCGGATAAAACTTTGCGCCAGCGAGGTCCAAGCATCGCCTTACCCCTTTTCCATCCCCGCGCGGGCGCTGGCGTTTTCCAGTTGGCGCTGTTCGATCAGGTTTTCAACCACCTGGCGTGTGTTTTCCGATTTTTCCAGCAGGCTGACAAATTCACTGCGTTCCAGGGCCACGACTTCCACCGGGGCCATGGCGGCGCGCACCGAAGCGATGGCGTGTTCACCTTTAAAGGTTTCGATTTCACCGACAAACTGCCCCGGGCCCATATGCGTGACGACCACATCGCTGCCCCCCGGCCGTTTAAGCACCACTTCGACCTCACCCCTGGAAATAATGAATACTTTTTCACCCATCTGCCCCTGCTCAATCAGGGTCTGTCCCGGGGCAAAGGTTAAGGGTTCAAGCGCCTTGGTGGCAGCCAGCATCTGCTGGTGGGTCAGGGTGGGCCAGGCCTGGGCGACCCATTCGTTCACAATTTCGCCGTCGGCGATCAAGAGGGTGCGCGAGACGCGTTTGGCCAGGCTGCTGTCGTGCGTCACCATGACGATCGTTTTTCCCTGGCTGACCAGGTTTTCAAAGAGGGCAAAGATGGCGTCGGCGGTCTTGCTGTCGAGGTTGCCGGTGGGCTCATCGGCAATTAATATCGGCGGGTCATTTGCCAGCGCGCGCGCGATGGCCACACGCTGCTGCTGTCCGCCGGATATGGCAGTGGGCAGTTTATTGGCGTGCTCTTCCATTTCCACCAGGCGCAGCAGATCCATGGCTTTTTCCTTGCGCTCGTGGGTTTCATAGACATTGCAGAAATCCATGGGCAGCATGATGTTCTCCAGCAGCGAGAGGGTGGGCAGCAGCTGGAAAAACTGGAAGACGATGCCCATGTTTTTACCGCGCCAGATGGCCATCTGGTTTTCGTTGAGGGTATGCACAGCCACATCGCCGACATAGATTTCCCCCGAAGTGGGGCGGTCGATGCCGGTGATCATGTTGATCAGGGTGGATTTACCCGAACCCGATTTGCCGATCACGCCGACAAATTCGCCGCGCTGGAAATGGGCATTGATGCCTTTAAGCACGACAAATTCGCCAGCCGCATTTTTAAAGGTTTTGACCACATTAACCAGTTCAATTAAGGGCCGGTCAGGGCCATCAGGCTGCCTGGCCGGGGCGGCAGTGCCTGATTTGGTGTGATTAAATAATGTCTTGAACATGCGCCTGGTCTCTCGAAATCAGTATAATCATTTTTCGAATTACATTTTTATTCTATCACTAATATATAATTAATCCATGTTAATAAATCAAAAATAAATAATCTGGTTACCAGATGTTAACAAAGCCTTCCCGGAGTGATGACCGGCACGCAGCCTCAGCCGCGTTTATTCTCGGGTACAATCAAATAAACATCTTCTTTCAGGAGCGGCCCATGATGATTGAAATTGTGCACGAGGTGAACGACGAACTGCTGGCGGCATTTGACCGCCTGGCGCCCCAGCTGAACGAAACACTTCACCCGCCGACCCGCCCGCAGCTGGAAGAAGTTGTGGCTTCACCGGCGACCAGCCTGCTGGTCGCGCGCGACCCGGACAGCCAGGGTGAAATCACCGGCACGCTGACCCTGGTCGTCTTCCGCACGCCTGCCGGGGTCAGCGCGCACATCGAGGATGTGGTGGTCGACCAGAAGGCGCGCGGGCGCGGCACAGGCGAGGCGCTCACCCGCGCAGCCATCGAGCTTGCCCGCGAAAAAGGGGCCAAAAAAATCGACCTGACCTCGGCTCCCTGGCGTGAGGCTGCCAACCGGCTTTACCGGCGCCTGGGTTTTATCCCGCGCAATACCAATTCATACCGCTACGTGATTGAGAACCCGGATTAAAAACCGGTTTCGGGCCTTTTTCTTCGGATTGGCTGTTTGCTGCGGCGGGTCCCAACCGCCGGAATGGGCGGCGCCTCCTTATTTATCTGAAATGTCTTTGCGCCAAAATGCGGACGCTTTTCCCGCAATTTGGCGCGGCAATCTTTTTGAAAGATTATTTTGCGTGCCCCACGAATGTGCGCCCGACTTTTAACCGGTGCGGGCGAGCCTGGAGATTAAACCAGCGCGGGTTGAGGGACGATTTTCTCCAAGGCTGCTGGCGGCACCGGCTGCGGGGCCGGGCCAGCCAGCGCCCGGGCAGCCGAATCGCTGACAATTTCGCCGTCGGCGATCAACACCGTGCGCGAAACACGCCTGGCCAGGGCGCTGTCATGCGTGACCATGACGATGGTTTTCCCCTGCCGCACCAGGTTTTCAAAAAGGGTGAAAATGGCTTCGGCGGTTTTGCTGTCGAGGTTGCCGGTGGGCTCGTCGGCGATGATGATGGGCGGGTCGTTTGCCAGGGCGCGCGCAATGGCCACGCGCTGCTGCTGCCCGCCGGATATGGCGGTGGGCAGCTTGTGGGCATGCTGCTCCATTTCCACCAGGCGCAGCAGTTCCATGGCCTTTTGTGCTCGCTCGCCGGCCGGGTAGGTGTGGCAAAAATCCATGGGCAGCATGATGTTCTCCAGCAGCGAGAGCGTGGGCAACAATTGGAAGAACTGGAAGACGATGCCCAGGTTGCGCCCGCGCCAGACGGCCATCTGGTTTTCATTTAAACTGTGAATGGGAATGCCGCTGATATAAATTTCACCCGAAGTGGGCCGGTCGATGCCGGTGATCATGTTGATCAGGGTGGACTTGCCCGAACCCGATTTGCCGATCACGCCGACAAATTCAGCGCGATCAAAATGGGTGTTTATGCCTTTCAGCACGGTAAATTCCCCGGCCGTATTTTTAAACGTCTTCACCACCCTGCGCATTTCAATCAGGTGGGCTGCGCGGCCGCCAGCCGGAATTTCCCCGGGCGGAACGATTGCGGAATTTTTTGAGAAAAAATTTTTGAAGAGTGCCATAATAGATTTAACGATAGTTTCCTTGAATAAGTTGCAATTATTTGTGCGCCTTTCAGGTTGCTCATGGCCAGGCGCAGTTGAATCGTGGCTTGATTTGATCATATCCCTGCCGGCGGTTCCCTGCCTAACCACCGGCTAACCATTGGCTATTGGTTTCCTGCAAATTGGGTGCGGCCTGAATTCGGGTCTGAAAAATTCCCGTAGTATAATTTTCCGGGTTGATCCAGTTCAACAAAATACTGGTTGTATACTGCGGAGATGGTTATGTCCCAACCTGTCGAAATTCGTCCCAATATTTACTATGTTGGTGTGGATGATTCCACCATCGATTTGTTTGAGGGCCTCTGGTCGGTTTCAAAGGAGGGCATCTCCTATAATTCCTACCTGATTAAAGATGAAAAAACTGCGCTGATAGACCTGACGAGTGAAATCATGGCGGAGCCCTACATCGACCAGTTAAATACCCTGGTGGATATCAGCCGCATCAATTACCTGGTGATTAACCATGTCGAACCCGACCATGCCAGCGCAGTGGCCCGCATCCGCAGCCTGGCGCCCAACGCCACCATCCTCTGTTCGGCGCGCGCCCGTAAAATGCTGGATACGTTTTATGCCATCCGTGAAGGGGTGCAGGTGGTTGAAGACGGGGATGTGATCTCGCTGGGGCAGCACTCTCTCAGGTTTTTTTCCACGCCTTATGTGCACTGGCCAGAGACCATGATGACCTATGAAGAACGCGAACAGGTGCTCTTTTCGTGTGATGCTTTTGGCGGGTATAAGGCGCTGGGCGGGAATATTTTTGATGATAACCGGCCAGACATCGATGAATATATTTCCCAGGCGCTGCGCTATTATGCCAACATCGTGGCCAACCACAGCCAATCGGTGCGCAAAGCGCTGGTCAGGCTGGCGAATGTGCCCGTGAAAATTGTCGCGCCTGCCCATGGGTTGGTCTGGCGCAGCACACCGGACCGTATCCTCTATCTTTACCGCACCTGGGCGGAATTTGGTGAAAATGGGGGAGAAGCGCGGATTGCGGTCATTCACGCTTCGATGTACGGCAATACCACACGTTTCACCGAAATGGTGGTGGCGGGCATCCAGTCAATGGGGGTGCCGCTGACGGTGATGGATGTGGCGCGCACGCAGATGAGTTATATTCTGCCGGAGATGTGGCGCAGCTGGGGCATCCTGGTGGCGTCTCCGACCTATGAATCGGTGATGTTCCCGACCATGACCAGTTTGCTGGAGATGGCCGTGTTGAAAAAGATGTTCTATAAAAGGGGGGCACGGGTCGGCAGCATTGGCTGGGCCGGCGGGGCCAACCGCACTTTTGAAACCCTGCTGTGCGACCTGCACTGGAAACTGGCCGATGCATACGAGTTTGTGGGCGTGCCCAAAGCGCATGACCTTGAACAGGCGGTTCAGTTTGGCAGGCGTTTTGCGGGCCTGATCAAAAGCCGCTGTTAAGGTTTAATCGCCGGGAATGGCAGCCTGGTTAACCCTGAGGACGAAGATGGCGCCTTTTTCGATATGGATGCGGGTGATGGAAGCGGGATGGATGGTGATGCGCTGAAAGGAATCCAGCGGCATATCCAGGTAGTGGGCCACCGCCAGGCGGATCGTATCGCTGTGAGAAAAACAGGCCACGCGTTCTTTATCGCCGTGGGCGGCATTGATGGCTTCGAGCGCGGCCACCACGCGCGCCTGCGCCTCGGGGAATGATTCGCCGCCCGGGAAACGCGCCCGGGAAGGCGCTTTTTGGACCACCTGCCAGAGTTTCAGGCGTTTTAAATATGAAATGGTCTTACCCTGCCAGGCGCCAAAATCCACCTCGGTCAGGCCGGGGACCGGCGTGACGGGCAGGTAAAGATCGCGCGCCAGGGGACCTGCAGTTTCCATGGTGCGCTCCATCGGGCTGGAATAGATGGCAATCACCGGTTCATGGCGCAGCATGGCGGCAACCGCTTCGGCCTGGTAGCGGCCTTTTGCATTTAAATGGACCCCCGGCAGGTGCCCTGCCAGGCGGCGTCCAACAAAATCATTTTCCCCGTGACGGATCAACAGAAGGGTTGCCATGTGTACCATCCTTTTTGAGCTTGTTTGCCTGGGCCAATCCTTCGGCCTGGGCCTGGCGCCAGCGCGCCAGCCTTTCGTTCACACTGGCTTCATAGCCTTCGCTGGAGGGTTTATAAAAAACAGTTCCCAGTACGCTGTCCGGCAGGTACTGCTGTGAGGTGAAATGGCCGGGAAAAAGGTGGGGGTACTGGTAACCCTTGCCGTGACCCAGGCTTTTGGCGTCGCGGCTGGAATCCATGAGGTGGATGGGCACATGCCCGGCACCGTTCTCCTGGATATGCTTGAGGGCCTCGTAATAGGCCAACCCCGAGTTGGATTTGGGCGCGGTTGAGAGGTAAAGCGTGGCCTCGGTGATGGGAAAGATGCCTTCGGGCAGGCCGATGAATTCAAAAGCCTGGGCGGCGGCATTGGCCACCACCAGGCCCATCGGGTCGGCCAGGCCAATGTCTTCGCCTGCCAGGATGATCAGGCGGCGCAGGATAAAACGCGGGTCTTCGCCTGCTGCCAGCATTTTTGCCAGCCAGTAAAGGGCCGCATCGGGATCCGAGCCGCGCACAGATTTAATGAAGGCCGAAATGGTGTCGTAATGCGCATCACCGTCCTTGTCATAAATGACGGCGCGTTTTTGGATGGATTCTTCTGCCACAGTCAGGTCGATATGCGTGAGCCCGTCTGCCCCGGGGGATGTGGTGACCACGGCCAGTTCCAGCGCGTTGAGCAGGTTGCGCGCATCGCCCCCGCAGAGGCGCTTAAAAAGCGCGCGCGCAGCTTCATCCAGCAGGATCTTGCGGCTGCCGTAACCGCGCTCAGGGTCAGACAGGGCGCGGTTGAGAATTTGATCGAGGTTGTCTTCGCTCAACGGCTGGAGTTCAAAAATGCGCGAGCGCGAGACCAGGGCGCGGATCACCTCAAAATAAGGGTTTTCCGTGGTGGCGCCAATCAGGGTGACCATGCCGCTTTCGACATGCGGCAGGAGGGCATCCTGCTGGGCTTTGTTCCAACGGTGGACTTCATCGATAAAAAGAATCGTGCGGCGCTGGTATAACTTGCGCCTTTCCTCTGCCTCGGTAATGACCCGGCGCAGTTCAGCCACTCCGGCCAGCACGGCCGAAATGGTCTCAAAATGGGCGCGGGTATGGTTGGCGATAATTTGCGCCAGGGTGGTTTTGCCGGTCCCGGGAGGGCCGAAGAAGATGATTGACGAAAACAGGCGGTCGGCTTCAATCGCCCGGCGCAGCAGCTTGCCCGGCCCGATGATGTGTTCCTGGCCGACAAAATCGTCCATACCGCGCGGGCGCAGGCGGGCGGCCAGGGGCGCTTCGTCCTTCATTTTCTCATTCATGGCGTGTGAAAATAGGTCCATACTTCCTGTCTACTCTGCTAATCGAGCACATTCGTCTGGCGCGCGCCCCATCAGGGCGAAAAGCGTATTTATCGTTTCATTGGGAATTTCCGTGGTAATAATGGTTTTATGTTGGGGTATTTTTCGGGCGAAGCCCGAAAAATACCCCAACACCTTCCACCGACGGCGGTAAATTTCAAAGAACGTATTTATATTATAATACGGTAAGGTGTAATGTTAATTTTGTGGTTCAATGGGAAGAATCGCGGTCCCTGGCAGGGGTGCGGCGCTGAGGGAAACCCTGAAAATCTCATTATAGCCAATCATCCAGACGGACCGGGGATGATTGGCCTTGTTATCGGCAGGCACCGGGAGTAAATGATGGAAAATTCAGGAAAAATTCTGGTCGTGGATGATCTCGCGCAGTACCGGCTTCAGGTAAGCTCGACCCTGGAGGACCTGGGTTATGCCGTTACGACGGCGTCGTCTGGACGCGCAGCGCTGGAGATCTTGGACAAGGACCACGAATTTGACCTGGTGCTGCTGGATGTGTTCATGGATGAAATGGACGGTTTTGAAACCCTGAGCCAGATCCGCAGCAGGCCAGGGACAGAACTGGTCAAGGTGATCATGCTCACGGGTTCCAACGAGATAGAAGACGTCACGCGCGCGTTTGAGCTGGGAGCGCAGGATTATCTCTCGAAGCCCTACCGCATGTTGGAGTTAAAATCGCGCGTGGAAACCCACATTAAAGTGAAGCAGCGCGAGGACAGGCTCAAGCAGCAGGAATCCATCCTGCGCCAGTCTGAAGAACGCTTTCGCCTGGTTTCCCAGCTGGCGACTGATTTTGCCTACATGGTCGAGTTTGACGGCCAAAAATCCACCCGGCTGTTGTGGACCTTTGGCGATTTTGAACGCATAACCGGCCGGCCCTTCAGCGCTTACCTCTATCCCCACGTCCTCGATTATATCCACCCGGATGATCGAAGCGCTTATGATGCCTATTTTCACAAAGCCACCCTCGAGGGCCAAAAAAGCGAGGTGGAGTACCGTCTCAGGCACGCTGACGGAAGTTACCGCTGGCTGCACAACGAACTTCATTCCATAGAAAAAAAAGCTTTTTCGCAGTACTACATGGGTGTGATCAAAGATATCACCGTTCAGAAGGCGGCAGAAGCTGAACTGGCCGCCAACAACCGTTTCTTGAAAAAACTGTTCCTGACGGCGCCCATGCGCATTTCGGTCTATGACCGGGTGACCAACCAGATCACGTTCAGCAACCAGCCGGATGAAACCTATTTGCCGGAAACCCCGGTTGAAGAATACAACCGGCTTTCTCCCCAGGAAAAATTTACCGTCAGGACCCACCCCAATGACCATGATTTGTGGGATGAACTTTACCAAAAAGGGGTGACCCTTTCCGAGGATATACCCTGTTCAGTGGAATTCCGCCGGTTGTCCCGGGAGGGCAATTATCACTGGCACCGGACTTATATGAGCGCTTTGGAACGCCGTGATGGTGTGGTGACACAGATGTTGACGGTTAACGTGGATATCACGGAAGAAAAAGAAGCCAAACTGGCCCTGCAAGAAGCACATGATGAACTTGAAGCCCGGGTTAAGCGCAGAACGCTTGAGCTGGAAAAAGCCAACACCGAATTAAACCGCGAAATTGAGCAGCGCCGCACAGCCAACGCTTACCTTCAGGCAACGATTAACAACAATTTGCAGGGTTTTATCCTGCTCAATCCCCGCAAAAAAATACTGACCTATAACCATGTCCTTGAAACCCTGGTCCGGCGCATTTTACATACTGCCCTGTCAGAAGAGAGCACAATTGAGGCGTTGATGCCTGAAGCGGGCCGGCCTTATTTTGAAGCCTATTTTGAACAGTCCCTGGGCGGCAGGGTGGTTGAAGCGGAATTCAGCATGGTCAGCCAGGGCGGCGCTCCGGCCTGGTACCGGGTTTGTTTTACGCCTTCCCTGTCTGAAAATAGCGAGGTGATTGGGGTGAGTATTGGCCTGCTGGACGTGAGCCGGCAGAAAAAAGCCGAGCTGGACCTGGACAAGGAACGCCTTCTGCTGCAGCAGCGTGTGCTGGAAAGCACCACGAAACTAAAGGAAGCCAACGCCGAGCTGATGCGCGCCAACCATGCCAAGGATGAGTTCCTGGCATCGATGAGCCACGAACTGCGCACGCCGCTTAATGATGTCCTGACATCCGTTGATGCGCTGCAGAACGGCGTTTATGGGCCGGTCAGCGAACTCCAGCAGCGCATCCTGGTGGGCGCCCGGGAAAGCGGGCAGGACCTGCAAACCCTGATTACAGATATCCTTGATGTTGCCCGCGCCGAGGTGGGCAAAATGAAGCTGGAGTTCAACCAGGTGCTCCTCGACAGCGTGGTGAACAACAGCATTCGCCTGGTGCAGGACCAGGCGCGCCAGAAAAATATCCAGTTTGAAGCCCGGCTGGACCCGCGGGTGACTTACCTTTATGCGGATTCGATGCGCCTGAAACAAATGCTGTCGAACCTGTTGATCAATGCGATCAAATTTACTCCGGCCGGAGGGAAGGTTGGGATAGAAGTGAAAGGTGATGTTAAAAGTGGAAAGGTTTGCCTGACAGTATGGGATTCGGGCCCCGGGATTCCCCAGGAATTCATTCCGAGGATGTTTAAACCTTTTGAACAGGCCGATTCCACCGGACAGCATTACACGGGCAGCGGGTTGGGCCTCTATCTGGTGCAAAAGATGGCGGATATGCACGGCGGCGGGGTGCAGTTGGAAAGTGTTCCAGAGAAAGGCAGCCGTTTCACCATTTCCCTGCCGTGGAAAGAAAATTATAGCCCGAAGGCAGTTGAACCCGAAATTCCAGGCAATCCACTTGCGGGCCTGGCAGCGTTTTCGACCCACCCGGTTATCCTGGTGGCTGAAGACAATGAAATTGCGCTCAGCCTGTTAACGGATGTGCTTAAAGCACATGGATGCCAGGTTCTGCAGGCGCGAAATGGCAAAGAAGTGCTCGACCAGATGGAAGGCCCGATGGTCGACCTGATTTTGATGGACATTCAGATGCCGCAAATGGACGGGGTCGAAGCCATCCGTTTTCTCAGGTCCAGGGGATTTACCCTGACGCCAATCATCGCCCTCACCGCCGCGGCGCTGCCCGGAGACCGGGAGCGCTGCCTGGCCGCCGGTGCAAATGAATATTTCACCAAACCGATGGACATGCAGCAGTTGGTGAAGGCGGTAAAAACTTTTCTCGGCTAATACTGTGTCAAACCTGTTTATATTATTTCCGAAAGGTAATTTCCAGAGAAAATTGCCTTTTCGGAAATTCTACTTTAATGTTTGACACAGCACTATCCGACCAACCCGAGGTGTGCGCACAACTCTGCGTTGTAAATTGATCCGCCGGCCGCGCCGCGCACGGTGTTATGTGAAAGGACCACCATCTTCAGGCCAAAAAGCGGGTCGGGACGCACCCGGCCGACGACGGTGGTCATGCCTTTCCCGGTCTGGCGGTCGAGCCGCGGTTGGGGACGGTCGTTCTCACTGCGCACAACAATCACCGGTCTGGGGGCCGATGGCAGGTCGCGGCTGATTTCAGGGGCCTGGTAA
>Ga0118677_10012446_pt1 | contig 12480 bp, 8 predicted proteins | sample AliMusrvi5mmetaG_FD_86154 | JGI IMG/M metagenome (GOLD analysis project Ga0118677, IMG submission 86154)
TACGATATCAATGACCCCAACAGCCTCGGAAGCGCTGACATCAACTACTGGGTCGTCGAGGGGAATGTGGGTGCGGTCGAGAAGTTCACCCGCAACGGCGGCACCTCGATCCGCGCCCGTCGGATCGGCTCCGCTCCGGCCGGAACCAAGAAGCCGGCAGAATAACGATGATCTGTCGCCCAACCACCTCCAGCAGGCGACGTCCTGAAGGCCGCGCATGAGAAGTAACATGAACAGAGACAAAACAATGAGAAATATAACAACCGCGATGATGATCGCGACATTGACCATCGCGAGCCACGGGCAGACAGCTGAGCCAGTATCCTCAGCCAAGAGTTCCCAAGGGCAACCCTTCTGGCGTGCCAAGGTGATGGAAAACGAACCGGTGCTCTTTATCCGGAACGAGGGAAAACCCGTTGCCACGGGCAAACTGCTGTTCATGCCCAGCGCAAAACCCACCATCATGGCGCCCGATCTCGTAATGAAATATGAGGAGGGAAAGGATTATGTCTGGAAACCTGGCTCTAACATGATCGAGTTGACCGCCGGTACGCGCATTCCGTTCAAGACATCAGCCGAGATGGTCCCGCCGCCCGGCAGTCCCAATACCCTCATGGGCGTGCTTTTCTCAGAAGGTCGCTTTTTCCATGACCTGCAGGTGCAGGTCAGCTACCCGCACGCCGCCGACTGGCCATTGCAGGATGCGCCGCCAGCGCAGCTTCTTACCCGCAGTCTTGCCAAACTCAAAGCCAAGCAACCCTTCAAGCTCGTGGCACTGGGCGACAGCATTACCGCAGGCTGCAATGCATCCGGTGCGGGGCTCGAGACCCCGCCACATCAGCCGCCTTACCCGCAGTTGGTAGCCAACACGCTGCAGCAGCGCTTCGGCGCGTCTGTGACGCTGACAAACCTTGCACGCGGCGGAACCGGTGCAGGGTGGGGGCTGGAGATGGTCGCCAAGGTGGCGACCGAGAAACCCGATCTGGTGATCCTGGCCTTTGGTATGAATCACGGCGAGCCTGCAGCCGGCTTCGAAGCGGTGATGCGCAAACTCCGCGATGCAGTCCAGGCCGCATGTCCCGAAGCGGACATCGTGCTGGTCGCACCCATGACCGGCAATCCTTGTGGGTTTCCGCCCGAACGCTTCACCGGCTACCGCGAGGCGTTGCGCAACCTGACAGGTCCTAACGTGGCTCTGGCCGATGTGACATCGCCCTGGCTGGAGTTGCTCAAGCGCAAGCCGTTCTCCGACCTGAGCGGTAACAATATCAACCATCCGAATGATTTCGGCCACCGCGTCTATGCCCAAATTATTTGCGAGCTGTTTCCGCTCAAATTTGAACCGGTTCAGTCGGCGGTTGTGAAATCAGTACGGCTGATTCTGCCGAAGCGATCGGGACCGGTTTTTGAGAATACAGGCAAGGTTTTTGCGCGGCAGGTTATGCAGCGGTGTGAGGCCAAGGTTGTCACTGGCGGTGACGCGCCGCTGACGGTGGAGCTTGCGGTAGAGAAGGGCATTGGCGCGGAAGGCTACCGCATTGAGGACCGGCAGGGTGGCGGTGTCCGCATTGCAGGCAATGACGAGCGGGGCCTTGTCGCCGGGCTCGGAAAATTTCTCCGCACGTCCCGTTACGACAAGGGCGGCTTCACGCCAGGCAGTTGGCGCGGCACCTCGGTGCCGCAGAAGTCGCGGCGGGGGATCTACTTCGCCACCCATTTCAACAATTTCTATCACGAGGCACCTGTCGATGAAATCCAGCGGTATGTCGAGGACCTTGCGCTATGGGGTTTTAATGAACTGGTGGTCTGGTATGATATGCATCATTTCAACGGATTCGAGGATCCGGAAGCTGTGAAGTTCCGCAAGCGTCTGCATGATATCATGGCTGCAGCCAAGCGGATCGGCATGGACGTGTCGCTGACGCTTACCGGCAACGAAGCCTACGGCAACTCGCCGGCGGAACTGCGCGCTGCACCCGGCGGCGGACGCGGCGGCTACTACCCGTGCGCCGTTTGTCCGAGCAAACCGGAGGGGATGGAGTATATCCTGAAGATTCTCGGTGAATGGTTTGATGGGGTGGCCGATCTCAAGCCGCGGTCAGTCTGGATCTGGCCCTACGACCAGGGAGGGTGCGGCTGTGCGGAGTGCAAGCCGTGGGGCTCGAAGGGATTCATGAAGTGCGTCAGGGAGGTGGGCAAGCTCGCCCGCGAAAAGCTGCCGGGAACGGAAATATTCCTGTCTACATGGTGCCTCGACAATAATGAGTGGCAAGGGGTCAAGGGACAGCTCGCACTGGAGAAAAAACTGGTGGACGGAATCATCTCCGAGCCCGGCCAGTTTGGACTTCCGATCAAACCGGAAGAGCATGGCCTGCCGATGGTAGGATTCCCGGAAATCAGCATGCACGAGACGTTCCCGTGGGGCGGGTTCGGTGCCACTCCGCTCACCGCCCGTTCGCAGGGCCTATGGAATGCGACCAAGGGTATTTCAAGCGGCGGATTCCCATATTCGGAGGGATTATTCGAGGACCTTACCAAGGCGGTCTACAGTCAGTTCTACTGGAACGACCAACCGGCGGCGGAGACGGTGAAGGAATACATCGCCTTCGAGTTTTCGCCGGATATCGTGGCGGATGTGGCTGGTGTCGTGAAGACGCTGGAGCAGAACCATCATTGGCGCTGGTGGCCTGGCATGTTGGAAGGTGTGAAGCTCCAAATGGACTGGTTCCCGTCGAGGGGGGCCGCGCCTCAGGCCGATCCCGGCGCCGAGGAGGCTTATGCCGCGATGCAGCGGGTTGACGGATTGCTGACGCCCCGGGCGAAGACGGCCTGGCGCTGGCGGCAACTCTATCTGCGCGCATTGCTCGACGCCGAGCTGAAAACCAACGGCGGCAAGCCGAATGACCGCTGCAACGAAGCCTTTGCCGAACTGATCAAACTCTATCACGCGGAGAACGCTGATCCGGCCGTCCGGCCTCCGCTGCCGAAGAAGAGTCCGCCCCTTGACCCGACCACGGTCGCCTCTTCGGAGTTCAGCGCGGATTGTCATGCCGGCATGGCCTGTGACGGCGTGCGTGCGTCCCAGGACGAGAACAATTTCTGGGCCAGCGCCAATCGCCAGGACGTCGGCGCCTGGTGGCGAAAAGACCTGGGCAACAGGCATTCGATTGAAAAGATCCGGATCCAGTTCCGGGGGTTTGACGGCCACTATCACTTCGTGCCCAAGACGATCACGTTGCAGGTGAGTGACGACGGCAAGACGTGGACGACGGCGGTCAGCAAGTCTGCCGATGTTCCCGCCAACAACAGCCCGTACGCGGCAACCATGCATACCTACGATATCAGTGCCAAGGGGCGGTATGTGCGGCTTCTTTTCGAGGACGGCACTGACGACGAGGTTGGTAACAGCAAGGTGGTTGAACTGGTTGAGGTGGAGGTCGTCAGGGCCGTTGCGCCCGTCAGGGAAGTTCGCGTTGTGCTGCCCGGGGAAGCGGGCGACCGGTGGAACCGGATCGTCCCGGTCTTCGCCCGACAGGTGGAGGAACGCTGTCCGGCGAAAGTGGTCTCGCGGGGCAACGCGCCACTGACGGTGGAGCTTGCGGTAGAGAAGGGCATCGGTGCGGAAGGCTATCGGATCGATGACCGGCCGGGTGGCGGCGTGCGGATCGTCGGCAATGACGAGCGCGGTGTGCTTTATGGTGTCGGCAAGTTCCTGCGGAGTTCGCGTTACGACAAGGGCGGCTTCACGCCCGGCACGTGGCGCGGCACGTCGGTGCCGCAGAAGCCGGTGCGCGGCATTTACTTTGCCACCCATTTCAACAACTTCTATCACGACGCGCCGATCGAAGAGGTGGAACGGTACGTGGAGGAACTCGGGCTGTGGGGTTTCAATACGGTCGCCTTCTGGTACGACATGCGCTATGCCGGGAAGGGCTTTGATGATCCGGATGCCGTCCATCTCCGGGCGCGGCTCACCCGGATCGGGCAGGCGGCAAAACGGATCGGGCTTGACGTCGGCATGTTTTTTGCGGCGAACGATTCCTATCAGAGCGCGCCCGCGGACATACGCGCGGATGCCGGCGGCATGCGCGGCGCGATCTATCCGTGGAATGTCTGCCCAAGCAAGCCGGAAGGATTGAAGTACAGCCTCAAGGTGCTAGGTGAGGAGTTCGACTGGGCGGCCCCGTTGAAGCCGGCCTACATTGTCTGCTGGCCCTACGATTCCGGCGGGTGCGGCTGCAAGGACTGCAGGCCGTGGGGAGCGAACGGTTTTCTCAAGCTCAGCGAGCAACTGGCGGCGCTGGCGCACGTGAAACTTCCGGGCACGAAGTTTGTCCTTTCCACGTGGATGTTTGACAAGGGCGAATGGCAGAACATGGTCGCCAAATTCGCGGAAAGCAAGCCGTTCTTCGACTGTGTCATGGCCGAACCCGCACAGGGCCCGATACCCGGCGGTGTGCCGTGGATGGGTTTCCCCGAGATCAGCATGCACGAGACATTCCCGTGGGGCGGCTTCGGCGCCACGCCGCTGACCGGCCGCGTGCAGGGGCAATGGAATCACGTCAAAGCCACCTCCAGCGGAGGTTTTCCCTATTCCGAGGGCATTTTCGAGGACTTGACCAAGGTGGTCATCAGCCAGTTCTACTGGAACGACCAGCCAGCCGCGGAGACGGTGAAGGAATACATCGCCTTCGAGTTCTCGCCCGATGTCGTGGCGGAGGTGGCGGGCGTCATCAAGACGCTGGAGCAGAACCACCACTGGCGCTGGTGGCCGGGTGAACTGGAAGGCGTTAAGCTCGATCTGAACTGGTTCCCATCGAGGGGCGCCAAGCCGCAGGCCGATCCCGGGGCCAAAGAGGCGTATGCCGCGATGCAACGGGTTGACGGACTGCTCACGCCCCAGGCGAAGAAAGCCTGGCGCTGGCGTCAGCTCTACCTGCGCGCGTTGCTCGACGCCGAGTTGAAGACCAACAGCGGAAAGCCGAATGACAAGTGTAATGAGGCCTTTGCCGAACTGATCAAACTCTATCACGCGGAGAATGCCAATCCGGCCCTTCGGTCTCCGCTTCCAAGGAATTCTGCACAGCCATGACCAACGCGTATTTTGATCAGTCGGGACAGGCCTTGGGCGATAGCGGGATGACTGTCGGGCAGTCCGGCCGCTTCGGCCTTTGATCCTGAAGACACTGGAGGACGTATGAACGGAAGAGAGAGACTTAAAGCAGTGCTGGAGCATCGCGCGCCAGGCAGTTTGTCGTGGACTACGCTTGTCGATGATGTGACGCGCGCCGGGATGCCGGCTGAAATCCGGAAGCTTTCTCCGTTCGATTTCTATCGTCACATCGGGTGCGACATCCTCCAATTCGGCAACTACGGGCTTAGCGCCGAGGATGCAGTGCCGTCGCCGTCCCGGCTGACCTGCACGGAAATGACATGTGAGCTGGAAACAGAGAAAGACGGGAAGCTGACCCGACGTCAGATCCCAGGTGCAAATGTCACATTCGGAATCGGTGCCGAAACAGTCACTGGCCGGGCAGTGTTGAAAAGGAAAACGCCTTGGGGCACTCTGTCTACGACGCTTGAGAATGACCATCCGGTGGAATACCCGGTCAGATCGCTTGAAGATATGCGTATCCTGCGCTCCATCTGGGAGGCATCCGATTACGTGGAGCAGGGCGACATGGAGGCTTCATTCGCACGCACGGAGCGTCTGATAGGTGACGATGGCATGTACGTGCCTACCGTGGATCCCTCGCCGGTTCAGAGCCTCCTGGAGTACGAGATGGGCGTAGAGAATTTCTACTACCTGTTTGCGGATTACCCTGATGAGATGAAGTCCTTGCTCTCAGCTATGCATGCGAAGCGTTTGAAAGAATACGAAATCCTGGCCAGGCGCAGTCCGGCAGAGGTGGTGATCTCAGTCGAGAATACAAGTTCCGCAATGATAAGTCCGGACATGTACCGGGCCCTGAGCCTTCCTCAGATCCGTGACTATGTTGATGTGTTGCACGCGCACGGGAAGAGAGCCGTGTTGCACATGTGCGGGCATATCAGGGACCTTCTGGAGCCGATCCGGGAAACGGGGCTGGATGGCATCAACGCGGCGACGCCTCCGCCGATCGGGAATACATCAGGTGAGGATATTCTCGACTTTTTCGGAGATGATTTCCTGCTTTTCGGGGCTGTATTCGATCCCTCTGTGCTGCATAAGGCCGGCGTCAGCAGTGCAGAGCTGCATGATTACCTGACGCGTCTTTATACCCCGCGGCTCAGGATGGCGAACCTCGTGCTCTGGCTGGCGGTGGATGGATTAACGACACCGCTGCAAAAGTTTCTCGCCGTTGGACAGTGGATGAAGGACGAGAATCTTTCAGTCAATGAAACGAATCAAGAATAGGTTAAACAAAAAAAGGGAGACAATATGAGTAAGATGATGGTTTTAATGACGATTTGTTGCTGGATTGCGGCGGGCGCAGCCGCAGCGGTTGACGGAGGCGAGAAGGCCGGCGCAAGTGCTGCCATCGTGAAATCGCGAACGTTCAATGTTCTGACCTACGGGGCGCTGGGCGACGATAAGACGGACAACACCGCGGCATTCTCGGCCTGCCTGACGGCGGTGATCAAGGCCGGTGGCGGGAAAATGTTTATTCCCGACGGGATCTACCGCGGCAGAATCATCATCCCCGGGACCAAGGAATGGATCACGATCGAAATCTCCGGTGAGAGCGAACCGACCCCGGTTTTCGGGACGATCGGCACGTTTCCGCTTCCGAAGAGTGGCACGATGATCAAATGCCTGTCGGAATCGGGGCCGGCTGTCATCTCTTCAGCCAGCGTCCCCGATAAGATGTACATGCAGTTTTCGGGGGTCAATGTGAGCCTGCGGAATCTTGACATCCGCACCTACGACAATCCCGGTATCGGCGGCATCGATCTGCTGAACGCGGTGCAATGCAAGATCGAGAACGTCTTCGTTAATACCGACGTCTACAATGTGCAGGCGTCCAAGCCCGCCCGCAGTACGGCCGGCATCAGCACCCCGGCCTGCAACAACGGGGCCCTCACCATCCTGCGCAATGTAGTCGTGACCGGGTATCACACCGGCATCCTGGTCAACGAGCATACCGACGGGGACAACATCGTGGTGGCCTCCAACAGCAACGGCCTGGAATTTCTTTTCGCCCATCATGCCTCCCGCTTTGGACGGGTGGGCACCTACCGCAACACCCATCACGTCACCGTTTCCGGCAGGCACGGGTTTTCGATCGAACAGATGAACACGGAACAACCGGGGCCGGGACAGACGGATGCCCGGAACGCCTGGCAGGCGCTCGTCAGTGATATTAACGACCCTAAGAATCTCGGCCTTGGCGATATCAACTACTGGGTGGTCGAGGGGAATGTGGGTGCGGTCGAGAAGTTCACCCGCAACGGCGGCGCTTCGATCCGGACCCGGCGGATCGGCTCCGCTCCAAAGGAAGACAATACGACGACCAAGTCCAAGTGAATCAGGAAAGGTGAATAGTCGATGACAACCTTGACACATCGCCAACGAATGCTGGCGGCATTGAAAGGACAGATCGTGGACAGGCTGCCGTGGGTGCCGCGGCTGGACCTCTGGCACAATGCGCACAAGCGCGCCGGCACGTTGCCCGCGCCGTACCAGCAGGCATCCCTTCACGAGATCACCGATGCCTTGGACTGGGGTTTCCACGCCGTGTTACCCCAGTTCAAGAACGTGCGCAGCCCCGCTGACGAATGCCACCGCGCGCTGGGAGTCTACAACCTGGCAACCATGCCTTATGCCACGGTGTTCGAGAACGTTGATGTCACGATGGATTCTGTCGGCGACGATACGTGTGTTACTTACCGCACGCCCAAGGGGACCATTCGCACCCGTGTCCGGTACGACGAGGCCATGCGGCGGGCGGGGATCACGATCTCGCACATTCAGGAGCACGCCATCAAGGAACCCGCTGACTATGCCGCGGTCGCCTGGCTCTTCGACAACGCCCGCGTCACGCCCAACGCCGAGGGCTACGCACGGTTTGCGGCGGAGGTTGGTGAACGCGGCTGCGCCGTGGGGTTCGTCAGCCTTGCCGGCTCTCCGATGCACTTGCTGTTGCGCGAACTGATGCCTTTTGACCAGTTCTTCTATGAGCTGTCCGACCACCCCGACGAGCTGGCCACCTGCGCGACGAGTATCGGCAGATATTACGAACGGGTCTTCACAACGGTCGCGGATAGTGCCGCGGATATTTTTCTGTTTGGCGCGAACTTCGATGCCGCGATCACTTCCCCGCCGTTCTTCGAGGAGCACATCAAGCCGTGGTTGCGGAAGTTTGCCGACCTGCTCCACCGCCGCGGCAAACTGCTGCTGACGCATCCCGACGGCGAGAATACCGGCTTGCTAGACAGTTACCTGGACAGCGGCATGGATATCGCCGACTCCATCTGCCCGGCTCCGATGACGCGGTTAAACCTGCGCCAAGTACGGGAGCATTTCGCCAGCCGTATTTCCATCCTGGGCGGGTTCCCGTCCGTGGCGCTCTTGCCCGAGGCGATGTCGGATCGGGCGTTCGAGGCTTACGTGGACGAGTTCTTCGGCCAGCTCGGCACCGGCGACCGGCTGGTCTTGGGCATCTCGGACACCACGCCGCCCGGCGCGGACTTCCAACGCCTGGTGGCGCTCGGCGAGCGAGCCCGCGCGTTTCGGCTTGGTTGCCGACAGGAGGTGCCATGACAGCTCCCGGCCGTGCATGTCGCGCATTGAAGATCGCCATCGCCCCCGATTCGTTCAAGGGCAGCCTGAGCGCGGAAGAGGCTGCAGATTGCATGGAGGCCGGATTCCGGCGGGTCTATGGACGGCGCGTGTCCGTCGTGAAGATTCCCATGGCTGATGGCGGAGAGGGGACGGTGCGCGCGGTCGTCGCGGCGACCGGAGGGCGTTTGGTGAAGGCGGCGGCGACCGATCCGCTGGGGCGTCGTATTCGGGCGGAATATGGGCTAATCGGGGACGAGCGTACGGCGGTGATCGAAGCGGCGTCGGCCAGCGGATTGCCGCTGCTGCAGCCGCACGAGCGCAATCCGTTGCTTGCCACCAGCCGCGGAACGGGTGAACTGCTTCGCCATGCCGTTTTGCGTGGCGCGAAAACGATCGTGCTGGGCCTGGGGGGCAGCTCCACCGTAGATGGCGGGCTTGGGCTTGCCCAGGCACTCGGCATCCGGTTCCTCGATGCCCGCGGTGTTGCGATAGGTGATGGTGGCGGTGCACTTGGTCGAGTGTGCCGGATTGATGTTTCAGGGCTTATGCCCGAGTTGCGCGATGTGCGTATCGAGATCGCCTGCGACGTCACGAACCCGCTTTGCGGGCGCAACGGCGCGGCCCGGATTTATGGTCCCCAGAAAGGGGCGACGCCCGCGATGGTCCGGCGTTTGGAGACCGGCTTGCAACGCTTGGGTGCGGTTGTGCTGAAAGCCAGCGGACAAGATTGGGCCCGTTACGCTGGGGCCGGAGCGGCGGGCGGCATGGCCGTGCCGCTGCTGGCGTTCTGCAACGCGCAGTTGCAATCCGGTGTGGATCTGGTGATGCGGACGGTCAGGCTTGAGGAACGATTGGCGGGTTGCGATCTGGTCATCACGGGCGAGGGCCGGATTGACGGCCAGACGGCGCGCGGGAAAACACCGGTCGGGGTTGCCCGGACGGCGCGAAAGCTCGGTTTGCCTGTGATTGCCATTTGCGGGTCCGCCGGGCCCGGCGTGCACCGGGTGTACCGGATGGGGATTGACGCGGTCTTCACGGCGCTGCAGCGCCCCGTAAGCGATGCGGAATTGGCGAAGGCGGGGAGGGAGATGCTCATCTTCTGTTCGGAACAGGTGGCCCGGTTGATTGCGTTCTCAAAGCGGATCTCAGCAGGCAAAGGGGTCGTGTTTGGACATAGGATATTATGAAAAATGGATATTTAAGAAGATGAAGGTAAACAGCCCTGTCTCATACCTGGTCACATGCAACAGAACGCCAGAAAGGATGCTAATGTTCTATATCCATATGCGCGGCGGCGCGGCCTGCTAGGCTCGCGCCATGTCTTTGAAAAAGTCACCCCGGTCCCGGGGACGCAATGGACGTGCCGCCCGCGCGCGGTTCGTGGAAGTGGAGATGGGGCCGGCGATGAAAGCCGAGGTGCTCGACACCTCCGATCTGCAGATCGACGAGACGCCCATCGATTATCTTTGCCCGGGGCGAGGTTCCACCAAGGAGGGACGGCTGTGGGTTTATCGGCACGCGGTGAGCGGTACCTGTTATTTCGACTGGCAGGCGGGACGTGGTCTGGACTACTTGCTGGATTTCCTGGGCTATGATATAGGGCCGCCAGAATCGTCATACGGTGCTACAGACCCCGCTTACCCAGCGACAATGGCGACATCCATCCGAACAACAAGCGGGATACGGGGGATCGTCTGGCCCAGTGGGCGCTTGTCCGGGACTATGGCAGGAAGGATCTGATTTGCAGCGGCCCCCTCTACAAGGGGATGAAGATCGAGGGCAGCAAGATCCGCATCCTGTTTGATTACGTCGGCAAGGGGCTGATCATCGGCAAGAAGCATGGCGAGGAGCAAATGCAGGAGGTGCCTACGGAAAAACTCGGGGGCTTCGCGATTGCGACAGCGGACCCTTCCAAGCCCAAAGGAGTGAAGTGGATCTGGGCGGATGTGGTGATCGACGGCGATACCGTGGTGGTTTCAAGTCCTGACGTCCAAAATCCCGCACACTGCCGTGCAATACGCGTGCATCACCAATCCCACGGGCAACAAGCTCTACAACAAGGAGGGCCTTCCTGCATTTCCTTTCCGCACGGACGATGGGGAGGAATAATCAAGTGCGAAGGGAATCCTCTATGAAACACACACTTGAATGCCTGCGGGTGGAGCGGCTGGATCAACCGGGGTGACGCCCCGCCCGGAGACGTTCCCGGTTATTATACGATCAGAAATTCCACTAGCGGAATCGGCGGCCAATATGACGATGCGGCTAGCCGAAGTCCTCCGCGCTCCGGGCATACTATTTCCAGGAGCGACATCCGGAGACCGCCATCGTCTTCCTCTGCCTGAGGAAGGCGAGGTGGCGTATCCGATTCCGATGCGACCGGCGGGGTTCAAACATCAGCCATGGCAGGCCAACCGGCTGACACACGATGGCATCCTGAACATTTCTTCGCAGGGGTACCGGATGGCCAAGGAACCGCTGGCAATCCCTGATTAGGAAAACGCCCGATCACAGTGCGGTTTCGACGCCCGATCCGGCCCGCAAAAAAACCTCAAAACGACCCGGAAAAAACCCATACCCCCCCCTTTAACCGGGTTTCGGAACGGCCGTTTTTTCGAAATCCCTCCGATTTTCCCGGTGCCAGAAAAGTATTTCGGGCATCTCCGGGTGCCGCTGATTCCGCGCAATCCATTGTAAGTGTATGGATTACGACGCTATCCCATCCCGCTCGTCAGTCCGTGCATCAGGCCGACTTACCTGCCAAGTGAAATCTCAGGTAGTCGGGACGATCCACTGGAGTGACAAAAGGGATCATGGATACCCAAAAGAAACAGAAAGGACAAGCCATGAACCTGTCAGTCACTACGAATCCCAATCCCAAGTTTACCGTCACTCCCACTGGAATCGAATTCTACGGCGACCTCAGTCTGGCGGAATGGGATGAACTGGGAAGAACCCTCATCTTACTCGCCAAAAAGAGTGGCTTCAGGTTGGGGGACTGGATCAATTACGGGGCAAAGGTCCACGGTAAGAAATACAAGAAGGCGCTGGAAATGTCCACACTCGCCCCCAAAACGCTCCGCAACTATGCCTCCGTGGCCCGCCTGGTCCACCCAACCCTGAGAGAACCGAGCCTCGGGATTGAACATCACGCAGCCGTGGCCAGGCTTGAATCCCAAGAGCAGAAATATTGGCTCGATATGGCCAAGGAGCACACTTTGACAGTCCCCCGTCTGCGCAAATCGATCCAACTGGGCCGCCTCGTCACTGAGGAGGAAATGGAGGATGCCGGGGCCGGCAACAGGCAGACAAGTCATGTAAAGCTCATCAACGGGCTGGTCTGCTGGTGGCAAAAAGAAACCTGCAAAGCTCCGGTGGCAGCATGGAATGTTGCCCGGCGCGAGGCGATCAAACGGGATTTCGAGCAAGTTCTGGAGATCTACCGGCAATTGTGATTTTCGCCCCATTTGACAGGCCACCAGGTTCCCAACTCCGTCCCGCCACGTGTGTCCTTGGTCAAACTAACCGCCCGGGCATCCACGTGTCAACCTGGCGGAATGTCCCGTCGACAGGACATTTCACGCAAGCTGTTCCGTAGGATTCCGCGCCGGACCGTTCGCATTCGTTCCGCTGTTTTGGCGTTTATTTCCGCCGGTTTCAAGCGGGGCTGCCGCCCCACACCCCGCCGAGCTGCCGCCAGCTCGACCGCGTACCCC
>Ga0118677_10012447_pt1 | contig 12480 bp, 11 predicted proteins | sample AliMusrvi5mmetaG_FD_86154 | JGI IMG/M metagenome (GOLD analysis project Ga0118677, IMG submission 86154)
GCGGTGGGCCTTCGACGCGGGCGCCAGCGTCTACGCCTCGCGGATCCTCGGCTCGGACGGCGTCATTTACATCGGCTCCTATGAGAAAAATCTCTACGCGCTGAACGCGGACGGCACGCTGCGGTGGTCTTTCGCCGCCGGCGACACCATTTATCCTTCCGCGGCGCTGGCCAGTGACGGCACGCTCTATTTCGGCGCGCAGAACGGGACGGTCTACGCTATCGGCTCGGGCTTGGGCACCATGGTGGCGACACCCGTCTTCGCCCCGGCGCCGGATATCTACACCGGCTCGGTGACGGTCGCCATCGCGTGCGACACCACCGGCGCGGCCGTCCATTACACCGTCGACGGCACGACGCCCACCGTCACCTCGCCGTTATACGACAACACGCCGATCCTGCTGACCACGAATACCACGCTGCAGGCTATCGGGGTTGCGCCCGGGATGCTGGATAGCCTGGTCGCCAGCGGCAGTTATCAATTGCGCGTGGAGACGCCGATCATCAGCCCGATCTCCGGCAGTTACCCGGCCGGCCCACTGGCGGTGACCATCAACTGCATCACGCCGGGGGCGACGATCCATTACACGACGGACGGCAGCGAGCCGACCGCGGATTCACCGCTCTACCTCAATCCGCTGGCGCTGACGCTCACCGACACGCTGACCGTGAAGGCGCGGGCGATGGCGGTTGATATGGTTGATAGCGACGTGGCCAGTGAAACCTACGCCACCTCCTTCACCGTGACGCCGCCGACGCTGACTCCGAAGAATTCGGCACAAAAGAGCGCCGACGTTGTCTTCGCTCCCGGGCCGGATCTGAAGCCGACACACAGCGCCAAATACTGGGCCGCGAAAACGCGGGGCCTCGACTTCTCGGCCGAAGACCGCGTTCCCGCCGCTCTGTACAACAAGATCCTTTGGGAAGGGCTGAAGGGGACCAAGGCGCCGGTTCCGCATACGCAGTTTCAGAGCGTCGATTCCGGCGACAAGACGGCCCGGAAGGCTGACGCCGACGACCAGTGAGCCTGCACCCGAAAATTTCTGTGAAAGAAAGGAATATCCGATGAAAAGCACACTCTCTGTTTTCGCGGTCGCCTCTTTTGCGGCGATCTGTTCCCTGCCCGCCCATGCGGCGACCATCTACTCTGTCAGCTTCACCGGCTCGGTTACCCAGACGCAGGGTTCTACCGGCGAGTCCGTGGGCAGCGTGGTGATGGGCCGTTTCGACCTCAACAGCGTCTCCGGTTTTTCCAGCTTCCTGATCGACGGCAGGTCGGTGGCGGCGGGCTACGTCTCGTCCGCGACCATTGGACCCGCACTGTTCGATGCGATTTACACGGCGCAGGTATCTCCTGTCGCGACCGGCACACCGAGCAACAGTTCTTTTTCCCTGGATCTGTCCTCTCTGTCCGCCTGGCCGGCTTCCGATACGGCTTACACGTTGCTGACTGACACGAATCAACTCAGGACGAATCTGGATACGGTTACCAACCCCTTATCCGCATTCCCGAGCACGTTCGGTTATTACACGGCGAACGCGGACGGCACGAACGTGGTGGCGTTACGGGCGAACCTGACGTCGATTACGGTTACGGCCACGCCGGAACCGGTCAGCTTCGGGTTGCTCGCGATTTCCTTGCCGGGTTTGATCTGTCTGGTTCGACGGCGGCGCGGGTAGTTCATCAGGATGTGAAGAAGGCACGGGCCGACGGGTTTATCGCCCGCCGGCCCGTTGCCGTTTTTGGCGAGCCGGAGCGACGGGCGTGCGCATCTGACGCTAAGATGTGAGAGTGTGAACCACTATCGATCTTGACGAGGAACTTCTCCGCACAGCCAAGGCTATTTCCGAAGCCCGTGGTCAAACCTTGTCAAAATCCGTTTGCGATCTGGGATGGAGAGGGCTGCGTCCGGACGAGATGGAGCTTTCAACATTAAATGGCTTCGCCGTGTTGCCGAATCGGGAAGGATCGAAGCCCGTAACCCCGGAACATGTAACCGAACTTCTGGAAATGACGGAACCGGCTGCGTGAACTGATTGGGCTAATGGGACCAGCGCAGGCTTCACGGCTTTGCAGATTACACGAAGGTTTTGACGACTGGTTCGAGCTTTTCTTCAGGCTCCGTAACGCCGCCTTGCGTTTTCGCAAATTTGCGAATAGACTGAGCACAGGATGCCGAAGACTGCCGTCGTCCTTTATTGCGAGGACAACGGATCGTGCCCGTTCCTGGAGTGGTTCGATGGATTGCCGGTCAAGGCGCAGGATAAGTGTCAGGTGCGGTTGGAACGGCTGCGGGAGTTGGGTCATGAACTGCGGAGGCCGGAGGCGGACCTGCTTCGTGACGGTATCTACGAGCTTCGCGCCAGTCTACAGGGCATAAATTACAGGATTCTGTATTTCTTCCACGGAACGGTCGCGGCGATTGTGTCTCATGGAATTGTGAAGGAGCGCGCGGTTCCGCCGAAGGAGATCGACCTCGCCATGGAACGCAAGAAGCGGTTTGCAGCTAATCCGGCGAAGCATCGTTACAAGGAGAATGCGAAATGAGCAGGAAATCGGGGACCACCACCGACGCCGTCGAGATCATCCAGAGGCGGATTTACGAGGGCAAGCCGGACCGCATGAAAGGACTGGAAGAGGCAAGGGCGAACGACGAGATCGCCCGGAAGATCTTCGGCTTACGCACGAAGGCGGGTCTGACACAAGCGCAACTCGGCAAACTGATCGGCACAACGGCCTCGGTGATCTGCCGTCTTGAAGGCGCCGATTACGAGGGCCATTCGTTAGCGATGCTTCGGAGAATCGCCGCCGCATTGAATCAGAGAGTCGAAATTCGCTTCGTGCCGATACGGCGCACGGCTTAGAGCGCGTCAACTGGCAATGCCGTTTCAGCCGGCTCCGGCCTGAGGCCGCGAACCGAGCACGAGGATATCGACCAGTCGTTTGGCGCTCTGCTGCCAGTCCGGACTGGTGGCGACGTTGGCAACGCCGATGAGAGCGCGCAGAAGGTCGAGCGGGTCGAGGTCCTCGCGGATGTCGCCGCTGGCTATGGCGCGGGCGACCAGGGCGCGAATCGCTTCCCAGACCTGCGCGTAAGAGGCTTCGAAGACCTTCGAGTGGCCGCCGACAAGCGTGTTCAGGGCCGGGGCGATGATCTGTTTGGTCGCGATGTAGTCGACGAACAGGAACATCCAGGCGCGCAGGGCTTCCACGGGCGGCAGCGTTTCGGCGAACCTGCGTTCGGCGGCGGCCAGCCTCTCCACTTCCGTGCGATAGACCGCCTCCAGAAGTTCTTCGCGGGTGGGAAAGTTCCGGTACAGGGTTCCGGGGCCGACGCCCGCCTGTTTGGCGATGTCGTCCAGGCTCGTGTTCGCGCCCGACCGGGTGAACGCCTCCTTGGCGGCTTCGAGGATGCGCTCGCGATTGCGCCGGGCGTCGCTGCGGGGTTTTCGGCTGGGCGGATTTACCATGAAAAAGCTGAAACCGGAGACAGCCTCCGGTAATCTGTTCAAATGCGGAGGGTCTCTCCGTTTTTAACAGATTCGTGACGGCTCGTCAATTTCAACAAAGGAGAATCGCTATGCGTGTTTTTGTCACCGGGGCGACCGGTTTCGTCGGCTCCGCAATCGTTCAGGAACTAATCGGCGCGGGTCATCGGGTTTTGGGTCTGGTGCGTTCGGATGCGGGCGCGGCCTCTCTGGCGGCCGCGGGCGGCGAGGTTCACCGCGGTTCGCTTGAAGATTCCGACAGCCTGGTTCGCGGGGCGGCGAGCGCGGACGCCGTGATCCATACGGCCTTTATCCACGACTTCGCGAATTACGCGAGTTCGGCCGAAACGGACCGGCTCGCCATCGCCACCCTGGGAGGCGCGCTGGCGGGCTCGGGACGGCCTCTGATCATTACATCGGGCACTTTGCTTGCGCAACGGAAAGGGCCGCTGGCGGTCGAAGACGACGCGCCCAATCCTCACTCTCCGCGTAAATCGGAAGAAGCCGTGCCTGAACTGGTGTCACGCGGCGTGAGGGCATCCGTGGTGCGGCTGCCGCCTTCGGTGCATGGAGACGGCGACCATGGCTTTGTGCCGGCGCTGATCGCCATCGCGCGTGAGAAGGGCGCTTCGGCCTATGTGGGCGAGGGCCTGAACCGCTGGCCCGCGGTACACCGGCTGGACGCGGCGCGCCTTTACCGGCTGGTGCTGGAGGGGGGCGTGGCGGGAGCCAGTTACCACGCGGTGGCCGACGAGGGCGTGCCTTTCCGTGAGATCGCCGGTGTGATCGGCCGGCGCCTGAACGTGCCGGTGGTGAGCAGGACGCCCGAGGAGGCGGCCGGGCATTTTGGCTGGATCGCGCCCTTTGTCACAATGGACGGACCGGCTTCCAGTGCGCAAACGCAGGAACGTCTGGGATGGCATTCCACCGGGTCCGGTTTCATTGCCGATATCGACGGACCCGCTTATTTCTGAAACAGAGGACATTTCATGACAAAAGAGATCCATTCCGCCGGCACGTTTTCGTTTGCCGGAAATTCCCTGACCGTGAACCGCATGGGTTATGGCGCGATGCAGCTGGCGGGCCCGTATGTGTGGGGACCGCCGCGCGATCCCGAGGAAGCGGTCCGGGTGCTGCATACCGCGATCGGGGCTGGCGTGAACCATATCGATACCAGCGATTTCTATGGCCCTCATGTGACAAATCGGATTATCCGGCAGGCGCTGCATCCGTATCCGGAAGGGCTGGTAATCGTCACCAAAGTGGGCGCACGCCGGGGAGACGACAAGTCGTGGATCCCCGCGCGCTCGCCCCGGGAACTCACGGACGGCGTTCATGACAATCTGCGGAACCTCGGGCTGGAGTCGCTGGATGTGGTGAATCTGCGAGTGGGCGGCATGCTGACTCCCGAGGAGGGCTCGATTGAAGAACCGTTCACGGCGCTGGCGGAACTGAAGGAACGCGGATTGATCCGGCATCTGGGTCTGAGCAATGTCACGCCGGCGCAGTTGTCGGAGGCGCGGAAGATCGCCGACGTGGTGTGCGTGCAGAATTTCTACAACGTGGCGAACCGGAACGACGACGAATTTATCGCCGACCTCGCCAGCCAGGGAATTCCCTATGTGCCGTTCTTCCCGCTGGGAGGATTCACGCCGCTGCAGTCCTCCACGCTGGATGCGGCCGCCGCGGCCGTGGGAGCCACGCCCATGCAGGTGGCGCTGGCGTGGCTGCTGCAGCGCTCGCCCAATATGCTGCTGATTCCGGGGACTTCATCGGTGAAACATCTTCGCGAAAACCTGGATGCGGCCACGCTCCGGCTTCCGCCGGAAACGATTGCCGCACTGGATTCGGTCGCGGAAAGCGCGCAGGGATGAGGGCGCCGGCGTCAGTCAGTCGAGCAGGGAGGCCGGCGTTTCGGTTCCCAGCGGCTCGGGGTCGTAGACGACACCAGCGAACAGAATGGTGCTCTCTATGTCCCGGATCAGCAAGGCAAAGGGACGATCGATAACGAGTTCCCGGTGTTCAAATTCCCTTGGGCGGGCCGCGCCAACGAGAACCCTTACGATCGTCTCGGCCGCGGCGACCGTCCCCTCTTCATCAAGGCCGAGGCGACTTTGGTGAAGGATATCGCCGAGGACGAAGCCGGGTGACCCCATGAACTCGGGTGACCTCATTGAAGTAAAATCGGCTCCCGGATAGCGGAAGGCGAGTTCCATCCCCATTCGGCTGAGAGCTGTTTTTAGACGGGCTCTGCAGGAGACGGCAAATTTCGGCATCCGGAAATCGAGAGCCACATTGTGGCTCCTCCCTTCAAAGAAGTTCCGCACGTCGAGACCGGCGAGGAGTTCTTCGGGAGTTGTTCCCGGCGAAGGGAGCAGGATGCCGAACTCGCCCTGATCCCTCGCGCCTCGACGGTAAGGTATCACCGCGCCTTCATAGAGCGGCCCGGTCCGATACATTCCCCGATCCTTCCGACGGCGGATAAACGGGAGTACCTTCGAAGAGCCGTCCGCGCGAAAGAACACGCGGTCCTGCGTATCTCCGGAATTGAACTCGTCTTGCCACCTATGGGCGAAGCAGAGAGCGTTGGTGATCAGGCAATCGGTGGCCGCCAGGATCTCACGGGAGACAATGTCCGTCAGCAAATTCATGGAAGCCTTGCGAGCCCAGGCATTGATCCATTCGGTTGCCGCGGGATCCGAGAAATCCAGCGTGTTGGCTTCTGCGCCGAGGTCGCGGACATTCGCGACGTAATCGGGATTCAGTTGTTGGCGCCTGTCTGCCCATACGGCGTTGACGAAGGAGATCCGGAAGCCGTCGCTGGCACAAAGCAGGCGGACCAGGGACGCGGCGGACTGCCGGAGATGATGGGACCCGACTTCGACCGGCACGTAGAGCGTCCGCCGAATCGCCGCGCTGGTTTCGCCGGAGGCGCCGAGTTCGGCGAGCAGCAGGCCCATGAAGATACCCGTCGGGGAGATGAACACGTTCTCTCGGGGAGTTTCGGCGGCAAGTTCGGTGAGAAGGTGAATGCCGAATGCGTTCTGGGCCCTGCGGATCATGTCAGGGTCGGGGTTGACGATGTTTGTCGCTAAGGTGCCAGCCATTCTGGTGTATTGTAAGACACCAGAAGGGTGCGATTGCGAGGAGGATTGTTCCTCGGCGCGGCGGTTGGTGACAGGTGCTTTGGGCGGGTTTCCAACCCGCCGCCGGATGCCATCCGGCCCTACATCAGGAGTTACGGAGCGGGAATTACCGCATTGCCACGACGGCGGCGATTTTGTCGCGCAGGTCCGCCGCGCGGTAGGGCTTTTTGATCAGACCGGCGAGGCCGCTGCCGAACCGCTCCTGCACCGAAATATCGTCGTGGCCGGTCGAGATCACGATCGGGATGTCCGTGCGAATCTCCCGCATCTTATGGAAAGCCTCTTCCCCGCCCATAACCGGCATGGTGAGGTCGAGAAGCACCGCTGAGATCTCATTGCCGTGTTGCCGGAACGCCTCGACACCGGCGAGTCCGTTATCGGTGGTCAGGACCTTGTAGCCGTATTGCTGCAGGATCGTGCTGGTCAGCCTGCGGATGACGGGATCGTCTTCCACGACCAGAACCATCCCCGCATGTCCTGGCTTCGTGGCGATTTTGCGCGTCTCTTTGTTCGGGACGAGCGGGGCGGGAACTCCCTCAAAGGTGATTCGGAACGTGCTGCCATCGCCCGGCGCGCTTTCCACTTCCATGCGGGCATTCAGTCTCCGCACGATGCCGGAAACCGAGGCCAGGCCGAGGCCGCGACCGGTAAATTTCGTGGTAAAAAACGGGTCGAAGATACGGCTTTGGGTTGCCTGGTCCATGCCGCAGCCGGTGTCCCGCACTTCCAGGAAGACGCCGGGCGGGCCGTTTTCAGCTCCGCCTTGAGACGGGGCCGCTCCCGTCGAGATATACACGGTGCCGCCGTCGGCGGGAATCGACTCCGCCGCGTTGACGACCATGTTCATGACGATCTGCTGGACGGCGGCGGAGCTCGCCTCCAGCCAGGGCAGACCGGGTGCGAGGGCCAGTTTCAGTTCCACCGTATTCGGGATGGATTTCCCGATCAGCGGGAGAGTTTCCGCGACCAATCCGGACAGATCGAAGCGAGTGCCGGTGACATCCCGGTTGCCCGCGTAATCCAGCATCTGGGAAACCAGCGCGGCGGCTCGCTGGCTGCCTCGCTCGGCGGTTTCGAGCAGCGGGCGCGAGGGATCTTCCGACGGCATCAGTTCCATCGCCAGGCTCAGATTGCCCAGAATCCCGGTGAGCAGGTTATTGAAATCGTGCGCGATGCCCCCGGCCAGGATGCCGATACTTTCCAGCTTTTTGGTCTGGAGCAGAGCCTCGGCCCGCTTCTTCTCTTCGGTGACGTCACGCAGCAGGCGGCCGAATTCGGAAGGCTCACTGCCCAGTCGCGCGGTCACGATCTCGGCGAGGAACCGGGAGCCGTCTTTGCGAACCTGCCAGGATTCCGCGACTACGGAACCAAGCTGCCGCGCGCTCTCGATATCGCGCTGGCCGGCGCCTTGTTCCACGTCTTCCGGCGTGAGGAAGCGGCGGAAACTCCGACCTTTCATTTCCTCTTCCGTGAAGCCGAAAAAGCGTTCGGCGCCGGGGCTCCAGCTGGTGACGAAGCCCCCGTGGTCGACCGTAAAGAGCGCGTAGTCTTTTGAACCGTCGAGCAGCAACTGGTAGCGCTGACTCGTCTGGCGGAGAACCTTGTCGAGGATGACAGCGTAGCGGCGCAGAAGAAAAGCCTGGCCGAGAGAGGAGAGCAGTTCCGCGTAGACGCCGAGATTTTTTCTGCTGACCGGCGCCTGATGGCGGGCGGCGGTCCAGACATCCTGCGAAGAGACGGCGCGATCCCGGCTGACGCGCCCGAGCGGCAGCGGTTCGGGATAGCGGGTGAAGACCTGTCCGGCGAGGATGGCTCCGATCGCGTGCCGGCCCAGAAACAAGGGAATCGCGGTGTGTCCCATGCCCGCGGCGTCCTGGACGCAGATTACCTGGCCGGTGGCGAGCGCATCCGCGAGGGCACAGCAGGCGGGCAGCGTGGACAGGCAGAAGGGACAGGAAGGACGCAACGCGGCGGGACCTTTGCGGAACAGGTTCCAGACCGGCTGCGTGTTGTGGATCGATCCCAGGACCTTGCCGTTGTGGTCCATGAGCGCGACAGCCAGTCTGGTGGTGATGCCGTAGCGGATCAGAATCTCCGCCCAGCGCGCGGGATCGAGCAGTTCAGCCCGGAGCGCTTCCAGTTCAAAAGACGGGTGCAGTTCGAAATCGGGCTGGTCAGCGTCGGGAACCGGGGCTGAGATTGGCGGGATGAGCCCGCCTTCGCCGGGGTGCTCCGGGGAAGGCGTTCCGGCGGTCATTTCGATTCCTGGGCGGAGCCGCCGGCGGACATTGCGGCGGGATTGCGGAAACGGGTCGGCGCACGGCTGAGGATGCTGGAATAGCTGGAAAAGGGCAGCTGAGCCGGCAGTTCGACGGGCTGGGCTTTCAGATGGATTCCGCCCTGCCGGATCTCGTACTCGCGGCTGTCGAACTCATGTTTGCTGCCGCGCGCTTTCACGACGGTGATGCAGCGCCGCAGGGAGTTACTCAGTTCCACCAGGCTGAGCAGAACGATGTTATCCACGATTGAGCTGACCGGAAACTCCGGCATAAACGAAGAAAGACCCAGAAATTCCGGATTTTCGTAGTTAAAGAACGTGGACATCAGCCGCGATTTACTGAACGCCACCAGCGCGTGGAAGAAATCGAGGTAGAGAGAGAGATCGCCGAGCGCGGTGCTGTAGCTGGTCATGCCGTCGATGACCAGCCGCTGGATGTCGTGTTTCTCGACAAGGCGCACGATGTCGGCAAAATGGCGGTCGACGTCCAGTTCCTGCGGGCTTTCAAAGAGAATATGGACGGAGCCATCGTCGATCTGTTCCTGCAGATTCAGGCCCAGGGTAGCGGCGTTGCGGGCGATCTGCGCGGGGTGTTCGTCGAGCGAGACCAGCAGGCCCATCTGCCCCTGGCGGAGCGCACCTTCGCGGAGCAACTGGGTTCCCAGAATCGTCTTGCCGACGCCGGACACACCAACGACCATGGTGGTGGAACCGGCGAAGATGCCGCCGCCGATCAGCGCGTCGAGCGCGTCCACTCCGATTACGGAATGCCTCGCCATGGAGGTCGGTTGCGCGAGATTGCGGCGCAACGGGGCCTGCACACGGCGGAAGACTTCGAGGCCGGAACTGGAATGGATTTGCAGGGTGTGCTGGCCGGCATCGTAGTCCTGGCCGCGGCTTTTCACGATTTCGATGCTGCGCTGCACGCGCCCGCAGCGCGCCCGAATGGCCAGACGGATCACGGTATCGGACAGAAAGGTGGCCGATTCCAGCGTGTTCTGCGCTTCGGGCCGGCTGCCGGTTTCGTGCGAGAGCATGGTCGTCAGGTTTTCACGATTCAGGCCTTCAATCAGCTGCTGCAGCACCTCGCGATAACCGGACCGAACTTCCTGACCGGGCGGAATAAAAGAGGACTGCATCAGCAGGCCGACGACATCGATGAAGATGCGGCGGGCCGCTATTTCCGCGGCCGTTTCCAGCAACAGACTGTCCGCCGAGCGGACTTCCTGCTCCAGAACCTCGGGGCTGGTAAAAACGATCTGCAGTTTTTTTTGTCTCTGCAGCTCGTCCAGATCCCAACCCATGGTGGCCGCGTCGCGAATCAGTTTCTGCGCGCTGGTTTCGAAAACCACGATGATGCCCGGTTCGCCGACTCCGTGATTCCGCGATAGATGAACTCCAGGCCGAAAAGGGTCTTACCGGTGCCGGTTTCTCCCTGCACCAGGACAACATTGCCGGCGGGAATGCCGCCGAGAAGGATGTTGTCCAGCCCGGCAATACCGGTTTTTATCATTTCCGAGTTCATGACGTTAGCCGTCCCTTGAAGCTTTCGATGAGGCCAGATGCAACCCGCTGTTGCCTCGCTTTTTCCGGCCGGAGGCCGACCGCAGGTGACCGGATATGAGCAGACGCGCGGCGCGATCTTCGGCCACCTTCAGGAGTTCAGCCAGCGCCTGGAGGCGGGGCGGATCCAGCGAATCAGGGGCGCTGGTCCGGTAGAGGCGCAGGCCCTTCGAATCGTGGGAACGATGGAGGAGTCCCTTCAGCGTAAGGGCATCGAGAGCCGCGGAAATTTCCGTTTTCCCGTAGCCGAGTAGACGGGCGATTTGCGGCGCGCCGGCGAGACTGGTTCCATGACGATTGACAAATACAAGCACGTCCCACTCCACCAACCGAACAATGCCGAGAGTCTCCAGATAACTGATCTGCGTTTTGCGCCACTGTTCCTCTGAGCTCATCGTGGTCAGGGTCAGAGGGTGGGAGCTTGCCGGGCCAGCGACGCAGGGGCTCGCGGGCATGGTTCCGCGGAGGCGATTCTAATCACGAACTTCCGCTTTTGCAGTTCGGATCCTTTCGTCACGCGGGTAATTCGAGAGATAATTCGGTGCTAACTGATTGTAAGTCACTTCTCACTTCGGGTGGACTACGAGACTAAGTATCCCACCGGAGAAATCCCGCGTCTGTTCTTTTTCGTACAAAGTCTTGCGGTTCGTGGTTTTCGCGGACAGGCGAAGAGTCTGCGGGTGTGGCGGTTTCCAACCCGCCGCCATCCGGCCCTGCATCGGGAAAACGGGGCTGCGTTTACAATGAGGAACACACTTCACCGCGCAGACGGAACGGGCCCCCTGTACGCGCTCTCCGACCGAAGCTTTTCAACTGAACAGGAGACACCAATCGTGGAAACAACGGGCGACAACCGGCGGCGGTTTCTGGGCTTTTTTGCCGGGGCAGGACTGGGGGGCACGCTGCTGCCCGGCGTCCTTTGGGCGCAACTGCAACAGGAGGGCGGCCAGAGGATCACGCCGGCCATGCTGACCGAGGCGATGGCGCTTTCCGGACTGACGTTCGCCGAAGAAGACCAGCGAGCGCTGCTGCAGGCGGCGAATCAGAATCTGACGCGGTATGAAGAGATTCGCAAGACGGCGATTCCGAACGATGTGGCGCCGCCCTTCTATTTCAGCCCGCTGACGCCTGGCATGAAGGTGAATCGCGCGAAGCTGCCGGTCCGGTTCAGCACGCCGAAGGTGAAGCGCCCGGCGAACCTGGAAGACGTCGCTTTCTGGCCGATCACGCAGCTTTCGCGCCTGCTGCACACGCGCCAGGTGACGTCGCTCGAACTGACGGAGATGTACCTGGCGCGGCTGCATCGTTATAACGAAAAACTGAACTGCGTGGTGACGTTCCTCGACGATCTGGCCATCGCGCAGGCGAAGCAGGCCGACGCGGAACTGAAGTCGGGCAAGCGTCGCGGGCCGCTGCACGGCATTCCGTGGGGCGCCAAAGACATTATCGCGGTGAAGGGTTACAAGACGACGTGGGGCTCCGGCGCTTATAAAGAGCAGATGCTCGACGAGGAAGCGAGCGTGGTCGGGATGCTGCGCGAGGCGGGCGCGGTGCTGGTCGCGAAGCTGACGACGGGCGAACTGGCGCAGGGCGACCAGTGGTTCGGCGGGCAGACGAAGAATCCGTGGAATCTGGCGGAGGGCTCAAGCGGGTCGTCGGCGGGACCGGCGTCGGCAACGGCGGCGGGGCTGGTGGCGTTCGGGATCGGCAGCGAGACGAGCGGATCGATTCTGAGTCCTTCGGCGCGGTGCGGGGTGACGGGGCTGCGGCCGACGTTCGGCCGGATCAGCCGCTACGGGGTGATGACGCTTTCGTGGACGCAGGACCGGCTGGGCCCGCTGTGCCGGTATGCGGAAGACTGCGCGGTGGTGATGAGCGTGATCGCGAAACCGGATGGGCGGGATCTGAGCGTGTCCGAACTGCCGTTCAACTGGAATCCGCGCATGGATATCCGGAAACTTCGGGTGGGGTATCTGAAAGACGCCTTCGACGAAAACACCAATCC
>Ga0118677_10012448_pt1 | contig 12480 bp, 12 predicted proteins | sample AliMusrvi5mmetaG_FD_86154 | JGI IMG/M metagenome (GOLD analysis project Ga0118677, IMG submission 86154)
GTATGCCCGGAAGGAAACGATCGCCCTTGGATCGCACCCATCTCTGGACGCGAAAGCTTCACCGTCGGCGGATAAAAAGCTGCCAGTAAACGCGGCTTCACCCGCTCCAAATCCACCACCCTCGCCGCCTCCACTTGATGGGGTCGGGGTCGGTTCGTCCAATGCTTGAGTCCGTTCACCACCACTCCATCCGTCAACCCCACTACTGTCAGCAAGACCGCCAGCATCGCCCGCGATTTAAAACAACCGAACACCGCAATCCCCACGATCACCACGAGTAGCAGCGGCGTCCAAAACGCAAAACAGGACAACACCGCCATGAGCCAGTCAAGGCCGGGAGTCGTCCACTCGTGATTAACCAGGAAAAATAAGGATTGATCCATGTGCGGCTAAGAGGAAACTTGAAACATTATGGCCTGCCCAAAACAAGTAAAGACACGAATCGCCGCCGCGCTCCTCTTGGCTCTTCTTTTGCCCTTCCCCGCTGCTCGCGCCATCTCTGAGGCTCCCACCGCCAGCGAACTCCTCAGCCTCGTTCGCCTCAATGAAACCGCCCAGAACCACGACTTCAACGGACGGCTGCAAGTCAACGGCGAAACTAAAATCGTGATTCCCTTCCGGCTTTCGATGCGCGGCAGCACCATCATCTATCAGCTCACCAACCCACCGGAAGCCTTTGTCCTGCATCTGTTGGAAAAAGGCGCGCGCCTGAACCGCGTGATTGGCAGCGGTAAGACCGAAAAGATCACCGACGTCAAACTCGACGATCTCGTGCGGGGCACCGACATCAGTTACGAAGACCTTTCGCTCAAATTTCTCTACTGGAACAACGCCAACGTCGAAAAAGAGCAGGAGCATCTCATGACCCGCACCTGCTGGATCGTCCAAGCCGTTCCCTCCAGCAAATCCGAATCGCAATACGACAGGGTGCGCCTCTGGATCGAGTCAACTGGTGGTCTCCTGCAGGCCGAGTGTTACGCCGGAGGCAAGCTCATCCGGCGCTTCAAAGTCACCAGTGTCCAGGCCGCCCACGACACCGCCGGATACATCCTTAAATCCATGCGCATCCAGCGTATGGATGAGAGCGGAAAGGATCGCCCACCCACCCAACTCTTTTTGGAGCAATAGCGTCGTGTTCACACTCGTGATTCTTGGCAACGGCGGACGGCTCGGGGCTGCGATGGCCCGCGGTTATGCCGGGGAAGCCCGCGTTATCGGATTCAACCACAGTCAGCTCGACCTCGCCTCGCCGCAGGCCATCGACGACGCCTTGGGCGGGCTCGACTTCGACACGCTCATCAACTGCGCCGCGCTCATCAACGTCGATTACTGCGAAACCCACCCGGAGGAAGCTTTCGCCGTTAACGCGCGGGCTGTCGGGCAGATCGCCCAGCTTTGCGCTCGCAAGCACGCTCGCTGCATCCACATCAGCACCGACTACGTCTTCGATGGCACACAATCCACTCCCTACACCGAAACCGACCCTGCTCATCCCCTGAGTGTCTATGGCGAGTCCAAGCGACAGGGCGAAATCGAATGCCTCGCCGCCTCCGCCGAGCACCTTGCCGCCCGCGTCTCCTGGGTCTTCGGCCCGGACCGCCCCAGCTTCCTCGACCAAATCCTCCAGTGCGCACGCCGGGGCGATTCCCTCCAAGCCATCGGCGACAAATGGTCCACCCCCACCTACACGTTGGATCTCTTGGAATGGCTGCGCCCACTTCTGCGGGATCGCGCCGTGGGCGGTCTCCTGCATCTGGCTTCCACCGGTTCATGCACCTGGCAGGAATATGGCCAATGGACGCTGGATTGCGCCATCCGGACGGGATTGCCGCTCAAAAGCCGCACCGTAGCCTTCCAGTCTCTGAGCGATCTCAAAGCCTTCGTCGCCCGGCGTCCCATCCATACGACCCTCGATACCGGGCGATTCACCGCTCTCACGGGAATCACCCCGCGCCCTTGGCAGGAATCGGTCGAGGAATACGTTCGAGAATATCACCCCGGCTGAGACGCCGGAGGCCGCAGTATCAAAAGGTGTGGATAAACAGGCCGGAACGTAGCTTCGGCTCAAACCATGTGCTCTTGGGCGGCATGATTTGATTGGCGTCCGCGATGTCCATCAACTGCTCCACTGTCGTTGGGAACATGGAGAACGCAACCACGCCGCGCCCTTCCTTCACGCGCGAAACCAGTTCGCCCGTGCCGCGAATGCCGCCGATGAAATCAATGCGATGGCTCGTGCGAGGATCGTCGATCCCGAGAATCGGTGCAAGCAGGCGGTCCTGGAGCACGGAAACATCGAGGCGCTCCACCGGATTGGCGTTCGGCTGCGCTGCCCATGTGAGCCCATACCATTTTTCGCCCAAATACATCCGCACTTCACCGGGACGCTCCGGCGTATCCCCGGCGTTTTCCGTGATCGTAAACCCAGCCTCGCGCACGGCTTCCAAAAACGCCTCCGGGGTGCGCCCGTTCAGATCGTGCACGCAGCGGTTGTAGGGGAGAATCCGCAATTGGTTGGCCGGGAAGAGGACGCACAGGAACCAGTTGTAGGGCTCGTCGCCCGTGTGATTCGGGTTCTTCGCGCGACGCTCCTTGCCCACACGCACCGCGCTGGCCGTGCGATGGTGGCCGTCGGCAACGTATGACACCGGCACCTGCGCGAATGCCTTCACAAAAAACTCGCACAGCTTCAAGCCCGCCACGCGCCAAACCGTGTGGCCGATGCCGTCCGGGGCCGTGAAATCATAGAGCGGCGGCGTCTTCAGCACCTCGGCCACGAGCGCGTTCAGATCGGGTGTGTCGCGGTAGGTCAGGAACACCGGGCCGGTGTTGGCGCTCAGGGTATCGATGAGCCGGGTGCGGTCATCCTCCTTGTCGCGGCGGGTCTTCTCGTGCTTCTTGATGATGTCCTGCTCGTAATCCTCGATATGGCACGTCAGTGCGATGCCCGTCTGCACCTGCTGGCCCATCCGCTGCTGGTAAAGGTAAATGCACGGCTCGCTCTCGCGCACCAACACCTCGTGCTGCTGGAATGTCACAAACGTTTCGCGCGCTTTCTCATAAACCGCCGCCGAATACGGGTCCGTCCCGGCAGGCAGGTCGATCTCCGCGCGATCCACATGCATCAGGCTGTAAGGGTTGCCCTCGGTGAGCGCGGCGGCTTCTTTGGCGTCCACCACATCGTAGGGAACGCAAGCCACCTGCGGAGCGAGATCATCGGCGGGCCGGAGCCCTTGGAAAGGTTTTACACGGAGCATAATAAAAAAGGAAGGCGCACAGAAGAACCCGGCCCCGCCGAAATTTCGAGGAAAAAAGCGGAGAAACCTACCCAATCTTCCGCTTAAAGCGCGCCGCGCACAGGGAGAAGAACCCCACCGCCATCACGCACAAGATCGCCAGTGAAGGCCAATACTCCGAGAAATGCGCCCCGCGCAACACGATGGAGCGGAGCAAATCAATCCCATACGTTGCCGGGAGCAGGGTGCTGATGGCGTAGAAAATCCACGGCATCGTCTCGCGCGGGAAAATGAATCCGGAGAAGAACACGCTCGGCAGGATCAGCGTCATCGTCATCTGCAACGCCTGCATCTGGTTTTCCGCGCGCGTGGAAAGCAGCAAGCCGATGCTCAACAACACAAACACGTAGACCAGCAGCGAAACCGTCAACCCCACCAAACTCCCCGCGATGGGCACTTGGAACACAAAGCGCATAATCACAACCAGCAGTGCTGCCATCGCGCTGCCCAGGCAGAAATACGGGATCAATTTCCCGAGCATCAGCCCCCAGCGCGACACCGGGCTCACCAACAACTGCTCCAGCGTCCCGCGCTCGCGCTCCCGCACAATCGACATCGCCGTGGTAAACAGCGTCGCCATCTGCAACACCAGCCCGATCACACCGGGAATGAAAAAATTCGGGCTCTTCATCGCCGGATTAAAGAGCATCTGCGGCCTCACCTCGATCGGCACGGAGGACATCCCCGACGCCGCAAGCAGTTGCGCAATCGACTCGCGCATCGTCACGGCGAGCCCCGTATTGAGCGCCTGGAGCGCCGTCGTCGAGTTGGAGCCGTCGATGGCGAGTTGCACCTGCGCCGCTCGCCCAGCACGCAGATTACGCGAGAAATCTGGCGGGATCTGCAACGCTGCGTAGGCGTGCCCCTTGCGGATCTCCGACTCCATCTCCTGCACGCTCTCCACATGCCCCACCACCTTGAAGGTCTCGGTGTTGACAAACTTGTCCACCAAATTGCGGCTCTCCACCGTATGCGCTTGGTCATACACAATGAGCCCCATGTTTTTCACATCGGTATCCAGCGCAAAGCCGAACGCGATCATCTGGATCATCGGCGGAATCAGCATGAAAAAGAGCGTCGTCGGATCGCGAAGCATCACGATGAACTCCTTGTAAAGAATGGCACCGAAGCCTCGGAAGAGTTTCATAGCATATCGGTCGTGGAATTATCGACAGAAGCGTCCTTAATTGGGGCGGCGAAATGCAACGCAAAGCAGATTCCACCGATGACGACCAGCGCAATAAATCCGGTTACTAGTAACATTAACAACTGAACAACACCCGCTTGCCACCGCTTTTTGGTAAAGTTCCAGGCTGCCGAAGCTAGCATTCCTAACAGCGACAGCCCCGTCGCGCAAAAAAGCGTGATGGAGATAAGCTCCACTTGCAATTTCATCAATTCCGCAAGTAGCGAAAGCGACAAGATTCCCAGCGTAATCAGCCCCATGATCGGAGGAATCCACCACCGGTTCACATACTGCGTTGCGAATTGCCGTACCTTCATAACAATCCTCCATTCCCCGCGCTATGCTTCGCCGTAAGCGCCACAAACACGTCCTCCAGCGACGGGGAAATGGGACGCAGATCGGCCGAGCGAATCCCGGCCTCCGCCAGATACTCGCGGATGCGTCCGTCACTCACTGCGTCGTCCACCAACAAGTGCATCGACTGTCCAAACACCGTCGCTGTCGAAATTCCCGCTTTGTGCCGTAATGCTTGCAAACCGACCGTCACATGCTCGCACGTCACGTCGATGCGGCGCGTTCCCGGCGGATTCACCTCCGGCATCAGCTTGAGATCGTCCGGCACGCCGCACACGATCAGCTTGGAAAGATAGATGTAGCCGACATGCGAGCAGCGTTCCGCTTCGTCCATGTAATGCGTCGTCACGAAAAGCGTCATCCCGCGCCCGGAAAACTCGAAGAGCAAATCCCACAGTTCGCGCCGCGCCACGGGGTCGATCCCCGCCGTCGGTTCGTCCAGAAACAGCACGCGCGGCTCGTGCATCAGCGCGCACGCCATCGCCAGCCGCTGCCGCCAGCCGCCGGAGAGCAGCGCCGCGCGCCGATGAAGGAACGGCTCCAAATGCGTCAGCGTCAGCAACTCGTCGAAGCGTTTGCGCAACGCCTCGCGCCGCAATCCGTAGAGCTTGCCGTAGAAGCGCAGATTTTCTTCCACGGTCAGTTCGTCATAGAGCGAGAATTTCTGCGACATGTAGCCGATCAGTTCCTTCAACTCGTCCGTCTCCTCCACCACATTGCGCCCGTCGATACTCGCGCAGCCTTCGCTTGGCTCCAGAATGCCGCAGAGCATCCGGATCACCGTTGATTTTCCCGATCCGTTCGGCCCCAGGAATCCAAAGATCGCCCCCGGCTCCACGCTAAAGCTCACATGGTCCACTGCCGTGAACTCGCCGAAGCGCTTCGTAAGCCCCTCACACTCGATCATCGGCGCGGCCATGGCATCAAATGCTCGTTGTGGCCCGGCGTCTCCATTCCGGGGAACGTCACTTCGCCCGACATCCCCGCCCGCAACACGCCGTCCGGGTTCTCCAGACGCACTTTTACGCCGAACACCTGCTTTACGCGATCCTCCACCGTCTGCACATTGCGCGGCGTGTATTCCGCCTCCCGGGCGATCTGCTCAATGACCCCGTGAAACACCCGGTCCTTGATGCCGTCCACACGCAGTTCCGCTGCCTGACCCAGCCGCAAATTCCCCAGCCATGTCGCCGGAACATAAACGCGAATCCAGAGATGATCGGAGAGGATCAACGTCGCCACCTCGTGGTTGGCGGCCACCACATCCCCCACCTTCACGCTGAGCACTTCCAGAATGCTCCGGCCCGGAGCGACAATCTTCATTTCCTTGAGTTGCGCATCGTAATCCGCCAACTGCGCCCGCGCCTGATCGATCTTCTCAGGCCGCGTTCCCTCGCGTTGCAACTCGTAGCGTTGCCGGGCCGCTTCGGTACTCTTGGTCAAAGAATCCGCCATGCTGATCGTCTTTTCCGCTTCGGAAGAGGAAAGCACCTTCGACGCCTGCAACTCCCGGGCGCGCTTGGCATCCGACGCTGCGAAAGCCAACTGCGCCTTCAACGACTCCCAATCCTGCCGGGCCGCCTCGATCTCCCACGGGCGCGGCCCATGTTCCATTTCCTCAAGCTGCGCCGCCGCCAGCGCCCGGCGTGCGATCAATTCCTGCGCATCGAGTTCCGCAATCACATCGCCCGCCTTGAGTTCGTCGCCCTCTTGGTGCGGGAGTTTCTCGATGCGTCCGCCGGAGCGCGGTCCCACATGCACCTCGTCCACCTCCACCGTCCCCGAAAGCGGCTCGCGCACCGGGACATGGAGGGACCAAAGCCAGGCCGCCAGCGCAGCCAATCCAATCAATACCAAAAATTTCGAAATTTTCCGCATAGGAGAAATTGACTGTATCTGAATGCCTTGGAAAGTATCGGGAAAACGTCCGTGCTGCAAACCGGGAATCCAAAAAGCCGTGTTTTAGAACGAGTGCAGAGTTGAAACCCCTCCGGTTGTTCCCTAAACTGGCTCCTTCGTTCCTATGACCACCACCGCCACCCCCTACGATCTCCAGGAATTCGAGCGCGTTCTGCTCAAGCCCAATAGCGACCCCACTGGCTTTGCCGGTTTCTTCAACAGCGGCGACATCTGGGTGGCCCGCGCCCCGGCGCGCCTCGACGTCATGGGCGGCATCGCCGACTACTCCGGCGCGAATGTCTGCGAAGCTGTGCTCGACCGCGGCATGTTGATGGCCCTCCAGTCCCGCACTGACAGCACCCTGCGCATCCGCAGCGTCCAGATGGGCAAACGCAGCCTGCCCGTGGAAACCCGCATCCCTCTTGCCTACCTGAGCACCGGCGACGATCTCGGCACCTACTCCCAAGTGCGCGAACTCTGCCAGGCCAATCCCCTGCTCTCGTGGGCGGCCTACATCGGCGGCAGCATCTTTACGCTCCTCAAGGAGGAAGCCGTCAAGATGCCCTACGGCTTTAGCATGCTCTTGCTGAGTTCCGTGCCAATGAACGTCGGCATCGGCAGTTCTGCGGCGGTCGAAATTGGCACACTTTCCTGCGTCAACGCCTATCTCGGGCTCGGCCTCTCGCCCATGCGGATCGCCCAACTCGGCCAACTCGCGGAAAACCATGTTGTCGGCGCGCCGTGCGGCATCATGGACCAGATCGCCATCTCCTGCGGTCAGCGCGGCAAACTCACGCACATCCTCTGCCGTCCCGGCGCCGTCCAGGGCGGAGTGGATATCCCGCCCGGCACCGGCTTCGTCGGCATCAACTCCATGGTCCGGCATTCCGTGGGCGGCAGTCCCTATAGCGACACCCGCATCGGCGCTTTCATGGGCAAGAAAATCATCAACGACCTCCGTGCCCGCAATGGCCGCGCCGCGTTGAATTACCTCACCGAACTTTCCTCGCAGGAACTGCGTTGCGAATACCTCGCCGCGCTGCCTGAGACTATCGTCGGGTCGGAATTCCTCGCCCAGCACCGCACCCACGACGACCCCGTCACCACCATCCAGCCCGACGCCACCTACCGCGTTGCCGGTCCCACGCTCCATCCGGTGGAAGAAAACGAACGCGTGCTCCGGTTCATGGACGCCTTGCGCGCCGCCAAAGACGGCGACGAAGCCGCTCTCGTCACCGCCGGAGAAATGATGTACGGAGCGCACGAAAGCTACCGCGACAACTGCCACCTCTCCGTGCCGGAAGTCGATTTCCTCGTCGAAGCCGTCCGCAAACGCGGACCCAAGAGCGGCCTCTACGGAGCGAAGATCACCGGCGGCGGCACCGGCGGCACTGTGGCCGTCTTCGGCAAAATCGAAGCCTTGAAAGAGCACATCCCGCAAATCGCCAAGGAATACTCCCGCATCATCGGAGCCATGCCGGATATTTTTGAAGGCACCTCCCAAGGCTCGGGTGAATTCGGAGCCCGCCGCTACACCTTCAACGCCAACGGCTGGCAGGCGTGCCGGGCGTGAAAATGCCTGTTTCAGATTAGCCCAAAAAGCGCAAAAGGACTGAGTTGAACCGTGGCAATTACCCGCCTAGATAACATTCCTTCACCTTCGGGTCTTCGCGGAGGCGGGCGCAGTCGTCGGCCATGATGATGTGGCCTGTCTCCATGACGTAGCCGTAATGGGAGATTTCCAGGGCGAGGTTGGCGTTCTGTTCAACGAGCAGGACGGTGATGCCGAGTTCGCGGTTCACTTCGACGATCTTCTCGAAGATCGTTTTCATCAGGAGCGGCGCGATGCCTAGCGAGGGTTCGTCGAGCATGAGGCAGCGCGGTTTACTCATCAATGCGCGGCCAATGGCGAGCATCTGCTGTTCGCCGCCGGAGAGGGTTCCGGCGCTTTGCTTTTGGCGCTCTTTGAGACGGGGGAAGATGCCGAAGAGGTAGTCGAGGTCTTTGGAAAATGCGGCTTTGTCTTTGCGCAGATAGGCTCCGAGCAGGAGGTTTTCCAGCACGGTCAGGTTTGCGAAGATCATCCGGCCTTCGGGGACCTGGCAGAGGCCGCGCGCGACGATCTCGTGCGCTGGCAATTGCGAAATTTCTTCGCCGTCGAAGCGGATGCTGCCGCTGCGAGGACGGACGATCCCGGAGACGGCGCGCAAGGTTGTGGATTTTCCTGCGCCGTTGGCTCCGATCAAGGTGACGATGCGGCCCTTGGGGACGTCGATGTTGAGCCCGTGCAGCGCAGAGATGGCCCCGTAGTTGACGTTGAGATCGCGGATTTGAAGCATGGCGTTTTTAATATCTCACGCAAAGACGCAAAGGCGCAAAGAAGAGAACAAACCAATCCCTCCTCTTTTTCCTGAGTTCCTGAGTTCCTGAGTTCCTGATTGCATTTTACTCTCCAAGGTACGCTTCGATCACACGCCGGTTATTGCGGATTCCCTCGGGGGTGCCTTCGGCGATTTTTACACCGTAGTCGAGCACGGCGATGCGCTCGCAGATGCCCATGACGACGCGCATGTCGTGCTCCACGAGCAGGACGGCCAGCTCGAATTTTTCCTGCGTGAAGCGGATCAGGCGCATGAGTTCCTGTTTTTCCGTGGGGTTCATCCCGGCGGCGGGTTCGTCCAAGAGGAGGAGTTTGGGTTTGGTGGCCAGCGCACGGACGATTTCGAGCCGCCGTTGGTCGCCATAGGGGAGGCTGGTGCATTCGGCGTCGCGCAGGTGGTCGAGGTGGAAGATAGTGAGCAATTCTTCCGCCATGGCTTCCACTTCGCGCTCCTCCCGATCAAAAGCGCTCCCCCGCCAGAGGGCGTGGGAGACGCCGTGCCGCAGGTGAAGGTTGCAGGCGGCGCGGACGTTGTCGAAGACGCTCAGGGAGGCGAAGAGGCGGATGTTTTGGAAGGTGCGGGCGATGCCGCGCGCGGTGATCTGGTAGGGACGCCGTCCGACAACGGATTTGCCGTCGAACCAGATGTCCCCTGCGGTGGGTTGATAGACTCCGGTGATTAAGTTGAAAACCGTGGTTTTGCCCGCGCCGTTGGGGCCGATCAAGCCGACGAGTTCGCGCTTGCGGATGGCCAAATTCAGCTCCGCAACGGCTTTCAGGCCACCGAATTGCACGGTGCAATCCTGGATTTCCAGCAACGCTTTCATGCTCCCCTCCCCTTTAGCCATTTGGTGAGCTTGCCACCGCCGGAAAAGAGACCTTGCGGCCGGGTGAGCATGAGGACGATCAAGAGCAGCGAGTAGAGGATCATCCGGTTTTGCACCAAGGTGCGCAGGCTCGTGGGAAGGGCTTCCCAGTTGCCCAGGGTGCGGAGTCCTTCGGGGAGGATCGTCAGCAAAATCGCCGCGAGGATGACGCCGGGGGTGTTCCCCATGCCCCCCAGGATAACGATGACCACAATGTCCACCGAGCGCAGGAAACCGAAGCCTTCCGGGTGGATGAACTGTTTGAAATGGGCGTAGAGGCCGCCCGCAATCCCGGCGAAAAACGCGGCCACCACGAAGGCGATGACTTTGTATTTGGTGGTGTTGATGCCCATGGACTCCGCTGCGATCTCGTCGTCGCGCACGGTGAGGAATCCGCGTCCGTAGGTGGAGTGGACGAGCAGGACGACGACGTAGATGGTGAGGGCAGCGACGAGGTAGGTGCCGAAGAGGCCGGTCTCGCGGGTCGGGATGGAAAGGCCACGCGAGCCGCCCAGCGCTTCGGTGTTTTGGAACACCACGCGGATGATTTCGCCAAAGCCGAGGGTGACGATGGCAAGGTAATCCCCTTTGAGGCGCAGCGACGGGACGCCCACGGCGAGGCCGGTCAGCGCAGCACCCAATCCTCCCGCCACCAGCGCGAGGACGAAGAGACCTGTGGCCCCCACCACACCGCCGTCCAAACGGGGCGTCAGGAATACCGTGATGGCGGCGCTCAAATACGCGCCGACCGCCATGAATCCGGCGTGACCGAGCGAGAACTGGCCCGTGTAGCCGTTGACCAGATTGAGGCTCACACCCAGGATGATGTTGATGCCGATGGTGATGAGGATGTCGAAGTAATACGGGTTGATGGCGTTCTGAAACCGGGAAGCGGCCCAGACGAGCAGGACGAAGAGGATCAGCCAGGTCTTTGGGCGATTCATCAGACTTTCTCCTTTTCCGCCCGCCCGAGCAGGCCGTTGGGTTTGAAGAGCAGAATCAGGATCAGCACGGCGAAGGCGATGGCGTCGCGGTACATCGGCGAGACGTAGCCGACCACGAGGGTTTCGAGCACCCCCAGGATGAGTCCGCCGAGGACAGCGCCTCCGAGGTTGCCGATGCCGCCCAGCACCGCCGCGACGAAGGCTTTGATGCCGGGGAGGATGCCCATGAGCGGGTCAATGCTCGGATAGTTGATGGCGTTGAGGATTCCGGCGGCGGCGGCCAGCGCGGAGCCAAGCCCGAAGGTGAACGCGATGATGACGTTGTTGTTGATCCCCATTAACGAGGCGGCCGTGGGGTTGTAGGAGAGGGCGCGCATGGCGGTGCCCATCTTCGTGTTCATCACGATATAGCGGAGGGCGATGAGCAGGATGAGTGTGACGGCAAAGACGACGACTTGGTTCACCATGACGGTGAGGTCGCCCAAGCCTTCAATGGCGCGGTCGGGCAGGATTTCCGGGAAGGATTTGGGGTCGGCCCCGAAGAGATACTGGCCGAAGTTTTCGAGGAAGATCGAGACGCCGATGGCGGTGATGAGGACGGTGAGTCGGGGGCGGGAGCGCAAGGGACGATAGACCAGCCGTTCGATGAGGACGCCTAACGCCGCACAAATCGCCATGGAAAGGAGCAGCACGGCGAACGCCCCCGCCGAGGTGCTCCAGCTAAAGCGCGACGGGTCGTGCCCTGCGGGGATGACTTTCCAGACCCAAGGCGCCAGATAATACCCCGCGAACGCGCCAACCATGTAGACATCGCCATGGGCGAAGTTAATGAATTTCAGGACTCCGTAAACCATCGTGTAGCCCAAGGCGATCAAGGCGTAGATCGCCCCGAGGGAGAGGCCGTTGATGAGTTGTTGGAGAAATTCGATCACGGAGGAAGACTATAGAGGGAGGAGAGAATAGATTATAGACGTTTTTAGATCAATCGAACGTCTCATTTTCTTCAGCTTCTGATCTTGTGGCTTTATTCATCGGCATCATTTCCTGTTCCCTGCCAATTAAGGCTCGCTCCGCTCGCGGGAGGCGGCAGTGTAACTGCCGGGATTCGCGCGTTCCCAAGTGTAACTTGGGAACGAGGGGAATGCGGACTACAATCCCAAGCCTCTATAATCTATCCTCTCCCCCTCTATCGTCTCTCTTCTACGGTTCCACATTTTCCACGAACTTAAACCTCCCCTCGCCCACGGTCTGCACTACGGCGGGTTTGTTTGCGTTGCGGTTGGCGTCGAGGGTGATTTTGCCTGTTACTCCTAGGAAATCCTTCGTGGCGGCGATGGCGTTGCGCAGGGCGGCGGGCTCGGTGGTTCCGGCGCGCTGGATGGCTTCGGCTAGAATCCGCACGGTGTCGTAGCCGAGCGCGGCCTGGCAGTCGGGTGTGATTCCGTATTTCGTTTTGTATTTCTGGATGAAGCTCTGGACTGCGGGGTCCTGGTTGTCGGCTGAGAAATGGGTGGAGAAGAAGCAGCCATCGAGCGAGTTGCCGGCGACTTCCAGA
>Ga0118677_10012449_pt1 | contig 12480 bp, 10 predicted proteins | sample AliMusrvi5mmetaG_FD_86154 | JGI IMG/M metagenome (GOLD analysis project Ga0118677, IMG submission 86154)
TTTTTATTTAGGCTTGATAACACTTCCCGGAAAATTCTATATAAACAAGTATAAATTAGTCAATGTTAATCTTAAAATCTTTTTATCAAAGCAACGGGCGTCCATATTCTGAACACCCGTTGAAATAAAATTTAAAATAATAATTTAGGATACAAATTATTCTTCAAGTGTGCTTAGATCACCCTCCGGCAATCCTAATGCCCTAGCTTTTAAAACTCTACGCATAATCTTCCCACTTCTTGTTTTTGGCAGCAAATCAGCAAAGGTGATCTCTTCTGGTCTGGCAATGGGCCCAAGATGCTCAACCATATGCATAATCATCTCGTGTTCAAGATCCTTACTGGCTGTATATCCTAACCGTAATACCGCGACGATATGGATGCAGTTCCCTTTCAAAGCATGTGGAAGAGCGATGGCTGCAGCTTCTGCAATTGCCGGATGACTTGCCATAACACTCTCAATTTCAGCCGTTCCAAGGCGGTAACCACTTACTTTAATAACATCATCAGTTCTCCCAATAATACGAAAATAGCCATCCTTATCTATTTTGGCCGAATCTCCGGTAAGGTACCACCCCTGTTTCTCATATTTCTTCCAGTAGGTCTCAACAAACCGCTGGGGATCGCGATAAATTCCGGCAGTCATTCCAGGCCATGGAGTCTTTATCACCAAAGTCCCCTCGTCTCCTGCATTAACTTTATCACCATGATCATCAACCACATCGATTACTGTTCCAAAGAATGGTTTGGTAGCAGATCCCGGTTTCAATGGAGTGATAGGCAAAGGAGTAATCATAAATCCGCCAGTTTCAGTCTGCCACCATGTATCGATGATTGGACATTTTTCGCGTCCAACGACTTTGTAATACCACCGCCACGCTTCCGGGCTAATCGGTTCACCAACAGACCCAAGAAGCCTTAACGAACTGATATCATTGCGATTAGGCCATGAATCTCCAAAGCGCATTAAGCTCCGAATTGCAGTTGGCGAGGTGTATAAGATATTGATCCCATATTTCTCCACCATTTTCCACCAACGGTCAGGATAGGGAAAATTGGGTGCCCCTTCATACAGCATAATGGTCGCACCATTTAACAATGGACCGTAAACAATGTAGCTATGTCCTGTGATCCACCCCGGATCTGCTGCACACCAATAACGGTCCTCCGGCTTTATATCAAACACCATCCGGTGCGTCGTTGAGGTATAAACGCTAAAACCTCCATGTGTATGAACCAAAGCTTTGGGTTTACCAGTGGAACCGGAGGTATAAAGCAAAAACAACATTTCTGAAGAATCCATTTGCTCGGTTTCACATTTATTTGAAGCTATTGGGAGAGCGAGCAAATCATGTAACCAGTAATCGCGGCCATTTTCCATATAGACATCAACTCCGGTTCTTTTTACCGTGATGCATATCTCCATGGTTGGGGACAATTCCATTGCTTTATTAACTACACTCTTCATTTCAACCACTTTACCGCGACGGTACCCACCATCCGCTGTTATTACAATCCGGCTGTTCGCATCATTAATCCGGTCCGCCAGAGCTTCATGGCTAAACCCGCCATATACTACACTATGCACTGCTCCTATTTTTGAACAGGCAAGCATGGCTATAATCTGCTCAGGAATTTGTGGCATATAAATAGTAACTACCTCTCCTCTTTTTGCTCCCATACTCTTTAGAATATTGGCAAACTGACAAACTTCGCGGTTAAGTGCATGATAAGAGAAAGTTCTTACATCACCCGGCTCACCTTCCCATATTAGTGCGAGTTTATTTCTGTTGGAATTTTCAAGATGACGATCAATCGCATTTAGGACAATATTGGTTTTACCTCCCTGGAACCATTTAAAGAAGGGTGCATTACTTCGATCCAAAACCTGATCCCATTTTTTGTACCACGAAAGTTGCTCTGCCTGTTCTGACCAAAACACTTCCGGGTTTTCAATAGACCTTGCATACAATTGATCGTATTCCTTAATGTTTGCCTGTTCAATCACCGCTTGCGAGGGGTAATAAATCTTCTCATCATTCGTGTTTTCCATAACGGGTCATTTAGTTTTATAAATTAAGAAATTATTATTTGCGCTTTGGAATACAAAAATTATCAATTAAATTCAAATGTTTGTATCAGCATACAAACAACCATTGTCCAAAAATGTTTTTGATATATTTTTCAAACCTGTTAAATGCAGTAGAAGACGCACGGTAGTGCGTCTTCTACATAATGTAATATTGAATTTTATAGGTAATTAATCCCCCTCTTCCGAGAATTCCATTAAAAAGGCTTTAATAAATCCATCAATATCACCATCCATAACTCCCTGTACATTTGATGTTTCAAATCCTGTCCTGACATCTTTGACCAGTTTGTAAGGTTGCATAGTATATGAACGAATCTGGGATCCCCACTCTATTTTTTTCTTCCCTGCTTCAATTTTTGTAGTCGCTTCATGCCTTCTTTGAAGCTCAAGGGCATAAAGTTGCGATTTAAGGAGTCTGATCGCGTTCTCTTTGTTCTGCAATTGTGACCGCGACTCTGTGTTTTCGATGATAATTCCGGATGGCGCATGTTTTAACCGTACACCTGTCTCCACTTTATTCACATTCTGTCCTCCAGCCCCACCGGAACGAAAGGTATCCCACGAAATATCACCTGGATTCACATCAATGACAATGGTATCATCCACTAAAGGAGCTACAAAGACCGATGTGAATGAAGTCTGCCTTTTCCCCTGGGCATTAAACGGAGAGATGCGTACCAAACGGTGAACACCATTTTCACTCTTTAAATAACCATAAGCAAAATCACCCTCAATTTCGATTGTAACGCTTTTTACACCAACATCTTCGCCAGGAACAAAACTCGCTTCGCGTACTTTATATTTATGCTTTTCGGCCCATCGCAGGTACATACGCATCAGCATATCGGCCCAATCGTTAGACTCCGTTCCACCGGCGCCGGCATTGATTTTTAAAACTGCACCTAACCGGTCTTCTTCACGACGAAGCATATTCTTAGTTTCGAGATCTTCGATGAGACCCCTGACCTCAAGAAAATTCGCCTCAAGTTCATTCTCTGTAATATCACCCGCTTCACTGTACTCAAACATGATCTGTAAATCCTCAACTTCCAGATCAACCAATTTAAATCCTTCGGTCCATTGTTTGATAGAACGGATCACCATCATCTGCTTCTCAGCTTCCTTTGGATTCTCCCAGAATTTGGGATCCTGAGTTTTTAGCTCCTCTTCTTCGAGCCTGATTAATTTATTATCGATGTCAAAGAAACCTCCTCAGCGCATCCCGGCGCTCAACAAGCTCTTTAAGCTGTTCCTTTAGGATCATTTTTGTTTAATTTAAATTAAGGTGCAAAGGTAGGAATAATGTGCTAATGGGATAATAGGATATTGGGATAATTTGGAAATTGGGATAATTTGGAAATTTGCTGGAAGATTGGACGATTCCAAATAGCATGTTAAGCATTTGTTGATGAAACAATTCCCTAATGAACGAATATTTTACATTTAACACTTTACATTTTGCATTTTAAGTCCTTCATTCCTCATTGCTTTCAACACCAAGTAATTGTCCTGCAACCTGAAAAGCCAGTTCTGCTTCAAAACCATGACTCTGCGCAAAAAAAACCAACTTCCCTTTCCGTTCGTAACAAGAGGCCCCTTTGACCGATTTAATTTTTGATTTCAGCAAATCAGATAGGATTTTCTTATACAAATCAGCATCAATCCTGTTGAGTGCTGACTGGATTAGCTCTTCAGGAATCTGTTTCTGGCGTAGCATATAGGTGACCTTTATCTTTCCCCACTTATTAAACCGCAGTTTGTCATTAATGTAGAAATTTACAAACCGTTCTTCATTTAAAAAACGTTCTTTGATAAGGTATTCAATAGCTATTGAAATCTCCTCTTCAGCAAGTTCCCAGAGCCTGAGTTTTGCCTTTACTTCGAAACTGCATCGCTCCGACTGACTGCACATGGCCATTGCCTTTGTCAGAGCCTGTCTGTAGTTAACATTAACATTCATACCGGGAATTCATATATTTTAGATTGAACTTATGCCAATCAGGGATTATCCATTAACGAAATCTGATCCAATTGGAGCAGATTCTATGCGGATCATAGGAATGTTCAATTATTTTCCATTCTCATTATTCTGAGGACCTTTTTTAAGTAGCTGTGGATACAACACCTCTTTAACCAATTTAAATTCAGGCTCATAATTCAAGATTTCATCGTACATCAATTTTGCTTTAGCAGAATTATTCGTTGATTCGTAAGCTCTTGCAAGAGTCATAAGCAAACTTAGATAGTTCCAGTCGCCTATATTTCCTTCCTTTCTTTTCTCCATCATTGCTTTGGCTGTCAGATAATATCCAATAGCCTCGGTTTTCGATCCGCCCATAAGTGCAGGTGTATGAAATTTTACATTTCCTAACTGAATATATCCAAAAAATTGGTCCGGTGCAACTTCAACAGCTTGTTTTGCACAATTGGTGCTCCTGGGTCCATAGAATGGTGCCAGAAATTTGTTTAAAGCGATATGATAGCCAAAGAAAGCCGCTTTATAGCCGCATAATAAAGAGTGATTGATTTTTTCCGCTTCAAGGAGTTTGACATTCTCCTCTGCAAGCCTCAGATAGTCAATAGCCTCCTCTTTATGACGATTTTCCAGGCACCATCCAATATAGCCATACTGATAATTAACCAGTTCAAGGATTAAATCGTCGCTTTTATTGTATTGATTGTTTAATTGATCAATAATACCTTTCCAGGATAGCATATGGTTATTAACGTAGGAGTTGTATACAACGTCCTTATTACCTGCGTGAAGGCCTAATGAAAAAAATCCAAGCAAAATAAATAATAACTTACATTCTTTCATTTTAAAAAAATAGGATCATTAAGCTTTTACAATATGATCAGCTCGGTATTTCCTTATTAACCCTTTCTATTCTTTTTTTAATCTGCTGTCCAATAACAATAGGAACCTTTTCCTCTATGACGTTGGATGAATCTAATCCCAGAGCCTTTACATCGTTTATACTCATTCTTCGGACAAAATTATGAAGCCCCATGATAAAAATCTTAAGTGGTGGCAATTTATAATCACTGATAAGGATCCGGTCAAGATTGACATAAAGAAAATCCGCTGGTATGGCATGGCTTTTAAGCGATTCATATTGACTGACCATGCTGATTTCACCACTCTTCACGAGATCTTCAATTACCTCCCTGAAATAAAGGTTGATTTTCCTTTCAATTTTAAAACCCAAACGGAAGTCAACTTTTATTAACACTCCGGGGATCATATGATGGACAACATACTCGAAGGTATTAGGAGTTTCCAGATTGTCGATATGCAGAAACCAGTAAGTATTGGCCCTTTTGGGATGCTTGTTAAAGATTGAATACATGATTTTTGCCTCAATCTGATCCCGTCGGTTTGCCTTGGTAATGTAAACCAGATTAGTTGCAATTTTCGGAACAGAGGTATCGTTACTCAGTGCCCTAAAGATATCTGGATCTTTATTGATATTAACAAAACTAATGTATTGGTTTTTGATTTTTCGTCCAAAATACCATCCGTACATTACTAAAAAGAAAGCAAATGCTAATGCAATGGTTAACCAGCCGCCATTGGAGAATTTATGGAGATTAGCCCATAAAAAGGTACCCTCAATTGAAAGAAAAACGGAAAGCAGCATTAAGATATAAACAATATGAACTTTACGTCGCCTCAAATGATAGGATAACAACAAAGTAGTCATAATCATCGTAATGGTTATTGAAAGTCCATATGCAGCTTCCATCTTTGAAGATTCTCCAAAGTAGATTACAACAAATGTGCATGCTACCCAAAGAAACCAGTTAACAAAAGGAATGTAAACCTGTCCCTTAATATCGGTTGGATAAGAAATTCTTACTTTGGGCCAGATATTCAGAGAGACAGCCTCACTAATGATTGTGTATGACCCGCTGATCAGGGCCTGACTTGCAATGACCGAAGCTGCGGTTGCGATAACAACACCGGGAAGGATAAACCATCCAGGCATAATGGCATAAAACGGATTAGCGCTGTTCATCGTATCCAAATGGTGTATCAGGTACGCTCCCTGCCCGAAATAGTTGATAAGCAACGTAATTTTTACAAACATCCATGAGATGCGGATATTCTTAATCCCGCAATGTCCAAGGTCAGAATACAAGGCTTCAGCACCCGTGGTTGCCAGGAATACAGCTCCAAGCATAATAACCGCATTTGGAAAATTTGCGATAAACCTAATGGCATACATCGGATTCACAGCAGCCAGAACTCCGGGATCTTTAACAAGGAAATTAAGTCCAAGTGTTGCCAGCATCGAAAACCAGATTAGCATCACTGGTCCAAAAGCCCTACCCATAAACCCGGTTCCAAATTGCTGAAAAAAGAAAAGAATAGATAAGATTGTAATTACCAACGGAACAACAGGGATGTGTTCATGAATCAATCCTAAACCCTCCACTGCAGATGTCACCGTAATCGCAGGGGTAATAACTCCATCTGCTAATAAAGCGCTTCCGCCGATCATAGTAAAAATAGCAACCCAATTGTTTTTCTTCCTTATGAGGGCAAAAAGTGCAAATATTCCACCTTCACCATGATTATCCGCTCTCAGTGTAATGATTACGTATTTAATGGTAGTTTGAAGGGTAAGGGTCCAAAAGATACACGATAAGGCCCCAAAAATTAATTCTGCATTAAACTCTGTTGAAGAATTAATAATTGCTTTTATGGTATAAAGGGGACTTGTACCAAGATCACCAAAAACTATACCTAATGTGATGATCAATCCTGCAAAGGAAACCTTACCAATGCCGCTATGTTGTTTATTCATTGAGTTGAACCTATTAGTCTATGCAATTTTTTTGAGAAAACAGGGGCAAATGTAATCACCAATTTGAGAAATTATCATGACACGATATTAATAAAATTGTAAAAACTGAACCCAAACAACACAATATGACCGTATATCATTACATATAAGGCAGATATGACAATAATTGTCAATGTTAAAAAATTAATAAATGTTAAAAAGAGCCGAATTCTTACAAAATCGGCTCTTTATTAAATCTTCAGTTCACCCCCATATTTTAAATAAAAACATCAAGAAATAATCAATTAATTATCTCGCACCCCCCCAAATATGGAACAAGTATTTTAGGAATGCGTATTCCTTCCGGGGTTTGATAATTTTCAAGAATTGCTGCAACGATACGCGGAAGTGCTAGGGCACTTCCATTTAGGGTGTGGGCAACCTGAGGTTTGGCCCGACCCTCCTCACGGAATCGGAGCTTTAATCTTGTAGCCTGGAATGATTCAAAATTAGAGACGGATGAGACCTCCAGCCATCGTTGCTGAGCAGCAGACCACACCTCGAAATCATAGGTAAGGGCGGAAGTAAAACCCATATCGCCTCCACATAACCGAAGTATCCTGTAGGGAAGCCCCAACTTTTCAACCAGTGACTGTACATAAGACACCATATCATTCAGCGATTCGTACGACTTATCAGGATGAGCAATTTGTACAATTTCCACTTTATCAAACTGGTGAAGTCGGTTCAAACCGCGCACATCCTTACCGTATGAGCCAGCTTCCCGGCGAAAACATGCAGAATATGCTGTTGTTTTTATAGGCAAATCCTTCGCTTCTACAATAACATCGCGGAAAATATTGGTTACGGGGACTTCTGCAGTAGGAATCAGATAAAGATTGTCAACACTGTCATGGTACATCTGCCCCTCTTTGTCAGGTAGCTGACCTGTACCAAATCCAGAGGCCTCGTTCACCAGATAGGGTGGTTGGACTTCGTTGTATCCATGTTCGCGTGCCTGATCGAGGAAGAAATTTATTAATGCCCGTTGAATTCTGGCTCCAAAACCCTTATAAACAGGGAAACCTGCACCTGCAATTTTTACACCAAGCTCAAAATCAATTATATCGTACTGTGTAGCCAACTCCCAGTGAGGCTTGGCACCTTCTGGTAAAACAGGCATTTTCCCACCTGTAGCAACTATTTCATTATCTTCTGCCCCTTTGCCTGTCGGAACCAACGGAGAAGGGAGATTCGGAAGTAAAACCTGTAACTGGGCTAGCTCTGCATCGATGGTATCAAACTCACCTTCAAGATTTTTAATCTGCTCCTTAAGTACAACTGTTTTCTCTTTTGCACTATTAGCTTCGGAAACCTTTCCATCTTTAAAAAGTTGTCCGATCTCTTTAGAGAGTCGGTTCATCTCTGCCTTTTCATTTTCCGCTTCATTTTGCACCTCATTACGTCTTTTATAAAGTGCAATTACCTTTCCAATAATCGCCCGGGCATCGAACCGCTTCACCGCCAATCGTTCAATGACCAATTCCGGATTTTCCTGTATGAATTTTAGATTTAACATGACTAAAGGTTTCTTTTGTCGCTATAGTTGCTATTTGTTTCTATAGTTTCTATGTATTTCTTTTATTTCTATTTGATTCTCTGTTTCTACAAAAGTACTAATAAAAAATCTCCTGTTTTATTACCATAGTAACAAAACAGGAGATAATTAGTATATCCCTTCCGATTTACTCTACCGTTTTGAAAGGCAGAACAGAAACGAATGATTTATCATTTCTTTTCTTCTGAAATTCGACAGTACCATCGATCAATGCAAAAAGTGTATGATCTCTGCCAATTCCAACATTAGCTCCCGGGTGGTGAGAGGTTCCGCGCTGGCGAATAAGAATATTACCAGCAACTGCAGCTTGTCCACCATAAATCTTTACTCCCAGACGTTTGCTTTCCGATTCGCGGCCGTTCTTAGAACTACCGGCTCCTTTTTTATGTGCCATGGATCTCTTTTTTAAAAATTTACGCTAAAACTTCGTTGATTTGAATTTGTGTCAGGTATTGACGATGACCATTTTTCTTCTTGTAACCTTTACGGCGTTTCTTTTTGAAAACGATCACTTTGTCACCTTTGAGGTGTTTAAGTACTGTGGCAGTGACTTTAGCGCCCTCAACAACCGGAGCACCAACACTAATAACACCTTCATTATCAACTAACAAAACTTTTTCGAATGTTACATCAGTACCCTCTTCCTGAGGAAGGCGGTGAACGTAAACCTTTCTTTCTTTCTCAACCTTAAACTGTTGTCCTGCGATTTCTACAATTGCGTACATTATTACAATTTATTTTTTATTTGGTCCGGAAGGCGGGAAACCTACATCTCCACTTTTAAAGCCAACTCGAACAATTGGACGGCAAAAGTAAACATTCCAATTTATTTTACCAAATGAGTTTACAAATATTTATTGAAATCTGAATAAATTTAAATATCAGATTACTTGTCAGATATACAATACAAATACTTAAATCCCCTTAAAAACAGGTCGTTTTCGACAATAACCGGAGATGCATGAAACGTATCATCCAAAATATTTTTAGAAATCAGAGAAAAATCGCCACCCGCCTTTACAACATCAACAACTCCTTGTCCTGCAATATAAATTTTATCCCTGTTCCCGGTAGGCGATGAAAAAATATTGGTTATCCCGTCAAGTTTCTGGTTACTGTACAACACTTTTCCATCTTTGGCATTGAGACAAGTCAGGATGCCATTATTAGCTTTCAGAAAATACAACTTTCCATCCATCAACAAAGGGCTGGGTGTATAGGGTGTATCCTGATTATATTCCCAAAGTATTGCCTTACTCCCGGTAATGTCACCTTTCGCGTTTGCCAGATCAACGGCTTTGAGCGTATTTCCCCTAAACCCGCTCATTAGATATAAAATACCATCGGCATAAACCGGATTTGGGATTACATTTCGGGTCATACCAGTGCATTCCCAAATCAAAGAACCGGTTTCCGAATTGTAACTTCTCACTTTATTGGTAGCACTGGTTATGATCTGGGCCTGACCATTAACTTCTACAACAAGTGGAGTTGTCCATGAGGTGATCTCATCTCTTTCGACTTTCCAAACGTCTTCACCAGTCTTTTTATTGACTGCAAACATGGATGATTTCCCCTGGTGATCCCATTGAACGAATATTTTATCTTTATAAATCGCTGGTGAACTCCCTTCCCCAAAACTTGCGACAATCTCCATTTGCCCAAAATTGCGTTTCCATTTCAGATTCCCATTAAAATCGAGGCAATACAATCCTCTCGAACCAAAGAAGGCATAAATATTTTCTCCGTCAGTGCAGGGCGAGTTTGAGGCCCAGCTGCCCAATTCATGCGTTCGCTCCATTGGCAATTCCTCTTTTACGACTGTCTGCCAATTAATTTCCCCGGTATTCTTGTCAATAGAAATAACCTTAAACTGGTGAATAAATTCAGTCTGACTTGAAGCCATCGGATTTGCTTTGAATTCAGTAACACTTGTCTTTTCGGGTTTCTTATCAGTTGCAACTGCTGTTTGGACGATGATCTGATTTCCCCATATAATCGGTGTGGCATGCCCCTTCCCCGGGATTTCCAGTTTCCATTTGACATTTTTAGTTTCACTGAATTCAAAAGGAGTATTACCAGCATTTGCTGCACCCGTGTTGTGTAGTCCTCTCCATTGTGGCCAATTGTTAATGTAAGGAGACGATACTTTTGTCTGCGCATTAACAGTTGAAACCGCGCAGAGAATAATAAACCAAATGATTTGGAAAATAATAGGTGTGACAAGCTTTTTCATAGATAATTACGTTTGTTAAGTGAACCTTATTTATCAATCTCAAAAATATTATATTCAGATAATTTTGACTCCAATCCTGCAAAAAAGTTTAACCGAATAGCAGAAGTTTTTAAGCGATAATTCACTCCTCATATTCGTAAAGGTATTGTTTGAAATGATATATTTGCGTTCGTTATTAAAATGCTAAACATGTCCACCCGAGAGGGAGAAAAAAATCAACGAAAAGCGGATGAACTTTTTGATCAGGTCAGAGATGGTGATCAGAAGGCTTTTGAGCTATTATTTTCCATCTTTTTTGCACGTCTGAACGACTTTGCAAGGAATGTGGTCAGAGACGACATGATTTCCCAGGACATTGTACAAGAGGTGTTTGTAAAGATTTGGGAAACCAGGAAAGAGATTGAAAGCTTAAATCTTGAAGCCTTTCTTTTCCGCCTTGTCCGAAACCGATGTCTGGATTATATTAAACATCTCAAAGTAGTGAATAACCGGATGCAGGAGATTCATATATCTTCAAAATATGAAGAATTGTACCGCATCGATTTCATTGGCAATGAACCTTATGTCCTGATTGAGGAGGAGTTGAAAACCAAAATTGAAAAAACGATCCATAAACTGCCAGACCGGTGCCGTGAAGTATTTATCCTGAGCAGACTGGACGGTTTAAAGAATAAGGAAATTGCAGAAAAACTCAATATCAATATAAAAAATGTAGAACGGCACCTCAGCCGGGCTCTTCAAACTTTCCGCAAAAATTTCTCCGAAGAATTGCCTATTGCTCTGGTTATATTAATAATAAGGAGTTTATAGCGGATGACAAGAATTAAGAAAAGATAAAATAATTTCTTTTCAAAAAAATCACTTTCCAACGATGGGTAATCACCCTACTTTTCAGTTATAATACAAAGGCTAAACAATTTCAATGGAAAATCAGGAATTAAAGGAAATCATCAATCGCTATTTTCGAGGGCAACTGGCTGACAGTGAATACGAATTGCTGACAGATTCCATGCAGGACCGAACTAATCGTGAATATTTTGAAACGGCCAGACAAGCGTGGGAGCTGCACCCTGAACTCGATGAATTGGGACACAGAAACATGAATCGTCTTAGTTATCAAATAGATAAACAATCCAACACTCACTTTACACCTGTTTTCCGGAGACTTTGGGTGCGTTCAGCCTCTGTTGCAGCGATCCTACTGGCTGGACTTTTCGCAGGGAGTATTTTTACCTATCTGATCTCTCAAACCAAACCAAAATCCGAACAACTTGTATTCGAGACTCCCCGCGGCGAAAAATCGCTCGTAAAATTGCCCGATGGCTCAGAGGTTTGGCTGAATGCCAGTACCAGATTAGTCTACAATACCTTTTCAGCTAACCGAAGAGAGGTTGAATTAAAAGGAGAAGCATTTTTCAAGGTGGCCAGGAATGAAAAAGCGCCGTTTGTTGTAAAAACCAACGAATGTGAAGTTGAAGTTTTAGGTACAACTTTTAATATCATGGCCTATGATGAGTTTGGCCGAAAGGAGATCACCCTCTTAAGCGGCAAAGTTACTGTTCATATGAACGATGCGGCAAAGATTTTAAAACCGGGACAGGCTTTGATTTTGAAGGATCATTATTACTATGTTGATGAGGTCAACGCTTCAGAAGCATCTGGTTGGGTACAAAATAAATTTAATTTCAAAAATATTCCTTTATCAGAATTGATGAAAAGACTTGCCAACTGGTATGATGTAGACA
>Ga0118677_10012450_pt1 | contig 12479 bp, 9 predicted proteins | sample AliMusrvi5mmetaG_FD_86154 | JGI IMG/M metagenome (GOLD analysis project Ga0118677, IMG submission 86154)
CACAACTATATGGGGGGATGGCAATTAATACGGGCGTCGCCGCTCTAAGCGTGGCGGCAGGCGGTGGCGCTGGCGCGTTAACGGCAAGGGGTCTTTCTGGAGTCACAGCAAATGTCTGGACAACCGCAGCAGTCGGGGGCGCTAGTGGATTCGCAGCTTCCACCACTGACGTTCTGGCAACAAGAGCCGGTTACGCATCCGCTGGCATTGGCTATCAGCAAACAGTTGGACAAGATTTGACGCAAATCGGCATGAGCACGGTCCTCGGTGGGGTAATGGGTGCTGTGACCCATGGAATTCAAACTTCTCAATTGGGTCAAATGCAATCTGGTCTTCTTGGGGATAGGCTTCTTTGGGAAGGCCTTCGCAGTCGTTGCAGTTAAATACGTGGTAATACTTCAGTAGGGGAATACGCTGCAATTCAATCTTGCCGTTTTTTTCTTCGGTCCGCTCTAGCCAACGCCAATAAATTATTAGCGACCCTTTTGCGCCTTTTTTAACCCGTCCGCCAAGGTCCTGGCATTGTTTGAAGGTTACCCAGTATGGATTCAATTTGCCTTCCAAACAGAGCAGCCAAACGTTAAGGCCCCGATAGGCCTTTTTGCTAACAAAGTTCTTAGGGAGCGCACCCCCGCTCAACCAGGGCTTACGCCAGGGGATTTCCCCCTTCTCTATCTCTCTAATAATCTTATCCGTTACAATCTCGTATACGTCTTTTCTTTTAGCTTCCATGTCAGCACCTCATTGTCAATCTATTATCAACTCTCTAATATAATTGATAACACATTGACAACTGGTTGTCAATAGGTAGCCAAAAAAAAGACTACTTCCCGATATACTCCCTAATCCACTTTTCAAGATACCAGCGCATGGTCCGCCCCTCTGCCGCAACCTTTTCTAGGAATTTATTTTTTAGGGCCTGGTCTATCTCGATTGTAAGTCGGGGTTTATCGCTTCGATTGTCAGTCTTTTGTGAATGTCTTGTCATGGCATTGATAATGATAGCACGATTGAAAATATTTGTCAAAACGCCATGTTATTTTTAATGACTACTTATTAAAAAAGTAGTGTTTTAATAAGTATACTTCTTAAATTTTTAAAATAAGTTTCGCCCACGTGACGAGCGGGGGTAAACTCCCCCCTCCCTGGAATCTCCCTACTATACAGCTCTTTTAGCGTCTCTATTCAGGCCTCTCTTTTTAGGGTGTTTTACCGTACCCTTTCGGTCCTTTTAGGGTACCCTTTTCGACCCTTTTTCATGGCATCGCTTTCTGCAACCTACTGCCACAGCTCATGTTGCTATTTGACCCTTATGCTCCAAACACCCTTTTGGTCACCCTTTTCTCACCCTTTCTTGACCCTTTTTTCACCCTTTTTTTTAAATCACCCTTTTCTGGGTCATTCTGATATTGCAACTATGTGGCACCATTTAGGTTATAAAAACACGGTTATCCAAAAACACGGTTATGGACACGGTTATCCATGGGTTTTCGATGGGTTATCGATGGGTTATTTATGGGTTATTTTATGGGTTATTTTATACCGTGTTTCTGTCGCAAATATTGGCTACTTTTTAAGACCGTTAATGCTCCTTTCTGAGCATCCTGGTGACACACCTGGTTAACGGCCAGACGTTGCGCACTCTTTCTGTGACCTTGCTGCGCTTACCTATGGTGACAGCTGGAACTCTTTTTAGCATCCTAGATATTTTTTTAGCCTAAATTAGCCTTTCAGTTTCTGTAACTTCTTTGTTCGTCCCATTTTCATATTTTATCGGGAAGCTAAAATAGCCTAAGCCATGCCTAAAAATAGCCTAAAATTAAGCCCTGAATTTTTGTAAAGGGAAAGTGAACACTCACCATGCACTGGTCGTCCAGTAAGCTTCGACGGGCTTGCGCCAGAAGGATTGCGGTGGTGGATTGCTCAAATAACTTTTCTTAGGCTGGGAGAGGCGCGAAGTGGGGGGAGGGGGCACAGGCGGGATGCGCTACTTCATCCCCTCAACTTCATGCTTGAGGGCAGCGTACTTCTCTTCACTCAGGGCATCCATCCCTGGAGTCTCGTGAAGGGTTTTGATTACCTTCCCATCTGAATCCATAACACCATAGATAAAGTATGGCCCTGGCTGAGCATTGGGACGGCTCGCCATCGCACTTTCGTCCTTAAAGAAGGAGTTGCTGATTTGAGCCACCAGAAAATTCCCTCGACATTTCCCTACCTTTATAAGCTCCATCGACGTTACCGAGTTAATATTTTTTTCGGGAGAAGAGCCGTCAGCAGGTACCACATAAAGCCAGGAATTTGCAAAGTGCCCAGCAGTCTCCAAGGTCCTAGTGAAAAATAGCCATTTGCCGTCTAGCGAGAATGCCAGGTCTTTAACGTCATAAACATTAACTTCATCCATTTTTTGGTCATAGGCAATCCCGCCCACATCGACGAGCATCCTCTCATTCTTCCCGTCAGCGTCCTTAATCCATACCTGGGGCCATCGGACCATGCCGCCCTTCGGATTGTCTCCGTCCGTGGAATATGCATATTTCTTTTCGGACAGGCGCAAGAAAGCGACCTGTTTTCCGTTAGGGGAAATTACCTCGGTGGGACCCTTGGGCAGATAATATCCATTTATTTCTTCAGCGGCAGGAGCAGCAAAGGAGGCCACGGAGCCGAGCATCAGCAAAAGGACGAGAAGACTAATTGTTCTGTTTAGTGTCATTTTTCGCCTGCTCCAGTTTTTTGACCTCGGCGTGGTATCTTTGGACATACTTGCCAACCTCTGCAAATAAATCTTTCTCAGGAGAGGTGCTCAGAGCCTTGTCGTAAACAAATTTCTTGCCGTTCCAGACGTGGACCTCCCAAAGTCGCTCACCACTTGCATAATTCCAGTCTGGGTCGTCCCAATTCGGCCAGCCCACGCTAACCTGAGGAACGCCTTTCTTTGATAATTCAAATTTTGGAGCTACGCTTCCGTCAGTATTCTTGTCGAACAGGGTCACAAACTTACCATTTTGAAATGCTAGGATTTTTAAAGTACGGCAGTGCGCCCCGCCTGCACTCCGCACCAGAAGCCACGCTCCAGCACCTTCGACCTTTTGAAACTCGATACCTTCAAAATATTCATCTGTCAGAACCCTCTTCAAAATCTTGAGGCCCTTTTTATCTTTCTCGCAAATCAACACGATGCCGAGATTCTCCATTTCCTTTTCGATATGCACCTGAATCCCGAACACGTGCGCTACTCTCGTGCCTCCCAGAAATTCATTATTGGTTTCAGAGAATTTGAGGCCTTCGTAGTCATCGTTGGGAACAAAATAGCTTTGGCCATCATGGTTGGCTATAAGATGGTCCTGCTCCAGCTGGGTTTGGACATTGGATAGGCTTTCGAGGTCAAATTTATCTTCGGCGTGGGCAAGGGATGGGAGGAAGGATAAGGCCGCAATCAAACCGAAAATTATAAATGTTTTTTTCATGGTCTTATCTATTTCCAGTTAAGGGAGATATCATCGTTTACCGTGTAATTTTCTTTTGCTTTACGCAATAAACCCAAGCGCTTTCGAGATAGCCGAATAAGGAATGCCCTCGTGAAGCTCACGCTCAACCTGCGCAGAATCCTTTTTGGACCAGGCCATATCTTTGTCAGAGAAAACCAACAATAACGCATCCCTGCACTTGTCTTTTCTATCAACCAGGTCCTTTAATTCACGGCGAAGTTCTTCCCTCTTTTTAATAAACTGGCTTGCCTCGCCTTGCGTAGTTGTAGTTAGCTCGTTGCCTCTTGTTACCCGCTTATTGCGTTGTGATTTTTTTATTTTTTTATTAATCGCATTTATTTCATCTAATATGACGCTTTCGGCACCGTCAAAGCTCTTATCAATTCCAGCGACATACATATCGTACACTTCGGTAGCATACTCCGAGGCAATCTTTGCTGAGAACCCAGCGGACAATTCCAAGCGCTCCAGGATGCGTCTCTCTGTTACATCTGACAAAAAATCATGCCCTCTGTTAGCTCCAGCATTTCGAGTTCGCTTTTTAAGCTCAAATAATTTCTTCCTCCAATTAAGCTGCCATTTCTCTTCATCTAAACCCACATATCACTCCGCATTTAATTTTGTTTCAAGTATTCCATCTAGCGTAATGCGCACGTTAATGCTTTTTTCTAGGCGATTCAATTTGGATATAATTCCTGTGGAGTCATTCTGCCGCCACGGCATTGCTTTATCAGCGAACACTTCCAAAATCACACTCAAACTTTCGTCCTTAGAATTTTCAAGGTCGGCTAATCGGTCCCTAAATAATTCTCTGGTCGCCGCCATTTTATCCGCCTTGTTTTCAACAATAGCCGCCATGAACTCATCCTTTATTGTGCGCAATTTTTTCTTTTGTTTTTTTACGGCGTTCTCACTTCCTTTAATCATCAACAAAAGTTTCTTTTTATTTGATTCAAGAGGTTGATTCATTTTTTTAATTACGGCATCGTACACTTTATTCGTATATTCTGAGGCGATTTTTTCGGATAATCCCACGCACAATTCGAGGCGTTCTAAGAGGTCCTCTTTGGTTACTCTCAAATAATCTTCTCTCCGAAAACGCTTCCAATTTTGTCGCCGTCTATACACTTTGTATAGTTTAATTCTTTTTTCAAGAACGGTTTGTTCGTCTACCGATTCCATAACCATTGCGTCCTTATGCAATGCCGAATTGCTGCATAAGAGTGTCGAAGCTCATGTTGGACATGACGGCGTTGTGGGGAATGAGGACGTATCTCCACGGCTTGCCACCGTGTTGGGCATTGAATTCCGAGGCGTGTTTGCAGTACAGAATGGCCGCACGTGCCTTATCCTGAACCTCAGGGGACTCCATATCGCCCTCTTTCTTGGTTTCAATCAGGTAAATTGCATCCTTGGTTTCAGCGACAAAGTCTGGATGGTATTGCCTCGAATTGTGCTTCCAGTAAATCTGGAACTGGTTCTGTGACGGCTTCAGCCATTTCAAGACCGCTGAATCCTGTTCAAGGATGGCAGCAAAGTCTTTCTCGGTCTTGTTGGCGAACTTATAGAGCGAATGACACGCCTTCCTGAACCCGCTGAACACTTTTTGAGGAATCGAGTTGGTCGGAGTAATCGTCTCTGTGTAGTGATGAATGCTGTCCTTGGAGTATTTCGAGAAATTATGGTCTTCGATTTTCGTGAACGGTTTCACTATCGGCTTCTCGAACGTCGGTGCCTCACAATAAAAATGCTCCATCATTTGCGAATGGATAAACTGCCCAATTTCCCGCTTGTGATATTGCACAACATTCGCCAGTTCATCATCCTTGAGGTACGACTTGAACTTCGCCACGGCTTGATTGGCTAGTTTGAAAAGCAGGTCTGCTTGCTCGTCGTAATTTACCTCGGAGTAGTTGATGAGTTCGTTCACTATCAGCCGTTCGGGACTATCGAGGTAGATGCTCCCGCCCCCAATGACAACGTCCATGCTGTTTTCTTGCTCTCGGAGTTTCTTAATCAGGATTTCTTTCGAGACGGGTTGGTAATTAAGGTTGTGCACATCCAAGTCAAAGTCCTTGAATCCCGACTTGATTTTATCGCTTGGCTGAATGGTTATCCTCGGAATCGAGATGATGTTCTCGGTGAACTCCTTCACCATGACCTCGTATGCCTCTGCCGCCTCTCTAATGACATCGGCGGCGAAAAGGGAGCGTTGCGGGTCACTCATAATTCTTTCTTCAAGCTTCTTAACCGCTATCTGCTTGATGTCCTCCCGACTCAACTCGTTGATATTTGTGACGACGCTGCTCATTTCGGGAAGGGTCAGGATAATCGCTTCACGGGCATCCAGGCTCGTCTGCGCCTTCTGCTTCTGCGCAGGTGCAGTCATGCTGTCGATTTTCTTCTGCTCTGTATCGAACTTTTGCTGAACGATGGATACCGAGGTCATCACTTCCTGTGTTTGCTTTAACGCTTCGGCATCAATAACGATGACATTTTCCCGTTTGATAATCGAATCGGGCTTGTTGGCTTCGTCGATGATTTCCTGAAACTTGTCATGGGCGACAATCGTGAGCTTATCGACCTTGTCCGTTCCTGTCCTCTTTCCGTAGGGCAGCCGAAGCCCCCTGCCAATAGTCTGCTCCCTTAAAGTCGTGGAGGCGGCTGTTCGCAAAGGGATAATGGTATAAAGATTGGTCACGTCCCAGCCTTCCTTGAGCATATTCACGTGAATCACAATCTCGATTTTGTTCAGGGGATTTTCAAGCGAAACCAGTTTGGCAATATTCTCGTCTTTTTCACCACCCGTCTGGTTCGAGTGGATTTCCATGACCTTGTCGGCATAACGCCCTTCAAAGAAAGATTGCGAGATAATCAGCTCTTTTAGTTTTGCCGCATGGTCGGTGTGTTGAGCCACCACCAGCACGAACGGTTTTACAGCGACGGTCTTGTTGTCACGGGCAAAAATATCCAACGCAACCTTCGTATCCTCGTGAATCCGAACACCGTCTTCCAGCTTGATTCTGTCGAGTTCGTCTGCTCTGTACTTGCTTGGGTCAAAATCTTTTCGGGTTGCCACGGCAGGCTCTTTCACGAATCCGTCACGGATAGCTTTCGCCAAGGAGTATTCATAAACAACGTTCTTGAACTTTATCGGCCCCCCAGCACGTTCTATCTGCGGCGTTGCGGTAAGCTCCAGCCCAAGAATCGGCTTCAGCTCGTTAATAACCTCCATACCCCTGTCTGCCCGATAATGGTGCGACTCATCCATCAGCAGGACCAAGTCTTCAAGACCCGAAAGGTGATTGAAGTATGGCTCTCCAAGGCATTCTGACATTCTCTTGATTCGGGGAACGCTCCCACCACGGGTTTCCGCATTAATTTTCGAGATGTTGAAGATGTTGATGTGGACCTGCGACTCGAATAGTTCCTGTCCACGGATTTCGTTGTAATTGTCGCCCGTCACGACACGGGGTTGGTTATGAACGAATTCCGCAATGCCCTTAAAAACATATTTCGGATGAGAGATGTCAGAAAAATCCTGGATGAGTTTGTTATAGATGGTGAGGTTCGGGGCTAAGACGAAAAAGTTTTTGATGCCCTTTGCCAGATAAAGATAGGCAACGAACGCTCCCATCAAACGGGTCTTTCCCACGCCAGTTGCCAATGCAAAGCAAAGCGACGGAAAATCACGTTCAAAATCCGAACAGATTGGATAGGCTCTTTTGACCTTCTCAAGCTCTGCGGGCAAATCCGCATTCTTTTTCAGAGTCAGTTTTTCCGCCAAATCGGCAAGGATGTTCAAACTTTCTTCCTGCGGGGGACGAAGGCTTAGACGATTCCTGATGGCGTTTGCGATTTTGTCCATTATTTGGAGTCGGTGAAAAGGTCGGTTTGATTCTTCGATTTGACTTTTTTAGTTTTCTTTTTTGCTTCTTTTTTACCTTGCTTGGCATCGGCTTTTTCGGCGAGTTCTGAATCAGCGCTGTCATCAGCATCGTCATCAACGGGCACATTGACGATATTTAGGCTGTAATCTTCCTTGCCGAATTCGCAGCGTCCTAAGAGCATATTCGGGATTTTCTTGACCGTAATGTTCGGATAGCGGCTGGTGCAGGCTTCCTGAAACGACTTGCAGCAAATCAGGAGGCTCTCATCGGGCTTCATCTCCTCCTTGATTTTGGTGAGATGCTCTACGGTAACAAATCCCGTTGTCGTGAAAATAAAATCTTTCTCGGTAGATTGGCCCTGTTTCCAATACAGGGTCTCATCGGGGCAGTACTTGAATCCCTCGTGCTTTGCCATCGACGCAGCAAGCATGGTCGGGTTATAGCGCTCGTCGATTATCCAGTTCTTGTATTTGTCTTTTTTAAGAAGACTTGGAGCCAAATAATAGTATCGGAAACCTCCGCCGTTTTTCCATTGAACTGCTTCAGAAATGCCGCCCTTATCATCTCCGTTAATTACTTTCGTAAGTCGAGGAATAATATGCGTATGGCAATGCTCCCCTAACTCAACCATAATCCAGCGGCGCCCCATCTTATGAGCAACGGCACCCGCAGTTCCTGAGCCAGCAAAAGAATCAAGAACCCAATCGCCAGGCTTAGTTGCAATTTCTAAAACCCTCTTCAGTAATCGTTCTGGTTTGGGTGTGCCAAACACATTTCGTGCTCCAAATAGACTTATACTTTCTTTCTTAGCTTCATCAGTGTGTCCGACCTCATCGTGAGGCCACCAATTGTGCGGCGTCATACCGTCACGGACCTCAGAGAGGAATAGTTTCAGCGCTGGCATTGAATTCTTACCATCTCGTCCCCACCATAGGCGCTTCTCAACTACGTGCGTTTTATGGATATCAGGGTCGTATTTCCATGCTTTTTTTGTATTCTTTACAACCTCTCCAGTGCTCGGATTTATTATGTCGTAACATAAATTCCGGCGCTGTTCAGGGGTCGCCTGATTCAAATAATCAACCGCTTTCCAGGGTCCTCGAACATCATTATCAGGATTTGTGTAACGGTCTATTGATTCTTGACTGCGAGGCAAAAGATTGTTCTGGAACGCATCACTTTTGGAAAAGACAAGGACATAATCACAGATGGTGGCTATTCCTTTAAAATTATTACTGACGCTATATTTTCTCTGCCAAGTTATATGCGCTCGAAAGTTTTTCCGCCCAAACACCTCGTCACATAAAACTTTTAGATAGTGTGCCTCGTTATCATCGATGGTAATCCAAAGCGAACCATCATCTGACAATAGTTTTCTAATCAGTTCGAGCCTATCCCTCATCAAGGACAACCAGAGCGAGTGTTCTAAGCCATCATCGTAATGTTCAAAAGCACTACCTGTGTTATAGGGAGGGTCAATAAAAACGCATTTTATTTTCCCACAAAAATCTTGTTCAAGCGCCGTGAGCGCTAGCAGGTTATCGCCATGAATGAGCATATTTTCGGAATTCTTATCGCCGTAGGATTTATCAGGAGCTTCGATAAGGATACGAGGTTCGAGTTTAGTCCGCTCGTCTTTACCGACCCAAGTGAGTTCAAGTCGTTGTTTCTGACTCATTTCAAATGACTTTCCACCGTATGGTAAATAATTCTACTTTGGTAATCCGCTGCTTCAAACGAGCTTCAACTTTTGCAATCAGCTTTTCCTTATTCGTATCGACATCATCCTGCGCCTGAAAGAGATTGAGGCGAAGGGTGTTCCGTCGCTTCTCCATCTCCTTGATGTTGCGTTGGGTCTTGACCTTCTCTTCGAGGTTCAAGAGCTTCTTAGCCTCGGTCTTCCTGAACTTGATTTCCTTATCCAGCTCTTTTAGCTCGATTTCCATGCTATTCTTCACGTCCTCGGCCCACTTGTCGAGCTTTTCCATCTCGTTGTCAAAAAAGCCAGAATTGCGTCCCATGCTCGTAGTCATAATCTCGGCTTGCTGCTTCTCGGCGATTTGATTAAGAAGCTCCGTAGTTTGACTCTCAGCTTCGCAAGGCTCTGACTTTACTTCGGCTGGCAGGGAAAACAGTCTCTGGACCTGCTCTGAGTCTAACTCCTTTCCCTTTTCGGAAACGCCGCAGAATAGGATTTTGTCTTCTACTTCAAACGCATCAATCGTCAAATTGATTATCGACAACCAGCCTGTCTTTCCTTTGAGGGGTTCCAGCGCCGTGATTTTCTTTTTTCCGCTCGAATAGTCAAAAACAAGTTCTTGGACGGGCAGGGACGGTTCCTTGCATTTCCCGATGACCCGACGGGCTAATGGATGCCCGATTCTGTAAGTGTGCGCTTCCTCGACATTCTTCCCGCAACGGTAGGGTCCAGTTCCGATTTTTTCTTCGGGAAAGGGGTTCTTCCTCAGCGTAAAAGAATTTCCATCAGAGGTGAAGTCCGCATAAGCTTCAAGGTAGTATCGGGTTAAATCCCAAAGCCAGTTCTCGTACTTATTCAGATATTCACGGCTCTCTTGTAAGTTGATTTTGAGTTTTTCGATAACTTCCTCGTCGAAGTTTTCGAGTAGTCTCTGCCTTGTCAGATGCATCCTTTCGTCGATTTGGGTTTCCATTTCCAGCTGAAGCGCATCGAAGGACGCTTGAATTTCGATTTCTGTTCGGCAGTTTTGATAGATTTGAACGATTCGTTTCTCAAAATCCACACCCGATTCGATGGTTCCTAATACTTCATCGCTTGCTCCGAACACGCCGTCAAAAAGCTTGAACTTTTTTTCAAGCAGTTGATACACCCGTTGGTCTGCGGCATTGTTCTTGTTGAGGAAATTCACGACGACGACATCGAACTTTTGCCCATAGCGGTGGCATCTGCCAATCCGTTGCTCAATGCGCTGGGGATTCCAAGGTAGGTCATAATTCACGACCAGCGAGCAGAATTGCAGGTTTACTCCTTCCGCAGCTGCTTCGGTGGCTATCATGATTGATGCTTCGTCCCGAAAGTAATCCACGAGCGCTGCACGGATGTCTGCTGATTTAGACCCTGTGATTTTGTCCGTCCCTTCATGCTTCACCAGCCACGCCTTATAGATTTCCTTCGATTTCAGGTCATTGTTGGAGCCATTGAAGATAACGATTTTCCCTTTGTGTTCGGTGTTCTCTAGAATGGTTCTTAGGTATTCCTGAGTCCTTGTGGACTCGGTAAAGATGAGGGCTTTTTTGTTGCCACCCTTCTCCGCAGCTTGGGAAAACCCCTTCTTCAAAGCGGTGAGAAGAACTTCTCCCTTGGAATTTTTCGTAATGGATTTTGCGAGGGTGTGAAACTCCTTGAGCATCGCCATCTCTATTTTGACGCATTCAATATCTTCTGCGGTCAGCTTCTTTTTTTCACCTTTTTTCCCAGGCGTTCCTCCCTCGGAAGCGTCCTCGTCGAAATCTATCCATTCCTCCTGAATCTCATCAAAGTTTTCTACGTTCTCAGCGATGGCTGCTTCAACCAAAGGAAGCGGCTCTTCGTTCTTGATAACGAAATGGAGCTTCTTGGCGAGGGCATCCAACGTTCCAGAAATAGCGTAGGTCGAAGACGCCAAGAGCTTCCGAAGGATAAGGGTCATCAGTTGACGTTGGCTTGCGGGCAAGGCGTAAAGTGTTGGACGCTGCAAATAATCCGACACCAAGTCGTAGAGCTTTTGTTCGTTCTCGGATGGCACGAATTCCTGCGTAATCGGAATGCGGTTGGTGTACTTCACGTATTCCAGAACCTGCCGTCGAAGCGTCCGCTTGCAAATCGGTTTGAGCCTTGCCTTTAGGTCGTCGAAATTGTCCTCGCTCGTGAGCTTTGCGAACTGGCTCTTGAAACTTTTCAGGTCGCCAAAAGTGTAATCGTCGATGATGCTGACAAGACCATAAAGTTCCAGCAGAGAGTTCTGAAGCGGCGATGCCGTGAGCAGCACCTTGGGGAATTGCTTTAGGGCTTCCTTGATGGCGTTGGCGATTTTGTTGGTGGGCTTGTAAACGTTTCTCAGACGGTGGGCTTCATCGACAATCACCAAGTCCCAATTCGTTTTCTTGATATACACATCCTTCGAGCGGGCAAAGTGGTAAGAGCAAATGACAATGATGTCGTCTTGGTCGAAGGGGTTGAGGTTGCCCGCCTTGATTTTTTCGTTAAATGATTTCGTTTCAAGAATAATGGACGGCTGAAAAAACTTATCCATCAATTCCTGATTCCATTGTTTCCTGAGATTCGAGGGAACGATGACGAGAATTTTTCTTTTCCGCTCCGCCCATTTCTGCGAAATCAGAATCCCCGCCTCGATGGTTTTGCCAAGGCCGACCTCATCGGCAAGAATGGCTCCCTTGGAAAGCGGGGAACGGAAAGCAAAGAGAGCGGCTTCTACTTGGTGGGGATTGAGGTCAACCTGTGCGTCGGCTAAGGATACCGTAAGCTTTTCAAGGCTGTCGGAGGAGCATCGTTTCGTCAGCTCATAAGCGAAGTATTTTGAATGGTATGGAGTTAGTTTCATTTGTGCCGCCACGTGCGTATCCACATTTTCATGTATCTTACGCAAGTATCGACCCTGAAACAATTTGTTTCTCGTAAAAGTGGCGGTGTGTTGTCTTGCAGATGCGAACGTGCGGGCTAACTGCTTTTTTCTTCGTTTTGCGATGTTAATGTAGGAAACAGTTTCTTGAAATCTCGATGGAAGTTTTTAGGGCAATCACTCAAATACTGCCAATGGTCGGTTATTTCTTTTGCTTTATCGACGGTAATGAACTCATTATCGACCATTACTTTTAATAGGCGAAGCGCTCCCCAAATTTCGACATCAAATTCCTGAGCAACTACCATCATGTCGGGGTCATCGGTCACAATTGTAATTTTTAATTCGTATCCGTAGGCAAGACACTCAAGGTCAACGTTAGAAACGCCAAGCCGCTTTTCCTGTTTGAAATCCCGCAAGGGCGCAATGCTTTTCTTAGTTGAAACTCCGCAAGGTTCTCCCGCCATTTTCATCTAATCTCCACAACTTCTTCAAGATTGTTC
>Ga0118677_10001328_pt1 | contig 12478 bp, 16 predicted proteins | sample AliMusrvi5mmetaG_FD_86154 | JGI IMG/M metagenome (GOLD analysis project Ga0118677, IMG submission 86154)
TTGAATATATTCTGCTCATCATCAAGCATGACCATACCCCAACTATTACGAAAGACCAAATGAAAAAACCACCCGAAGGTGGTTTTGGTGTTTCTTGGTGGCCCGGGGCGGAATCGACCAGGGCTGAGGATGTCTGATCCTAGCTAGCTTGCTTGTGCCACTTCTGCTTTTCCTCGGGGCTCATATTTTCCCATTTGGCTTTACGGGCCTTCATCTCAGCCTGCTCTTCAGGCGTTAATCCATCAAAGAAAGCCTTTCTCTCGGCTTTCATTCTTTCTTTTTGCTCAGGAGTAATTGATTGCCATTGAGCCTTCATTTTCTCGTGAACCAACTTGCGATCTTCAGGGCTTAAAGCCTTCATTTGATCGCGCATCTTATGCCAGTATTCTTTACGCTCTTCTGGAGTTGCCTTAAGTAATGCGGCATCAGTTTGTTTCATTTGCTCAAGGCGTTGATCAAATGTCAGGCTGCTGTTTGCCAACGGATTTGGTGGTTCAGGTATCGCCGCACCAGCCAAGGAAAACACTGAAAGGCCAAATAGCAGTCCAACTACAAATTTCTTAGAACTCATAACACCCCCTCTTGTTGGTTATTCCTCATTCTAATCCCGACCAGTGGATCCTAATCCGTCCGCCCAAATGAAAAAACCACCCGAAGGTGGTTTTGATGTTTCTTGGTGGCCCGGGGCGGAATCGAACCACCGACACAAGGATTTTCAATCCTCTGCTCTACCGACTGAGCTACCAGGCCAAGACTGCTTATTATACGCAAACTGTTCTTAAAGCTGTTAAAAAATCCTCTACTGTGCGTTTCCACCTTGTAGTTATCAGCTTTTCTACTGTGTGTACGCTATACAAAATAGTTTTCACTGTGTCCATTTAGTCCCACTGTAAAAACCCTGCGTTTACTTAAACCACACCCTACAAACATACAAAACCCACCAAAATATTGCTGTTAGCAGTTGTAGCACACCAAAATCAGGTTGTCCTTGCGCTGTGCTGACACTACGCTGTAAAAATGCGTCGTCCATTTACACAGTTAGTTAAAACACAAAGTACAAGTAGCAACAGCCTCACCACCTTACAAAATGACAACATTGTTTACTTGCGTGATGGGGATGTTGTTTTATATAAGCGTGAACGCAGTAGCGTATGGCAGATGCGCTACAGGCTATACGACAAGGAGTGGCGCAGGGTTAGCACAAAGCATCGCAACATAGACTACGCAGTACGAGTAGCAGGTGACATATACGACGAAGCACGATTTAGAGAGCGTTTAGGACTGTCATTTACTCGTCGCAAGTTTGGTGCTATCGCTAAAGTTTGTTTACAAGATATACAAATAGAAATAGACGCTGGCATAAAGCCAATGACTAACAGCGACTACATAAGAGCAATAAACAAATACCTCGTTCCGTTTTTTGAAAACTACTACATTGAAAACATAGACGCAGAAGTTATGCGCAAGTATGAAGTGTGGCGCAATGAACTAATGAAACGCATTCCGTTAGCAAGCACATTAGCAACTCACGCAAGCGCATACAGACGAGTGATAGATACAGCAATACAGCGTGGATGGTTGAGTGAAAACTTGCCAACAGCGCAAATGAGTAGGCGTGGAGAGAAAGGTAAGGCGCGACCAGGCTTCACGCGAGCAGAGATTGATTACTTGTTAGATTTTTTAGAAAGCTACAGCGAAGGTGGACACAGTGCTCGCGCAAAAGAAATGCGCTTGTTGAGTAGAGACTACATAGAGTTATTGATTGGTACTGGTATGCGCTGTGGCAAAGAGAGCTTACACATTAAATGGAAACACATAGAGTGGTACACAGACACTAATACAGAAAAGCGTTATTTGCGTATATGGGTAAGTGGCAAGACAGGCTCACGCTTATTGATTGCTAAACATAATGTAAGAGAAACATTAGAGAGACTGATTAGCAGAGAAGATTTATTTAAGGGGAAAGATTTAGATACAGTATTAGCAGAGAAGCAAGATGTGTATTTGTTTAAGTACAGCAACGGCGAACAGCCAAAGAGTTTCCACACAACATTTATATGGCTTATGAAGGCAAGTGGGCTTATAAAAGACACATCAACAGGACAAAACAGAACACTTTACTCACTGCGTCATACATATGCTACATTGGAACTTACAGAAAATAGAACTGATTTACATACGCTTGCGAAGCAGATGGGTACAAGCGTTGGAATGATTGAAAAACATTACAGTAAGCTGACTGCGACGATGGCGGCTGATAGGTTGGCATAAATTTTTAAATTAATTGATGGCGAGAGAGTTATGAGTTATGTAAATTCTGTACTAGGACAGGACGAGAATATTTATTACGAAGCAAGAGTTTCTTTGCTCCCATATTTTTTTCGATTTGTATTTGGCACTGCTTTAATTGGTTTTGCCCTGTTTAGCGTCCTAACCCCATCAACAGAAAAGATAGGCACAATGCCTGCTGGAACTGTAATTGGACTCATTGCTCTTGTTGTCGGCTTATTGGTTTTGATACAACCAATCATTGCGAAAGAAACTACTGAATTAGTTATAACCGACAGAAGAATCATTGCGAAATTTGGTTTAATCAGGCGCTACACAATTGAATTAAATTTATCCAAAGTTGAAAGCATTAGGGTTTCACAAAGTATTTTGGCTCGTCTATTAAATTACGGCGACTTAGAAATCGTTGGGACTGGAGGAACAAGAGAGCCAATTCCTAAAATCAGCAACCCACTTTTATTTAGACGTAAATTTGATGAAATTCTAAATCGACAATAACTATCGCAATGCTTGCTTCAATCAAACGAGCTTATGTATGCCTAAACTCAATGTCACCCATTTAGTTGGACGCATACAAGAACGCATAGAGCAACTGGAGCGTGGTGACGCACTTGAAGCAAGAGATATAAATGCGTTGCTTACCAAAGAGCAACAGCAAGAGTTAAAAGATGCGTGGACTAAACAACAAGCACTACGCAAAATACATAAGCCACCAAAATCTATTGAAGAAACAAATAAGATTGGTTGGAAGACGATTAGAGAAGTGCGTTTAGAGATTTACAAGCAAGCACTACAAGAAGCGCAAGATGGTGTAGGTGATGGAATAGAAAAGCTATTACACCAAAGCGAAGTAAAAGCGGCTCGTGTGTTTATGGATGCGTTTAGCAAAGCAAAAGACGAGGATAAGAACGCTTGGAGCGCAGGCAACATAGCATTACGCAGAAATGGATTTAACAGGATTGATGGACAAAGCTATAGCTACAGCAACAAGCGTGACAGAGAAGTAAATGAAATGGAAGATAGCTTGCGTGAAAGAATGGAAGCTGATTTGAGCGCAGAAGAAAAAGAGCAGTTAGAGTTGGGTAGGGAATACGACAAAGCAGTAGCAAAACGACGCAAATAGTGGGTTTATTAAAAAGCAGGCTTTTTGCTACCTATTAAAAACCCTGCTTTTTAATAAACCCACCCTTTCTGCCCATTTCACCCATATATCCAAAAGCCCAAATTCTGCTATCTGTAGCTAAACCAGCTCCACAGCCTTACGCATCATATCGTCGGACGAGAAAATATAGATGGAAGTTGTCTGAATGTCTTTATGTCCCATTAAATTTTGTAGCACCTTAATGCCCACCCCATTACTTGCTAAGTTAGTTGCGTATGTGCGTCTGCCACTATGCGAAGATGCGCCACTTACCCCAGCTTTGCGATATAGCCAAAAGAACCACTGCGTTAATGTATTAGCAGAAAATCCCTTTGACTTTTCTGTAGCAAACAAAGGCAGTGAAGTGTCTTTGGGTGAGTAATACCTTAAGTAAGCGGCTAACTCCGTGCGTAGCTTTTCATTTACAAATACAACCCTTCCTTTATTACCCTTTGTTTGGCTGGCAGATAAGCGTATCTCGCTTTTAATAGTGTTATCTTCATTTCGCACATCACATATTCTCAGTGCCGCAATCTCCCCTACCCGCATCCCACTCCAATAGCTTGTAAGTAGCATCGCCCTATTTCTAATGCTGTATTTCTGTTTTGTGTTGATGTAGCGCAATACCATATCAATTTCGGACTGATTTAATGTTTTTGCTTGTGCCATTTTTCTTGCTCCATAAAAGAATTTGTTGTTATTAGTATGTTTTCTTATTAGTTAAATTCCTACCGAAAAAATTTATAAAAAGAGTTGCCATAATTCAATGACTTACAAAGCCAAAGTGGCTCGTTATAAGAATTTCCTAATTTTCTTATTACGCCGTAGTCAATAAGCCACACCTATAACAAGCCCTACACGCTGTTATTTAAGCGTTCTGTTGCTTGGGTATTACTTCAGTCAGAATTTCGCTTTATACGAATGATTTGATGTATTGCTTAGTAGTTAGCTATGTATAAGCAAACGCTTTGCGTTCGCTTGTGTGTCGCATTCGCTATCGCTTCTGCTCACACATTTCTTTTTTCTTTTATTATTTTATGAAAGGGAATAATAGTTTTGTGAATACTTTTGATAGATTCAACCTACACTGAGCCTTAAGCAACAGGCTCAGCCATAGAAAAGTTCTTTTGATGAGTTCTTTACTACACCACTATAAGCACAACCAAATTGGTAAGGGCGGTTTCGCTATCTCCTTTTATGTGCGGCTTAAAACGCAACAATGACAAAAGCAATAGGTGGCTACCTTTGTCTTGTTCGCAAGTTGCTGTGTAAGCAGGGCTTGCTCGTGACGCTCACAGCTATATTAGCTGTCGTCTTTGTGCTATTCATATACTTGATTCAATTAGTTAGCAAGGCTAATAGCGTCCTGTTAAGGATAGTGAATACAAGTCTCTGCTACCGCACAGAAATTCCATCCCTGCGACTCTAAGTCCAGTTTTAGGGCGACATAACAACTGAGTGTCGCTACTCGTTATCGGTAGTAATTGCTGGCACATAGAGCTTTCCTCTGCCCTATCTGTCTAATTTATTTATACGAGTGATAAGAATAGATATTAAAAACTGGCTTTTTATTTGGTGGGATTGGTGTTGTATGTAAATTCTGGTTGCCCTATATGTTTGTCCGACTTTATTGTTTTATTAAGCAAACAAAACAAGGAAAGACAATGAACACATTAGCAACTCTTAAATTAACTACTACTAAAAAGCCGTCGCAGATCCCGCAAGTGCTTCAGCGAAGAAACAAATTAGGTAAGCGTATTTGGGAACAGATTGAATTAGCAAAAGCAGAACAAACAGGCGGGCAGTTTGTAGTTAATCGCTTTCGTAGCTATACAGATAAAGATACGGGCTTACGCAAACAAGTAGAAACACAAAAACGAGTTAAGGCTTGGTGGTTTGTAGGTGATAACGGCAAGCTGGCATTAGCTGTGCGCTACGGCTCCAAAGTATTGGAATTAGCAAAGGGTAAGTATGCGGTTGAGATTAATGCGCCTGCCGAGTTAGTGCCTACGCTACAAGTTATTAAGTCAGCAGTAGAGGCTGGTGAGTTGGATACAGCAATTGACTACGCCGCTAACAAGTTGCGTAGTGGCTTTGGTAAATGAAGCAATATAAGTTGTGGGTGCGTCTGAATCAAACACAGACAGCATTCACCCTCGTTTATGCTGAGAATGCCTATGCCGCAAAGCAACTGGGTGAAGCGCAGTATGGGGTTGGGAATGTATTGAATTACACAGAGGTGAGTTGTGATTAGCGTAAATACAATATGCGCTTTTACGAGTTCTTCCTTAAACCAATTAAACCCAAGCCCCCGCTTACTCCCGCACAGGCACGCATTAACTCACTTAAGCAAAATGTTCAGCGCGACAGGCAACAGCTTAAGAATGAAAAAGAAAGACAGCGCCAACAGCGTGAAAGAGAACAGCAACGCAAGCAACTACAGCAACGCTATAAGCCAGTGTAAAGAGGTTGGGTTTGCTGTGCTTAATCGCACAAGTCCGCTATTGGTAAAACCAGAAATGCTAAATTCACGCCAAATTGTGGGGTTTTTGACAGAAATACTGGGTAATATAAAAATTATCCCAACACGGACGAGAGGCATAGCAAAAATGGGCGTAAATTATTTTTACGCCGCGTGGGACAAAAGCACAACGCTTACAAAAAACTTTCCCCCTATGCTGTATGTCTTTGATTTTCAGTATCTCTTAGGCGGTCTATCAGAGTTGAAAATCCTTGTGTCGGTGGTTCGATTCCGCCCCGGGCCACCAAGAATCACCAAAACCACCTTCGGGTGGTTTTTTCATTTGGTGGGATCTGTTATAAATTGATTAATTATCTATGGAGCGCATATGACCCAATCATCACGCCGTGATTTTTTGAAAACTTCTACCGTTGGCGCCATAGCGCTTACCGGCGGCTCTGGAGCAATTATTGATTCTGCTAATGCTCAATCCGAGCCACCAAAGTCAGATATTCAAATTAAAGCAAATGAAATATCTAAAAAATTATTCGCTGATGATGGCCTAGCAACTCCTATTGCAACAAAACCAACCATTTCGAATTTAGCAAAAGGATTGGATCGTACTATGGTGCTTGGCGGTGGCGGCGAGTATTACATTGCCTGGTATTGTGGATTTTTTCATGGCCTTTATGAGGCTGGTCTAGATATGGCCAATATGCCAGAAATGGTTGTTGGTACTTCTGCTGGTTCTTACATGGGCTCATCACTGCTTTCGGGCGAGTTTTATCGTCTGCGAACGGAGTTTGATTTTTTTGGCAAGTTCCCGGAAATTTTTTCTAAGATAGCGCCTTTGGCGAATCCCAATATCAGTCAGACGAGGGCCGACAAGGTCAATATGAGCGCTACTGACGGCAGTATTGAAACACGTAGAGTCATTGGCACCGCCGCACTGGCCGCTGACAATAAATTAAACAGCGATCGTATTGAAAAATTGGCGGCTTTATTAACGGGCGACAGCAAAAAAAGCTGGCCCCCAAAAAGAATGTTTACAACAGGAATTGATTGCTACACAGGAGAGCGATTGGTTGTCGGTCAGGAAAACGCTAAAAAAAATAATATTGCCTTAGCGCATGGTGCGGCCGCAAGTAGTTCATTGCCTGGCGTTGCCGGACCAACTTTATTAGGCCAACGCTATGTTATGGACGGGGGGATTTGCTCTAATCCAGCCCACGTGGATCTAGTGGCGGGATCTAAAAGAGCGCTGATCATTACATTAACCAATGGCATTACTGGAGCAATTCTCACAACAATTCCTCACCCAATTGCTCAAAACATTAAAGATGTAGAAGCAACTGGCACAAAGGTAAAGTGGATTGTCGCTGGCACTCCTCTGGGCGTAAATTTGTTGGATCCAAAGCAGATCGAAGGCGCATTGCGAACTGGATATGATCGCGCAAAATTAGAGGCGCTAAAAATTAAAGATTTCTGGGCTTAGGGTCAAGCATCCTCGATCCTAGTTCGATTCCGCCCCGGGCCACCAAGGATCACCAAAACAACCTTCGGGTGATTTTTTCCTTTGGCGTATTCTTATTTTATGAGTCAACCTCTCGCCAAGCTTGTTAAAGAAATTCGCTCTTGTACTTTATGTGCCAAACATCTTCCATTGGGTCCCAGACCCATTATTCAAGTTAGTACTTCAGCAAAGATCCTTATAGTGGGTCAGGCGCCTGGTAGCCGAGTTCATGAAACTGGCATTCCATTTAATGATCCTAGTGGAGATCGCTTGAGAGGGTGGATGGGAATTGGTAAAGAAGTCTTTTATGACGAAAAGAGGATTGCTCTTGTTCCAATGGGTTTTTGTTTTCCAGGAACAGGCAAATCAGGCGATCTGCCGCCTAGACCAGAATGTGCGGATACATGGCGAGTCAAACTATTAGAGCAACTACCAAATATCAGCTTGACCATTATTGTTGGTCAGTATGCTCAAGCGTGGCATTTAGACAAAGGCAATAAAGCAAACTTGACTGAAACAGTCATGGCATGGAAGGGTTATTGGCCCAAAGCCATTCCTTTACCGCATCCAAGCCCAAGAAACAATATTTGGCTAAAAAAGAATCCTTGGTTTGAGGAGGAGGTTTTGCCCTCGCTTAGAGAGAAAGTAAAAGCAGTCCTAAAATAGGATAAGAACTCCTAGTTCCCGGTCTATTCCGTCTCGGGCCACCAGGAACTATCCAAACCATCCGCGGGTGGTTTTTTATTTAAGCCCTCAGGAAATATAGATGTGCTAAAAACATAGTTAACCAAGGGGAGCCTCAAATGAAGCTAATCACATGCTGGATCTTGCTATTACTTTGCTTAATTGCGGGCCTTTATCCGTTTTCAAATCATTCCCCTTTAATTACCTATGCCGTTTCAAATATGGCGGTAGTGCTGTGTTTAATTCATTGCAGTATGTGGGCGGGATGGCCAGCCAGTATTAAGATATTTCTGGTTACCTGGTTGACTGGCTACTTTACTGAAGTGCTTGGTGTTAACTTTCAATTTTTGTATGGGCTCTATTACTATCCAGAAGGCCTCAGTGGACCTCTAATTCTAGGTGTACCGCCTATGGCTATGCTGATTTATTTTCCTCTTGGCTATACCTGTTTCATTATGGGTAGAGCAGTTGTTGGTGGCTTATCAACCAAGGTAGTTGGAGTCAGATTAATTGGTGTTGCCATTTTTGCCGCCCTTGCCATGACCACTCATGATTTTTCAAATGACCCCTTCCAGTCAACCGTGAGAGGATTGTGGATATGGCCTAATGGAGGTGCTTACTTTGGAGTGCCGCTCCAGAATTTTGTTGGATGGTTTGTGCTGACTGGTTTCTTTACATCCATCGTTGGGTTGATGGCTAATGGCGCTGAGGCCATGAAGCGAATATCAGTATCTAAAACGCCCAATTTCTTTTTGCCACCGATTCTTCTTTATTTGATATTCGAAGTGCCACAAATGGTGCGCCCAATTTTGCTGGATCCAACGCCACTTAATCTCTCGGGATCTGGAATAGCAATGTTCACCACCACCATTCCGGCTGTAGCGGCATTACTTGTTCTGTATGGCCAAGGGACCGCTCAAGAAGACCACAATTAAGCCCATAAAGTTGGCATCTCAGGCCCAGGTTGATTCCGACCTAGGGCACCAAACTCAAACAATGCCCTGCTTCGTGCAGGGCGTTTTGAACTGACCCGGCAGGATTAATTGCTATAGATTAGGATGGAGTTCCTTTTTACATCAAACAAAGAATTGAATTCAAATGAATCGGTTGAATGAAAAAATCCTAGTCATAATTTTTCCCTTTATCGGCTTAATATTTGCGCCACATGCAAAAGCAACCCTTGCGGATGACCTAAAAGATGGCCAGCATATTTTAATAATGAGACATGCAGATGCCCCTGGTTATGGCGATCCAACAGGATATGTCATTGGTCAGTGCTCAACTCAGCGTAACTTAGGCGATTATGGGCAAAAACAAGCCAAAGCTATTGGAGCTTGGCTCAGCAAGCAAGGGATTAATAATGCTCAAATTTTCAGTAGTCCTTGGTGTAGATGCCTGGATACAGCCCAGCTAATAAATTTGGGTTCTGTAAAAATAGAACACTCTCTAGGATCCTTCTTTGACGATATGAGTTTGGAGAAGAAGCAAACAAAAGAGTTAGAGAAATTTATCAAAAGCGAACTAGATGTGCAATATAAAGCCCCCATTATTTTAGTGACTCATCATGTCAATATTCGAGCCTTTATAGGGAAAAATGTCAGTCAAGGTGATATGGTTTTAGTCAGGCTGAATAAAAAGGGGGAATACCTGTCTCATACAGTTTATCCAAGTCCAAAACTTTAGAGACAGAGTTAGATACCTTGTCCCTAGTTAACATCAATCTTTCTCCCGAGCGCCCTCAGTGGATGCGAGGGCTCTCCTATAGGCTTGGTGCTGCTATATGGCTAGCGACATCTATTTGCTAGGGTTGAGATTTCTCAGCAGAACTACAGCACCATTTGCTGAAGCGACGGCGCAAGTGACAAATGTATTATTTCTTCTTATGGGGTATCTATTGGATATCCCCCTTTAAATAGATTTAACATTCCCTAGTCCTAGATTATTTTAATAGAGCGCTTAAATGAAATTGATTATAAAAATAGTTTGTGTGTTTATCTGTGGCGGAGCATTCTGCTCAGCATTTGCGGCAGATCCTTGGCCGAATCACCCAGTTAAATTTATCGTAGGCTTTGGTCCTGGTGGTGCAAATGATTTGGTTGCCAGAGTCGTTGCTGAGGCAGTATCAAGGGAGCTAAATCAAGCCGTTATTGTCGAAAACAAGCCCGGTGCTGGCTCAATGTTGGGTGCTGATTTTGTGGCAAAGAGCGCACCAGATGGCTACACGTTTTTTGTAAGCGCTGGCGGTATTGTGACCAATCCAATGATCAAGTCGTCCATGCCATACAAGGAGGGTGACTTGGTGCCAGTAGGTTTATTGGCAATTAGTCCTTCGGTAATTGTGGTCTCGGCGGATTCAAAAATCAATAACTTGAAAGATTTATTGGCGCTGGCAAAAGAGCCCAGAGGTTTAAATTTTTCAACAGCAGGAACTGGCAGCACCCCTCATTTTGTCGCAGAGATGCTCAAGGTTAGGGTGGGCGGAAAGTATGAAATTATTCCCTATAAAAGCGGTTCAGAAGGAATGGTAGCGGTCATCTCCAATCAAGTTGATGCCACCTCTGAATCCAGTGCCGTAGTAATTCCCCAAATTCAAGGGGGCAAATTAAAAGCGATTGCATCAACCTGGAACAAAAGAATTACTGCACTACCCAATGTTCCAACAACTAAGGAGCAGGGGTATCCAGAGGTATTTATCGGTCATTGGGCCGGTGTCTTTGCACCAAAAGGCACCCCCGATCTGATATTGGAAAGAATGAACCAAGCGATTAATTCAGGGTTGAAGGCAGCATCAGTGCAGAGCCGCTTAGTACCCCAGGGGATTGAGCCATCCCCTGGCAGTAGGGCTACATTTTCTAAGTTCTTAGCAGATGAAAAGACAAGGCTTGGATCGGTTGTAAAGAGCGCAAGCATGAAAGAGGATTAATCATCCTCATCATGGATCTAAAGAAATACCAAAACTATCTTATGGGGTCAGTTCATGTGAGCGTGATCCGCTAAGAGTAATATATTTGGATACAAAAAATAAATGGGCATTAGCTCAGGTGGAGACAAAATGAAATTCATGGCTATGGTGGGGACACTAATCTCTTGTTTCCTTTTTGGTAATGCCTATGCTGCCGAAAAGATTGAAATGGGCGAATATTTGATTCAGAGCGATACGCCTACTATTTCTCTTTATGTACGAAATAAGCATATTGCTGGTATGAAAAAATTTACTGCTGAGAAAACATTGCTTTATGTTCACGGCTCCACCTATCCATCGGAAACGGCCTTTGATTTATCGCTCGGAGAAACCTCGTGGATGGAGTACATGGCAAGGCGGGGTTACGATGTTTGGCTGGTCGACTTACGCGGTTATGGAAAATCTACCCGTCCACCGGAGATGGATCAGCCTGCAGATCAAAATGCGCCTCTAGTGCGAACCGATGTTGCCGTAAGAGATGTCTCAAGCGCAGTCGAATACATCTTAAAAAAGAGAAATATTCATAAGATGAATTTGCTGGGTTGGTCATGGGGAACTACTATCATGGGCAAATACACTACAGAGCATAACGATAAAGTTAATAAATTGGTTTTATATGCTCCACAATGGTTGCGCCAAGGTGGGGCGCCGTTAACCGATAAAGGTGGAGCATTGGGGGCCTATCGGGTGGCCTCAATTACTGATGCTAAAAGTCGCTGGCTTACTGGTGTGCCAGAAGCCGCTAAGGACAGCTTAATTCCAGAGGGTTGGTTTGAAAAATGGGCTGAGGCTACATTTGAGACTGATCCTTGGGGTAAAACTCAGACGCCTAAAAAGCTTCGGGCACCAAATGGCACAGTGCAAGATGCGCGTGAGTATTGGACGGCTGGCAAACCTATTTATGAGCCCGGGGATATCCGAGTGCCCGTCATGCTAGTTCATGCAGAATGGGATGCTGATCTTCCAAGTTATATGCTCTATGAGTACTTCACAAAACTAGAAAATGCACCGTATAAGATTATGCTGCAAATTAGCGAAGGTACTCACACAATCATCATGGAAAAAAATAGAATGTTAATGTTTGCTGGCGTGCAAGAGTTCTTGGACGGCTCTTTTAAGTCAGAAAAGTAGCTCGCACAATAACCATTACCATTTTTCATTTACACCTTAACACCAGCATGGCAGAATAAGTGCAAGAAATAATAGGGAAGCTTTTAAATGAATAAAAAATTACTGTCAGCTTTTATTCTCACAATATTATTGGGTCTGAGCGCTTGCGCTGCGAGCTCTTCCTCGCCAGTAGGCGTCAATTGTGATTACAGCCAAGAAAAACCTTTGTGGGAGATGAATCCAGACTGTCAGGGTGGTCGCTAATGCCGCCAGCTTTTTGAAGTCCTATTAATGAGTATTGCCAAGCCACCTTTGGGT
>Ga0118677_10012454_pt1 | contig 12476 bp, 8 predicted proteins | sample AliMusrvi5mmetaG_FD_86154 | JGI IMG/M metagenome (GOLD analysis project Ga0118677, IMG submission 86154)
GTGCCTACGCCGTGGGCCCGCTGCCCCAACCCGGCAGTTATGCCGCTTGGGCCGCCGCCAACGCCGCCGGAGCCGATCCCGCCGCCGATTCCAACCACAACGGCATCCCCAACGGCGTCGAGTTCTTGATGGGTGCCACCGCCGCCAACCCAGCTACGATGCCGCCCTTGGTCAACACCAGCGGCGTGCTGACCTGGACCATCCCCCATAACCCGACCGCCGCCGCCAGCTTCAAGTTTCAGATCTCGGATGATCTGTCGGTGTCCGGCTGGACGAATGTGGCGCTTCCCGACCCGCGCATCAGTATTCTAACAAATCCAACCGGTGTCCGAATCACCCTGCCCGCCGACGCGGCGAAGAAATTCTGCCGCCTCGTGGTTGCGCCCGACTGACCCCCGATAATTCCTGACTCATGACAAATGACTCATCTCAACTAACCGAAAACAGATACCTAAACCACGCCCACATGGATACTCCCTTGAACCAGCACATTTCCGAATCACCCTTATGAAACCAACGATCAAACCTCTGTTGCATGCGATCCTGTGCCTGTCAGCCATCGCCGTGCCAGGCGTACGCGCGGCGGACGACATCCTCATCGCCGATTTTGAAGGCCCTGATTACGGCCAGTGGAAGGCCACTGGCGAAGCCTTTGGCCCGGGTCCGTCGCGCGGCACGATGCCCAACCAGATGCCGGTTTCGGGATACAAGGGGCAGGGTTTGGTCAACTCGTTCCACGGCGGCGACCCGGCCACCGGCACACTCACCTCGCCGGAGTTTGCGATCGAGCGCAACTTCATCAATTTCCTGATCGGCGGCGGCAAGGACGCGGCTAAAACCTGCGTGAATCTCTTGATCGACGGCAAAACCGTGCGCAACGCCACTGGCCCAAACGACCAGCCCGGCGGCAGCGAGGAACTCGCGCCGGAGTGCTGGAACGTCGAAGAGTTCTCCGGCAAACACGCCGTGATCCAAATCATCGATCAGGCGACAGGTGGCTGGGGACACATCAGCGCCGACCACTTCGTGCAGAGCGACAGCAAGGCGGCCGGCGTGCTCGCCAATCCCACGCGCGAAATCGTTCTAACCAAACGCTACATCAACCTGCCGGTGAAGAACGGCGGTCCGAAGCGCGTGCTGACCGTGTCGATCGAAGGCGAGGCACCGCGGTATTTCGACATCGAGCTGGCCGACGGTGCGCCGGACTGGTGGGCATCCATGGACGTCGCGGCATTTCGCGGGAAGAAGGCCACCATCAAGGCCGACAGGCTGCCCGAGACTCATGCCGGCTGGCAGGCGATCGATCAGAGCGACGAGATCAAAGGCGCGGCCACACTCTATCAGGAGCCGTTGCGTCCGCAGTTCCACTTTTCGCCGCGCCGCGGCTGGACCAACGATCCCAACGGCCTGGTCTTTTACAAGGGCGAATACCACCTGTTTTTCCAACACAATCCCTACGGCTGGAGCTGGGGCAACATGCACTGGGGCCACGCCGTGAGCAAAGACCTGATCCACTGGCAGGAACTGCCGGTCGCGCTCTATCCCGACGAGCACGGCACCATGTATTCCGGATCCGCCGTCGTGGACTGGAACAACACCGCAGGCCTGCAAAAGGGACCCGAGAAAACCTTGGTCTGTATCTTCACCGCAGCCGGCACTTCGGGCTTCGGTTATCCCAAGTGCCCCTTCAGCCAAGGCATCGCCTACAGCAACGATTGCGGGCGAAGCTGGACGAAGTATGCGAACAATCCGGTGCTGCCGCATGTCGCCGGCGACAACCGGGATCCCAAGGTCATTTGGTATGCACCGGGGAAGAAATGGATCATGGCGTTGTTTCTCGACGGCAACGGCTTTGCCTTGTTCTCATCTAACAACCTAAAGCAATGGGAGCGGATGAGCGACGTGACCGTGCCCGGCTGCGGCGAGTGTCCCGAGTTCTTCGAGATCGCCCTCAATGGCGACAAGCGCAACACGAAATGGGTGTTTTACGGCGGCAACGGGCTCTATCTGGTCGGCAAGTTCGACGGCAAGACGTTCACGCCGGAGTCCGGGCCGCATCCCATGCAACAGGGCAACTGCTGGTATGCCTCGCAGACCTATACCGACATGGCGCAGGAGGACGGACGCCGCATCCTCATCCCGTGGGGCCAGATCGGCTTTCCGGGCATGCCCTTTAACCAGATGATGGGATTGCCTGTGGAATTGACGCTGCGCAGCACCCGATACGGCCCGCGGCTGTTCGCCAATCCGGCGAAGGAACATGCCTCCCTCCGCGTGAAATCCCACACGATCGAGCCGCAGCCGCTCAAGCCCGGCGAAAATCCACTCGCCGCCGTGAAAGCAGAACTTCTGGACTTGGCCGCCGAGATCGCCTGCGGAGATGCGGTGGAAGTGGGGTTCAACCTGCGCGGCATCACTGTTAGTTATGACGTGAAGAAACAGGAACTCACCTGCCAGGACAAGAAGGCACCTCTCCAGTTGATGGATGGGAAGATCCGTCTGCGCCTGCTGGTGGACCGGACCTCTATTGACATCTTCGGCAACGAAGGACGGCTCTATATGCCCATGGGGGTGATTGTCCCGCAGGACAACCTCTCCCTGGAAGTCTTTGCCAAAGGCGGCAGCGCGAAAATCCACTCGCTTCAAGTCCACGAACTGAAATCCGCCTGGCCATCCCAGTGAAACCCGTGACCTAACCCACACGATCTAGCAAAATGGCAGTCCCGCGGCCAGTGCCACCTACACGACGGCATCGCCCGACGTATCGGAGGTTCGGCCGCTGGCCAACGGCTAGCGGGTGATGTATGTGGATGGCCAGCCGTTCTTCAAGCCTGAGATATCTGGGAGCGCTGACTGGCTCCACCCGTGGGACGCCAGATAAGGGTGCGCCGTGCCCGTCACTTTTCACCAAAGGAAATTTGGCTAACAGACCTAATGAATTTTATTGTCTCTCGGCAATTTTTTGTGTAATTGCCATTTGAAGCTTGTTTAGCGCTTCACTGACCTGCCTTACCCAGCGGTCCCTCCAATTAAAATCCCAACCTCAAATTCCATGAAACCGAACACCGTTATTCTAGCACGTCTCGTGTCATCGTTAGCCATTGCGTTTCCCGCCATCATCCATGCCACAGTTACCGTGGTCGGGGTGGACTCCACCGCCGGGGCCGACTGGCGAACGGCTGCCGCGCTCGAGGCGGACGGGCAATACGGGACATTGGGATATGTGGTGTTCGGGCTCAACGCGGGGAACAACGTTTATGCGCAGCCATACTATCTTGACGGCGGCACCAGCAACGCGGGCGTCTCTAATTCCAACAACTTGGTGAGCCTGCCTGCCGACATCGCCATCACCTGCCAGGACAACAATATCGGCATGTGGTCGGGCAACGGCAACTTCGGGATGATGCAAGACCCGGCCAATGGCAACGCACTCACCCCCGTGCCCCTGTTGGCCAACTCCGGCGGGCCGCGGCAATTCACGATCACCCGCGCGACGAATACCGGCTACCGCGTCACCATCATGACAGCCTCCGGCGATGGCGCGAACCACACCTATAGCCCCAGCTTGGATGATGGATCCGGCGCGGCCGCCAGTACCAGCTATCACCACACCACCGACGGTCTGGCCTATCATGTTTTCGATATCACCCCCGGCACCAGCAACATCGTCATCTCCGTCATGGATCCGCAAAACTGGAGTCTAACAGGTATCGCGTTCGATGAATATGTGGCACCACTGGTGTCGCTGGCGTGGGTCGGCGCGACGAGCGCATGGGACATGACGACGGCGGGCAACTGGATTGACGTAGCAGGCAACAGCCCGGCGATTTTTTCCGACTCTGTTCCGGTCCTGTTCGATGACACGGCCACGGCCACGACGGTGGACATTTCATCCGGCAATGTGATGCCTCAGACCGCTACATTCAGCAACTCCAGCAAGGATTACACGTTGCAGGGGTCCAACGGGATCGTCGGCGGCACGGCTCTGATCAAGACAGGTACTGGCAAACTGACCGTGCTCAATACCAACACCTACAGCGGCGGCACAACCCTCACCGGTGGCACCTTGCAATTGGGCGACGGAACCAGCGGCCACGATGGCGCGGTGACCGGTAGCATCTCCAACAACGGCTCGGTGGTATGGAATCTCTTCGACAATCAAACCGTCTCAGGCGCAATCCGCGGCGCGGGCAGCTTGGACAAATCGGGTCAGGGCACATTGACCCTCGCCAGCGCCTCGAGCAGTTACAGCGGAGACATCACCATCTCAGGCGGCACACTGCTGGCAGGCGGAAGCACAGGCGGCTCCAACCCGACTGTCGGCTCGCTGGGCGATCCGACATTGCCGAGAACCATCACGGTGAATTCCGGCGCAACACTCAGCTTCGGAGCCAATGACGTGATGGGCAACCATGCCTCCATGCCTGCAGTGGCGCTGGTGGTCAACTCCGGTGGCACCGTCACAACCAACGGCGAATATTTCAACGCGCTCGCTGCGGTCACGCTCAACGGTGGCACCCTCACCGCAATCGGCGGAGCGAACGGCACCTTCCCGTCCTTTGCGTTGAAGGGCTTAGTCACTGCCGCCGAGGGAATGACTTCCACAATTTCGGCATCCGGCACCTTCGCGGGCTATCATCTGGGCGACTACAGCGTTACAGGCACGACATTCCAAGTCGGGGACGCCGGCATTCTCAATGTATCCGGAGCCCTCAATGACGGTCTCGCGGGGGGGCTCCAAGCGAGTTTTCTGACAAAAACGGGGAACGGCAATATGATCCTGACAGGAGCCAACGGATATACCGGCAACACGGCTGTCATCAGCGGCACACTGGAACTCGCCGACGGATCTCTCGTCAGCCCCTCGCGAACCGACGTTAACAACGGTGCCACCTATCTTGTTTCCGGCGGCACCAAGACAGGCGGGCTGATAGACGTCAATGCTGGCGGCACTTACACCCAGACAGCCGGTGAGGTGACGTGCACGTCGCAGTTTGTCATTGGTGCCCACGGGACATCCACGGGCTCGATTTCCGGGGGAAAGCTTACGATCAACGCGCCATTCTACATCGGTGGATATGGTGAGGGCAGCGGCACCGGCACCTTCACGCAGACCGGTGGCGAGGTGGTCGTGAACGGAGGGGTCAATTACAACGGTGGCGGTTCCAACAACGGGATTTACACCCTCAGTGGAGGGTCACTCACGACGAACGCTTTTGGCACAGATGGAGGCACGGGCACCGCCACCTTTAACTTCAATGGCGGGGTTCTGCTTCCCACTGTCTCAACCCCCGGATTCATGCAAGGATTGTACGCAGCCAACGTGATGGCTGCCGGTGCCACCATTAACACCAACAATTATGACATCACCATCGGCCAGGCACTGGTTCATGATTCCGCCCTCGACACCACACCGGACGGCGGCCTGACCAAAGTCGGCGCTGGCACGCTCACTCTGGCAGGCACCAGCACCTACACCGGCAACACCACCGTCAACGGCGGCAACTTGCTCGTGAACGGATCCATCACCGGTAGCGGCGAGGTCAACTTAGCCGCTGGTACGGCGCTCGGCGGCACCGGCACGATCGCGGGGGCCGTCAACGTGCAACCGGGTGGCACCCTGACGGTTGCAGGCGCTAGCGGAACCACGATGGGCACGTTGACGATCCATGGGGATCTGACACTTGCGGGCGACACCCTGCTGCGCCTCAACAAAGACGGGGCACCCTCCTGTGACCAAATCGCCGAATCGGGCGGATGGCTCGCCTTCGGGGGCACGCTCACGCTTTCCAGCGTCGGCACACCCTTGGCCGCCGGTGACAGTTTCACGATCTTCACAGCCGGTGGCACAGGTTCGTTTTCTAGCATCTCCCCCGCCACTCCCGGCAACGGGCTGCTATGGGATACCGGCAAGCTCGCGTCGGATGGCATCCTCTCAGTCAAATCCACTGGCGGCTACGATCTATGGGCGGCTGCCAATGCCGGCGGAGGCACGCCAACCGATGACTTTGACCACGACGGCGTGCTCAATGCCGTCGAATACTTCATGGGCGAAACAGGAGCCTCCTTCACCGCGACTCCGGCCCCTGTGAATGGCATGATCACCTGGCCGAAAAACAAGGATGCCAACGCTGCCTGCAAGGTGCAGACATCCGGCGATCTCAGCCACTGGACGGATGCGCCGAGCGATGCCAACTCTCCCCCGGCCGCCGGATTCTATCATGAATCCGACACCTCCGTGAATTACACCCTGCCCGCCGGTGATGCCAAAATCTTCGTTCGCCTCGAGGTGACCATCCCGTGATCATCAGCAATTTCCGTTGGCAAGGCACCGCGTTAGGGATAGGCTAGCGGATTACGGGTGGGCGGGGACGCCCACCCTCCTTGAGTGCGGATTACGGGTGGGCGGGGACGCCTACCCTCCTTGAAGGCGGATTACGGGTGGGCGGGGACGCCCACCCTCCTTGAAGGCTGGCAGTCGGCCGTCTTGGATTGCGCAATTTACCTTTGACGCATTGCTTGGAATTGGCTAGTTTGCGTCGGACCTCTGCTAGACAGAGCACCGACCCACTGGAATTCAATCAAACAAAAAATGAAAAGGCAAACCGCAATCAAGGTAATAGGAGCTGGCCTGGGGATCCTGGCAGTGTGTAAACCGACTCTGGCCAGAGCCGCGAGCAAGCAAAAACTGGCATTTCGCAACGAAGATTTCTACAAGGACGGCAAGTTCAATGTTGAAGCCGGCAAGGATGCGATCATTGCCTTGATGCATTACCACGGATACCCGGTGTTTGATGGGTTGCGCGAACAACTTTGGATCTCGGATTACGGGCTGGGCCAATTCACCAAACTCGGGTTGGCTGCGGTAGGGTTTCTCAACGATCAAGAGGACAGTTATATGGTCCAAGACCTGTATTTGCTGCCCAACCAAATGCTGCCGGAACACTACCACATCAAAACCGACAAGGCGACGCCCAAGATGGAAGGCTGGACGGTGCGCCACGGGCTTTCCTACGTCTATGGCGAAGGCGAGCGCACGGCAGACATGCATGCGGTGATCCCCGATTTTGAAAAAGACAGCGTTTCTGTCTTTCACGAAACCATCCTCAAGCCGGGCCAATCCGCCAAGCTCAACCGGCCCACCGCACGCCACTGGCAGTTCGCTGGTCCCGAGGGCGCGATCATCACAGAAGCGGCAACCTATCACGACAATGCCGCGGTTCGCCACAGCGACCTGAAGATTGTGTTCCCCTGACATATTCCACGAGTTCCCCTAGCCCAGGCTAGGGGAATTGCACCCTCACACCACGGGATAGCGCGGGCCATCAGTGCCCGGGTTAAGTGGTGCTTGTCCCAACTCCATCATGAACCTCCGATACGATAACAAAACCGTCCTCATCACAGGTGCCGCAGGTGCCATTGGAAAAAGCATTGCCCTGGGTTTCGCCGAAGGCGGGGCCAGGGTTTTCATCACCGACATCACCCAGGCGGGCGTTGACCAGTCCGTGGCCGACCTCAAAGCTGCCGGTGCGCATGCCGCAGGTCTGGCGGCCAACGTCACCATCGAAGCAGAAGTGGCAGCCGTCGTTAGCGAGGCTGCGAGTTTCGGGGACGGGGCTGTGGACATCCTTGTCAATGTGGCCGGGGTGGTCGGGCAGGGAAAAGTTGAAGAGACCACAGAAGCGGAATGGGACCGCATCTTCGACGTAAATTGCAAAGGCACGTTCTTCTTCACCAAACATGTGGTGCCACTGATGAAGGCGAAGCAATCGGGCAAAATCGTCAATTTCAGTTCCAAATCGGGCAAGACCGGTTCGGCGCTGATGAGCCCGTATTCGGCTGCAAAAGCTGCGGTGATCGGTTTCACGCAAGCGTTGGCCTACGAGTTGGCCGATTTCGGGATCACGGTGAACTGTCTTTGCCCGGGTATCACAGATCACACTGGCGTCTGGACCAACGTCAGCGCCGGGTACATCCAAAACCTGGGCAAATCGCGGGAGGATGTCATCAAACAGTTCACGGCCAAGGTGCCGCTCAAGCGTCTGGCGCAAATCGAAGACATCGTGGCAGTCACCCTGTTCATGGCATCCAACGGCGCCGGATACATGACTGGCCAGGCGATCAACGTCACCGGCGGCCGCGAAATGCACTGAATTTTCCCCTACCCTCATGCAAACCTTCACCGTTTCCCAAGTCGCGGCTACCATCGATCATGCCGTGCTCAAACCGAGTTTCACCGATGCGGATATCCGGGCCCATGCGGCCATGTGCATCGCCCGCAGCGTCAAAAGCATGTGCGTCCGGCCCTGCGACGTCGCCCTAGCCGCCGAATGCCTCGCAGGCAGCAACGTGCTCGTCTCAGTGGTCGTTGGCTTTCCTAACGGTCATCACCGACCGGAGGTCAAGGCGCTGGAGGCCAAATTGGCGATCGAGGACGGGGCCCGCGAGCTGGACATGGTCATGAATATCGGCAAGTTTCTCTCCGGCGACTTTGAAGCGGTGCGCCGCGACATTGCCGCAGTGGTTGGTGTTGCCAAGCCGCATGGCGTGCTGGTGAAGGTCATCCAGGAGAGCGGCTACCTCACGTTGGAGCAAGTGGCCCATGCCTGCCTCATCAGCGAGGAGGCCGGCGCGGATTTTGTGAAAACATCGACGGGTTTCGGCCCCGGCAGCGCCACACCCGAAATCATCGCCGTGATGCTCGACACCGTCGGAGGCCGGCTCTCTGTGAAGCCATCCGGCGGCATCCGCGACTGGCAAACCGCTGTGAATTACCTCGCCCAAGGGGCCACCCGCCTCGGCGTCGGGTCCACTGAAGCCGTGCTGGATGGAGGGACTGCCAATGACAACTATTAAGGCGGTTGTCTATCACGGACCGCGCGACGTGCGCTGCGAGGTGCTGCCAATACCGGATTGCAACCCGGGCGAAATCCGCGTGCAAGTGGATGCTTGTGCGGTTTGCGGATCGGATTGGAAAGCCTACAAATCGGGCAATCCAAGGATGCGTCCGCCCATCACCATGGGTCATGAATTCACCGGGCTCATCGAGATGATTGGTGCCGGGGTGAGCGGTTTTTCCCTCGGTGAGCGGGTGGTGATGGCCACTTCGGTGTCCTGCGGCGAGTGTCTCTATTGTCGGCGCGGTTGGCGCAACCTCTGCAGCGACCTGCGGCCGATGGGTTTCCATTACAACGGTGGCATGGCGGAGTTTGTGACAATCCCTGCTAGGGCCATCCAACAGGGACACATCGTCAAAGTCCCAATGAAAGTCAAACCAATCCACGCCGCCCTTGCCGAGCCTGTTAGCTGCTGCGTCAATGCCGCGGAAAACTGTGGCATCGTCCCTGGAGATGTCGTCGCGGTGCTCGGTGCCGGCCCGATGGGCATCCTCAATGCCTGCGTCGCCCGCGAATTTGGCGCGGCAAAGATCATTCTCAGTGAAGTCAATCCGGCACGCCTCAAACAAGCCGCTTCGTTCGGCTTCGATCGCCTCGTCAACCCGGCAGATGAAGATCTGGCAAAAGTGATCATGAATGAAACCGGCGGCTATGGTGCCGATGTGGTCATCGTTTCCGCACCCGCCGCACAGCCACAGGAACAAGCGCTGAGCTTGGTGCGCAAGCGCGGCAGCGTCTGTCTGTTTGCCTCACTGCCCGCTGGTAACAGCATGCTCAACCTCGACAGCCGCCCGCTGCACTACGGAGAACTGCGGGTGGTCGGCACCAGCGATTCAACCGCTGAACACGTCCAGCGTGCCGTGGACTTGATTGCCGGTGGCTCACTGCCAGTGGAAAAAATTGCCAGTCATCTGTTAAATTTCGATGACATCCAAGAGGCCTTTTCGCTCATGGAAAGCGGCGAGGCGTTGCGGGTGGTGCTAACCCCTTGATGCCGGTTCTCAATGGGTTGTGGCGGCAGCGGGTTTCCAGCTGCGGGTGATGGCCACCGCCACGCTGCCCTGGATCTGGCTGGAGTGGCCGCTGCGCATGCCGGTGCTGAGGGTTTGGATGGTTTCTAGCTGTTCTCGAATGACCACCGGATAGACCAACGATAGCCAGACTTTGCCGGAGCTGATAGATATATCCTCGTCAAACACCTCCCCGTCCAGTCCCACCACCCCAGCTTGCCGGTAATTTCCCGTCACCGAAAATACCCCGCACGGGTGGCCACCACTCACATCAAACGCCTCAAGGGTGAGTTCCAACGAACCGCTGGCTCCTTCGTCCAACAATAATGCCAAGGCCTCCCCGGTCAGAGGCACGATGTCGCCCGGTTTGAGCCGCCGTTTTCCCAACCAATCATTGCGTGGCAGGACACCTGCACTGCGGCCGATGGCCCCCAAATGGGGTTCGAGATTGTGGCTCCAGACGGCAAGTTTGCAGTCGTCGGAGTGAACGGCCTTCCACCCACTCCCATCGGTCACAAATCGGCTCTGGCATCCCGCTAGCTCCTTGATGGCGCTCAATTCATCCGTTACTGCGGGGGCAGGTGCCGCACTGGCCGCCTCTTGCTCGACCTTCGCTTGCTCAAGCTTGGATTTGCCAGACTTCCCCTTCTCAACCTTCGGCTTCTCCGGCTTTGGCTTGGCCGCTTTAGCCGCTTTGGCCGCCTTGGCCGCCTTCTCGGCCTCCACTTTGTCCACCTCGGGTTTCGTAAAGCCCGCACTTTCAATCGTCAGATCCAGCTGTCTGCCAGCCCGCTCGTAACGGGTCGTGAAATACCTGGTGCCCGAAAAGGCAGCCACTTGGTTGCCAATGGCGGATTTAACAACAATGCGGGCCGCCTCAAATGTCAGACGGCGGTCCTCCCTGACTTGCAGTTGCTCGGGAAACGGCAGATCCTTGCGAAAAACCGCCCCCTCCGCCGTTTGATCCACCATCGCCTGGAGCAGCGGATCCGCCAGAGTGCCTCCCGTCTTCCCCACTTTGGCTGCGGATTTCGCCTCCATGGCGTGTTTCGCCTTGCTAACTGCATCGCGGATTTTTTCGCACGATGCCACGCTCAGGCCGAGCGCAACCATGCATAGCAGGCGTTTAATCCTCATTGAATCGGGGGGACTATTGTCGAACCTTCCGCTCCAGTTGCTGGTTCATCTCGGCGGCTGCATTCTCATCGCCAAGCTCACCCACAATGACGGCTGGCACTCCCGCCACCGTCGTGTGTGGCGGCACATCAGTTAGAACCACGCTGCCCGCACCGACCTTGGCCCCGGTGCCAATGACCACCCGGCCGAGGATTTTGGCACCGGCCCCCAACAACACGCCGGAACGCACAATCGGATGGCGGTCGCCCGTTTCCTTGCCGGTGCCACCCAGGGTCACTTCGTGCAAAATAGACACGTCGTCCTCAATGATGGCGGTTTCTCCAACCACAAAAGAGGTGGCATGGTCTAACAAAATTCCGCAACCGATGCGGGCCGCGGGGTGAATATCCACCGCAAAGGATTCACTGGCAATACTCTGGAGGTAAAGCGCCAGCCAACGCCGCCCATCCTGCCACAATTGATGGGATACCCGATAGGTGCTGAGCGCCAGAAACCCTTTGAAAAACAACACCGGTTCCAGTGGTGAGAAGCACGCCGGATCCCGCTCATACATGGCCACCAAATCCCTGGCTACACTGCGCACCAGCAACGGATGGCTTTCAAACACTCCGCTAAATAGCGGCTCCATGCATGGCCGCGGCATGTCTGTACGCGCTAGCCGGCGGCTAAGCCGCGCGCCCAACGCCGCAGCCAACGTCCCCCGCGATAGAATCACATCTTCCACCAGTGGCCCGAGCAATGGCTCTTCCTCCAGAATGCGTGCGGCCTCAATGCGCAAGGTTTGCCAGACGCTGGCCACGTCAATCCCGCCGCCCCGGCACAGGTTGACGGTGTTCTTGCTGGCCGGTTGGCTCTGGATATGTTGCATTTCGCCCATGAAAATTTCGCAGAAGTTGGAATACGCGTGCCGGGCACTCACTCAACTCGCCAAGCACCATGACGGCCGGACTCTTACACGACTTGACGACCTCGCGCAACGAGAAGCCATCTCCAAGAGCTTTTTACTGCAAATTCTCAACGATCTGCGTCGCGCTGGCCTCATCGAGAGCTGCCGCGGTGCCGCAGGTGGCTACCTGCTGGCTCGCCCTGCCGATGCCATCAGTCTGCGCCAAGTGGTCGATGCCGTAGATCCCTCACTCCTCCAAAACTCAGTCAGCTCAGCCGGCGAATCCGGCCCAGCCATCCAATCCGTCTGGGAAAAACTCTCTACCACCCTGCGCGATGCCCTTGAGCAAATCACCCTCGAAAGCATTTGTGCCGACCAAAGTTCGCCGATGTTTTTCATCTGAGGCAGACCAAACTCTCTCACAAGCTATCAGCTTCGACTGTGGAAAGACCCGTGATCATGCACATGTCCTTCACGGGCAGCCCTATCCACTTCATGGCAAGCGCTCAATCTCGTCGTTGGCCAGACCGGTGATGGCACTGATGT
>Ga0118677_10012455_pt1 | contig 12473 bp, 7 predicted proteins | sample AliMusrvi5mmetaG_FD_86154 | JGI IMG/M metagenome (GOLD analysis project Ga0118677, IMG submission 86154)
CGGCAAAAGCCGCCCGGTCCCTATCCATCCATACATCCCATTCCAAACCGGCGTTTTTAAGGAGTTATCACGCCGCCACTATCAGATACAAGTGAGGGCGGCTAATCCGGCCAAAGTTGCCCTGAACGTCCTCTGTTGAATGATATGAATCGACGCGTGCATAGACTGTCTCCGTATTTGGGGAAAGATATTATCGCATATTTCTACTTATGTAATTGCATAAAAGGAGCGAACAAAGCCATTTTTATGTCACAAAATGACATCTCGGCCATAAAGAGCGCTAGGGTCTCTCCCTATCGCTGTGTCCGGCACCGAGTTTGGAACTCATTGAAGTGATAGAAGTAGGGAAGTTGATGTCCCGGACACGTACATTCCGGGTCGGTGCCAAGAGGATTAAGACGATACTGCCCGTGATCCGGGCAAAGCAACGACGGCAGGTGGTCTTTTAGAGAAGCCGAGAGATCCGCCATTGAGATGAGTGCTCCGTTGGGCATTTGGTGTTGCATGCCATAGATTTCTTTTGCGGCATCAAGTTGACGGAGGTTCGCCAGACATCGGGCTACGGATCCGGTCTCCGCGGCCAGGTCATATGGGGGTTTGGGTCTAATTTGAGTTCGTTTGTAAAGGGGAATGAAAGTTGACTGCCAGGGAACCGCGTCTTGGACACGCCACAAGCGAAAACCGAGGGCATGCCCGTCGGTGTTGGTGCTGATCGCCTCCCCACTGACGATCTCCATCGTACCGTAACGATGCTGGACAAAGTGATGAGTATGCCCAGATAGGTAGGTTTGCACATGGTACTGGTCACAGAAGGCCAATAACGCCTGCCGCTGTTCGACAGGCAAACCCTGCCAAGCCTCCGATTCAGCCGGTTCTTCGTAAAACGGAGGGTGATGCCCTACCAGGATAGGGATGGTTCCCGCCCTTTTCGTTTCTTGCAGTTCATTCTTCAGCCAGGCCATTTGAATTTCGGTTTCAGCTGGGATGGGGGTCTTCAGCAGCTGGGTGTTCAGCACGATAAACCGAAATATTCCGCGCGAGAACGCGTAGTAATCCCGGCCGAACAGTTCTCGATATCGAGCCAATGTGTCGCCGGGTTTGTCGAGGGTTAGATCGTGGTTGCCAGGAACCCAATAGCAGGGGACCTTGACGGATTCCATGATTTTACGAAAATCTGAAAAAGACGTCTCGTTGGGTTTGTGAACGAAATCCCCGCACATCAGGAGAAAATCCGGGGCCAGGGAATTAATTTGTTTGACGGCTTGTTCCAACGAACAAATGTTCTCTTTATAGTCCGTCATCCCAATTTGCGGATCACAGACTTGAATGAAACAAAAATTGGTGCTTGTAACGGCCGGAGCCAAGACAACGCACGACAACCACAAAACACAGATGGACACGAGCCTGCAGCCGTGCAGACGCCTATGTCTCATTGCGTCCCAGATGATTCTCATAGGGAGTAACATGCGTAACTCATATTGGCGTCTCAAATTCCCTATGAAAAACAGGAATTTGTATCACTGAAGCCTAAATTGTACCACTTGAGCGGTCGAACTGACAAGCAATGACAGACAATGCCAACCAAGGACCGGTACTCTGAGAGCGGCTACCCGGAGCACAGATTGCCTGTCCCCATTCCCGCCCTTTCATCTCAGCCGCGCACCGTGCTCCGCTCTAATGCCCCACCTGCCCGCCATAGCTCCTTCAAGGAGCGTCGGCGGGACTTGAGGGCAGGGCAACCCGGAAGCCAACGGTTTCGTAGGCACCGTACGGGGCGTTGTAGCCGCGAGAAGCACTCCGGCAGTAACCGGCGTAGTCGCCCCAACCGCCGCCGCGAAACACTCGATACGAGCCCGTAGTCGCGCCCTTGGGATCGCTTACCGTTCCGGGGTATGCCCCATACCAGTCCAAGCACCACTCCCACACGTTGCCGTGAATGTCATATAACCCCCAGGCGTTGGGTAGATACGACCCGACCTTCGCGGTCGCCACGGAGGTGTTTCCGTTTTGCGTGTAGTCAGACCCGCCGTTGTACCAGAACCGACCCAACTTCGCCAGGTGGGTATCACTGTTCACATCGGTGAGGTTGAAACCCGAGTTCAAGGCCGTAGTCATGCCCGCCCGCCCAGCGTACTCCCACTGCGACTCCGTCGGTAGATCGAATGCCTTTCCCGTCCGAGATCGCAGTTTGCCCATGAAAGAATTGGCATTGACTAAACTGTTCGTTGGCCAATTCACCGCCGAATCGCCGATGTTGTTTGGATTTTCACGGATTTGGTAATAGCTCACCCGCTCAACCGGCCGTGAGGCGTAGTAGGTGGCGTTGTTGAAGTAACTCGGCCAGGTGCCCATTACCCGTTCCCACTGCATCTGGGTGACCTCAAAGATGCCGATGTAAAAAGGTTGCGTCAAGGTGACCTGATGCCGGGTCTCGTCGCCCCAAGTGTATATCTGCCCCAGCTCACTCACCGGCGAGCCCATCATGAAGGTTCCGGCCGGTATGCGGCGAAACACCATCTTGGTGGTCTTGTATTCGTCGGACCAGCCACCCGGCGGAACGGCATAAAGATAACTCACCGGATAACTCGATGCTGATGGTCCGTCTGAGAGATCGACCACCAGGTATTCGGTGATGGGTGTTTCCACTACGATAGGCAAAACCATCAGGGTTCCTGTTACCGTGAACGTGATGTAATCAGTCCAATTACTGGGGCCTATCAATGTGGTGGCCCGCTGCACCCAACCGGTGCCGCCAATAGCGGCATTTGACCAGACCAGAGATCCGTAAGGGTTGAACGCGGTAATGACGGAGGTCGTGGAAGACATGATCCGGAAGAAGGCCCGATCCTGCGGAAATATCACCTCGAATTGGTTAGTCACCGGTTGGGCTGAATTCCAATTATCATCGCCCGCCTGGGTCGCCACAATAGTTACCACGCCGGTTCCGTTAAAAACCAGATGGGCACCCGACGTAAGAATGCCAGGGCCACTAGCCACGGAAAAGAATATCGGTAGTCCGCTGGAAGCTGAGGCGTGTAAGCTAACGGTCGAATTTTGAAATTGCGCACCAGGATTCGTAAAAGTAATCATTTGGTTCGCTTTGGCCACCACTAAAGTCCCTATTTGCGATCCCTGATAAACAGCATCATTTACGCTTCCGACTACGGCATACGATCCGGCATTAATCGGCGAGGTAATGTCCCCGTCGTAGGTAATATCCACTACCAAGCCGGGCGGGAGGGTCGAGGCCGTAACAATCCGATTCGATCCATTGTAAGTCTGCGAGAGGTTATTCAGCGTGACTAGCGCAATCCTGTTGGAAACATTAAAGGTGTTAGTCCATTGCGGAGCCGGATTCCAATTAAGGTCCCCGGCCTGCGTCGCCACAATCGATACCGAGCCGGACGCGCTAAAAGTAAGTTGGGTTCCAGCCGTAATGATCCCGGGTCCACGGGTCACTCCAAAGGCAACCGGAAGTCCGCTGGAGGCTGAGGCATGTAAGATAACCGTCGAATTCGTAAATTGCGCGCCAGGATTCGGGAATATTATGTTTTGGTTCGCTTTGGCCACTAGCAGCGTCCCCGTTTGCGTTCCTTGAAGGTCAGCGTCATTTACAGTTCCGACGATGAAGTACGATCCGGCGTTAACCGGGGGGACCATGTTACCGTCGTAGGTAATATCAACGACCAGCCCGGTTGGGATGGTCGAAGCCGTAACGATCCGATTCGATCCATTGTAGGTCTGGGTGAGATTAATCAACGTCACGCGGGCGATGTCCGATTGGATCGTATAGAACGCCGGATTGTTACTGCCACCCGCAGGAACATCCACCGGACTCGTCATTGAGCTCTGGTCGCCTGCAAAGGTACATCGGATATAATACTCGACCCTGTATCCCCAATAATCAGGGACGAGATTTCCGGGGATGGGGGTGGCCGTTGAATAGGTGAAGCCGGAGGTGTTAGTCAGGGTAATTGAGGAATATGTGGTTTCGCCGCCCAATCGATAATACAGAGTGGCCTGGATATCCGAAGCGCCCGAGAAAGGTTGAATGTCCAGGGAAACGGTGACGGGATTGGTAGCAGTCGGGGAAATAGGCGAAAGGGTCAGGTTGCTGATCACCACCCCGGAATAATAGGCGTCATAAATCTGAATTTCATCCAAGGCGACCCGCCCGTTGGTGGAGGTGTTTTGGATGCGGACATAGCGGCTATTGCGGTCCTCAATGGTAAACGCGGCGCGAACATAGTCCGTCGTGGTGATGTTGAGAATGTTGGTCAGGGTTAACCAGTCGGCGTCATTGTCCGAGCCGGTGGCTGATCTTTGGATACGCAGGGAGGCGACCGGCAGGCCATTGGTCTGGTAGTTGCGGTAGGAGACTACGATTTCACCGATGCCCGACTGCAAGTAAGGCGACCGTACGCTGTTGCTGGACGCCAGGCACAGGCTGTTGTTGCGCAGGATGCGGGCGGGGTCGGTGATGATCAAGCCGTTGGTCGATATCCAACCGACCCGGCTGGTCGTCGTATAGTCCCAAGCATCGAAATTTTCCCAATAGCCATGATTCAGGATGTAGTCTCCATTGGTTTCATTAAAAGTCAGGACAAATTGGCCGGAATTGGTGCCCGGCAGAATTACATCCCCTCCCCCGGATTCCGCCACCCCTTCCAGTCGAAACACGAAATCATCCTGGTCATTTTCACCCCAGGTATTTGTGGTGTTTGAATCGAAGTTCGGCACCCCCTGCCAGCGGATACCGACATTAGTGAGGGTGGAAGGGGATTCCAGAAACGCCTCCCAAGTGTAATCGCGAACCAGAATCATATTCGTCGAGAGCGCGCCGAAAACCGACATCGAGGTGGGGAGGTAATCGGATAGAGGGTAACTCTTGACGACAAAGGACAGCGGAGCCGAGGTGCCGACAGTGGGATAACTGGTGGGACTCATGGCGTCCGGGCCCTGGAAATAGGCGTTGAACACAAATTGGACCGTTGAGCCGGGCAATTGGCCGGGCACAGGATTGGTGGTGATCCAGGAACTTGGACCGTTGCTGGCCATCCCGAGTGCGGTCCAGGGCCCCGAGGTGCCAATGCGGTAGAAATTGGTGACCGTCAGGTTCGAGATGATGCCCTGGGATTGAATTCCGACGGTAAAATTGAATGAGGCATTGGAGTACGCCGGAGAGGGAACCAGGACAACATTTGTGAAACTCACCCGGGTGGGCGGATGATGAACGATCACCTGATCGAAGCAATAATAGGAGGCACCCCCGTTATCGGATTTTTTCAGAAACCGGAAATAGGTGGGGGTGTAGCTATTGATGACGATGTCGTAGTTCGTCCAGATGCCGGCCAGGGGAAATACAACATTGGTCAGCGTGACCCAGCTATCGATCCCATTGGACGAAACCTGGTAGTCGAAGCCACTCCAACTGGTGACCGTGGTCGGAAGGCCAACCACACTGATCGTGCCGATGCCATTGCTCATAACCGGAATTTTAAGCCAGCTATTAGTGGTGGCGCTCATGGAGTTGAAAAAACAGCCTGTTCCATGGGGAGGGATGATGGTAAACGTTGGCAGCTGCCGGGGGCCGACCCGGACCGAACTGCCGGACCAGCCATCGGGCCGATTGGTATTGACGAAAGCCAACCCGGACGAAGACCATGAGGAGAAATTATTTGAGATGGCCACCACCGCCGATGCGGTGCTGACCGAGAGAATACTACAGAGCAACCCCAACCCCAGGCGGAAACGGATAAATTTAACGGACATTCAGGATTCTCCCATCAGGTCCAAACTATATATAATCCCAAGGCCAAACAATAACATCATGGTGACGCAAGCGAGGGATGTTTGAACAACTCCTTGCAAACAAGGCCCCGCCATGCGTAGCTACGAGCGGATGCGAAGAGCGAAGCATGGTTGCCCGACTAGGATTTGAACCTAGACAAACAGATTCAGAGTCTGTTGTGCTACCGTTACACCATCGGGCAATCGAGGGCGCAAAAACGGGCATATCATACAAATGCCGGGGGAACAGGACAAGTCAGAAATGAGTCGGCCCTAAGATCCAGCCCGAAATTCCGTGCTACGCGGGTAACTCGAGGCGTCCACCGCTTTTTATCTTCCTTGACTGCATCATACGACTCCTTTAAATTTTTAAAAATCTCCAATCATCACCCAGGAATGCCTTCATGAAAGTCTTACTCGTTGCGCCTCCCAAACTGGGATTACACGGCTCAGAGCTTTTTCCTCCCATTGGGCTGGGTTATATCGCCACCAAAATTAAAACCATCGGCTGTTCGGTCGATATCAAGGATTGTCTCATCTTAAATTGGGATCACACCCAATTATTGGATTATATTGGTCAGACTCAACCGGAACTCGTTGGTTTTACGCTGTTTTCCCAAGCGTTCCCTAAGGTGAACCAGATCTTAAAGGAAATCAAAGCTAAATACCCTTCCATCATAACGGTGGTTGGCGGACCGCATCCGACCGCACTGCCCGATAAAGTGCTCCACGAACTCCCCGAAGCCGATTACGCCTGCAATGGGGAAGGTGAATTCACCCTCCTAAAACTCATTCAAAAAGTTAAAGGCGAACCCATGGCCTTTAAAGACATCCCTGGCCTTATCTGGCGGGAGGATGGGGCGTGTCATTTCAATCCAAAACTCGAATATTCACCCATCGACGACTTCGGCATACCGGATTGGGAATTGATTAATCCCAATTTATACAATATCGATAAACCCAACCTGGAACCCCATTCCGCGGTTATTCACACCAGCCGGGGATGCCCGTTTCCCTGCCGGTTTTGCGTGCGCCTGGGCAGACAATTGCGGCATCGTTCGATTGAACATATCTATGAGGAAATGACCTACCTGAATAAAAATTATGGGATTACTAAATTTTATCTGGGGGATGAAGGGTTTCCCATCAACAAGAAATTCGTTAAAGATTTCTGCCGCTTTATGATCGCGCAAAATGATGGCTATTCTTTTTGCGCCGCGTGCGGGATTCGCTTGAATACCCTGGATGCCGAAATGCTCGAATTGATGAAAATGGCGAATTTTGAGCGGGATATTTCGGTTGGGATAGAATCCGGAGTTCCCCGGGTCCGAAACGGATTGATGAATAAGAATCTGTCTCAGGCGGAATTAATCAACGGGATCGACCTGCTTAATAAACATGGGTTTAAACCGGCGGGAAATTTTATTATCGGGTATCCGGGCGAAACAGCGCAAGAGATCAACGAAACCATCCGGCTCGCTTTACGCCTTCATCTGTGGGGCGCTGCCTTTACGCCTTTTATGCCGCTCCCGGGTTCAGAGGAAACGAAAGCCCTGATTGAAAAAGGCGAAATTTCAGCGGATTTTGATTATACCCGAATCCATCTCGATTCCGTCTTATACGCACCGCCTGGAATGACGCCGGCACAAGTCGATGCCCTTCGCCAAAAAGCGGTTTTCCGGTTTAATATTCAACCGCGCGTTTTATTCCGCCATCACTTGCATCCCCGTCGGATCGGCTGGACGATTGTGAAATTTCTCAGAATTTTCGTCCCTACCCGTTTTTTACCCCAAGGGCTCAAGCGGAAGATTGCCTAACTTCCCCGCACGATGGCGAACAGAGCCTTGATGTTATTCCGGTTTATAGCCGAACGCCTGTGCTTGCGCCATCACCCGCCAGATGTCGGGCAGGACAAATTCCCGGTTCGGTGATACCGGCAAAATAGTCGGGAGTCGCTCCCGCTGATTCTTTCGAATCGGATTAATTTACTCGCATCGGCATGATCACATAAATAAAGGCGCTATCGCACTTGACCACGCCCGGACTGAGCTCGTCGATGATCTCAAAAAAGACCTCGTCGTTGGCCAGATTGCGGAGGGGATCCATGAGAAATTCGCCATTGAAAGAGACCGTGGTCTCTTTACCAGTGTATTTGATGGGCAGAGATTCGTGAGCCTCACCCACATCCGGGGAGGAGACCGCAACGGTGAGTTTGTTTTTGCCAAAGGTTAATTTGACGGCGGTGGCCTTGTCGCTGGCTAAAATTGACACCCGGCGGATGGCGTTCAACAAAATTTCCCGGTCGATTGCCACGCGTTGTTCGCATTGGCCGGGGATTACCTGGCGATAATTGGGATATTGTCCTTCGATCAGTTTGGACACCAGTAAAATATCGCCGAATTCAAAGGCCACCTGTTTGTCCACCACATGGATTTTCATCGGCCCTTCCCCTTGGAGCGCCCGCATGAGTTCCATGACCGTCTTGGTCGGGACGACGACATCGGCTTCGGCTTCCTTGGGGAATTCGACTTCCTGTTCGGCCAGGGCCAAACGCCGACCATCCGTGGTGACCACCACGAGTTTTTCGCCCTTGAAGCTTAACAGATTGCCATTCAAAATATAGCGCATCTCATCGGTCGATGCCGCATACGCCGTTTTTTGAAGCATATCTTTGAAAACCAGTCGATCAATTGTGTAGCTATACCCCCCGCTCAATTGCGGCAAAACCGGAAATTCATCCGCCGCCAATCCTAAAATTTTGAAATAGGCCGATCCGCAGGAAATCGCCGCGTTATTCTTCTCGTCAATTTCGAGCGTGAAGTTGTCCGAAGGTAATTCCCGAATCACATTTAATAAACGCCGGGCCGGCAGGGTCGTCACTCCGGGTTCCTGAACTTCCGCTTCGACACTGGCCCGAATGCTGAGTTCCAAATCGGTGGCGGTCAACCAAATCTTATTCTGGTCCCCCTTCAACAACAAATTGGATAATATGGGAAGCGTGGTTCGCGATCCAACAACCCCGTTGACCAATTGCAAACCGTTTAAAAATTTTTCTTTCGTCAAACTGATTTTCATTAATCGATTCCCTTCTCTAATAGAATATCCTTCAAAGCAGTATTATTATTATTACTGTTCACAACGTCAACAAGTTACCATCGTCTTTCTGGACCGCCTTCATATCGGATTTTTCCCTGTGTACAAGACCTAAAGCTGTTTTCCCTAATGATGATAATAACCCCAGAGGCCCAAAACTATTCACAAAGACACCGGACTTGCGAGCACTTGTTGACAGGGTTATCATTAAATACATAAGTAACTCATAACAAACGAGTTCAGTCCCGGCGATCCAAGGCATGGGAGATTCGTGAAACATCTTGTTTGAGCGACGGATCGGCCGCCATTCGTTTCTCAATGGCATGATATGCGTGAAGGATGGTGGCGTGAGTTTTGCCAAAGGCGGAGGCGATCTCCGGCAAGGATGAAGAGGTCAGGGTCCGGCATAAATACATGGCCACCTGCCGGGGTCCCGAGACCGCCTGAGGCCGACGCTTGCTGGTCATATCGGTCAACCGGACGTCAAAATGATCGGCCACAGTACGCATGATCAGGTCAAAGGTCAGGTCTTTTTCGTGTTCTTTTTCAAGAATGTCCCGCAATAGGTTTTCCAATTCCGGGATGGATAAATCCCGCCCTTTGAGCGAGGCATAGGAGGCAACCCGCGTCAGGGCTCCTTCCAAGGACCGGATATTAGAGCGAACCGAGTGGGCAATGAACTCAATCACTTGGTCGTTGACGTGGATTTGAGCCTGTTCTTTTTTATAGCGCAAAATGGCCAGACGCGTTTCGAACTCAGGCGGCTGGACTTCGGTCACCAAACCCCAGTTAAAACGGGTTACCAGCCGTTCATCCACCCCTTTTAAATCCGATGGGGGGCGGTCACTGCTTAAGACGATTTGCTTATGAGCATCTGACAAGGCATTGAAAGTGTGGAAAAACTCCTCCTGGATACCCTGTTTTCCGGCTAGGAAATGGATGTCGTCAATCAGCAGGAGATCAATATTCCGGTATTTATTGCGGAACGCATGGTGCGATTTGTTCTGAATGGCATCGATATACTCATTGAGGAATGTTTCGCAGGACAGATAGGCAACCTTGAGCCGGTTCATTTTCAGGACGGAATGACCGATGGCCTGGATCAAATGGGTTTTGCCCAATCCGGACCCGCCATAGATAAACAGCGGATTATAAGCCCGCCCGGGCGATTGAGAAACCGCCATGGCCGCCGCATGCGAAAAATGATTGGACGGGCCTACGATGAATTCTTCAAAGGTGTAACGCCGATTCAGGTTGGTTTCGAAACCCGTCGTTGATCGTCGTCCGGCGGTGCGTGGGGGCGAGACGCGGCGGCGGTTGATGGATTCCGGTGAATCGGACGACCCCGTGACGGGTGAAAGCGTCGGCGCGGAAATGGGCGCCACTTTGAAGGTAATCCGAAACGTTTTACCCGAAACAGCGGCCAGAGCATCGCGAATGATGGGCAGGTAATTGTCCTCCAACCAGGACTGGTAAAAATTATTGTCCACCCTTAATTCCAAATCATCGCCCGCCAACGTATCCGGCACGATGACGGCAATCCACCGGGAATATACGTCCGGATGGAGCTTTTCCTGAAGATGGGCGGCCGCCTTTGCCCACAAATCTTGAACCGTCAATTCATTCACAATGGATTCTCCCCGTAACCGCCGGACGGATGAACCGGGCGGGATTGAAAACTTTAGGCGACTCTTTCAACATAGCCATTGTTCTGCTACAATTCCCGCCGCAACGATTTACACAACCACGGAACGGTCAAACAGCCACTTGTTAACAGGTTATTAACAGGCCGCTGGAGGAGGTTCCAAACGCCAAACTGGCGCGGAGCATAATATAGGGGTCATCATTCTGCAAGTGAAATTCAAACAAATATTTAACATTTTTTAATAGTAGCACGGAATGTGGGGCGACGTTAATGCACCACAAAATATGGGGGTCTGGAGTCTTAAAGAACCAAGCACGCCCCGCCGGGCATCGCGCATATATTAAAATTTTGTAATCAAAAAAGGCCTTAAATATTGGCAAAAAACGGGTTTTTAAAATCAACGACAGGAGATGACAAATGGCCGGGAAGTTAACAGCCCCTATTTTATTGGTCGGAACGCCGATTCATCAGGCGGATCTGGCGTACGCCACACGGTTTTCGGCGCCAGACCCGGTGGTTTTCTTTCGAAAGGGACGCCACGCCTTTCTGGTGGTGAATCGAATGGAAATTGCCCGCGCTCGCAAAACGGTAGACCAGATCACGGTCTTTTCGCCGGAGGATCTCCATCTCAAGCCGGAGGAGCGACATCGCTATGCCGGTTGGGCGATGGGCCTTTTACGTAAACTCCGGATTCGCAAAGTACGGGTGGCTTCTGATTTTCCGCTGGGCGTTGCGCACTATCTCGAAACCAACGGGTGCCGTGTGGTGTTGGATGAATCGCCGTTGTTTCCCGAACGATCCGTCAAATCGGTTCGGGAAATCCGCTCCATTACATTTGCTCAGCAAGCGGCGGTGGCCGGGTTGGCCGCAGCTGAAAAAGCGATCCGGACCGCGCGCGCCGATCGTCGAGGCATATTAATTTTGGATCGCAAACCGTTGACCTCGGAACGCGTTCGTAAATTGATTCATACCGCGCTCCTGGACTTTGATTGTGTCGGAACCGAGACCATCGTTGCCGGAGGACGGTCATCTGCGGATCCCCATCAGGTGGGGCATGGGCCCTTGCACACGGGTGAGCCAATTGTGATCGACATTTTCCCCCGACATATTCCCAGCGGTTATTGGGGCGATATCACGAGGACGATGTGGCATGGTACGCCATCTCCCACCCTGATCCGGATGTATGATGCCGTTCGGGCAGCCCAACTCACGGTACTCCACCAAGTCCGCCCGGGCGTTCGTACCCGAACCCTTCACCAGGAAGCTGTCCGCGTCCTGGCTGAGCATGGATTTGTGACTCGAACAGTTAACGGCCGCGCCGAGGGATTTATTCATGGGACCGGACACGGGGTCGGGTTGGAGATTCACGAGGCGCCCGCGCTGGGTGGTGGATCAGATCGTTTGAAGACAGGGCAGGTGATCACGGTGGAACCCGGTCTTTATTATCCCAACATCGGTGGAGTTCGGATTGAAGATACTGTGCAGGTGACGCGCAAGGGATGCAAAATCTTGGCGGAATATCCATATTTTCGGGCGACATCCAGTCGAAAATAAACAATAAAACAGCGGAGACAGCGTTTTATGGCTATAACAAATCAAAGGAGGGCGGTATGAAATCATTGAAGCAATGGATTCTGATCACTCTGATGGCCGGAGCTTGGGTTGCGACAAGTCGAGCTCAAGACATGATGGGCGGGGCCGCGGGAGAACGGCCCGGAGCAGCAGGGGCCGGAATGCGGGAAGGGCGAATGCGCGGCGGATCAGTCGACGCGGGTTTTCAGGATATTTTGCGCGATCCGGAAATGGTCAAAACGTTGGCTCTCGACGAAAAACAGATTGAAAAAATCAAAACGCTGAACACGCAGTCCCAAAAGGATATGATCGATTGGAACGCCAAGCTTCAGCATGCCGGTCTGGGCCTGGCGGATTTGATGGGTCAGGAAGA
>Ga0118677_10012456_pt1 | contig 12472 bp, 1 predicted proteins | sample AliMusrvi5mmetaG_FD_86154 | JGI IMG/M metagenome (GOLD analysis project Ga0118677, IMG submission 86154)
GTTCCAGGCGCTGCGGCCGATGAGGCGATTGCAGCTGTATTCGAGCGGGGGACCGCCGTCAAAGAGTTCCTTGTCGGCCACTGCGCGGAACGACTGGTGCTTGCGGATGATCCAAGGCTGCGAACTGAGGGTGCCATTGGCATCAAAGAACTGAGTGCTGTTGAAGTCACTGGCGCCGAGGTTGTAGGGCAGGGGCATCGCTTGATCCTGAACCTTCCAGGTGCGGAAGATATCCTTGTCTCCCAGCGGCGGGGCCCGCATGCAGTCGTTGCCGCAGGGAATCAGGTAAACATAGGGTGTTGCGCTGAGGACGGAGGCACTGTTGCTCGAATCCACGGGAGGTCCGCCGATCGAGGCATCCATCCCGACGTATCCAGGCAAGACGATTCCCGCATTGCTGATGATGGTGGCATAGCTACTTGGCGAATAGATGTGGTCGCCGCCACACAGATCCTGGCCGAAGAAGTTCTTGCCCGATTCAATGGTGGTGCTAAACGAGATGATAATCCCTGGTACGGCGCTGCCATCGGGCTTTTTGATGTTGCGGCAGGCACTCGCCACATCCGCATCATTGAGCACATTGGACACAATGTGTTGTTCCAACGTCTGCTTCCAAGCATCGTCGTCGCTGGTGATCGTCGGGTCATCCTGAATCCGGAACAACTCCTGCCGCAGCGAAAACACCGTGCCATAGTAATCCGGATTGTTGATGCCCAAGCGACTTTCTGCCACCGAGAAATCCGCACGCAGCTGGGCCATCGTTCCAGCCAAACCGGCGTCACCGAGGGTGCTCACTGTCGATTGCGGCACGCCACCGTTGAGGTCACCGAGCGAGCGCGAAGCGACGATTTTACTGAACACCGTTTGGCCCTGCGACGAACCCAACAGACCCGTTTCGTAGTCGTAGGCCTTGGCTGCCAGGTAGGTGTAGCGGCTCGCCAGATCGTAGAGCGAACGGTATTGTTCGAGGGCCTCGTTGCGGAAGGTCCGGAACGTCATGTCCTTGGTCCGATAGCCTTGAATGATCGACGCCGCGCGCTGGCGGAACACCTCGCGCTCGGCAAGTATCCTCAAGCCTTTGGCCACCACATTATTGACGTTTTGCAGCGCGGACTGATGGCTGATGGTCAGCTGCATGATGGTGTTGGCCTGGGTGGTTACGTCGCGATACGCGGTATCGTATTCGGAGGCGAGTTGCACTTCCTCGTGGGTGAATCCCGCAGTTTCCACGCTCAAGGTCAGGTTCTGCTCGAGAGTTTGAGCGGCAATGCGTGCCTGGCCCTCACTTGCACCTGATAGAACGCTGGCAACCTTGGTAATGCTGCTCATGATCGTCCCCTCGATCGCGACTGCGCCACGCACGGGGGCCAAGGCATCGACTGCCAGGCCCTCAACGCCGGGTACAGCAGTTGCCACGGCTTTAGCGGCTTCGCGTTCCGTTTCAGCTGCGGCAGCCGCAAGCTCCTTGGTGGTCGCGAAATACAATTCGACTTCCGAGAGGGCGGCGATGGCGACATTCATTGCGATGGTCTCGGCCAAGGTTTTGCGATGACTGGCAAGCAGATCTTCAAAGACTGAGCCCTTGTGTCTCATCTCTGCCAGGCACTTTTGGAAATCAACGTTAGCTGCAGATATAGCCAGCCAGCTTTGCTGGGCATCTTGCAGGGCATTTTGCAACTCTCCAGTTTCCACCCTCGAACCCAGCCCGCCAGTCTGCCAAACGTCGTTGTATTGGACCCACTGCGAGGGCGCAATGTTGACCGTGTGTGAGGTCACGCTTGAGCCCGAGTTGTAGCCATTGACCACGTCGGTGATGCTGTTGCCGGTGAATTCCTTGATTTGGTTAGCCTCCTTCAGGGTGAAGCTGACAGTCTTGAGGGTATCGACCAAGTCGTTGGGACGATCGACGATGAACCAGTGGGTCAAATCCGGCCCGGAGTATCCTTGGGCGTAGAGTTTGCCGGCTCCGATGTCACCCGAATACGGGCGGCCATAGATGTCGATGAGCTGGTTGACATACGCGGTCTCCTGGGTGGCGATATCCGCTGAATAATCGTCCACTGAGTTGGTCTGGTCGCGCAACGAACCGGTCATGGTCGCCGCCTGATTGAAGGCACCTGCCGCATTGTTGAGCGATGCGAGGGCTCGTTCATAGTATTGCGCGAATTGGCTCATCCCTTGGTAGCGGCTCAATTCCTGACCCAGCGAGGATGCAAAGTAGGGGTCGATGTCGAAGGGCACCGCACCCGGGCTCAAGCCGAGCGGATTGAGGTGGGCATAGGCATTGTCGAGCGTGCTCTGGAAGCTCTGGGCGGTGGCCACCAAGGCTCCCAGTTCCGGCACCGTCGTGCGGTCGATCTTTTGAATGCCCGTATGATAATTATCCACATCTGGCAAAATCGCGTTGGCCATTGCCCAATTCACCAGGGCTCCCTGAGCACTGCGGCTGATGGTTTCATCCAGCCCCCAATGGCGGGTCACCTGGGTTTGGGTATTGGTGGGCGTGTGGTCGCGGAATTGCGTCCAGCCCGAGGCTGGATCATCCTTGTACGATTGGCGGAAGGTCAGGGCACAGATCTGCTCTGCGGTTTTTGCCAGATTGTTGGCAGAGGCCGCGAACTTGCGCTCGTCCTGGAAGTCCACCGTCACTGGCACACCCAGCACGGTTACCGCCTCCGCGCTCGGCGTCCACGTGAAGTTCTCATTCCACAGCAGTCGGTAGTAGCCGGTCAGTGCAGTCAGGTAGTGGCCATAGGCATCGCCGTGGCCCTGCGGGAACATGCGCTGGGCATCTGAGGCGTCGAGCACCCCGTTGGAGGTGGGGCTGCCAAGCTTTTCCTTGATGTTGTAATTGACGGCGTAGATCGCCTCGCCGCTGTTGATACCGTGAGTGTAATTCCAATACAGGCGGTTGTAGGCAGGGGCCAAATTCACACCCGGGCTCAGCAAGTCGTCCCGACCGCGCAGCAGTGCCATCTCTTCTTCGAGCGAACTTGCAACCTGGCCCTCGAATGAGAAGCGGCTGGTATTGACCGCGCCGTTATCCAGCGAAATGGTGGGATTGGCGGCGTCTGCAAACGCCTCGTTGCCTAGGATCGTGTACAGATCGTTCAGGTAACCGGCGGCCAGCAGCAGGGCGCTGTTGGTGTCTGGGTCGTTGACATTGGCGTCGAGGCTCATGCTCTTGGCGCGGTTGAGCACGGTTTCATAGATGGCGATAAGGCCGGCGCTGTTGATGTTGTCCATATTGAGCGCCAGATCCCCTTCCCAACGGGAGCCGGCCTGGGTGAGCATGCTCACGTCGGTATTGACCGCAGTGTTGGAGAGGTCCTTGATGCGTTGGGTGAAGGGGTTGATGGCGGCAAGTACCCGCTTGACCCAACCTTCAGTGAACTGCGGGGCCACCCAACGCGACCACGGCACACCTAGCACGTTGTTAGCGCTGGCCTTCGGCCGGTAGCGCATGGTGAACCAGCGGTCGTTGAGCACAAACTGCGGCCCGCCAAAGGGATTGGTCGGCGAACCGCCGATGATGGCGGTGTTGCTCAGAAGACCGTTCGGGTCACTCGGCGATTGCCAGGCAGTCCCGCTCCGCGTGACCAAGTCGGTCTCCTGGGCGGCTTCCAGCATGAAGTCGATCATCAGCATCGTGTTGGGATCGTCCCCACTGTAGGCCGCCACTTCAATCGTGTTGGCCCCAGCGGCGAAATAGCTCGGATCAACGCTGAATTGCTTGTTGAGTCCGTTGATGGTCAGCCCTGAGCTGGCCCCGATCGAGGTGAACTGCGGGTCCGGAGCGTTGAATGCCAGCGCCACCTTGCCATTCACATACAGCACGCAGCCGTCGTAGGCACCAAGGGTGGCACTGAAGACGATTCTGGCAGGCACGCCTCCCGAGAAATCCACCCCGCTGGCGGATTTCAGCATGAGCGCCGGATAGCCCGCCGCAACCTCTGCGTCCGTGTAACTCGTCTCATCCATCACACTGATCGGCTGGTTTTGCGCATCCATCAGGTAGTTGACTGGGTGCACATTGAGCTGGCGCGGCAGCGGCAGCGCAGCGCCAGCTGCGGTATATTGCGCGGCGCTCGCAGTGAGGGCTCCCGGATCGCTGACAATTTGCCAGTTCTGGCTGCTCGTTGCCGCATCGCCGATGCGCTTGGTCATCACACTCGAGTAAGTGGCAGGGGCACTGGCTTCGCCCGTGCTCCAGCGCCAATCGAACTCATAGTCCTCCGGCTTGCCCGCAAAGTCCCCGCTGTGGCGAAGCGTCACCTGCTCGTCAAGCGGATTGCTCGAGGTGATGACTTTTAGGTCGCCGGGGTAAAGCTGGTTGGCGATTTTGAAAACTTGCACTGACACCGGGTCGCCGACCGGAGTGAAGGCCTTGCCGTTGCCAAAAACCATCGTTACATAGCCGCTGCCTTGCCCCGTCGCCGTGATGGCATAACTGTCCACTGCGGTCTCAGCGCTTTTGATGACCGCCAACGACTTGTCGTCAACAGTCACATTTTTGGAGGGGTCAACCATATAAGAGCCAAACTTTGCATCATCCGACTTGAATGTCTGAAGCTGCGTCTTGAGCGCCACGATTGCGGCATCCCATGACGATTTGCCAGCGCTACCCGTCGGCACAAGACCTTTGACCTTGTTCTCTTCATCCGTTGTGAATAGATTCAGATCCAAGTAATTGTCGCCAATGACCTGCTCGTGGAATTGCCCAATAAATACCAGGCTGCCCTTGGCTCCGCGAGTCGGATCCAGATAGATCCGCTGCTGCAAACTGGGCGGCAAGGTCTGAAAATATGTCTTGCCTTGGTAACTCGTGGTTTTGATCGAGGCCGGCAGTGCCAACAAACCGACGCCAGCGGCATCCAGCGCCACGATCTTTTCGCGGGTTGGGTCGTGCAAGGTGACGCTGGTTTTCAGCGTGCCAGTGCTGGGATCTCCCGCGATCGACTGCTGGTAAAACACCTGCGCGCTTTTCTGACCGCGCACTTGCGGCAGCCCGAACTTCGGCAGCGTCAGCGTCTCGGCCACCCGCAGTTGCGGCGCGTTGGTCGGCCATGCCGCATGATAGGTGATGGCCAGCGGCGCATCAATTTGGTCCGTGCCCAAGGTGGTGGTGGCGTAGCAATCGGTTGAAGACGTATTCAGAGGCATGCCACTGCGTGCTGCCGCCCGCAAAAATGGCAGCGGGGTGCCCGCCGCCGGCTGTGCCGCCAGACTCAAGCCTGGAATGAAAAACCCGGGCTGACTGAGGTAGTAGAGTCTCATTGTCAGAGCCGGCGAATAGGCCAGGGCGGCGGTGGCTGCCGCCACCGTTTGGGATAGCACCAGCGTCTTGGCGCTGCTGTTGATACTCACGATCGATGCGCTGCCGGTGATGCCGGGGCCGCTTACGGCCATGCCGACGACCAAGCCGCTGGTGCTAGTGACGCTGAGCGTGCTGCTGCCATTGCTGGTGGATGTGACGGACTTTGGATTGCTGTGGGGTCCGCGGTGAACCCAGGTAAAGCCTTTGCGATCCTGGAAAGTGAAACGGTTGTAGGCTTCATCATTTTGGTAGCTGGTGTTGCTCGGAATGTCCACTGCGGTGAGAACTTCAACCGACTTCTCCTTGCGCGCCTTGCCCGTGCCCGTCATGGCCAGCGGCATCAGCGGCAACGGATACGGCTTCACCAACAAGGTGCCAGCCGTCGCCGTGTAGTCAAAACTATAACTCGCATTGCTCCGCAATACCTGATAGGCGTGCATCGACGGCCGTTTGTCGCTCATGTCGGTGTAAGCAATGAGAACGTAAGGCTCGGAGGTGTAAGTGGCCGCTGTGTACCCGCTGGCCGGATAGGTGCTGCTGCTGTTTGTATAGATATTCAAATCCTCGCGCAGGGCGTAGGCTCTGCCGCCGAGCATGAAGGCGTGTTCCTCGTTGGGGTTGTAGCCGGGTTGTGTCTTGTCATTTTGCACATACACGCTGCCGGCCGCCTCAGCGTCTGGCAAGTCGTTGGTGCCGACGCCTTGGGCGATGACAATCTGCGAGGGAGAACTCGGATATACCACGGTGTAGCGCCCGATTTTTCCCGGCACATAGAGGTCCTTGAAGTTGGCATTCGGTGCAGGGGTCTTTTTGTACCAACGCACTGTGAGTGTGTGGTTGCCGGGCAGGGCATTGACGGGGATGATGGATCCGGCATTGGCCAGAGCCACACCGACGAGCGTTGGATCCAGGTACCCAGCCGGGTAAAAGTTCGTACCGCCAGAGATGAACCCTGCATTTTCGTGCCCAGCTGGCGCTACCAAACGCGTACCCACCAACGCTGTCCCGTCGATCAGCGCGTTGCCATCCTCCTCCACCGTGTATTTCAGGTCGTTGGTGGCAAATCCGATGACTTGCGAAAGCACATAGCTGCTGGTGTCGGTGATGCTGATAATGGTGGCCGTGCCGCTGATGCCGGGGCCCGTCACCACCATACCCACTTCCAAATCGATGGTGCTGGGGACCGTCACTGTCGCGTCGCTGTTGTTGGAGTGTGATCGCAGCGATCCAATGCGGTCTTCCGCCTGAGTATAGAGGTTCACATACCAACTCGCTCCGGAATTAGTGAACTTGAGCAAGGCCCGGTTGCGCTGGTCCCCTGCTTGCAGCGTCACATACAATCGCTGGCTGGCCACATCTACCTTTGCCTGAGCCTGTGCCGGGTCGTCCTGATATACAATGGCCGGCAGCGCCCCTCCTTCGAATTGAATCCCTGTGGCGGGACTGCTGCCGCCTGCTGCCACCGTATTGTGAGTGTAGTCACTCAGATTGGGGGACCAACGCAGCCAGTAACGATCCTGATACTTCGGCCATTTCATCGAGAAGTTGCCGGTCTCCATCCAATAGAAAACAACGCTATTGTATGCCGCCCCCCCCGAGGACGGATTGCCATCGTCGGGGCTGTTGGCCTCTCCTGTGGTCTTCTCTGCAAAATAGTTGGATGTCCCGTCAGTTTGTACGCTGGTGGCATAGTAGCCAGACACTGCTGTGCTGGTCACTGGCGAGGCATCCAAACTCGTATCACCGTCGTGCGGCAATATCGCCAGCCCGAGATTGACTGTCGCATAATTGACATCCGGTGCGCGAACTATGTCCACCACATCCACACCGATGGAGTCGTAAATACTGGTGCCCAAACGGACGTTGCCCAGGTATTCAACCAGAATGCGTCCCTCGACGTTGTAGGCCTTGATTTGGCCGATGCCGCCAAATTTGTCGAAGAACAAGGTCTTCAAGTTTGGGGTGAGCGACGAGGCCCCCGGAATATTCACCTCGTTAGCCACAGCCTTCGGCACGCTGCTGTTGTAAATCGGGTTGACGGTGGTGATCCGGCCATCGGCGACACTCACCCGCGGCCCGTCAAAGCCGTTTTCCGTCCAATAGATTCTCCGCGGTTTGACCGTAGTATTGGATGATACTGAAAATGTCTCAGTTAGGGTGCCGTAAACCCCGCCTGTTGCGATGAGAGTCACCCAAGTGATTTGCACCCGCCCCGGTTGTGATGCGTAAACTCGTTCTGCATGTGGGCTGTAGTAATAGCTCATGGCCGGTGTCACCACCACGCTCAGCGAACTGGAAATCGATAAGTTGGCATTGCCCGCCAAGGTCACAATGCGGCCGGTGATCGCGGTGATCGGTTGGCCAAGCATGCTCGCGCCCACCACCACTCCGCTCGTTATACTTTCCACGGTCACCTCGCTGCTAGTCGTATCGCTGGCTGTCACGTTGACTGAATAAGCAGTCACCGGTGTTCCACCGTTGACGATTTCGCCCGGCTCCACCGGTTTTTGGCGCCAGTAGTTGGCAGGGGCCTGAGTTGTCCCATCGACCGTCACGAGTGGCGAGGTCATCACGTCACCCATCAGATATCGCGGCACCCCGGATGCAAAGACCCCACCAAAAAAACTGTTCTCCAACACCACCGATGCCGCATTGGCTCCGGCCGCGTTCGAGGGATAGGTCGTGGAGTAAACGTAGGTCCCAGGCACCGTCGCCACCGACTTGGCGCTGGTGGATCCCGCCACTTGCCCAACGCCTTGAAAGTTGCTGTTAGCCGTCTGCGGAAACGACGCCTGGTTGTTGATCTGGTTGTTGGCCGTTCCCTGCTGCGTCGGCGGACCGAAGGGCGAGGCCGCGACTCCTCCCGTTGTGTAGGGCGCGTAGATCCAGTTGAAGTTGCCAGCCGATGCATCGTACTGCGCGTGGACGAGAGGGGCTGCCATCACGGCTATAATGGCGGATAAGCAGCGGATCAGGTGGGTATTCATGGGGGGGAGGTTGTAGAAATGCTGAAAATTGAAAATTGAAAATTGAAAGTTGAAAGCTGAAAGTTGAAAGCTGATGTCGGAAAAGCTGATAGTTGAACGCGGTGTATGTGCTAACGAACGATAAGAAGTGGAGAAGTGGAAAGTGGCATGGCGGAAGGCAAAACGAGAGCAAGCGGAGGCGCGAAGTTCTATCTGCTTTCAACTAACTGCTTTTCTTCATGGTCCGGCCCGTTTGACCGAGATGGGTTCGGCGGCAGCGGGCTTGCTGAGGAGTTTTTCGAGGGCTGCCAGGCGGGTGTTTTGGGAGGCATCATCATCCGCTTTGGTGGCCAGCTTGGCTTCCAACGCGGCGATCCGGGCGTCCTTCTCCTTGATCTGGCGATCGAGTTCTTGGATCGCGCCGATGCCTGTGGTGAAGAGGCGGTTGTAATCGACGGCGAGGAAGTCATCCACGCGGCGGCCGTAAACGAAGGCCTTGGCCACCGGTTTCTCGGAGGCCACCACAAAGCAAGTTGCGGACTTCACCTTGAGCACCTGGCTTTCCATCGTGGCATCGTCGCCATAGATGCGCACCCAATCGCCCACGGCCAGTGCGTGGGGTTTGGCCAGCGTCACGCTCAGGCGCTTTTCGTCGGCATTGTAAACGCTCTGCGTGGCCGACAAGTAAATGTCGGGGATGTAATTGCGGGAGCTGCTGACTGCTTCCGGGATGAGCTTGCGGACTTCCTGAGCAATGAAACCTTTGTGAATGGCGGTACCGCTGCCGATGCGGTCTTTGAGCCGGTAGTCAGTCACTTGCAACTGGTTGATGAGTTGCAAGTCGCTAGCCGCAGATGACCTGGCCACCACGTCCTTGATGCGCTGATCCGACATCGCAAAGAATGCTGTTCCAGCGACCACTCCATCGGCCCAGATACAGGTGGGCCAGGTATAAGAACCGGTACCCGAGCCGTTGGCACCATAGTAATCGGGATTGCCGAGCTGTGGGGTGCTGGCGCTCGTGTTGGCTGTTACAGATGTCGTGCTATTGTAGATCGTGGCAACTGTCCTGGACACGTGCAGCGGATAGATCGGGCTAGTCGTGCCGATGCCGATAAAGGCCGTCGATGGATCAACCGCTAGCCAGCTTGGGCTGAATGCGCCTGTGGTGCCTCCCCCAAAACCAAACATGTTGGTGCTTTGACCGTAACCCAAGCCCACGACAGAGTTGCCTGCCCGCACAAAGGAAAGATGCGCTGCGAGGTGGCCGCTGGCAGGCCGGGTAATTTGCAGGGAGCCGTATTTGGCACCATCGGCGGAGCCATCGGCGATTTCAAGTTTGGCCCCCGGGCTGTTGGTGCCGATGCCGACGTTGCCGCTGACGGAAAGGTTGCCGGTCACATTGGAGGAGCCAGTGACGTCGAGCTTGTAGCCGGGCATGCTGGTGCCGATGCCGACGTTGCCGTTATCGAATAGGGTCATGATGTTACTAGAGACGTTGTTGCGGATGTAAAAACCATTAGATCCGAAATTCAAGTAGGTGCCATTGCTCGACCTCGGCCAAAAACACAGCTCAGCAACACCGGCATTGTTGTTGCCGTAAATGGCAGGGCCGTTGCCCATGTAGATGCCGCCTGCTACTTTGACGTTGCCGTTGACGTCGAGTTTGGCCCCCGGGCTGTTGGTGCCGATGCCGACGTTGCCATTGCCTTTGACGCGCATGGTTTCAGTCATCGCGGCCGAAGAGCCGTAGCCGAAGACCACGTCATCGCCAGAATTGCCGCCATGAATTTGAAGCGCTCCTAGCGCGACGCCGATGCCCACTCCCTCGGGTCCTTGACCCCAAAGGGAAATTTTATCCCCCAAGGTGCTGGCAAACGTGAGCGGGACGCCGGGCGTCGCGGTGCCGATGCCCACGTTGCCGCCGCTCGGGTTGAGCAGCAGGTTGCCGTAGGTGGAGGCGGCGGTGTACGATTGTAGGGTTGACTGGTTGGCGGTGGTGTCGAAGCCGATGGCCAGCCGCTTGGTCGGATCTGTATTGCCACGGATGACCAACTGCTGGGCAGGCGTGTTGCCGTCGTCGCCCTGCAGGGTGAGTTTGTTGGTGGCGGCAAAGGATGAAGTGGACCCGATGCCGACCTGACCCGCAGCATTCCACGCTAGGGCGATATTCTTAGTGCCGCTGGCATTGGAGCCGAGGGCACCGCCCGCGTTGCCGTACAGCACCGGGCCATCGACGCTGATGCTGTTGAAGGTGCGACCGCTGCCGTACCAGCCGAGGCCGTAGTTGCTGGCGGTTCCAGTGACCGGATTGATCGCTAGGTCGCTCGCGCTAGCGATGGAATCGGCCACCTTGGCGTGGAAGGCAAAGGCGGTGCTGGTGATCTGCTGGCGAGGGCTGATCGGCACGTCGGCGGCGGTGATCGTGTTGTCGCCGCTATCGACCACAATTTCAAGGAAGCGCGCGGCGCTGGTGGCGAAAACCGCGCTGAGGTCCGTATGGGCCGCCTGTTCGGTCGTCAGCGTGGCGCTTCCGCCGCCCGAAGCCAGGCCCGATGCCACAATCCCGTTGCCCAAGAGCACACTGAACACGCCGCTGGAAATGGTGGCGGTCTGCTCTTCCGTCCACAAGGGAGTGCCACCGGTGGAGGCACTGTAAATGCGGAAGATGATCTTGCGGTTGGTCGGCGCCGCCGTGTAGCTGGCTGCCGTGCCTGTGGCCCCGATTGGCAGCCCGCTGGAGTCGGCGACTTTGCCTTGGTAATTGATGTACAATGGCACGTCGGCGTGCAGGGTGTTCTGCGCCAGGCACAGCAGGACGGCAAATAGGGATGTCTTTTTCATGAAAGCCCGGCGGAAGAAAGGTTGAAGGTTAAAGAATGAAGGAGTGAGTATGAGAAAGTGTGAATATCTATCAGCTTTTCTTCATTCGCCCGTCGATCAAAACTTGATGATGTAATTGACGTTGATGTTGATCGGGCGGGTTTCATTGCCGCCAGTAGCCATCGTGGGATTATCCGGGTCCATGCTCTCATCAGAGCCAGAGGTATTAGATGTGGTTTGCCTATCGCCACTCCCGTAAGAGTCTGTTGGAAGCCCGTGAGCATGGCTTCTGAACTGATCCGCCTGAATACTACCGATGCCGGCCGTATTGCCGCCGGTGGAACCTGCACTACGCGAACCGGCATCTGGATCGCGGCCGGTGCCGGAATCAATTCCACGCAGGAAGCGGCCGCGCATGTCAGGCACGTTGAAGGACGTGCCGGTCGTTCCGAAACCGTTGCCAATCGCAGTGTAGAGCGCCGCATAAGTCGTCCGCAAATAAGATGTGCCGTCGCACAGCAGCCAGCCACTCGGCGCCGTCGTTCCACCGTAAGCCATGATCGAGCCGGCGGGGCAAAGCGCCTGCTGCACCGCTGCGACCAAGGCCGCCTGCGACACCGTTCCTGCTGATAGATTGGCGCCTGCCAGCGCGGTGAGCGCGGCACCGTTGCCGCTAAAGCTCGCGGCGCTGGCCGCTCCATCCACCGTCAGCGAGCTCGCCACGTGGGCGCTGCCGTTGACGTCGAGCTTGGAGGCGGGAGTGGTGGTACCGATGCCGACGTTGGTATTGCTGTGCAGGCTCAAGTAAGCGCCGCTGCGTACGGTCGTATCCACGTTCATACTCAAGAGCAAGGCCGTGTCGGTCCAAGCGGTGCCTGCGGCGGTGCGATAGCCGGAGATGGCCAAGCTCGAACTATTTGTTGTTTGAAATCCGAAGTTGCCCAACACCAGTTCGCTGCTGACGGTCGCTCCCAGGGTGCCCGCGCTGGTGGCAAACGAGCTGCTCAAAGTGTTGGCATTGCCATTCTGCGGGCTGCCGATCGATAATTTGGCGGCGGGGGCCGTCGAGCTGCCGATGCCGACGTTGCCGCCGCTCGGGTTGAGCTGGAGATTGCCAGTGATGTTGGCGGCGGTGTAAGATTGCAGGGTTGACTGGTTGGCGGTGGTATCGAAGCCGATATTGAGCCGCTTGGTCGGATCCGTATTGCCACGGATCACCAACTGCTGGGCGGGTGTGCTGGCGTCGTCTCCTTGCAGGGTGAGTTTGTTGGTGGCGGCAAAGGATGAAGTGGCCCCGATGCCGACCTGACCCGCAGCATTCCACGCTAGGGCGATATTCTTAGTGCCGCTGGCATTGGAGCCGAGG
>Ga0118677_10011609_pt2 | contig 12471 bp, 8 predicted proteins | sample AliMusrvi5mmetaG_FD_86154 | JGI IMG/M metagenome (GOLD analysis project Ga0118677, IMG submission 86154)
CACCGCTTCCAGGAACTCGCCAGTTACCTGCTTTATCCGAATCCCCGGCTCCGTCCCACCGACCGCGTTTTGAGGAACCGCCTCGGCCAGTCCGGCATCTGGGCACTGGGCATCTCCGGCGATCTCCCGATCGTCACGGTCACCATCGCCGACGAGCGCAACATCAACCTGGTTCGCGAACTGCTGCAGGCCCACACCTACTGGCGGATGCGCGGTCTGCGCGCGGATCTCGTTATCCTGAATCAGGAAAGCCCGAGTTACGATCTGCCGCTGCGCCAGCACCTGCTCCGGCTGGTGGAGGCGCACTCTCTGGAGACCGGCACGGACAAACCGGGCGGCGTCTTTCTGCGGGACTGGCACCCCATGCCGGAAGATCTCCGGAACCTTCTGCTGGCCTGTTCCAGCGTGGTCACCTCGGCCAGTCGCGGCTCGCTGCAGCAGCAGATGGCTGGCATGTCGGAAGCCGGCGTCGCGGGCGCGCGCTTCATCGGTGAGGTGAACGCCGAAGAGCCGTCCCGGCCGCTGCCGTTCCTGGAGCTTCCTTACTTCAACGGACAGGGCGGATTTTCGAAAGACGGCCGCGAGTACGCGGTCTATTTAAAACCTGGCGACACGACGCCCGCCCCCTGGGTGAACGTGATGGCGAACGCGAATTTCGGCGCGCTGGTGAGCGAGAGCGGGCTGGGCTTTACATGGCGCGGCAACAGCCAGATGAATCGCCTCACGCCGTGGAATAACGATCCCGTGAGCGATGAACCTTCCGAGGTGATTTATCTTCGCGACGAAGAGAGCGGCGCCTGCTGGAGTCCCACGCCGCAACCCATTCGCGAGAGCGACGCCTACCGTGCCCGCCATGGCCAGGGCTACACGATTTTCGAACACAACAGCCACGCCATCGGGCAGGAACTCACCGTGTTCGTTCCCTTGCGCGAAGACGGCTCGGGCGACCCGATCAAGATTTACCGCCTGCGTCTTCGCAATGACTCTTCTCACCAGCGCCGCTTATCGGTCACGTATTTCGCCGAACTGGTGCTGGGCGGTACCCGCGAGGCCAGCCAGTTGCATATCCAGACCTCGCGCGATGAGCCTTCGCAGGCCATTCTCGCGCGGCAATACTGGAATGGTTCCTATGCGGGTTATGTGGCGTTCGCGGCATCCAGTCCCGCGCCTTCGTCGTGGTCCGGAGATCGCACGGCGTTTCTGGGACGCAACAGGACTGTCGCTCGCCCCGTTTCTCTGGAGCGGGCGAAACTCGACAACCGCACCGGCGTCGCGCTGGATCCCGCCGCCGCCCTGCAGGTCCGCGTCCTGCTGGCACAGGGCGCCGAAACGGAGGTCGTGTTTTTTCTGGGCCAGACCGAGTCCGTGGAAGAATGCCGGGCGCTGCTGAAGAATTATCAGACTCGCGAGCAGGTGGAAAACGCCCTTCGCGCGACCACCGCGTGGTGGGATCACGTGCTGGGCGCCATTCAGGTCAAAACCCCGCTGCTTTCCGCCGACCTGCTGCTGAACCGCTGGCTGCTTTACCAGTCTCTGAGCTGCCGTTTCTGGGGGCGCTCGGCGTTTTATCAATCGAGCGGCGCCATGGGCTTCCGCGATCAGTTGCAGGACTCTCTCGCGTTCCTCTACGCCGCGCCTCGTCTTACGCGCGACCATATCCTTCTCGCCGCCGGACGCCAGTTTGCCGAAGGCGATGTGCAGCACTGGTGGCACAACGAAACCGGCATGGGCGTGCGCACGAAGTGCTCCGACGATCTGGTCTGGCTGCCTTTCGTGGTCGCGCACTACGTGGAAGTCACGGGCGACCGGGGCATCCTCGACGAGCAAATCGCGTTTCTCGAAGCCCCGCCCCTTGCGCCCGGCGAGCACGAACGCCTCTCCGTGCCTTCGGTCACGCACGACACCGCGCCGCTTTGGGAACACTGCGAACGCGCGCTGGAACGCGCCTGGCAACTGGGCGTGCATGAACTTCCGCTGATGGGGAATGGCGACTGGAACGATGGGATGAACGAGGTGGGCGCGGCGGGCAAGGGCGAGAGCGTCTGGCTCGCCTGGTTCCTCGCGTCCGTGCTGAATTCGTTCGCCGACGTGCTGGATGGCGAGGCAGTGCCCCACGGAAGACCGGGCCTGACCGCAGACTGGCGCCAGCGTGCCTCACAACTGGCCGCGGCCACGGAACGCACGGCCTGGGATGGTGACTGGTATCTGCGGGCCTTCTTCGATAACGGAGAACCTCTCGGTTCGCATGCCAATGCCGAAGCCCGTATCGATTCGCTTCCGCAGTCGTGGTCGGTCATCTCCGGGTTGGGCGACCACGCCCGCCGCAGGCAGGCCATGGATTCCGCGCAAGCCCTGCTCGCCGATACCGAGAACAAGCTGGTACGCCTCTTCACGCCGCCTTTCGATAAGTCCGAACCGCATCCTGGTTACATCATGGGTTACCCGCCGGGTCTGCGTGAGAATGGCGGCCAGTACACGCATGGCTCTCTCTGGATGGCGATGGCTTGGGCGCGTTTGGGCGAAGGCGATCGCGCCGCCGGGCTGCTCACCATGATGAGTCCGGTGGAACATACGCGCACGCCCGAAGATGTCGCGCGCTACTGCGCTGAGCCGTACGCGGTTGCCGCGGACGTTTCTACCGCGCCGGGTCGCGTGGGCCGCGCGGGCTGGACCTTCTACACGGGTTCCGCCGCGTGGATGTACCGGATCTGGATCGAAGAAGTGCTGGGTTTTAAACTGCGCGGCGATACGCTCACGCTGCAGCCGGCGGTTCCGGCGGCGTGGCCGGAATTCGAAATCCGTTTCCGCTACCAGGCCGCGACTTACACGATAACGGTCAACAAGGATGCCGCGCCCGGTCGCGCCCGCTTCGTTCTGGATGGCCAGGCTTTCGAGGGCGCGGCGATTCGTCTTTCCGGCGAGGGCACCCACACCGTAGTCGTGTCCATCGCGCCGGCGGATGCTGCGGCAGCGGCGCCCGCTACCCATCCGGAACCGGAACTGGAAACCGCGCCTGCGCGCTGACCCCCGCATTGAGTGGATGCCTACGTGCCTGCATCACAGCGATGAGATTGTTCTCAGCAGTTTCGCTCTTCCTCGCGGGTGCCGCAACCGCACTGGCGCAACAAACGAACGTCGTTACCCCGGCGCCTTACCGGCCTATAACCGCCGCCCAGCGGCTGGAATGGTTCGCCAATTCCACGGCGGGTCCCGTGACTTTGCTGGGCGGCGTCTTCAGTTCCGGCCTGCTGACCTGGAAGAATTCGCCCCCGGAGTATGGCCCGCACTGGGAAGGATTTGCGAAACGCAACGGGCTCCGTGTCAGCGGCAACGCGGCGAATAACGCCATGGAAGCGGGCATCGGCGCTTATCTCGGCGAAGATCCGCGCTATTTCCGCGTGCCGGGAAAGCCCGTGGGCGCCCGCATCGGAAACGCGCTTCGCATGGTGGTGATCGCGCACGATCGCAACGGCCGCGAGGTTCCGAATTACGCGCGCTTCATCGCGACGCCGGCATCCAGCGCGATTTCCAATGCGTGGCGTCCGGATAGCCAGGTGACCGCGCAGGCGACTTTCAGCCGTGTCGGTCTCAGCTTTCTCGGTCAGGCGATTTCCAACACCTTCGTCGAGTTCTGGCCGGATATTCGCCGCCACATCGGACGAAAACAGCAGAATTAATCGGCCAGCTCCGCAATATCGCCCGACATTTCGAGCCGGAACCGGCCCTTTCCGTAAATCTGTTCCGCATCGATTGTCCACCGTACGCATCCCGTCCCACACCTGCAGCCCCGCCGCACTCTCCCCCAACAGCGTGAGCAGATTGCCGATCAGCGCATGTTCCAAACTGGTCGAGAACAACGAATCGAATTCCGCGTCTTTCGCCGTCCAGTTCTGCCGCCGCTCACCCTGCCCGATCGGATCGTAAGACAGCACCACGCAACCACTCTTCACCAGGTCGAAGCAGATCTGCTGATAATCGCCGGTCATGCGGTCGGGGTCGAAGTGGCCGCGCTGCATCACGATTCCCGGAACGCGAGCGGATAAATCCGCCGGGACCTAGAGATTTCCGTTTACGAAGAAATCCGGCCGGCTTTCGAAAATCACGTTCTCGATCCGATAGCCGGCGCGTTCCGCTGTCTTCAATGTCTTCGCCCGCAGCGGCGTTTGCTCCGGGTAGGGTCCAGCCGTCCGGCGAAGTATTCCAGCAGCATGTCGGGCAGCGCGGTTTCGCCGCGCGCGGTGCCCGGCGCCGCCGCGGCCAGCAGGAACTCCCGGCGGTTCACCGGCCCTCCAGTTCGCCCAAAAGCTTCCGCGCCATCGTGCTGTCCGGACGCCGCTCCAGCAGTTCCTGCAGCACGCCGCGGGCTTCCTCGCGCTGCCCGATCATCATGTACACGCGGGCCAGATTCAGATGCAACGCCTCATTGCCAGGGTTGTGCCCGATCCCATACCGGAAGGCCGCCACCGAATCCGCATACTGCCGGATCTGCGCATAGAAGACGCCGAGATTATTGGTGGCCTCGGCATGGCCGGGAACCGCTTCGATCGCCCGATGGAACCAGTCGCGCGCCGCATCGCGTTCGTTCGATTGCGCCGCCAGCAGCCCGAGCTCATTGGCGGCCTCCGCGCTCTTCGGATCGGCCTCAAACGCCTGCAGAAAAGCCGCACGCGCCGCCGCCGGATTCTTCTGCCGCAACAGTACCAGCCCGGTGCTCACCATGGCCGGCGCATAACCGGGCTTCAGCTTCTGCACCCCCTGGTAGGACTCGAGCGCGGCATCCAGATGCCCCAGTTCCTGATGAATCCGCCCGAGCGCCAGCAGCACGCTCCACGCCTCCGGACGATGGCGCAGTTCCTCTTCGAGATAAGGCAGCGCGCGGTCCGCATAACCCGCCCAGTAAAACGCCACGCCCAGCTTGAAGTAATTGCGCCGGGGCTGAATGCAATAGCGCCCGGGGAAGGGAAGCGCCCGGTCATGCGAGTTCCCGATGGCCGCCAGATCGGCACGCAGCGCGGCCTCTCGGGGAATCGCCCCGTAGACCTTTCGCGCCCGGCTCTGCTCATCGATCAGAACCAGCCGGGGCAACGAGAATTCCGCGCGATATTCGAACAGATAGCGATGGAAGAGCGACCACGTCGCCGCAACGTGATCCGGTTCGTGGGTCAGGTCGATGTTCTCCACCGGAACTCCGGCAGGCAGGGAAACCGCGCCACCGGCCTGCAGCAGAACGAAGCCCGGTCCCCGCCGCTTGTCGGGGGTCGGCACCGGCTCCAGCAGCCAGGTATCCGCGAACGCCGTGGAATTATCAGCCGCAACCAGGCCGGCGGGAAGCGCCTTTCGCGCGCGGAGAGCCACTCGGGTCAGCGTCGCCACGTCCTCCCGCACCGTGTAAGTAAAACCCGCCTCCAGATCGCGCAGCGTCTGCTTCACGCCGGAGGGCCAGACGATCGAAATCTCCGCGCGCTTCCGCCCCGCCATTCCGAAGCAGAGCCGTTTCGAATGCTGCGAAAGAAATCCGCTGCCGCCCGTTATCCACTGCACCTGTCCGTTTAATTCGACCCGCGCGCCGATCGCATCGCGATTGGACTTTGTGCCTTCCAGCCGCACCGCAATGGCCGGCCTTTCCCCCGCGCACGTATTCTGCATGGCGCGGATCTGCGGACCCCGCCGGCTCTTCAGAATTACGTCCGGCCGCCCGTCGCCATCGAAATCGGTGACGGCGAAGGCGCGCGTATCGTCCGCGAAGTCCAGGCCGCTTACTCCGGAGGCGTCCACATACCGGCCCTTCTCGCGCCGATAGAAGACATTCGGCTCATTCCCGCGCCAGTCGCAATCGCCGCGAAACAACTGCCCGATGGTATTCCAGCCGTTCTCATACTCCGGATCCACGGCGAGCGAGTCGGGAGACTTGGCCACCACCTGCCGCCAGAAGAAACTGTCCAGATCGGTGCCGCTGGACTGCGTCCTGTTGGTCACCATGCCGGAGGCAATCAGAATCTCCGGCGTGCCGTCCAGATCGAAGTCGAAGCCGCCCGAACTCCACGCCCAGCGGCCCATCTCCGCGCCTTCCGCGCCGCCGACATCGGCGAAAGTCCCGTCGCCCCGGTTGCGATAGAGCGAATTCCCTTTGGCATGACGCCGGTATTCCGCGCCATTCGCGACGCCCGGTTGAAACGCCGGGTCGCGCACCACGCGCTGCCCGGCCGCGCTCCACATATTCGACACGTAGAGGTCGGGCCTGCCGTCGCCGTCGGAATCGAAGAACGACGCGCTCATTCCCGCGCCCACATCTTCCACGCCCGCCTGCGCCGCCTCATCGCGAAAATGTCCGGCGTGGTTGCGATAAAAATTATTCCGCCCGAAATCGTTCGCGACGTAGAGATCGGGCCAGCCATCGCCGTCCACATCGCACCAGGCGGGCGCGAAACTGAACCGGTCGTTGTTCTCGCTCATCCCCGCCGCTTCCGTGACGTCTTCGAACCGGCCGCCGTCTTTCGTCAGCCGATTGTGAAAGAGGTAATTCGGCGGGCCGTTGCGGGCGTCGAAATAAGGCGTCGGATACTGATACTGATCTTCGCCCTGCACATACACATACGTGCACAGGTAGAGGTCGACGCGGCCATCGCGGTCGTAATCCGCCGCTGCCATGCCCGTGAACACGCCCTGGGCGGGCTTCAGGAAATGAAAGGCATCCGGCAGTTCCCGAAAAGTCCCGTCACCCTGATTCAGAAACAGCGTGGGACCATAGCGACGCAGCACCACCAGGTCCTGCCGGCCGGAGTTCCGAAAATCGATAAACAGCGCGCAGGTGGTCTCATCCAGAATCCCCACACCGGCGCGCTCCGTAATATCCTGCGCCACGCCGTCCGGCCCGATCTTATACAGACGATTCGGCAAGCCGCCGGACTGGCAGACATAAATCTCGTCCACACCGTCGTTATCGATATCGCCGACCGCGATGCCCTGATTCCCGTCCGTATCGATGCCCGTGGCCGAATCGAGATGAGTCCGCCAGTATGGATTCCCGCGCAGCAACTGCTTCTGAAAGGAGTACGCCCGCCCGAACACGTGCGAGGTCACATCGCGAAAATAAGGCTGCGCCGAAGTAACGACATCTTCCTGCAAAACCTTCCGCTCGGGCATCTGCCAGATGCCGGTCCGGTACTCGCCCGGGCGCGCGATCTCGAACCGCACCTGCGAATCGGGCAAGACAAAGAAGCGGCCGCCGGCAAACTCCTGCGCGAGCCGGCGCTCCAGTTCAACAGCCGCTTTCTCCCCCGCAAACTCGTCCGTGCCCGGTTCCACGAAGCGAAGCAGCGCATCGTAGGGGGAGCGTTTGGCGAAGTGCAGCGGAAACGGCGCGGCCGCCGCGGTATGCGCCGGCAGCAGATATCCGGTGGCCGCGGCGGCCATGAACTCGCGCCTGTTCACTCGTGTTCCGTTACTGCAGATAGAACGCGTAAAGACTGTCGCCCGCGCCCACCAGCAGGTACTGATGACCGTCGAGCATGTAAGTCTCGGGCGCGTTGCTGATGCCCGCCGTCAGGCCCGCATGCCACAGGATCTTGCCCGTGACCGGATCTTGCGCCACAATGTTCTGCGCGCCGTCACCCGCGAAAAGTAAGTTGCCCGCGGTGCTCAGCAGGTCGCCAGCGCCACCCGCGCCGCCCGGATACTCGTGGATCCACTTCGTCTTTCCGGTCTTATAATCGATCGCCCGCAGCGAGCCGCCGAAGCCTTCCACGCGATGTTCGGAAGACCCGCCATAAGCCGCTACTGTTTCGCCGGGCGCGTCCGTCCGATAGAACATCGCATACCCGGAAGAGGCGTGCAGATAGAACAATCCGGTATCCGGATTGAAACTCGGCGCCGGCCAGTTGGTCGCGCCTCCCGAAGGCGGCGACACCAGAGCGCCCGCGCGCTGCGGTTCCTTCTCCGGATTCGGTATCGGCTGTCCCTGCGCGTTAAAGCCCTTCGACCAGTTCGCTGTCTCGGAAAACTGCGTGGACGTCACGGCCTTCCCGGTAATGCGGTCCAGTACGAAGAACATGCCGTTGCGATGCGCCTGGGCCAGCAGTTTGCGCGGCTTGCCTTCCACCGTGCCGTCGAACAGAATCGGCACCTCGGTCGCATCCCAGTCGTGCGTATCGTGCGTCGAACCCTGGAAATACCATTTCATCTTCCCGGTATCGGGATTCAGAGCCAAAATCGACGAAGTGTACAGGTTGTCGCCCTTGCGGCTGTCCCCGATAAATACCGGGTTCGCGTTGCCGGTCGGGACATAGAGCAGGTTCAGAGTCGAAGCAGGAGGCTGGGCACACAGCACTCCGGTCACTGCCAGCGCACTCAGCGCTGTCATCACACACAGTTTCGATGGCATTCCGTCGAATGGAAGTATATCGAAGTGCCCGTTCAGTCTCGAGGGAAATCGGGCTATGTTTGATCTCGCGAATCTGCAGGATGTGCCGCTGCGAATGCGCGGATATCATCAGCAGCCACTGCCAGGCATCGCGATCCCATTCCGCAACCATATGGTGCCGCCAGTCCTCCTGGGTCACGCGCGCGTAGTTCAGAATGGTCGACCGCAACTCCCGAAACTCCGCCAGCGCCGACGCCATCTCCGTGAAGCGCGATTTCGGCACTTCCGACGGCACGGTGGTGGTGCGTTCCGTCCGGTCGATGCCGTACCACAGGCGATCGATATCGTCCGATGGCGAGTCCTTCTTCGTCGGTCTCGCAGCCATGGTCTTCCTGAAGATCTCCCAGTACTGCGGTTCGGCCAGGGTCAGATGCTCCACGCAGTCGAGAATGTTCCATGCCGTTGGTTTCGGGCGGAACCGGAGTTGCGCCGGGGAAAGATTCGCCACTTCGTCCACCAGCCAGCTTTCCGTCATCTCCAGATGAGCGATCAGTCGCTGGCGGTCCGGATTGGTCGGCGGCGCCGCCACTAAGGGCAGCACCGCCGGCAGGAACAACAACGCCAGCTTCATTGGAACAGAGTCGGCGTAAACTCGTTCAGGTAATTCCGCCAGTTGATCCAGGTATGGGCGCCGGGGCTTTCTTTGAAGGTGGCGTCGAAACCGTGCTTTTTCAGCAGTTCCACGGTCGCTTTGCTGTTCGTGATCAGGCCGTCGTTCACGCCGGTGCTGAACCAGACTTCTTTCGTGCCCTTCTTCAGCGCCGCATTATCCAGGTTCGCGAGATGCGCTTTCTCCCAGACTTCCGCTCCGCCGCCGCCCAGAATGCCCGAACTGAAGACGCCGATGGAAGAGAACTTATCCAGGTGGCTGAACGCGATATTCATCGTCTGGCTGCCGCCCATGGAAAGGCCGGCAATCGCCCGGTGCGCGCGATCGGTCATGGTGCGGTAGTTCTTCTCCACGTAAGGCATCACGTCGCCGGTGAAATCTTCCAGGAATTCATCGCGAGGCGCCGCCGCTCCGGGCGCCGCCGGTCCCCGCCCGCCACCACCGCCCTGCATCTGGCTGGTATGGCCCGCCGGCATCACGACGATCATCGGCTTCGCTTTTTTGGCCGCGATCAGATTATCGAAAATCAGATTCGCGCGCCCCACGGAAGTCCAGGAATCGTCACAGTCGCCGGCGCCATGCAGCAGATAAAACACCGGATACTTCTGCGATCCGCCGGCCTCATAACCCGGCGGCGTGTAAATATGCATCCGCCGGAACTTGCTCAGCGCGTTCGAATAGTAGGTCACCGCGGCCACCGCGCCGTGCGGAACGTTCTTCGTGTCCATGAAATCCGAACCCGGAATCACCACCAGACTCCAGCTGTTCGTATTCGATTCGCTCGTCGCCGGATTGCGCGGATCCATCACTGCGACACCGTTCACGGTGAACGTGTAGCGATAGGCGCCCGGATCGATCGGCCCGACCGTCGCTTCCCAGACGCCGTTCTCTCCCTTCGTAAAGGAAGCGCCGGGAGCCGGAGGCGCACCGCGTCCGCCGCCCATCAACTGGGGAATGTCCCCTGCGCGAAGACCCACGGTCTCCGCTTTCGGCGCCAGCAGGCGGAACGTCACGCGATGGTCCGCCAGCACCTCGGGCGACGTCACCTGTGGTCCCTGCGGACCCCTTCCCGCGCCTGGCGCGACACCTGGAGCCGCGGGAGCCGCCGCGGGCGCCGCACTCTGACAAAAAGCCGGACTCGTCGCTATCAGGGCGACCGTCACGTTGTAAAGAATCCATCTCTTCATGGCTGCACGCTATCATATTGCGCCGGCGCGCGCCAGAAGTGTTACTCTTAGAAAGCATTTGACTGTCCCGCAGTTCAGGCACGACGTTCTCCAGCCCACCCGAATTGGCCGCTCTCAAATCACAAGGAAAGTTAATGAAGAATATTTTTGTAGGTAATCTGAGCTTCGGCTCCACCGAGCAGGATCTCCGCGCGCTCTTTGAGACATATGGCCGGGTTGACCGCGTCAGCATCGTTACGGACCGCGAATCGGGCCAGCCCAGAGGGTTTGGCTTTGTGGAGATGAGCGATGACGGCGAAGGCGAACGCGCCATCGCAGCCATCAATGGCCATGAACTTGGCGGCAGGGCGCTCAATGTGAATGAGGCCAAACCGAAGTCCGCGGGCGGCGGCGGTGGTGGACGCAGTGGCGGCGGTGGAAATCGCGGCGGCGGTGGCGGCTACGGCGGCGACCGCAAACGCTGGTAGTCTTCCGGTTAACAATTAAAAAAACAGCGTCCTAAGAACAACGACAGGGTCAATCTCCGATTGACCCTGTTCGCTGTTCGTGTGTTATTTTGACCGTTTGGCCGTCAGTTCTTCCGTCCCGAAATCCCCCACCTTCCGCGTGAACCGGATCTCATCCCCCGTCAGCTTCCCCGTGTACTCGATCCGGATCGTCATCCCCTGAAACACCAGATTCTCCGTGAACGAGATCTTGTCGCCGTCCACTTTGCCTTCCTGGATTTCCGATTCGCCGTTCTGGCTCGACGCCTTGCCCGTGAGCTGCGCGCCATCCGCCTTGAAAACGTACGTGTAGTTCTGCACGCCGATCTGCGTATCGAAACTCGCCGTCCACGTCCCGCTGACGTCCGCACCCAACGCGGACGCCGCCAGCACCACCATCGCCATCGCTGTTCGAAGTAGGTTCATCGTTTACACCAGGTCTTCCTGCCGGATCGGCAACTTTCTCAAACGTTTCCCTGTCGCCGCAAAAATCGCATTCGCGACTGCCGGAGCGAGCGGCGGCACCGAAGCCTCGCCGATTCCGCCCGGCGTGTTCTCCGTCTCCACGATGTGCACGTCGATCTTCGGCATCTCATCGATCCGCAGCACGTCGTAGTTGTTGAAATTTCCCTGCTGCACGCGGCCCTTGTCGATGGTGATCGCGCCCTTCGTCGAGGCCGAAAGCGCATAGACAATACCGCTCTCGATCTGCTGCGTGATAATCGCCGGATTCACGATGTGCCCGCAATCGACGGCGCAGACCACGCGATGAACCTTCAGCTTACCCTTGTCCACGGAAACCTCAGCGACCATCGCCGTGAAGCTGCCGATGTTGTTCACCACGGCCACGCCCTGATGGCGACCCGCCGCCGGCTTGCCCCAGTTCGCCTTCTCCGCCGCCCGGTTCAGCACCGCGAGCAGGCGCGGGGAATTGCCCAGCAGTTTCCGGCGCAGTTCCACCGGATCCTTGCCGCCCGCCGCCGCCAGTTCATCCAGAAACGCCTCGGCGAAGAACGTGTTCTGCGTGTAGCCCACGGCGCGCCAGAAGGTCGTCGGAATCCCGGGATCGGCCTTGCGCCAGTCCACGTACATGTTGGGAATCGTGTACTCCAGCGTGTGGATGCCCTCCACCGCCGTGGAATCCACCGCGCCCGGCCGGCCGCCGAAGAATGAGGGACAGGCGACCTTCGCGCTCAGCGCCACGGGCCATCCTTCCGCGTCCACCGCGCCGCTGAACTTCACATAAGAAGCCGGCCGGTACAGATCGTGCTGCATGTCGTCCTCGCGGGACCACGTCAGCTTCACGGGAGTGCCCGGCATCGTCTTCGCAACCTCGACGGCCTCCGACAGATAGTCCACCGAACTGCGACGTCCGAAGCCGCCGCCCAGGAACAGCGTGTTCAGTTTGACCTGCTCCGGCTTCAGCCCGGTGAGTTGGGCCGCCGCCGAGCGTCCGCCCGCCTGCATCTGCGTCGGCGCCCAGATCTCGCAGCTGTCCGCCCGCACCACGGCCGTGCAGTTCATCGGCTCCATGGGCGAGTGCGACTGGTACGGCGCCTCGTACACCGCGTTGACCTTCTTCGCCGCGCCCGCGAACGCCTGCTCGAAATCGCCGGATTTCTTCGCGACCGCGCCCGGCTGCTCCGCGTACTCGGCGAACATTTTGCTGATGCCCGCGCTGTTGACGTTCGCCACCGGGCCTTCGTCCCAACGAATCTCCAGTGCCTTGCGGCCCTGCATCGCCGCCCACGTGTTCTCCCCGATGACGGC